>WNGF01001927.1_pt1 | contig 29790 bp, 30 predicted proteins | sample 5400641 | NCBI WGS metagenome assembly WNGF01 (sample SAMN13153371, study PRJNA577476) | soil metagenome | isolation source: 80 cm soil or saprolite under grassland replicate 2 | place: USA:California | collected 2016-06-15 | reverse complement strand
ATCATGTTCGATCCGCACCGCCTAGCACAAGCGGCAACCGGAGGGGATCGAGGCGGTGCGGCATTGCGACACTCGGGTTGGAGCGCATCGCACGGAGAGTCGCCCGGACGATCCACATTGAATTTGCTCGGTTCTCATCTGATGGTTGGCCCATGAATGCTCCTTTGCTTCCCGATCGGGGGCACCTCACCATCTGTTTTGCTCACGTCGCATACCGGCTCGGCGATTGCTTCGTGCTGCGCAACACCGGGATCCGCTTCTTCGAGCTGCGGACGTTCGACGAGCTCATGGCGCGGATCGGCCAGGCCGACGTGCTGGTCGTATCCGGCTTGTGGCGCAACGAGCTGCTGGGTCGCGCCGAGAAGTTGCGCTTCATCCAGTCGATCAGCGCCGGCACCGATCAATATGCCCGCGAAGCCTTGCGGGCGCGCGGCATTCGGCTCGCAAGCGCGCAGGGCGCCAACGAACGCGCCGTGGCGGAGCACGCGATCGCGCTGATGCTGGCGCTGGCGCGGCAATTGCCGCAGGCACGCGACAACCAGGCGCGTCGCCATTGGCGTGGCATGATTTCCGATCCGGCGCTGCGCGAGGACGAAATTTCCGGCAAGACGTTGCTCATCGTCGGCCTGGGCCGCATCGGCTCGAGGCTGGCGGCGCTCGCGAGCGGTTTCGGCATGCGGGTCATCGCGACCAAGCGCAATCCCGCCGTAGAGGCCGGCGCCGTCGAGCTGGTCGCGGCGCAGGATCGTTTGCTCGAGCTGCTGCCGCAGGCCGACTTCGTGGCGCTCACCTGTCCGCTCACGCGTGAGACCGAGCTTCTGTTCGGGGCCGGCGCCTTCGACGCCATGAAGCCCTCGGCGTTCGTGATCAACGTCGCGCGCGGCCGGGTGGTCGACGAGCCGGCGCTGATTCGGACGCTGCGGCAGGGGCGCATCGCAGGCGCGGCACTCGATTGCTTCTGGGAGGAGCCGCTGCCGCCGCACTCGCCGTTGTGGACGCTCCCCAACGTGCTGATCACGCCGCATGCCGCCGGCGAGACCCGGCGCTACGAGGACAATGTCATCGATCTGCTGCTGGAGAATCTCGGGCGGCTCTGGCGCGGCGAGCGCGAGTTGAAGAATCAGATCGTCTAAGACGCGCTCTGGCGCGGGCGCCAGATCGCCGTATGCTCGACGCGCGCAACCAATGTACGCGCCCCAGCCAGGATGAGCGCATCGAGATCGACCATGCGATGGCCCTTGCGCTCGTAGTTCGCCGTGACCCGGGCGCGTAGTGTGAACTCGTCGCCGATGTGCGCGGCGGCGAAATTCTGCACCTTGCTGCCGGCGTGGATCCAGGGTCCCAGCACCACGTTCTGCGTCAGCGCCCAGTTGCAGAGGCGAAGCAGAATTCCCGGATGACAAAGTCCCTCGGCGGCGTAGAGCGGATGCGTCTCGCCGACGTCGGCGAGGTAGCGCGCCGTAAATTCTGCGGTGGCTCGGAACGGAGCAATGCCGAGCGATGTCCCCGGCGCCAAGGTGTGCTCGTCCGCAGTCGGCCGGGTCGCGGGCGGAGATATCTGCTCGAAGCCATCGATGCCGGGCCGCACCGCCGATCCGGCCGCCAAGCTGGCGCGACCCGCGGCGCATAGCCCCGCCTCGCTCTCGACCGCGATGTCGAGCGCGCCGTCCGCAGCCCTTCCGGTCACGATCGCACGCTCGCCGTCATAGACCGGCTTGATTAACCGGCACTCGGCGCTGCCGTGCTCGAGCCAGGCGCGTCCCCAGCGCTCGACCGCTACGTGCGTCATATAGGCGTACACCTCGACCCCGGGCACTAGCCCGCCGGCGAAGCCGAATCGGCGCGCTACGGCATCGTCGTGGATCTTGTTTTCCGAGGCGATCGCGGTATTGCGAGCCGTCACTCGATAAGGCGCCAACGCGGTTTCGCTCATGAGATCGGTCCGTCCTACAGCGCGGCCACGGTCTGCACTTCGAGCAGAAACGCCTCTTTCACCAGACGGTCGATCATGAGCAGCGTATTGGGCGGATAGACGCCGTTCTTGAACATGGCGGGAAATTCGCGACGGCGAAAATCCATGAACTTGACGATGTCCTGCGAGTGCACCAGGTAGGTCGTGAACTGCACGACGTGCTCCCAGCCGGCATTCGCCGATCGCAACGCCGCCTCGATGTTTGCGAAGGTCTGCTTGCATTGCGCAGAGAAGTCGCCCTCGCCGATGAGCTTGCCGCTCGCGTCGGTCGCCACCATGCCGGCGATGAACAGAAACTCGTTGGCCTTCACGCGGGCGACTTGCGAGTATGGCCCGAGCGGCGTCCCCAGCTCGCGAAGATTGTAGATCTTGATTTCGGGATTCATGGCGGCCCTGCCTTTCCGAGCGATGCCGGTGTCGATTCCCATCGGATCCAACGGCAAATCGCCGGCGCCGACAAGCCCGCAGGTTCGGCGCCGCACCCTTGCGATCGTTGCGAGAGCGCGCGCACGGGAGAGGGGCGCGTAGCTCGTGCGCTTGTGAGCGCGCTCGCATTGTGCGAACGTTGTTTGTTGAAACCAGGGAATTCGCTCGCAGGGACGACACGCTCATGAACATCACCGCAGCGGGATCCGTGCCCACGCGCCGGGGAGCCGCCGACTCGTTCACCGGAACCGTTTTGCAGGACCCCATCATCGACGCGCCGGCGCCGGCGCGCATCCGGGCGACGCGCGTGAGCTTCGAGCCGCGCGCGCGGACCGCATGGCACACGCATCCGCTGGGCCAGACGCTGCATGTCGTGTCCGGGGTCGGCCGGGTTCAGGCGTGGGGCGGTCCCGTCCGCGAGATTCGTTCCGGCGACACGGTGTGGATCCCTCCCGGCGAGAAGCACTGGCACGGGGCCGCGCCATCGACGGGTATGGTCCACATTGCTTTCCAGGAGGCCCTCGACGGCGTGCACGTCGCTTGGCTCGAGCAAGTGTCCGAGGAGCAATATTCCGCTGCGGTTTCCGGCTGAGCTATCGGCTGACGCGCTTCTTTACCCGGGGGCCGTCACTTCCGCGTATCTTGATTTTTGTCGGATGCGGCGTCCCGGGCTTGCTCGCCGGGTCTGACGCCGGCGCGCGCGAGTGCCAGCGCCTCGCATAGCGCCGCCAAGCTGCCGATGTGATTTGCGAGCAGCAGGACGAGGCGGGCGTTGAGCGCGGCGCTTTCCTTGTCGGTGAGCCCGTCGTGGGCGGCGAGCAGCGCCTCGTAAAAGTCGTCCGCCTTGCCGGCAAACCCGTCGTGGCGCCGCATGTTTTCCGACGAGCTCATGCGGCTGTTCCGCAAGCGCGGAGCAACGCGCGATCGATAGCGGCCGCATCGAAGCCGCGAAAGCGCGCCGCCACGTGCTGATCGGGACGAATGAGATAGACCGCGCCGGGGCCGCCGTAGCGAGCGTGCACGAGCCCCTCGCGGTCACGCAGCATCCCGTTGCAGCCATGCAGGCCGTTGCGGCTAACTGCGCACAATCTCGGGGCTCGCTCGAGCCGCGCGAGCGCGGACGGGTCGGGAATGTCGGCAGGCGCGTCGGCCAGCACCAGCAACACGAAATCCCCGCCGAAATGCTCCAGCAGCCATCCTGGCCGGCCGGCCGCGTCGAGGATCGGCGCGTCCGCGCAGGGAGCGCCCGGCATCATGGCTCCGCCCAGCGCCGGGTCGTCCTCGCTCTGCAGGCGGAGACCATCGAGGCTGCACGGCTTCGACAGGCGGCCTGCGTTGACCAGGTTCCGTGCGAACGGGAACTCGCGGGCCAGCGCCAGGATATTGTCCCGGAACAACCGCTCGGTCGCGGTCTTCGGCGTCATGAAATTGGTGGTGCGCTTGGAATTGAGAATGTTCTCGTCCGCGCCGCGGCCGCGTTCCTCGTCGTAGGAATCGAGCACGCTGGCAGGGGCTCGTCCCTTCACGACCGAGGCCAGCTTCCAGCCAAGATTATCCGCGTCCTGAATGCCGCCGTTGCCGCCGCGTGCGCCGAACGGGCTGACGAGGTGCGCGCTGTCGCCGGCGAAGATCACCCGGCCGTGCACGAAGCGGTCCATGCGCGCGCACCGGAACGCGTAGACGGAGCTCCACTCGAGCTCGAACGGGGTCTCGCCGACCACGGCGCGGATTCGCGGCAACACCCGTTCCGGACGCCGTTCCAGCTCCGGGTCCGCGCTCGGCCCGAGCTGGAAATCCAGGCGAAAGATATTGTCGGGCTGGCGATGCAGCAGGGCGCTTTCGCCGCGGTGAAAGGGGGGCTCGAACCAGAACCAGCGCTCGTTGGGAAAGCTTGCCTGCATGTGGACGTCGGCGATCAGGAACCGCTCCTCGAACGTCTCGCCTTCGAACGGCAGGCCCAGCAGGCCGCGGATCGAGCTGCGCCCGCCGTCCGCCGCGATCACCCAGTCGGCCTCCAGTCGATAGGACCCGCCGGGCGTTTGGATCTCGAGCTCCACGCCGTCCGCGCGGGCCAAAATCCCGGTGACCTTGTTCTTCCAGCGCAGCTCGATCCGGTTGGCGAGTTCGCTCGCCCGAGCAACGAGAAACTCTTCGACGTAATACTGCTGCAGATTGATGAAGGCCGGCATCTTGTGGCCGCCCTCCGGAGCCAGATTGAAGCTGTAGAGCTCCTGGTCGCGGTGATAGACGCGGCCGAGATTCCAGGTCACGCCCTTGGCGAGCATTCGCTCGGCGACGCCGAGCCGGTCCCAGATTTCCAGCGTGCGCTTGGCCCAGCAGATCGCGCGGCTGCCGACCGAAACCACGTCGCTTTCGTCGAGCACCAGCACGGGGATGTCGTGCAATGCCAAATCGATCGCGGCGGTGAGACCGACCGGCCCCGCTCCGACGATGATCACCGCGGGACGCTTCGTAGCCGCGCCGCTGAGCTCCGGCGGTTCGACGTAGGGAAAATGCCTGTATTCGTAGCTGGCCATCATTGATCGAATCCGCCTGGGTCCCGCGCGGGGTCATCGTACGCGGGCCGTGCCCGGGTGAGATGGCCCCTACCGAATGGCCGGGGTATGATAACACCCTAAGTCAACTGAGGGCTCTTTTCAGGAGAACGGGCCAAGCCGCGAGGCTTGGTGCTATCGACCCACGGGATTAGGTTTTCCGCAAGTTCGCAGGCAGGCATTGGGCGCCGATGTTCGCGCACGGCGGCCTGCAAGCATCGCCTTGCCCAGGGCTGCGCGCGCGAATCCTGCACAGCCCGATGATCACGAGGAGGCCATATGACGCCGCAATACATGTCCGGCTTCGGCAACAGCTTCGAGACGGAGGCGCTGCCGGATGCCCTGCCGATCGGCCGCAACTCGCCCCAGAAGGTCAACTACGGGCTCTACGCCGAGCAGCTCAGCGGCTCGCCCTTCACGGCGCCCCGCGAGCAGAACCAGCGCTCGTGGCTCTATCGGATCTGGCCGACCGTCAAGCACTCGGGCCGCTACGCCAGGATCGACAAACGGCTGATCCGGACCGCGCCGGCGCGCGAGGAGAGCACGCTGGCAATCGGACAGCAGCGCTGGAATCCGCTTCCGATCCCGAAGGCTGAGCTCACGTTCGTCACGGGACTCCACACCATGACCACCGCGGGCGATTGCGACACCCAGGTCGGCATGGCGAGTCATGTGCTGCTGGTAACGCATCCGATGACGAACGAATTCTTCTTCGATGCCGACGGCGAGCTGTTGATCGTTGCTCAGCACAACAAGCTGCGCTTCCGGACCGAGTTCGGCGTGATCGACATCGAGCCCGGAGAGATCTGCGTCATCCCCCGCGGCGTGATCTTCAAGGTCGAGCTGATCAACGGCCCGGCCCGGGCCTATGTGTGCGAGAACTACGGCGGCGCCTTCACCTTGCCCAACCGCGGCCCGATCGGAGCCAACTGCCTAGCCAACCCGCGGGATTTTCTCATCCCCGTCGCTGCCTACGAGGACAAGGAGCAAACCTCCTCGCTGTTCGTGAAATGGGGCGGCGAGCTCTACCGCTCCGAGATCGCGCGTTCCCCGCTCGATGTCGTGGCCTGGCACGGCAATTACGCGCCGTACAAGTACGATCTGCGGCGGTTCTCGCCGGTCGGGGCCATCCTGTTCGACCATCCCGATCCGTCGATCTTCACGGTGATGACCTCGCCGTCCGAGACGCCCGGCACCGCCAACGTCGATTTCGTGATCTTTCCCGAGCGCTGGTCGGTTGCCGAGGACACGTTTCGGCCGCCCTGGTATCACCGCAACATCATGTCGGAGTTCATGGGCCTCGTTTACGGCGTCTACGACGCAAGGCCGGAGGGATTCCTGCCGGGCGGCATCAGCCTGCACAATTGCATGCTGCCGCACGGTCCGGACGCAAGCGCGTTCCAGCACGCGAGCAACACCGAGCTCAAGCCCGTGAAGCTCGAGGGCACCATGGCGTTCATGTTCGAGACGCGGTTTCCGCAGCGGATCACCAGGTTCGCGGCGGAAAACTCGTCCCGCCAGGACGATTACGTCGAGGTTTGGCGCGGACTCAAGAAGCACTTCAACCCGCAACGTCGCGGCGCCAAGCAGCTGGTCGGCTAGACGGCCGATCCTTTACTGCGGGTGGCCCGCGAGTGACTCCCTCCCCGCTTGCGGGAGAGGGATGGGAGGAGAAAATGCACCTGAGTGATCCTCACATCCTGCACACGAGGTAACCAACATGCGCAATGCAATCCCGATCGCGATTCTCCTCGCGCTGTTCATTCCGGCTCGGGCGTGGGCCGACAAGGAATCGGATTGCCAGAAGGGGATTACAACGCTCAAATCCGAGCTGAAGAAGAAACACCCGAAGCCGATGCGGGATCAGCTGCAGAAAGCGCTCAAGGATGCCCAGAAAGAGGACGGCGAGGGCGATTGGGACGAATGCGTCGACGCCGTGAAGGCCGGGACGCGCGCGCTGGGTAGATAGGATCGTCGAGCGGCCGGCCGCGGCCTCCCGCCGGCACGTGCAGTCACTCCCGCAGTCGGATTCGATACCGAAGTCGAGCGAGAGACGGAAGGCGATTTTACGACGGGCCCAGGCTGCACAGCCGCGCATCGTGCAAACGTCGGTCCCAGGACTATTGCGGCGGCTCGTCGTCGTAGTGGAGATTGCGCGCGTCGCCCGCTTGTTGGTCCATCCCGCTGCGGGCGCTGTAGAACGTTGCGGCCATCAGCGCCACGCCGAGCCCGATCACGCCGATGAGGCCGAGGATCGCGGCGATTCCGATCGGATCGGTGTAGCTGAGCACGTCGAGGCCGAGCCAGTGCCGCGACACCACGACGATCAGGATGATCAGCGCGACGCTGAGGCTCGCGTATTTGACCACCCAGGTCAGCTTGCCGTGCTTGACGGCCCAGGGCAGCTTCCGCTCGATGGATTTCAACAATGCCATCGGATCCTCATCGCGATTGGCTCGCCGCAAAGCTGTTGCGCTGTATCACGACAATCGACCCTCCGGGTCCCCGGTTCCGCACCGAAGCGCGCGCCGGATTTCCCAAACCGGCGCGCGTGCTCATGCTTCGACCGCGACTGGGTCCGGCAGATTTTCGCCGTCGAGCAGCGCGCCCTGCGCGGCGAGAGCCTGGCGGACTTCTTCCGCCGCGACACCGCCCGCTGCGGCGAAATGCGCTGCCGCAATGCCGGCTGCCTGCCCGGTGGCGAACGCGGTGCCCATGACCCGCAGCGAGGCTCCCGCGATCCGATCGCCGTCGGCGGTCCGGCCGGCGGCGAACAGGTTGCAGACATCGCGGCTCATCAGCGCGCGCAGCGGAATGTCGTAAGTCTCTCGTCCGGGCTTTTCGAAGCTGCTGTCGAGCGTCGCCGAATCGTGAAATTCGCTCGCCCAGGCGCCGAGCGCGACGGCGTCGGGAAACCGCGCGCCGGTGCGCAGATCCTCGGCCGTGACCTGGTAGACCGCATCGATGTGCCGCGACTCGCGAGTGCCGAATTCGGGACCGGTCGAGACGAGATAGGCGTCCTCGTGGCCGGGAACGCCGCGGATCGCGTCGAGGTAGGCCCAGGCCTGGCGGCGCCCGCGCATCTCCGCGGCACCGATGCTGGCCGCGTCCCTTGCGTCGTATTCCTCGCTGATGAGATACGCGACGACGTCGCCTGAGATCGGCAGCCGCACCACGAGGCCGGTTTCCTTGGAGAGGTGCGGAACACCGCCCGCCTTCGCCGCCCGGATCGCCTCGCTCCAGCGCGCCGCGGAGACCGGCACCTCGCGCGGGATGCCGCCGAACCTGGCGCCGAGCGTGCCCATGTTGACGAAACCTTGATTGCCGTAGCGCGTCGAAGCGCCGGCGAAATACGCAAGGTCGCAGTCGCCGCTCGCATCGACGAAGGCGCGCGCCTCGATCACGCGCGGCCCGCTGCGATCCTGTACTTTGACGCGGCGGATGGAGTTGCCGTCGCGCTCCGCGTCGATCACGAGCGCGTGCAACCATACGTCGACGCCCGCTTCGAGCGCGATGTCATCGAGCACGCGCTTGACGGCCTCCGGATCGAACACGACGAAGACGCCGCGAAACCGCTTGGGCCCGGTGAGCGCGCCCAGGGCGCGCAAGCGCGTGAGCACTTCCTGGGCGATGCCGCCGACCGCGGGCCGGGGCGCCCGGCCGAGCGTATAGAGCCCGCAATAGGTGAGCACGTTGCGCAGCGTCGAGGCCCCGCCGAGAAACCCCGCGGCTTCGACCAGCAGCGTGCGCGCGCCGATCCGCGCCGCGGCGACGGCCGCGGCCACGCCCGCGCTGCCTCCGCCCACCACGACCACGTCGTAGGTTTGCGCGCGGGTCGGATGCATCCTGGCTCCTGTGTTGATTGGTCTGGAGTCTGTGTTGCGGATGCGGTGAAATGCAAGGCAGTGGAGCGGCAGGACAACGGTTCCGAAGGAGGAACGATGAGGTTTCCGACGCGTCGCGAACTGCTCGCCGGTCTTGCCGTCGCCGCCTTGGCCGCAGCGGCGAAATCCGCACGCGCGCAGGAAAAGCTGCGCGTCGGCGTACTGCGGCTCGCCTCCTCGGGCCCGGTCTTCATCGCCGAGGATCGCGGCTACTTCCGCGACCAGGGGCTCGACGTCGAGCTCAAATTCTTCGACGCCGCCCAGCCGATCGCGGTGGCGACCGCCTCGGGCGACGTCGAGTTCGGGGTTACCGCATTCACCGGCGGCCTGTTCAATCTCGCCGGCAAGGGCGCATTGCGGATCGTTGCCGGGCAGAGCCGCGAAGCGCCGGGTTATCCGCTCGTGGCGTATCTCGCCGGCAAGTCGGCGTTCCAAGCCGGATTGAAATCGCCGAAGGATCTGGTCGGCCACAGCATCGGGATCACGCAAGTGGGTTCGAGCTTCCACTATTGCGTCGGCCTGCTCGCGCGCAAATACGGCCTCGATCTCGCCAAGATGAAGCTCGTCCCGCTGCAGTCGCTCACCAATGTCGCGTCCGCCTTGAAGGGCGGACGCACCGAGGCGGCGCTGCTGCCGGCGACCAGCGCGCAGCCGCTGCTCGATGCGGGCGATGCCGAGCTCCTCGGTTGGGTCGGCGACGAGACGCCGTGGCAGCTCGGCGCGGTATTCGTGGGCACCGCGACGAACGCCAGGCATGACCGGGTGGCGCGCTTCCTCGCCGGTTATCGCGGCGGGACGCGCGATTTTCACGATCGTCTGCTCGCGGTGCGCCGCGACGGCAGGGTGGTGCTCGACGATCGCACCCGGCCGTTTTTGGACATCATCGCCAAATACACCAATTTGCCGCCGGAGAAGCTCGCAATCGGGTTGCCCTACGTCGAACCCGCCGCGACGCTCGAGCTCGCCAGCGTCGCCGACCAGCTCGCCTGGATGCAGCAGGAAAAATTCGTCGATCCCGGGTTCGGCGTCACCGACGTCGTCGACGCGAGCTACGGATACGCGAAGTGACGCCGCTATGCCGAAGCTGTCATGGCGCGCGCATGCGGGCCATCCAGTATCCGCCGTTTGCAATGTGAGTCATGGCGGAGTGTCATGGACATTCGCAGGATGCTGGGTCGCCCGGACAGGCCGGGCGATGCCACGCTCCGTTTGAGGCCCTGTCGCATGGAATTGATCGTCGAGCGCGTGAGCCACGCCTTCGGGGCCTTGCAGGTGCTCGACGATATTTCGTTTGCGGTCGCGTCCGGCGAAGTGCTCGCCATTGTCGGCCCGTCCGGCTGCGGCAAGAGCACGCTGCTCTCGGTCGTGGGCGGGCTGCTCGAGCCCGTGAGCGGCAGGGTCGCGCTGCGCGGCGATCTTCCGCCGCACAGCCTCAACCCGATCACGTTCATTTTCCAGGATTTTGCCCTGCTGCCCTGGCGCAGCGCGGCAGACAACGTCGCGCTGCCGCTCGAGCATCGCAAGCTGACCGTATCCGAGCGCCGCGCGCTCATCGCCGACGCCTTGCAGCGTACCGGGCTCACGGAATTCTCCGATGCGTTTCCCAAGCAGCTCTCCGGCGGCATGCGCCAGCGCGTCGGGATTGCCCGCGCGCTCGCGGTGCGTCCGGGCCTGCTGCTCATGGACGAGCCGCTGTCGGCGCTCGATTCGCAGACGCGCGAGCTCCTGATCGAGGACCTGATGAAGCTTCTCGACGGCACCGATCTCGCCGTCGTCTATGTCACCCATAATCTGGATGAAGCCTTGCGGCTCGCGGACCGCATCATCGTGCTCTCGCCGCGTCCGGGACGGATCCAAGACGTCGTCGCGGTTCCCATTCCGCGTCGCGCGCGCAACGAGCCCACATTCGAGCTGCAGTTCCGTGCCGTCCATGCCCGGCTGTGGTCGCTGGTGCGCGAAGGGGCGCGCGCCGCCGAACGGGAAGTTGCGGATGCGTGAATCCGTCTCGGTCGAACCGCCGGTCCATCCCGCGCAGCGCCCGGCCGCCCCGCAGGTGGTCCGCTTCCGCGCCACGGGGTTTGCGCCGGCGCCGCGGGGCGCGACCTCGTGGCTCGTGTTCGCGATCGTGCTTGCCGCCTGGCAGGCCGCCGGATCGCTCGGCCTCGTGAACGCCCTGTTCCTCCCCAGTCCTTTGGCGATCGTGCGCGCGCTCTGGCGACTCGCGGCATCCGGCGAATTATGGGCGCATGTCTCGATATCGCTGCTGCGCATCGGCGCCGGCTGGATCATCGGCACCGCCGTCGGCGTCGCGGTCGGGCTCGCGGTCGGCCTGTTCTCGCTCGCGCGCGCCGCCGGCTTACCCATCGTGTCCGCGCTGTTCCCGATCCCGAAGATCGCGCTCCTGCCGCTGCTCATCCTCTGGCTCGGCATCGGCGAGACCTCGAAGATCGCCACCATCGCGCTCGGCGTGTTCTTCCCCACCGTGATCGCCGTCTACAGCGGCGTCGATCAGGTCCCGCGAAACCTCATCCGCATGGCGCAGAGCTTCGAACTGCCGTTTCTCGGCATCGTGCGCAAGGTGGTCCTGCCGGGCGCGCTTCCCAACATCGTCGCCGGGTTCCGCATCTCCGCTTCGATCGCGCTCCTCCTCGTGGTCGCCGCCGAGATGATCGGTGCGGAAGCCGGCATCGGCGCCTTCGTGCTCCAGGCCGGAAATCTGATGCAGACCGATCAATTGATGGCTGGCGTCGTCGTGCTCTCGATCCTGGGACTGGCCGTCGCGCGGGGCATCGGGGCGCTCGAGGCCAGGGTAACGCGGTGGCGGTGAGGCGTGGACGGACAGCCTGCCCGGAGCGAACCGGGACGGTCGCCCGTGCGTTCTACTCAGGTGTTCGCAACAGCAAGGCGCACGCCCATGCAAGTCCCCGTCGAGATCGCCTTCCACAACATGGCAAGCTCCCCCTGGGCGGAGCAGGAGATCCGCAACCGGATCCAGAAGTTGGAGAAGATCTACGATCGGCTCACCAGCTGCCGCGTCCGGGTCGATCAGCGCACCAAGACCGGCGGCGGCACGATCCCGCCGGTGGTGCGCATCGAGATGGGAATCCCGGGCCGCAAGGACCTCGTGGTGGCCCATGAGCCCGATCATCTGCAGCGCAAATTTCAGACACCCGACCTTCACAACGCCATCCACGAAGCGTTCCGGATCGCCGAGGATCAGCTGGTCGAGCTGAAGAACCAGCGCCAGCGCCGCACCCGCGAGCCCCAGCACGACGCCGAGAACCAATTTCTGGGGCAGGTCGCGGAGCTCGATCCCGAGCAGGATTTCGGCTTCCTGCTGACCAAGGAGGGCGGGCTCCTGTATTTCCACCGCAACAGTGTGCTGTCCGGCGATTTCGAGAAACTGCGCCCGGGCGACGAGGTCTATTATGTCGAGGACGTCGGCGACACCGGGCCGACCGCGATCAAGGTGCGGGTGAAGGAACGGGTTTAGCGCCGAAAGCCGCCGGCACTGCGACTGATCCGGGGCGATTCAGCTCCGGCGCGCAGATAGGGCGGCGCCTAATATTTTACGCTACCTTCCCTTGAAGGCTGCCTTGCGTTTCTCGACGAAGGCTTTTGCCGCCTCGTGGTGGTCTTCGGTCTGCGTGCAGCGCACGTGATTCATGGCTTCGGTATCGAGCACGGCCTCGATCGTGGAACGCTCCGCCGCGTTGATGTTCTGCTTGATGTAGCCGAGCGCGACGCTTGGCCCCTGCGCGAGCGACACCGCGAGCTCGCGCGCGGCCGCCTCGAGCTCCGCGTCGGGCACCACCCGGGTGACGAGTCCCAGCGCCAAGGCCTCGTCCGCCATCAGGATCGGCGAAGTCAGATAGAGCTCGCGCGCCTTGGCGCTGCCGACGAGCCGCGTCAAGAAATAGGTGCCGCCGTAGTCGCCCGAGAGGCCGACCTTGGCGAACGCGGTGGTCAGCTTGGCGGACTTTCCGGCGATGCGCAGGTCGCAGGCGAGCGCCATCGACAGGCCGGCGCCGGCCGCCGAGCCGCTGATCATGGCAACGGTGGGCTTGCGCATGTCGTGAAGCAGGCGGGAGACCTCCATCCGATGCCGCAGCAATTCGAAGCGGCGGTCGAGCGTCTCGTCGCGCCCGGCGCCCGCCGCCATCGCCTTGACGTCGCCGCCGACGCAGAACGTGCCGCCGGCCCCCTTGAGCAGCACGGCGCGAACCTCGGGATCGGTCGCGGCGCGCGTTGCCGCCTCGACCAGCCGCAGCCCGAGCTCCGGATTGAGCGCATTGCGCCGCTCCGGCCGGTTGAGCGTGAGCGTCAAAAGCCCGCGCTCGAGCGATTCCAGCAAGACCTGCTCCGGTTTGGCGTCCATGTTCGCGCTCCTTCCGCTCGGCGTTCAGGCGACGCGCTCATGGCGCACGCCGCGGCAATCCATTTCGTATTCCAGCTCGATCACCGGCGGGCGGGCGAAATGCCAAGTCAGGCCGGCCCGGGCGGCGCCGCGCCGAACGATCTCCTCGGCGAGAACAGGGTGAAGGTCGTGAACGGTATAGACCTGGGTTGCCGTGGTGTCATGCCAGGCAAAACCCAGCGCCGAAAGCCGCCGCTCCATCTCGGCGAGCACGAAGCGCGCTTTCTCGCGCAGGCCGTTCGGGCCGACGTCGCCGCGCGCGATGATGTGGTCGAAATAATCCTTGTGGCCTTCGGGCACCTCGCCGCTCCCGGCGATCACGAACGAGGGTGGCGCATCGGCTGCCGGTACCGTGTACGCGAAGGCGTGAAGCGAAGGCTCCGGCGGCGGATCGATTTGCGGACAGACATTGCTGCGCGCCACCGGATTGGTCTCGTTCTCGAACAGGCCCCATTCGGCGAGCGTGCCGACGTAGACCTTGTTGAAGGCGCGGAATCCCGCTTCGGTGAACGGCGCGGGCGAGCGCAGCTCGCAGGCGCACAGCGCGGTGAGCGGCTGTCCCCTCGCGGCCAGAATCTTGCGGATTTTCGCGAAGCCCTCGGCGAGCGGCACCGGCGTGTGGAACCGCACCCGTTCGATTGCGTGGCCGGGCAGCGCCGCCACCCCGCCCGAATAGGGCAACACGCCCGGAATGAACCGATAGCCGCCCGGCGCGAACTCATGGGTTGCGGTCATGCGGACCTCTCCGGAGTTGTAGCGCGGACAAAGGCCTCAATCGACCGTCGTCCCGGCCAAGCGAGCGCAGCGGCTCACGCGTTCCCCGGACCGCGCGGCGCGACGCGCCGTCGCGTGATCCGGGGTCCGGCAATAATTCGCGAAGCGGCCTCAAGTATCGTCAGCTGCAAGAAAATGGACGCTTCGCGAACTCACTCCTGGGTCCCGGATCTTCGCTCGCCGCGAGCCGCTCGCTCGTCGGGACACGAGGCGTCGCAGTTTCGGGTTCCGGCTCTCGCTGCGCTCGGCCGGAATGACGGCGCAATGCCTACGATTTACCTCCGGGCGCTTTCCCGGTCTAATGCGCGCAAAGAAGCCGTAGGGAGGAACCCATGCGCGGATTGATGATGGACCGGCCGCTGCTGATCTCGTCGCTGATCCGGTACGCCGCTCAATATCATGCCGCAGCCGAGATCGTCTCACGCTCGGCCGAAGATGGGTTGCATCGCTACACCTACCGCGATCTCGAAGCCCGCTCGAAACGGCTCGGCAAGGCGCTGGAGCGCCTGGGGGTGCGCATCGGCGACCGCATCGCCACGCTCGCCTGGAACGGCTTTCGGCATCTCGAGCTCTACTACGGCGTCTCGGGAATCGGCGCGGTCTGTCACACCGTCAATCCGCGGCTGTTCCAGGACCAGATCCGCTACATCGTCAATCACGCCGCCGACCGCGTGCTGTTTCTCGATCCGGGGTTCGTGCCGCTGGCCGAAGAGCTCGCGCCGCATTGCCCCGAGGTGGAGCATTACGTGATCATGACCGAGGCCGCGAAGATGCCGCGGACCAAGCTCCAGAACGCGCTCTGCTACGAGGATCTGCTCGCGCCCGAGCGCGCGGACTACGAATGGCCGGAGTTCGACGAGAATACCGCGTCATCGCTGTGCTACACCTCCGGCACGACCGGCCGGCCCAAGGGCGTGCTCTACAGCCATCGCTCCACCGTGCTGCACAGCATGGCGGTGAGCATGCGCGACACGCTCGACTATTCGATGCACGACTCGATCTGTCTGATCGCGCCGATGTTTCACGCCAACGGCTGGGCCTGTCCCTACGCGGCGACGCTGGTCGGGGCGAAGCTGGTGCTGCCGGGGCAGCAGCTCGACGGCGCGAGCCTGCACGCGCTGTTCGAGGACGAGAAGGTGACCTTCAGCCTCGCCGTGCCGACGGTCTGGCTCGGAATGCTCGATTACCTGCGCAAGAGCGGCAAGCGCTTCACGACGCTCAAACGCACCGCGATCGGCGGCACCGCGGTCCCGCTGGCGATGATGAAGGCATTCGACGAGTACGGCGTGAACGTCATTCACGCCTGGGGCATGACCGAGACGAGCCCGCTCGGCACCGTCTGCTCGCTGCCGCCCGGCATCGCCGCCCTTTCGCCGGAGCAGCGCGACAAATATCGCGTCAAGCAGGGCCATGGAATCTGGGGCGTCGATCTCAAGCTCGCCGGCCCGGACGGGAGCGAGCTGCCGCGCGACGGCAAGGCGAGCGGCGAGCTGCTCGTTCGCGGCCCCTGGGTCGCGGCCGGCTATTTCAACGACGAGGAGGCGACCGCCGCGGTGCTCGCCGACGGCTGGTTCCGCACCGGGGACGTGTCCACCCTCGATCCGGACGGCTTCATGACCATCGTCGATCGCAGCAAGGACGTCATCAAGTCCGGGGGCGAGTGGATCAGCTCGATCGATCTCGAGAATGCGATCATGGGACACCCGGACGTGCAGGAGGCGGCCGTGATCGGGGTGCGCCACGCCAAATGGGACGAGCGGCCGCTGCTCATCGTGGTGCCCAAGGAGGGTCGCCGCCCGGACAAACAGCAGCTGCTGGATCTGCTGGCGCAGAAATTCGCCAAATGGCAGCTGCCGGACGACGTGCTTCTGATCGCCGAGCTGCCACATACGGCGACCGGCAAGGTGAACAAGCTCGCCCTGCGCGACCGTTACCGCGACCATCTCTTGCGCAGCGCGTGAGCGGCGTTGCAGTGGGGCAGGCAAATATGACCAACCAAGCCGCGCCGACGGAATCGCGCGCGACGAGCGGCCCGCTCGTCGGCTTGCGCATCGTGGAGTTTGCCGGAATCGGCCCGGGGCCGTTCGCGGCCATGCTGCTCGCCGACATGGGTGCCGACGTGGTGCGCATCGACCGGCCCGGTGCCGCGGAGCGCGACAAGCGCGACGTGATCGGCCGCGGCCGGCGCAATCTTGTGCTCGACCTCAAGCAGCGGGACGGCTTGGAGGCGGCATTGCAGCTGCTCGACGCCGCCGACGCATTGATCGAGGGGTTTCGGCCGGGCGTGATGGAGCGCCTGGGCCTTGGCCCGGAGGCGGTGCTGGCGCGCAACCCGCGGCTCGTTTACGGCCGGGTGACGGGCTGGGGCCAATCCGGCCCGCTCGCCCAGGCGGCGGGGCACGACATCAATTACATCGCGCTCGCCGGCGCGCTGGGCGCGATCGGACCCGAGGAAAAACCCGTCCCGCCGCTCAATCTCGTCGGCGACTACGGCGGCGGGGCGCTCTATCTCCTGGTCGGGATGCTCGCCGGCATCATCGAGGCGAAGCGTTCCGGCCGCGGCCAAGTGGTCGATTGCGCGATGTGCGACGGCGCGGCGAGCCTGCTCTCGATCTTCTTCACGCTGCTCGCCCGCGGGCAATGGGAGGAGCGCCGCGGCTCGAACCTGCTCGACGGCGGCGCGCCGTTCTACGGGACCTACGAATGCGCCGATGGCGGATTCATCGCGCTGGGAGCGCTCGAGCCGCAGTTCTACGAGACGCTGTGCCGCCTCGCGGGGCTCGAGGCTCCGGAGTTCCGCGAGCGCAGCGATCGAAAGCGCTGGCCGCACCTGCGGCAAAAAATGCAAGCCGTGTTCAAGACGCGCACGCGCACGGAATGGTGCGCGATCCTCGAAGGCAGCGATGCGTGCTTCGCGCCGGTGCTGGGCTTGCGCGAGGCGAGCACGCATCCGCACATGGCGCATCGCAACAGCTTCGTCGTATGCGACGGCGTGCTGCAGCCCGCACCGGCTCCACGGTTCTCGCGCACGCCCTCGGCCATTCAACCGTCGAGCATGAGCTCGCCGGCCGAGATCCTGGCGCTCTGGCGGGCACGCCAGCCGCGCGATTGATCGAGCGACACGGGGGAGAACGATCCATGGGATGTCTCGAAGGCAAGGTCATGCTGGTGACGGGCGCCGGGCGCGGCATCGGCCGCGACATCGCGCGGCTCGCCGCGAAGGAAGGCGCCGCGGTCGTGGTCAATGATCTGGGCGGCTCGACCGAAGGCGAGGGCGCCGATGCCGGGCCGGCCGAAGCGGCGGTCGGCGAGATCCGCGCGGCGGGCGGTCGCGCGGTCGCCAATACCGACAGCGTCGTCGATCCGGCCGGCGCCGAGCGCATGGTCAAAGCCGCAATCGAGCAGTTCGGCCGCATCGATTGCGTCGTCAACAATGCCGGCATCCTGCGCGACCGCATCTTCCATCGCATGTCGCATGTCGACTGGAAGATGGTGATCGACGTGCACCTGATGGGGAGCTTCAACGTGGCGCGCGCCGCGGCCGAGCACTTCCGCCAGCAGCAGAGCGGCAGCTACGTGCATTTCACCTCGACGTCGGGGCTCGTCGGCAATTTCGGCCAGGCCAATTACGCCGCCGCCAAGCTGGGCATCGTCGGCCTGTCGAAATCGATCGCGCTCGACATGGCGCGTTTCAACGTTCGCTCCAATTGCATCTCGCCGTTCGCCTGGAGCCGAATGATCGGCACGATTCCGACCGAGACGGCGGAAGAGAAAGCCCGGGTCGAGCGCGTCAAGACCATGAGCACCGAGAAGATCGCGCCGATGGCGGTATTTCTCGCCAGCGACCTCTCGGCCGGGGTGTCCGGGCAGATTTTCGCCGTGCGCCGCAACGAGATCTTGCTCATGAGCCAGCCGCGGCCGCTGCGGAGCGTTCATCGCGGCGAGGGTTGGACCCCGCAGACGATCGCCGAGCACGCGATCCCGGCGCTCAAGGGCTCGTTCTATCCGCTGGAGCGCTCCGGCGACGTGTTCTCCTGGGACCCGATCTGAGTTTGTCGCGAGGCTAGGCAGCTCTCCACGCATAACCATCTGCTTTGCGCGGCGGCAACCTTGCGACCCTTTGGGTATTGATATTTATAATATTTATAGGGCAAGGCTGCCGGACCGAAAGGGGATCGAGCATGCTGAAATGGTTTCAAGCATTGCTGCCGAGGGAGGAGCGCTTCTTCGACTTGTTCGCGCAGCATTCCAAGATCCTGGTCGCCGGCGCCGATGCCCTGCGTTCGATGCTCGACGGCGGAAACGCGGTTGCCAACTATTACCAGACCATCATGGACCGCGAGCAGGACGCCGACAACATCACCCGCGACGTGCTCATCGCGGTCCGCAGCACCTTCATCACCCCGTTCGATCGCGGCAACATCAGGGACCTCATCACCTCGATGGACAATGCCATCGACCAGATGCAGAAGACCGCGAAATCCGTCATGATCTTCGATCTGCGGTCGTTCACGCCGCAGATGCAGGCCATGGGCGACGCCATCAAGAAATGCGCGGTGCTCGTGGACGAGGCGATGCCGTGCATGCGCTCGATCTCCGCGAGGGCCGCGCATCTGAGCAAGATCACCGAGGAAATCGGCCGGATCGAGGGGCAGGCCGATGAGCTCCACGATCGCGGGCTCAAGGAGCTCTACCAGCAGCACGCCAGCTCCAATCCGATGGCTTTCTTCGCCGGCAACGAGGTGTACGACCACCTAGAGAAGGTCGTCGACCGCTTCGACGACGTCGGCAACGTGATCCACGGCACCGTCATCGAGCACGTCTAGAGCTCCGAAAGCCGACCATGGACGCCGCTGTAGTCAGCCTTCCGGTGCTGATTGGGCTCGTCGTCATCGCGCTGGCGTTCGATTTCCTCAACGGGTTCCACGACGCGGCGAATTCGGTTGCCACCATCGTGTCGACGCGCGTGCTGAGGCCGCAGCATGCCGTCGCCTGGGCGGCGTTCTTCAACTTCATCGCCTTCCTGGTGTTCGGCCTGCACGTGGCGCAGACACTCGGCACCGGCATCGTGGAAGCGCAGATCGTCGACGCGCGCGTCGTGTTCGGCGCGCTGACCGGCTCGATCATCTGGAACCTGGTGACCTGGTTCTTCGGCATTCCCTCGAGCAGCTCCCACGCGCTGATCGGCGGCCTGCTCGGCGCCGGCCTCGCCAAGGGCGGGCTCGGCATCGTGGTCTGGAGCGGCCTGTCGAAGACCGCGGCCGCGATCGTGCTCTCGCCGCTGCTCGGCTTCCTTCTGGCGCTGGCGCTGGTGCTTGCGGTCTCCTGGCTGTTCGTCCGGCGCACGCCGTTCGCGGTCGACCTGTGGTTCCGGATCTTTCAGTTCGTCTCCGCCTCGCTCTATTCCCTCGGACACGGCGGCAACGACGCCCAGAAGACCATGGGGATCATCGCCGTGCTGCTCTATTCCCAGGGGCTGCTCGGCGGCGAGTTCCACGTGCCCTTGTGGGTGGTGCTGACTTGTCAGGCCGCGATGGGGCTCGGAACCTTCGCGGGCGGCTGGCGCATCGTGAAAACCATGGGGATGAGCATCACCCGGCTCACCCCGGTCCAGGGCTTTTGCGCCGAGACCGGCGGCGCCGCGACGCTGTTCCTGGCGACCTACCTGGGCGTTCCGGTCTCGACCACCCACACCATCACCGGGGCGATCGTCGGGGTCGGCGCGTCCCGCGGCGCCGCCGCGGTGCGCTGGAAGGTCGCCAACCGCATCGTGGTCGCCTGGATCCTCACGATCCCGGCCGCGGCCCTGATGGGAGCTGCGGCCTTTGCGGTGGTCGGCCTGTTCACCTGAGAAACAGCTCTGGGCGGCGCAGGCGGAGCGCCTGCAGCAGCACCAGCGTCTTGATGTCGACGAGCTTGCCGGTGTCGGCGAGCCGCGCGAGCTCGCTCAAGCCCAATTCGACGGCGGTGATGTCCTCGTCCTCGTCGACCCCGCCGCGGCCCTCGCGCACGCGGCCGCGATAAATGGCGAGGTACAGGTGCATGCGCTCGGTGGAGACGCCCGGCATGGTCCAGCCCTGCGCGACCGCCTCGAGCGCGTCGAGCCCGAGCCCGGCCTCCTCGTGCGCCTCGCGCCGGGCGGTCTCGGCCGGATCGGCTTCATCGACGATGCCGGCGATCGCCTCGAGCGTGTGCGGCTCGCGCGCCGCGTAATAGACCGGAACGCGGAACTGGCGCACCAGCACCGCCGTCCGCCGCTCGGGGTCGTAGGGCAGCACGCAGGCCGCGGCGCCGTGATCCTCGATCTCGCGGCGGAAGGTGCGGCCGTCCGCGAGGCGGACCGTCGCGATCAGATACTTGGCCCAGCCGGAATGCACGGTTTCGATGTGGGTGATTTCCATGGCGCCAGAAGCCGTTCGAGTGCCAAAGCCGTGCGACCACAAAGGTTCCTGCGCTCTAGCCTCTCGGGCAGCGGCTCGCACCAGCGGCGGCTCGTGGAGATACAGGGTCGCCTTGCGCTTTGGCGGCGATATCGCGCCACACGAGCTCGTTTACGTTAACGTTCCTCAAGCGAACCTGTCGCCGATCAGCCGCGTCCATGCCTCGCCGGCGAGGCCGGTCAAGAGCGCATCGCCCGAATGAATGGCGTGGAGCAGCTCGGCATCGGCACTGTGCACGATGGTCGAAGAGCGGTGGAAGAACATGGAGCCGCGGCGCAGCAGGGCGTTCATGAGGCGCGGGTGAGACCGGCCGCGCACCGCGACGCTGCCGTTGCGGAACGCATTTGCCAGCAAGCTGTCGAGCACCGCGTCGATGCACTCCGGCAGCGCCAGGATCTGCAGCACCCAGGCGATGCCGCGTGGCCTGCCGTAATAGACATAACAGCCGATGGGCTCCTGGTTTTTTCCGTACACCATCCGGCGGCATACCGGCCCCCGTCGCGCCTTGGTTTGCGTGTGGCCGAGCACCCACTGCAGGCTCGGATGATCCCAGTCGGGACGGATCGGATAGCTCGCCGCAAGTCGGGGAATTTCGTCGAGCAGCTGCTCATCGCTCGCGTCGGTATCGTATTCGTAGCCGACCGGGCCGGCCGGGAATGCGAAGGGATTGCCGCTGGTTCGTCGCGCCACCCGATCGATCATCGACGCGATGGGTTGCAGCAGCAGGGCGGGCGCGAACCATTCGCGGGCGAATGCCAAGGCTACGCCCGCCGGACGCAGCACGCGCAGCCATTCCAGGCTCTCGAACGGCACGGTGCGACCGCCGAGCTTCTGCCACATGTTCTCCGATACGCGATTGGCGTTTTCGCTGATGGACAGCTCCTGCGGGCCGTTCGCAAAGGCTCGCAGCAATCTCGCGCCTGCGAGCGGATTTTTCTCGGGCCTGTCGACCATCAGCGATCCGGCGATCGCGCGCGCCGCGGATCTTCCTGCCGCGAAAGCACATGCGCAGCGGCAGCACGCCGATGAAGCCGCGTACCGCTCCGTCGGGCGAGACATAGACGCGGGATGCGAGCTCGGGGTCGTGCCAGGGATGATGCAGGAACAGCTCGGCGAGGTAGCTCTTGAGCGAGTCGGGCGCGGGCTTGCGCCGGTCGAGGAAGGTTCTTTGGAACAGCCCGGCAACCGCCGGCACGTCTTCCGGACTGCAGGCGCGAATGAGGCTCATCGCATGGATCGTGAATGGTTCGCCGGCGCCCCGCCGATTCGACCTAGAAAATAGCCGCCATTGTTTCACAAGTGATTTACGGTGTGCGCACGTCCGTGACGTTCATCGGCTCGGGCCCGGTCGGGCATTAATGCTTCGGTAGTCATAGTTCTTGACCGAACATTCATCATAAAACAACCGCTCGAGATTGTTTCAGAAAGAATTCAACGCTGCGGAGCGAGGTTGAGCAACGATAAGCAAATAACTGGCGTTTCGAGAGTAGGGCCGTGCGTACCAGTACCATTGTCATGGTCGCCTTCGCGGTCGTGTTCGGCCTCCTGGCGGTGTTCGTCGCGCAGTCTTGGCTCAATCGGCAAGCCGAGCTTCGGCTCAAGCACATGGAGGCCGCGCAGAAACCCCTGCCGGGGCGCACCGTCGTGGTCGCGGCGGCGCCGCTGCGGTTCGGGATGGCGCTCTCGCCGCAGAATTTGCGCGAGGTGTCCTGGCCGCAGGAAGCCATTCCGGCGGCCACCTTCGGCTCGATTCCGCAGTTGATGGTCGGCGGCAAGCGGATCGTGCTGGCCTCGATCGAGGCGAACGAGCCGGTTCTCGCCTCCAAGGTCACCGGTCCCGGACAGCGCGCCACCCTGTCGGCGGTGATCGGGGCGGGCATGCGCGCCATCACCATTCGCGTCAACGACGTGGAAGGCGTGGCGGGTTTCGTCCTGCCCGGCGATCACGTCGACGTGCTGCTCACTCGGCAGCCCGACAAGCACAGCGGCAATACCGACGTCGTGCTGCAAAATGCCAAGGTTCTGGCGATCGACCAACTGGCCGACGACAGCTCGGAGAAGCCCGCCGTCGTCAAGGCGGTGACTCTCGAGGTCGAGACCGTGTCCGCCCAGAAACTGTCGCTTGCCGCCTCGCTCGGCACGCTTTCGCTGGTGCTGCGCAAGGCCGGCGAGGCGAGCGTGGAAGGCACCCGGCGCGTTTCGGTCGGGGATCTCGTCAATGACGCTCCGGCGCGCGCCGGAGACGCGAGCCGTTACGCCAAGGTGGTGATCACCCGCGCTTCCAAGCGCGAGGAATACAGCGTGCCGGCGGAGGACGCCGACTGGCGGGAGGCCAATCCGCGCTGACGATCATCGCTGAAATCGGGAATGCATGGGGAGAATTCATTGAGACGCCTGCAAGCTCCGTTTGCCGGAAAACGCGCATGCCGCGGCGCCGGGATACTGGGCGCCTTCATCGCCGCGATTGCGATCGCCGCCGCAGCCATGCTCTGGCCGATCGCCTCTGCACATGCGGCGGATTCGCCGGTCGTGCTCGGTTCCGGCAAGCGCACCGAATCCATCGTGGTCACGACCGGCAAGTCGCAGAACATCCGTACCGACACCAATTTCGTCGACATCGTGGTTGGCGACCCGGAGATCGCCGACGTGGTGCCGCTGACCGATCATTCGCTCTCGGTCCTCGGCAAGAAAATCGGCACGACCCGGGTCTCGGTCTATGCCGAAGGCAAGAAGCTGGCCGGCGTGTTCGACATCGAAGTCTCCTACGACGTTCCCCGGCTCGCGGCGGAGCTCAGGCAACGCTTCCCCCAGGCGCATTTCCGCGTCTCCTCCGTCAACGGACGGATCATGCTCTCGGGCACCTGTGCGGACGGACCGACGCTCGACAAGGCGGTGACCATTGCGCGCCAGTTCGGCCCGGACGTCATCAATTCGGTGCAGGTGCTGCAGTCCCAGCAGGTCCTGCTCGAGGTTCGCTTCGTCGAGATTCAGCGCCGTGCCGCGCGCGAGATCGGCATCCAGTGGGACCTGGTGACCAAGAACGTGGTCGCCGCGGTCGGCCAGGCGGGGCTGATCTCGAGCAATCCGCCGTTCGGGAGCGTGGCCGTGATCGGCGGCTTGCTCGCGCGCGGCATCCACGTCGACGCCGTTATCAACGCGCTCGAGGAGCGCGACGTGGCGCGACGGCTCGCCGAGCCGAATCTCGTGGCGCTCTCAGGCGACACGGCCAGCTTTCTGGCCGGCGGCGAATTCCCGTTCCCGGTGTCGAGCTCGCTCGGCCAGATCACGATCGAGTTCAAGCGGTTCGGCGTCGGCCTCGCGTTCACGCCGACCGTGCTGAGCAACGGCGTCATCAATCTGAAGATCGAGCCGGAGGTCAGCCAGCTCGATCCTACCAATATCATCCAGGTCAACGGCACCACCATCCCGAGCCTCATCGTGCGGCGCGCCAACACCACGGTCGAATTGCGCGACGGCCAGAGCTTCGCGATCGGCGGCCTGCTGCAGAACAATCTCGACGTGCAGCAGAAGCAGCTGCCGTGGCTCGGAAGCGTGCCGGTGCTGGGCGCATTGTTCCGCAGCGCGCTCTATCAGAAGAAGGAGACGGACCTCGTCATCATCGTGACGCCGCGCATCGTGCAGCCGATGCGGCCGGGCGAGATCGCACGGGTGCCGACCGACGACGCGCAGCCCGCGAACGACGCCGATCTGTTCCTGCTGGGAGAGGCCGAGATCACGCCAACGATCAAGCGCCGGCTCGCGGACGTCCAGCCGCCGCCTGTCGGCCACATCCTCGACCTCGGCGGGAGGCCGGTTCATGCCGCGCCATGATCGATCGTTTCGCCGGCCGATGATCGCGCCGGCGCTGCTGGCGGCGGCCCTGCTGGGGGCCTGCTCGGATATCTATTACGACCGCCGCGAGGGCGTGAGCTTTCAGGCCGGCAATGCCGTCGCTTCGAACGTGGCGATCGAGACCATCGATCCGTGGCCGGCGGTCGCCGCGAACCGTGAGATCGCCGCCAACGGGCAGCGCGTCCAGAGCGCGATCGAACGCTACAGACACAACAAAGTGATTCCGCCGCAGGGCACCGGGACGAGCTCGGTCCAATACACGCCGATCGTGACCGCGCCGGCGGTGCCGAGCGGCGCGCCGAGTCCCTGAGCTCGGCCGGCGTCCTGCCGAGTCGCAACGAGTGGGAAGATCATGGCTGATGGTCCGCAGACACCGGCTTCGCGAGGCGTGCGGATCGTCGCGATCACCGCCGACGCCGAATTCGAGCAATTGTTGCGCGCCACGTTCGGCCGCAGTCCGCAGATCGACCTGACCGTTGTCGCCGGCGCTGTGGGCGGAACCGAAGAGAAGCTCCCCCTCGGCGATGCCGCCGTGCTCCTGGTCGATGTCGACGCCACCCGTTCCGACGAAATAGCCGCCCTGCAAAACCTGGCGAGGCGGCTTGCCGGATCGGTGCCGATCCTGGTGATCGCCGCAGGCTTCAGCGAGACCGTGGCGCGGCAGCTCATCCAACTGCGCATCGCCGATTTCCTGGTCAAGCCGGTCGATCCGGTCGAACTGGTACGCGCCTGCGGGCGGGTCGCCAAAGGTTCCGGCGCGGACAGCGCCACGGAGGCGGAGATCTACACGTTTCTGCCGGCGGCGGGCGGCGTCGGGGTGACGACGCTGGCGGTCGAGACCGCGATGCTGCTCATGCGCCACGCACCCCGCGGCGCCGCCTCGACTTGTTTGGTCGATCTCGATTTCCAGCACGGCGCCTGCGCCGATTATCTCGATATCGAGCCGCGCCTCGACATCGGCGAGATCGAGCCGCGGCCGGAGCGGCTCGACGTCCAATTGCTGGAAGTGATGCTCTCCCAGCACGGTTCGGGTCTGTCGCTGATTGCCGCACCGAACCGTCCGGCGGAGATGCGCTCGTTCGATGCCGACGTGGTCACGCGACTGCTCGATATGGTGTCTTCGCGGTTCGATCACGTCGTGATCGACATGCCGCGGACCTGGTTCGCCTGGACCGACAGCGTGCTGATCGGCTCCAATCGGCTGTTCGTGGTCACCGAGATGACGGTTCCGGGCCTGCGGCACGCCAAGCAGCTGGTCGCGGCGATCGGCGAGCGTCTCAAGGGCGGGCCGCAGCCGCAGGTGATCGTCAACCGGTTCGAGCAGCAGCTGTTCGGTTCCGGCCTGCGCCGTGGCGACATCGAGCAGACGCTGGGCGCCGCGCTCGGCGGCACCATTCCCAACAATTACCGCCTGGTGCGCGAAGCGATCGATCGCGGCGTTCCACTCGAGGAAGTGCGGCCGGGGAACAACATCTCGGCGGCGCTCAAGAAATTCCTGTTCCCGCCGACCGAGCCCAAGGCCGCTTCTCAAGCGGCCGCCGGCGGCCTGCGGCGGGGCCGGGGAGTGCTGTGGGCGCGCTGAGGCGCTCTCGCCATCATGACCGCTGCGAGCCGTCGAGAACCTGACGAGGAACCGCAAGATGCTCGGACGTTTCACCTCCCGCCGGATGGTTGCGCCGGAGCTGGTGCCCGCCGTGGAGTCGACGCCGGCGCCGGCGGCCACGTCCGTCCCGGCAGCCGTCGAGCCCGAGCCGGCTGCGGAACCGCCCGAGCGCGCCGGCACGCTGCTCAGCGCGAAGCTGCTCGACGCAAAAGTCCGCCTGCATCGCCGGCTGATCGAGGAGATCAACCTGTCCGCGCTCGAGAAGATGCCGGAGGACGAAGTCCGCCGGCAGATTCATGCGCTGGTCTCGCAATATACCGTGGCGGAGCGGCTGGCGCTCAACGCCCAGGAGCTCGAAGATTTCGTCACCGAGATTCTCGACGAGATGATGGGCCTCGGGCCGATCGAGCCGTTGCTCAAGGATCCGACCATCAACGACATTCTGATCAACAGCCACGAGAAGGTCTACGTCGAGCGCGCCGGCATGCTCGAGCCCACTCTCGTGCGCTTCAAGGACGAGGCGCATCTGATCCGGATCGTCAACAAGATCGTATCGGCGGTCGGCAGGCGGGTGGACGAGTCGCAGCCGTTGTGCGACGCGCGGCTGCTCGACGGCTCGCGCATCAACATCGCGGTGCGGCCGATCGCGGTCGACGGACCGCTGGTGTCGATCCGCAAGTTCTCCAAGAAGCCGTTCAGTCTCAAGAAGCTCGTGGACATCGGTGCGATTCGCCAGCCGATGGCCGATCTGCTCGCCGCGGCCGTGAAGGCGCGCGTCACGCTGATCATCTCCGGGGGCACCGGTTCCGGAAAGACCACGATGCTCAACGCGCTCTCCGCTTTCATTTCCGAGAGGGAGCGCCTGATCACCATCGAGGACGCGGCGGAGTTGCAGCTGCAGCAGCCCCATGTCGGGCGTCTTGAGACGCGCCCGCCGAACATCGAGGGCAAGGGCGAGATCCGCCAGCGCGAGCTCGTCAAGAACGCGCTGCGCATGCGGCCCGACCGCATCATCCTCGGCGAGTGCCGCGGCGAGGAGGCCTTCGACATGCTCCAGGCGATGAACACCGGCCACGAAGGCTCGATGGCCACCGTCCACGCCAATACCCCGCGCGACGCGATCTCGCGGCTCGAGCAGATGATCGGCATGGCCGGGATGCCGATGACGGTGGCGAGCATCCGCGGCCAGATCGCTGCGGCCATCCGGGTGATCGTGCAGCTGCAGCGGCTCTCCGACGGCAAGCGTTGCATCACCAGCATCGCGGAGCTGACCGGGCTCGAAGGCGACATCATCCAGATGCAGGAGATCTATCGCTTCGTGCGCGAGAGCACCGGCGAGGACGGCACCGTGCACGGGCATTTCCAGGCCACCGGCATCCGGCCGCGGTTCCTCCAGGACCTCGTCGCCAAGGGAATCGTGATTCCGGGCAGCTATTTCGATCCCAGCAAGCCGCTGTGATGCCGATGCCGTTCGATCTGGATTCCGCGTATTTGATCTATTTTTTGGCGGCCGCGTCCGCGGTCTTGTTCGTGGAAGCGGTGTATCTGCTGTGCTTTTCGACCGCCTCCTACCGCAGCCGCATCAACCGCCGGCTGCGGCTGTTGAAGGACCAGCCCGACCGGGAAAGCGTGCTGGTTCAGCTGCGCCGCGAACGCGGGCTCACGGCCGGCGGCCTCTATGGGCTGCCGATCCTGTCGCTCAACCGGCTCATCCTGCAGTCGGGGCTGACCATCGGGTTCGGGCGGCTTGCGGCCATCATCGGTCTTGGGATGCTGTTGGCGTTCGGCGCCGTAACGTGGATACGCAACGACATCTTCCAGGCTGCGGCGGCGGCGTTGATCGCCGCCGTGGTCCTGCCCTATCTCGGGCTGCATTTCCTGCGCCGGCGCCGGCACCGCAAGTTCGGCGAGCAGTTTCCGGACGCCATCGACATCATCGTCCGCAGCCTGCGCGCCGGCCATCCGATTCCGGTCGCCGTGTCGATGGTGGCGCGCGAGATCAAGGACCCGGTCGGCACCGAGTTCGGCATGGCCGCCGACGAGATCACCTATGGGGCGGATCTGGAGACCGCGATGCGCAATCTGGCGTTCCGCGTCGGTCAGGAGGATCTGCCGCTGTTCGTCACCGCGGTGGCGATCCAGGGCTCGACCGGCGGCAACTTGAGCGAGATCCTGGAGAACCTGTCCGCGACCATCCGCCAGCGCTTCAAGATGCGGCGAAAAATCAAGGCGCTCGCCGCCGAAGGCAAATTCTCCGCCTTTTTCCTGTCCGGGTTGCCGGTTGCCATCTTCTTCCTGCTCGGCCTGGTCGCGCCGGATTTCTACGGCAGCATCTGGGACCATCGCGTCACCAAGATCGGGCTCGGCCTTGCCTGTCTGTGGATGGCGGTCGGCGATCTCGTGATGTACCGCATGGTGAATTTCCGGATCTGAACATGGACACGGTTTTCGATCTCCTCGACGAATTGTTCGGGGACAATCTGATCCTGAGCCTGCTGGTTTTTCTGGCGACCTCGACGGTCGCCTTCGGGATCATGGCGACGATCCGGGTGCGGCGCGGGGTGCGCCGGCGCGCCGCCGGCGTGCTGTCGGGGGAGGATCGGGCCGGAAGCGACTCCATGCGCTACGCCAGCCAAAAGGCCGCCGCGCGCCTGATGGATTACGCCACGCGGCATTTCTCCGGCTCGGAAACGGACAATCAGCGCGAGCTCAAGCGGCGCCTCGTCCAAGCCGGTTTTCTCGATCCGCGGGCTCCGATGTTCTTTTTTCTCGCCCGCATCCTGACCGGATTGGGACTCGCCGTCGCGGCCCTTCTCCTGGTGCCGGCGATGGTCGACAATCCAGGCGGCGACATCTGGTTCTTCGTCTGGGGGGCCGGGCTTGCCGGCTATTTCGTGCCGAGCTTCTATTTGAAGCGCCGCATCCGCGCCCGCGAGAACGAGCATCGGGCAGGTTTCCCGGACTTCATGGATCTCCTGGTGGTATGCGCGGATGCCGGGCTGAGCATGGAGGCGGCGCTCGACCGCGTCGGCCGCGAGCTCAGCGACTCCTATCCTTCGCTGAGCGCCAACGTCTACATGGCGACGCTCGAGATCCGCGCCGGCCGCTCCCTGAGCGAGGCGCTCGAGCATTTCGGCGACCGGCTCGGGCTCGACGAGGCGCGCTCGTTCGCGACCCTGCTGCAGCAATCCGAAGAGCTCGGCTCGAGCCTCACCGACGCGTTGCGGGTCTACAGCGACGACATGCGCCACCAGCGCCTCTCGCGCGCCGAGGAGAAGGCGTACAGCCTGCCGGCCAAGCTGTCGGTCCCGCTGACGGTATGCGTGTTCCCGGTGGTCATCATCGTCATCATGCTGCCGGTCTACGTCCGCTTCCAAATCGGCGGCTGATGCCGGGAAAATCGGGGTAATCGGTGGCAGAATCCGCGGATTCCGGGCCCGCCGTTCATAAAAAATCTGAATAAAACCAATCCGTTGGACCCGTTCAATTCGCCAGAAAACACCTTTGGATTGCTTCAATAAGTATTTGAAGCTTATATTAGCACTACTGCCGCCGGCAGGACGAGGGAAGGGCGAGCGGCACCGGTACAGGGCTCCGGTCTCGATGGCTGAACCTGGTGTTAACCATCGTCCGCTAGCCTCCGGGTCTCCGGTTTCGGGTTGCCGCGCCGTCAGCCAGTGCGCCTCGCGCGGGATTCGCGTTCGACGCGGCGGAGAGCGTACGGATGAGACTAGGCCATGTTGACGGTTTTTTCATAGATGAATGATTCAAGGCTGCCTTTCTGGAGGGAGGGCAGCCGTGAGTCGTGGCGATCTGACGGATACGGAATGGCACATTCTCAATCCTTTGCTACCGGATCGGGGCGAG
>WNGF01002709.1_pt1 | contig 29795 bp, 43 predicted proteins | sample 5400641 | NCBI WGS metagenome assembly WNGF01 (sample SAMN13153371, study PRJNA577476) | soil metagenome | isolation source: 80 cm soil or saprolite under grassland replicate 2 | place: USA:California | collected 2016-06-15 | reverse complement strand
GAGGCGAGGTCGCTGGGCGCCTCCTCCGGGCTGGGCTTTTCGATGAGCCCGGTCACGCGGAAGGCCCCGCGCTCCTCCCGGCCGGCGAACATGCCATACCGGGGCGCGAGGCGCCGATCGATGCGCGCGGCGCCCCCGACACTGCCGCCTAGTCGCTCACGCGCGGCGAGGAGCTGAGCGAGCCCCGGATCGTGCCCGACGATGATGTCGTCGCCCCAGAGCATGGCGAACGGCTCGTTTCCGACCGCCTCGCGGGCGACGAGCACCGCGTGTCCGTTCCCCTTGGCCTCGCTCTGGACGGCGACCTGGATCTCGGCCAGGCCCTCGCTCCGCACCAGTGCGGCAAGCTCGGCGTCGCGCGACTCGTGGCGAAGGCGCTCCTCGAGGCGCGCGCTGGGACGGAAGTAGCTGAGCAGCGCCTCCTTCCCGGGCGCGGTCACGAGGACGACCCGCTCGATGCCGCTCTGGGCGCACTCGCTCACCACGAGGTCGATCACCGGCGTGTCGACGAGCGGGAGCAGCTCCTTCGGCACCGTCCGGCTGAATGGCAAGAAGCGCGTCCCCAGGCCGCCGGCGACGACAACGGCCGTCCTTACCTTCATCACCGCGGCCTCCGGCCGCGTCCGCTCACGGCTGCCATCACCGCGGCCTCCGGCCGCGTCCGCTCACGGCTGCGATCACCGCTTCTCGGCGGATACCGTGAACGGCACGAGCTCGGTGGTACGCGGCGCAAAGCCGGTCACCGCGAGGAGCGGGGGCTTGCGGTCGGTCGAGCCGTCGACGTCGAGCTCGAGCGTCCCATCGTCGACGACGTGCCGCTCGACCGTCGGAGTGGCGCCGAAGCGGATGACCTGCACGACGAAGCGCTGGCGGACGATGTTGGTCGAGCGGACGAACCCGTTCGCGTTCCAGTCGTTGTCCGCCTCGGCGTCGTCGCTGTAGCCGATCTCGGGGATCGTCAGGTCGTCGATGGCGATCCCGTTCATGTTCAGGGCACCGTCGGTCACGTACTCGAACCGAAGCTGGATCTGCTGCCCGGCGTAGGGGGTGAGGTCCGCCGACTGGCGGACCCAGGACGGCTTCGGCCCGCCGGACGTGCCGGTGAAGCCGTTGCCCAGGTTGTTGCCGTTGGGATCCTCGGTGGTCGTCGCGTCGCTCTTGAGCGTGGCCCAGCGCTTCCCGCCGTCCGTCGACACGGCGACGTACCCGTAGTCGAAGTCCTTCTCCACCTCGTACCAGCTCCAGAACGACAGCGTCGCCTTCGTCGCCGAACGCAGGTCGATGCCCCGCGTGAGCGTCGCGTCCAGGCCGTCCGCCCGATCGGACCACCAGAACGAGCGGCCGGAGTGGGGATCGGCCGGGATCAGCCGGCTGCTCGTCGCACCCGAGAACCGCAGGTGGACCGGCGACTGCGGGAGGGCGATGTATCGCGCCGCGTACTCGTGCACGGTCGCGCGCAGCTCGCCGCTCGTGCCGAGCCGATCCTGGGCCGTCGCGGTCGCGGGGCTCGAGACGCGCAGACCCTTGTAGGCGTAGCGGTCCTCGGGTCCCGCGCCGATGAGCGCGTTCGCCGCGACGAAGTCGGCGAACTGCTCCTCCAGCCCCCGCTGGCCGCGGGCCCGCAGCACCGTGTCGAGGTCGTCGGGCGTGTCGATCCCCTTCGCCATGAATGCGTTGATGAGCTCCTCCCCGCCGGCATGCTGCCGGAGCCACTCGAGGAACAGGAACGCGCCGCCGTAGTGGAGGATCGCCGTGTCGTCCAGCTCCGGCCAGTCGTCGAGCTGCGTGTCGGGCTGGCGCAGGAAGTTCTGTTCGAACCCCGTGCCGAAGTTGTTCAGCCGCTCGCAGAGCTGGGCCTGGCCCTCGTTGAACCAGACGATGGACCGCACGCGCTTGTTGAACTGCTCCATGTGGCAGAACTCGTGCGCGAGCGTCGCGTTGAGGCTGTCCGACCCGAAACGCGCGGCCATCGAGTTGATGTAGATCATCTCGCGCTGGGCCGAGAACTCGTTGACCCAGAGCGGGTACTCGTCGGACGAGGAGTAGTAGCCCGCGGCCCGCCCGGGGATGCGGGCCACGAGGATGTCGATCCGCGGGTCAGCGTCGATGCCGGGCGACCACTCGGAGCCGTAGACCGAGCGGTTCGTGGGATAGATCTTCGCGTCGAAGAGGTTCGCGGTCGACTGGAGCGCCTGCGCGTCGACCCCCACGTCGTTGGCGACCCACCACTTCGCGTGATCGGTGATGACGCGGAGCGTCGCCGTGACGCGGACGTTCTTCTTCGAATCGAAGTCGTACGTCCAGAAGGGCTGCTGCGCACCGACGAACTCGCTCGGCGCGCTGTCGCGCACCGCGACGAACGCCTCGGGCGGCGTGCCGTCGCGGCCGCGCAAGCGGCGCGTGAGGTCGAACAGGTCCGCGGCCGGCAGCGGCTTCGCCAGGAGGCGCGCGGTCATGTCCCCGTTCGAGACGGGCGATGACGACGGGCCGGGCCCGACCCCGCCCGGGCTCGTCGAGGGCGGCCCGTTGGGCGTCACCGCGCACGACGACACGACCAGAACCGCGACGAGCGCCAGGACGAGCCGGTTCAGCACGCGACGTAGCCGTCGGCGAGCGTCTTCAGCCCGACCAGGCGACCCTCGCGGAGGTAGCGGCGCGGGACCCGCGCTCGGATGCCGGTCACGATCTCGTAGCTGATGGTGCCGCATGCCCGCGCGAGGTCGTCAGCCGTGAGGGAGGCCCCGCCCTGGCGGCCGATGACCACGACCTCGTCACCCTCGCGCACCGTGGGCAGGTCGCTGATGTCGAGCATCACGTGATCCATCGCCACCCGTCCGGCGATGCCGAGCGCCGTGCCCTCCACGAGCAACCGGGCGGAGCGTGCGGCGACGCGCGGCAGCCCGTCGCCATAGCCGACCGGCACGGTCGCGATGCGCCCGTCGCGCGGCATCCGGTACTCGTGCCCGTACGAGACGCCGGTCCCGCGCCGGACGTTCGCGACGCGATGCACGCGCGAGCGCCAGCCCAGGGCCGGCTCGAGCGCGAGCCCGGCCGACAGATGAGGGGCCGGGCTCAGGCCGTACAGGGCGAGCCCGGGCCGCACGGCGGTCATCCGCCGGCGGGTCGGCAGCGCGGCGACGCCGGCGCTCGCGCTCGCGTGGATCCAGCGGGGCAGCTCCGGCAGGGCGTCGAGGAACGCGTCGAACCGATCGAGCTGCTCGATCGCGCTCTCCAGGTCCGGCTCGTCAGCACGGGCGAGGTGCGTGAACGCTCCCTCGACCGAGAGCCCGTCGAGCGCGGCGATCGCGCGATACCGAGCCACCGCCTCGTCGAACGGCGCGCCCAGCCGGGTGAGCCCGGTGTCGACCTTGAAGTGCGCGACCGCCGTGGTCCGAGCGGCCCGCGCGGCAGATGCGATCGCGGAGGCGGCGTCCGGGCTCCAGACGGCGACGGCGCACCGAGCTTGGATCGCGGCGTCGACCTCGGCCTGGCCCTGCGCGCCGAGGAGGACCAATAGCTCGTCGTCCGGTCGCGCGCGGCGGAGCACGATCGCCTCCTCCACGGTGGCGACCGCGAGCATCGCCGCGCCGGCGTCGATCGCCGCGTCCGCGACTGCCTCGGCGCCATGGCCATAGGCATCTGCCTTGACGACCGCGATCAGCGCGACGCCTGCGCGCTCGCGAAGCGCCCGGGTGTTGGCCGCGATCGCGCCGAGGTCCACATCGGCCACCGTCGTACGGAGGACCGAGGCCGCCGCCGGGCGCGCGAGCGCCGTCACGAGAGGATCTCGCGCAGCGCGCGCGGAAGCGCGTCGACGATGTCGGTCGCGAGCGCCCCCGATTCGCCGATCTCGGCGTTGAGCAGGGCACCCGCCCGGCCGTGGGCCCAGACCCCACCGCAGGCCGCTCCGAGGGGCGTCAGACCGCGCGCGAGGAACGCCGCGATCGCGCCGCCGAGCGCGTCCCCCGAACCCCCGACGCCGAGCGTCGGATTCGGGAGGTCGTGGAGGAACGTCCGCCGGCCGTCGGTCACCACCGTCGCCGGTCCCTTGAGCGCGACGACCGCATGCCATTCCCGCGCGTGCCGCTCGGCGAAGCCGATCCGGCCCGGGCCGGCCGGGACGACCCGCCCCGCGAGCCGCGCGGCCTCGCCGTCGTGCGGCGTCAGCACGCAGCGCGCGGGAAGGAGACCGGTCCAGCCCTCGGTCCGGGCGAGCGCGTTCAAGCCGTCCGCATCGATGACGGTCGCCATCCCCTTCGTGTTCCGCAGGACCGCGGCCACGAAGTCATCTGTACCTGGGGCGTGCGCGAGCCCCGGACCGAGGAGGAGCGCGCGGGTCCGTTCGCCGAGCAGCGGCGTGAGCTGCGCCGCGGCCGCGGTGGCGACGACGCCGGGCTGCGCTTCGGCAAGCGGAAAGAACGTGAGATTGGGGTCGGCTCCGGCGAGACCGTCGGCGATCGATCGCGCGGTCGCGATCGTCACGACGCCCGCACCGCACCGGGCGGCGGCGCGCGCCGCGAGCAGCAGCGCGCCAGGATACCGAGGCGAGCCGCCGACGACCAGCACTCGGCCCCGCTGTTCCTTCCCGGCATGCGGCGGCAGCGGCTTCAGGACCGCGCGGACCGCTCGCGCATCGAGCGGCGCGGCGGCGACGTCCTTCGTCGCGCTCAGGAGGCCGCCTCCGAGCGGATGCCGACCGCGACCGCGACAGCGAGGTCACGGATGTGCGAGATGCTCACCGCGAGCGGCGTCGTGAGCCCGAGCGCCCGCCGGCGCTCCTCGGCCCGGCCGTGGAGCGTGACGATCGGCTGGCCGAGCGGGGTCCGCCGGATCTCGATCTCGCGCCAGCCCACTCCCCGGATGCCGAGCCCGAGGACCTTCGAGACCGCCTCCTTCGCCGCCCAGCGGCCGGCGAGGTGGAGGACGTTCCGCCGGCAGTACCTGCGCTCCCACTCCGTGTACACGCGGGTCAGGAACCGCTCGTCGTGACGCTCGAGCACGCCTCGGATCCGACCGGTCTCGATGATGTCGATACCGACCTCGTTGACCCCGCTCATTCGGTCATTCCTGGTCAATCTCCGGCTGCGCCGGGAGACGCGCCCCGGCGGGTGGGGCTCGCTCCGCCCGGCGGAGCCGGGCCTCGCTCGCTTTCATTCGACCGTGACGGCCTTGGCGAGGTTGCGCGGCTGATCGACGTCGTTCCCGCGGCGATCCGAGATGTGGTACGCCAGCAGCTGCAAGCTGCAGCGGCACGACCGCGAGAGCGGGTGACAGGAGCTCGTTCGTCGCCGGGATGCGGATCACGGCGTCGGCGTGCGCCTCGATCTCCTCATCGCCGTCATGGGCGACCGCGATGACGACGCCCGCGCGGGCGCGTACCTCCTGGAGATTCGACAGCATCTTCTTGTACGTCGAGTCACGCAGCGCGATGCCGACGACCGGGAGGTGCTCGTCGATGAGCGCGTTGGTCCCGTGCTTCATCTCGCCCGCGGCGGTGCCCTCGCTCGGGATGTACGAGAGCTCGCGTAGCTTCAGCGCGCCCTCGAGCGCCGTCGGGTAGTTCACGCCCCGGCCGAGCTGGAGGAAGTTCGAGGCGTTGTGGTAGCGATACGCGAGTACCTTCACCTTCGCCTCCTCACGCAGGACCGCATCCATCAGCGTCGGAAGGTGGTAGGCCTCCGCGAGCAGCGCCCTGGAGCGCTCGGCATCGACGACGCCGCGCCGCTGCCCGAGGAAGATCGCGAAGAGGTAGAGATCGACCAGCATCGCGGTGTACGCCTTCGTTGACGCGACGGCGATCTCGGGTCCGGTGTGCAGGTAGATGACGTCGTCGGCGCGGCGGCTCGCCTCGCTCCCCACGACATTGACGAGCGCGAGCACCCTCGCCCCTCGGGACCGCGCCTCCTCCATCGCCGCGAGCGTGTCGACGGTCTCACCCGACTGCGTCACCGCCACGACGAGCTGGCCCTCGGTGACGACCGGCTGCCGGTACCGGTACTCGCTCGCGATCTCCACGTCGCACGGGATCCGCGCGAGCCGCTCGATCAGGTACTTACCGACCAGCGCGGCGTGGTAGGCGGTCCCGCACGCGACGAACGTGATCCGCGGCAGCCGCCGTACGTACGCGTCGTCGAGCTTGAGGTCCTGATCGAACACCACGGAGCCGGTCGTTCGGTCGACCCGCCCGAGCAGCGTGTCGGAGATCGCCCGCGGCTGCTCGTGGATCTCCTTGAGCATGAAGTGCTTGTAGCCGGACTTCGCCGCGGCGATGGCGTCGAGCGCGATGGTGCGCGCCGGACGATCGACGGCCGATCCATCCAGCCGCCGGAACCGGACAGCGTCCGCGGTGACGACCACCAGGTCCCCGGCCTCCAGAAAGCTCATCTCCTTCGTATGCTCGAGCAGGGCGGTCATGTCGGACGCGACGAAATTCTCCCCATGTCCGTGACCGACGATGACCCCGCCCGCGTTGCTGATCCGAGCCGCGACGATCGTCTCCGGGTCGCGGGACGAGATGAACGCGAGCGCCGCCGCGCCCTCGAGCCGGGGCAGGACCGTCAGCGCGGCCTCCTCGAGCGCATGGCCCGCCGCGAGCTCGTCCTCGAGGAGGTGCACGACTACCTCGGTGTCGGTCTCCGATACGAACACGTGGCCGGCCGCGACGAGCGGGGCCTTCAGATCCTCGAAATTCTCGATGATGCCGTTGTGGATGACGGCGGTCGTGCCACCGCAGTCGACATGCGGATGCGCGTTCACCTCGGTCGGGCGGCCGTGGGTGGCCCATCGGGTGTGGCCGATGCCGGTCGTCCCCTCGGCGGGACGGGCCGCGACGATCGTGGCGAGGTTGTCGAGCTTGCCCTCGGCGCGGCGGATCTCGAGCGCGCCGTTCCGTTCGACCGCGACACCGGCGGAGTCGTAGCCGCGATATTCGAGCCGGCGGAGGCCGCTCATGAGCAGCGGCAGCGCCGCGCGCGGACCGACGTAGCCGACGATGCCGCACATCAGGCCAACGCTTCCGCCGCGGTCGTCGCGAGCTCCTCCGCGATCCGTTGGGCGAGCGCATCGTCCCGCGCTTCGACCGTGATGCGGAGCACCGGCTCGGTCCCCGAGGCTCGGACCACGAGCCGGCCGGTTCCACCGAGCCGCACCTCCGCATCGCGTACGGCTTCGGAGAAGCGGCCGACCTCGCGCCATTCGCCGCGCCTGGCGGCGTGCACGTTCTTCGTGACCTGCGGCCAGCTCTCGATCTCGGCCGCGAGATCGACCACCGACCGCCCCTCCGCGCGCGCGAGGTGCAACACCTCGAGGGCCGTGAAGATCCCGTCGCCGGTCGACGCGTGCTCGCGGAAGATCACGTGGCCCGAGGGCTCCCCGCCGAACTGCGCGCCGCTGCGCTCGAGCCCCTCCCAGACGTACCGGTCGCCGACCTGCGTCCGGAGCAGCGAGATGCCGTCGCGGGCGAGCGTCGCCTCCAGCCCGCCGTTGGTCATCACGGTGCCGACCACGACCGGCGGATCGAGCTTCCCGGCGCGACCGAAGTGGCGCGCGACGAGGGCGAGCACGAAGTCGCCGTCGTGCGCCGCGCCCGCGCCATCGATCGTGATCACCCGATCGCCGTCGCCGTCGAAGGCGAACCCCACGTCGGCACCGTGGTCGCGCACGGCCCGCTGCAAGGCCGCGGGCTGCGTGCTACCGCACCCAAGGTTGATGTTCTCTCCGTCTGGCGTATCGAACAGCGTCAGCACCTCGGCCCCGGCACGGGCGAAGACCGTGGGCGCGACGCGGTAGGTCGCACCGTTCGCGCAATCGAGCACCACCCGAACGCCGGCGAGCGGCGGCGCATGGGCGACGAGGAAGTCCTCGTATTTCCGGACGAGCCCGCGAACGTCGCCGATGAGGCCGATGCCGCGCTCGGTCGGGCGCGGCAGCGCGGCGTCGTCCCGCATCGCGGCCTCGATCCGATCCTCGAGCGCGTCGGGCAGCTTCAGCCCACGGTCATCGAAGAACTTGATCCCATTGTCCGGAGCCGGATTGTGCGATGCGCTGATGACGGCTCCGGCGACGAAGCCTTCGGAGCTCGTGAGGTACGCCAGGCCCGGGGTCGGGATGTGGCCCGCGAGCCGCACGTCGATGCCGACCGAGCACAGGCCCGCCGCCAGGGCGCTCTCGAGCATCCGCCCGGACCGGCGCGTATCGCGGCCGATGATCACCGAGTGGCCGGCGCCCCCGAGCACGTGGCCGGCCGCGCGTCCGAGGCGTAGTGCGAGCTCCGGCGTCAGGTCGGCGTTCGCCACGCCGCGCACGCCGTCGGTGCCGAAGAGCCGTGTCACCAACGAGGCCGGATGGCTGGGCAGGTCCGGCGCCTCCGCATCCTCATTTCTGCCTAATCGTGAGGGTCACCCGGACCGGCTGCACGGACTGGATGGTCACCCCGGGAGGGACCCGAACGGCGACGTCGACGGCGTACGTGCCGGCGCCCTTGCCGCTCGCGTCGACGCTCGCGCTCACCGCGTCGAGGCTCAGCGCGGCGAGGACCGGCACCGGTCCGGCCAGGACCAGGTCGACGGTCCGCTGGTCGGTGTCGGCGGCCAGCGTCGCCGCGAGTCCCGTCACTTGGATCGCGACGAGCGGGAACGGCCTCGTGCCGGCGACCGCCACGACCGTCACGCCGACGACGGCCTCGCTCGGTTGCAGGAGGCTCACGCCGTCCGGCAGGACGAGCGAGACGCGAAACGTTCGCGTCGCGCTCAGCCCGCTCACGTCGACCGGCGCGGTCTCGATCCGATCGAGCCTGCCGAGCGCCTCTTGATCGCCGCGCACGGTGACCGCTTGCGGATCGGTGGTCACGCGGGAGATCCAGTAGCCCGGGGCGACCGTGCCGCGGATCGCCCAGAGCACCGGCACCGTGCGCGTGCTCGCGGTCGAGAGCACCGGAACCGTCACCTGCACCGCGGCCGGCTCGACCTGGACCCCGTCCACCGGGACGCCCGCCGCGTCCACCGCGACGGCCTGTGCGGTCGACGAGACGTCGACCGGCGTGTCCCCGAAGCGGAGCGTCGCGAACGCCGCCGCGACGGCGCCGACCAGGCTCTCGGGGCCGCTCACCTTGACCTCTGACGACGAGAGCGTGGCGGCACCCGGCTGGAATCCCCGCGGCGGGTCGTTCGCGAAGCGCAGCTGCACCGCGAGCATCCGCGAGACGTAGCGCTCGAGCCGGACCGGGATGGTCGCCGGCTCGGTCTGGACGACCGCGAGCTGCGGGTCGCTCACCGTGACCCGGACCGGAACGTCCTGGACCTCCTGGCGCGCGGCGTCGACGGCCGAGATGTCGATCGTCGCGTGGAGGTCCTGCTGGGCCAGCTTCGCGATGGCCGGCTCGGGCCCGCGGAGCTTCACCGCGACGTCGCCGAGCTGCCCGCGCAGCACGTAGCCGGCAGGCACGTCGGGGCGCTCCACGGGCACGCGTCCGGGGTACGGTGCGACGACGTCGCGCGGCACGGTCTGCGCCGCGGCGAACCAGGCGATGAGGGCGATCGCGAGCGCCGCGGCCTTGAGCGGGAAATCGTTCGTGATCGCTCGCCGCAGATCGAACCGGCGCCGCAGCTGGCCGCGACCGCTCGCGGCCGTCGCCCGCACATTCATTCTTACGAAGCCTTGGTGCGGAACGGCAGCGGCTGCATCCGGCTCCGGAGGAGCGAGCTGAGCACCCGGCGCAGCCGCTCCTCGTCGAGCCCGCCGATGATCCGGCCGCTGCTGGCGATCGAGATCGCCTGGGTCTCCTCCGAGACGACGATCACGATCGCGTCGGTCTGCGAGCTGATCGAGAGCGCCGCCCGGTGCCGCATGCCGTAGCGATGGGTCACGCGCTCCGCCGTCTCGTCGAGCGGAAGCAGGCAAGCGGCGGCCAGGATCTGCGCGCCGCGCACGATCACCGCGCCGTCGTGGAGCGGCGAGCGGAGCATGAAGATGGAGGCGAGGAGCTCGGCCGAGAGCTTGCCGTTCACCGGCACGCCCGTCTCGCTGTAGTCCTGCAAGCCGGTCCCGCGTTCGACGACGATCAGCGCGCCGTTGTGCGCGTTGCTGATGAGGAGCGCCGATCGCGTCAGCTCCTCGACGATGCGGTCGACCTCCTCTTCGTCGCTCGGCGCGAGCAACCGGTTCAGGGGGCCGAGCTGCCCCAGCTGGCCCAGCGCGCGCCGCAGCTCGGGTTGGAAGACGATCGGGATCGCCACCACGGCGATCGCCAGGAGCGCCTGGAGGACGATCTTCGTGAGCGAGAGCTGGAGCACGATCGCCACGCCGTAGATCGCCACCAGCACGAGGACCCCGAGGAGGAGCTGGACGGCGCGGGTACCGCGGATCAGGACCAGGACGTAGTAGATGAAGACGAAGACGAGCGCGATGTCGAGGACGTTGTTCCACCCGAAGGGCTGGCCACCGAGCAGCTCGCGGAGCAGATCACCGACTCGCTCCACTCAGACCGCCCTGGCGAGCTGCTCGACTTCCATCGCGAGCTCCACTTGCCCATCCAGCCGCAGCGCCTCCGCGAGGAGCTCGCACTTCTCCCGCGCGACGTCGTGCTTCCCGATGGAGCTCACGACCTCGACGAGCAGCCGCTGGGCCTGATGATCGGCGAGCCCGGACGCGATGAGCTGTAGCAGCAGGTCGGACGCGGCGTTCGTGCGGCCTTCGGCGATGAAGTGGCGCGCCGCGGCGAGCGCCGCTCTCGCCGCGCGTGGGTCGTTCGTCGCGATGAATTCGGCGGCGCGCTGCTCCGCCGCGGCGGGATCGGCGGGCTCGCTCGGCTCGAGCGCCCCGTCCGCGGATGTCGTCTCGTGGATCGAGATGCCGAGCCGAGCGGCGAACGTGACGAGCTCGGCGCGCGATCCGAGCGTGTCGACGGCGTAGCGGATCTCCCGGCGCGCGGCCTCGCGCTGGCGGGCGTCGTCGGCCGCCCTCGCGTAGCGCAGGTACTCGCGCACCGCCGCGTCCGTCTCGCCCGCGAGCGCGTGGGCCGACGCGAGGCGTCGATGCGACGCGGCGTCGAGCGGATCGAGCGCGACGGCCTCGCGCAGGAGGACGATGGCGGCCGTCCGCTGACCGGCCTTGGCGAGCTTGGCCGCGCCGTCGCGGAGCGTCGCGAGCGCCGCCGGCCGATCGTCGAGCTCGAGCAGCACCTTCGCCAGGCCGCGGTAGCCGCCATCGCCGGCCGGGAAGTGGTCGCACAGGTAACGGAACTGCTGCTCGGCCTCACGAAGACGACCGGCCCTGAGCTCACGGACGCCGGAGGCGAGCGCGACCTTGTAGTTGAGGTCCTGCGCGACCTTCATCGACGCCCTAGTGTGCGCTCCGCCCGACGGTGACGAGGCCGGAGGCGCCTCCCGCTAGCGCTTCGTGAACTGCGGCGCCTTGCGCGCCCGCTTCAACCCGGGCTTCTTCCGCTCCTTCGCCCGCGGATCGCGGGTCAGCAGGCCCGCCTTCCGCAGGTTCCCGCGATGCTCGGGGTCGACCTGCAGCAGCGCCCGCGCGATCCCGTGGCGGAGCGCGCCGAGCTGACCGGTCTCACCCCCGCCCTCGACCTTGACCATCGCGTTGAAGCGACGCGCGGTGTTCGTCACGGCGAACGGCAGCAGGGCAGCCTCCGCGTAGCCGTCGCGGCCGAAGTATTCCTCGAGCGCGCGCCCGTTCACGACGACCGTGCCCTCGCCCGGCACGAGCCGCACCCGCGCGACGCTCGTCTTGCGGCGCCCGGTGCCCTGGAAGTACGGAGCCGTTCTCATCCACTTCTCCAATCGCTCGCCTTCGGCGAGGAGGCGCGGTCAGGGCTGGTGGACTCGCTCCTCGCGGCGGAGCCGCCCGTCGCCCGTCTGTCCATCTCCATTACCGCGAGCTTCTCGGGCCGCTGCGCCTGATGCGGGTGGTCAGGGCCGGCGTACACGAACAGCTTGCGGACCATCTTCTCGCCCAGCCGGTTGCGCGGAAGCATGCCCCGCACGGCGCGGCGGATGACCTCTTCGGGCCGGCGCGCCAGCAGCCGCTCGAGCGTCTCGGCCCGCAGCCCGCCCGGGTAACCGGAGTGCCGCACGTAGCGCTTGTCGGTGAGCTTCTTGCCGGTGACCTTGATGCGCGATGCGTTGACGATCACGACCGGATCGCCGGTGTCGAGGTGCGGGGTGAACGTCGGCTTGTTCTTCCCGCGCAGCGTCGCGGCGACCTGCGTCGCCAGCCGGCCGAGCGTCGCGCCGTCCGCGTCGACGACGCGCCAGTGCCGCTCGATCTCGCTCGCCTTCACGCTCTTCGTTCGTTGTTGCTGTTGCTGTTTAATGACTTTCCCTCGCTCTCGTCCATTGTCCGCCGGATAGGATCCTCCGCGTAGCTGACCCGGGTCAGGCACAGACCACGCGCCGGCGCGTTCGGCCCGGCTTGCGAGCGCTCGCGCGACCGCACGATCTCGCCGAACCGATCGACGCCGATCCGTCCCCGTCCGACCCACAGCAGCGTCCCGACGATCGCCCGGGCCATGCCGTGAAGGAACGCGTCGGCCTCGATCTCGAATCGTAGGAGGTCGCCCTCCGCCGACCAGTCGGCGCGGCGAACGTGCCGCTCGCCTCCGGGGCCGCTCGCGAAGGCCGAGACATCGTGCCGGCCGATGAGGCACGCGCTGGCCGCGCGCATCGCCTCGACCTCGAGCGCCGCCGGTAGGTGGTACGCCCACCGCTCGAGCGGGTCGCGGGTCGGTCCGGTCCGGATCCGATATTCATATGTCCGTCCCGTCGCCGAGAACCGCGCGTGGAAGTCCTTCCCGCACGCTTCGACGGCCGAGACCGCGATGTCCTCGGGAAGGAGGGCGTTGACCCCCCGCCCCAACGTCGCCCCGTCCAGCGCGCTCGCTGTCCGGAAGCTGATCACCTGCCCGATGGCGTGGACCCCGGCGTCGGTCCGCCCCGCGCCGGCGATCCGCACCGGCTCGTCGCAGATCGTCGCGAGCGCCCGCTCCAGCTCGCCCTGCACCGTTCGCGCCGCGGCCTGCACCTGGAAGCCCGCATACGCGGTCCCGTCGTAGGCGACGCGCGCCCGGAAGCTCCGTTCCCCTACGGCGTCTCCTGCTCGCGGGCGGGCTTGGCGCGCGCACGCCGTCGCGCGGGCGGCGCGCCTTCGGTCGCCTTGGCCTCACCGGCCGGCTTCGCCTCGTTCGTCTCACCCGCCGCGGCGCGGCGGCGTCGGCCGGGAAGCGAGAGCCTGCGCCGCGCTCGGGGCGCTTCGGCCGCGGGCTTCTGTTCCTCGACACCGGGCATGAGCTCGAGCAGCATCATCGGCGCGCTGTCGCCCACCCGGCGCGCGAGGCGCGTCGTGCGCGTGAAGCCCGACGGCCGGTCCCGGAAACGCTCGGCGAGGTCGGTGAACACCTTCTCGACGATCTCGCGCTCCGGGAGCCAGCCGATCGCTTTGCGGCGCGCCGCGAGCGAGCCGTCCTTCCCGAGCACGATCATCCCGTCGACGAACCGGCGGACCTCTTTCGCCTTCGCCTCGGTCGTCTTGACCCGCTCGTAGCGGAGGACGGCGAGCGTCAGGTTCCGCAGCATCGCCTTGCGATGCCCGGTCTCGCGGCCGAACTTCCGCTGGTGGACCTGGTGCGGCACTTACCGCTCCTGATCGATCTCGCGGCTTCGCCGCGGAGACAGGCTCAAGGCTGGCTGGACTCGCTCGCCGTGGCGAAGCCACGTCTCGCTCATCGTTCCTCGCCCGTACCGATGATCTCGTCCTCGCCGGTCTCGTCCGTCTCGGACTCGGGCTCGGCCTCGGCTTCGACGCCCTCGCCCTCACCTTCGCCCATGGTCAGCTCTTCGGCCGGTCCGCCGATGAGCTCCTCGGGGCCGCGCTCAGGCGGCTCGATGAGCCCGCGGGCCGCGAGCCGCTCCTTGATCTCGTCGAGCGACTTCCTGCCGAAGTTGCGCATCCGGAGGAGCTCGTCATCGGGCGTCTGGAGGAGCTGGCCGACCTTCGTGATGCCGTGCCGCTTCAGCGAGTTGAACGCCCGCTGCGGCAGGTCGAGATCCTCGATCGGCATGTCGGCGATCACCGACGGCAGCGCGTTGCCGTCGCTTCGCTGCGGTTGCGCGAGCGCCGCCTGCGATCGGGTGAGCCCGGTGAACAGTGAGAACTGCTGGATGAGGATCTGCGACCCCTGGGCGATCGCCTCGTCCGGCGGGGTCGTGCCGTCGGTCCACACCTCGAGGATGAGCCGGTCGTAGTCGGTGACCTGCCCGACCCGGGTGTTCTCGACGCTGAAGTTCACCCGGCGGACCGGGCTGAACAACGCGTCGATCGGGATCACGCCGATCGGCAGGCCCTCCTTCTTCTCGCCCGAGCTGAACCCGCGGCCGATCTCGACCGTGAGCTCCATCCAGAGCGATGCCTCGGGCTCGAGCGTCGCGATCTTGGCTTCCGGGTTGACGATCTCCACCTCGCTCGTGACCTGGATATCGGCGGCCGTCACGTCCCCCGGACCGGTCTTCTCGACCGTCAGGGTCACAGGCTCGTTCGCGAAGGACCGCAGCCGGATCTGCTTGAGGTTGAGAACGATCTCGACGACGTCCTCCTTCACACCGGGGATCGTCGAGAACTCGTGCGCGACGCCGCGGATCCGGGCCGCGGTGATCGCCGCTCCGGGGAGCGACGAGAGGAGCACGCGGCGGAGGGAGTTGCCGAGGGTCGTGCCGTACCCCGCGGGCAGCGGCTCGCAGACGAACCGCGCGTGGCGGTCGTCACCCTCGAGGCGCTCGATCTTCGGATATTCGAGTTCGACGATGGACATCGTGCTTCCTTCCTGCTAGCGGCTGGGCCTGTTCGCCGTCCCGCTCACCGCGAGTAGTGCTCGACGATGAGCTGGGTATCGACCTGCGCTTCGATCTGCGCCCGTGACGGGGCGGCGGCGATGCGCGCGGTGAACGACTCGGCATCGACCTCGAGCCAGCCCGGCCGGGTCTGCGTCTTGGCCCAGGCGAGCATGTCCTTGAAGTACTGCGACGCGCGACTCGACTCCACCACGGCGATCGTGTCGTTCGCCTTCACCCGGTAGCTGGGGATCTTCGTCCGCCGACCGTTCACGCTGATGTGACCGTGCGCCACGAGCTGCCGGGCCTGCGAGCGGGACTTCGCGAAGCCGGAGCGGTACACGACGTTGTCCAAGCGCGCCTCGAGGAGCTCGAGGAGCACGTCGCCGGTCGCGCCACGTTGCTCGGTCGCGGTGTCGAAGGTGTTCTTCATCTGCCGCTCGAGGACGCCGTACATGCGTCGTGCCTTCTGCTTCTCGCGCAGCTGCAGCGCGAAGTCGGAGACCTTCCGCCGCCGCTGCTGGTGCATGCCCGGGGGCGAGCTGCGACGCTCGAAGGTGCACTTCGTCACGCACTTCTCGCCCTTGAGGTAGAGCTTGAGCCCCTCTCGGCGGCAGATCCGGCAGACCGGACCGGTGTAGCGAGCCATTCGACCTCCCCTAGACCCTGCGGCGCTTCGGCGCGCGACAGCCGTTGTGCGGGATCGGCGTCACGTCGGTGATCGCCGTCACTTCGAGCCCGGTCGCCTCGAGCGCGCGGATGGCCGCCTCGCGACCCGCCCCAGGGCCCCGGACGAAGACCTCGATCGATCGCAGGCCCTGGTCCATCGCCTTGCGCGCCGCGTTCTCCGCCGTCACCTGGGCGGCGTAGGGCGTGCTCTTCCGCGAGCCCTTCCAGCCCGATGCGCCGGCCGACGCCCAAGCGAGCACGTTCCCCTGCGGGTCGGTGAGCGACACGATCGTGTTGTTGAACGAGGCCTTGATATGCGCCGCGCCGCGAGGTACGACGCGCTTCTCGCGCCGGCGCCGCGGCGCCGGCTTCGCCCCCTCGGCCTCGGCCGGCTTCTCCTGCTTGTCCGCCCTGTCCGGCTTGTCGGGCTTGTCGGGCTTGTCCTGCTTGTCCTGGCTCACGTCTTGGAGACCGCCTTCTTCCTGCCGGCGACCGTCTTGCGCGTGCCACGCCGGGTCCGGGCGTTCGTCCGGGTGCGCTGGCCGCGTGACGGCAGCGAGCGGCGGTGCCGCAGGCCGCGATAGGAGCCGATCTCCTGCAGCCGCTTCACGTTGAGCGCGACCTCCCGCCGCAGGTCACCCTCGACGGTGAAGGCACGATCGATGACCTCGCGGATCTTCGCGACCTGCGCCTCGGTGAGGTCTCGGACGCGGATCGCGTGATCCACCCGGGCCTCGTCGAGCACCCGCCGCGAGGTGGTCGCTCCGAGCCCGAAGATGTAGCGCAGCGACACGTCGACGCGCTTCTCGCGCGGGATGTCAACGCCGGCGATCCGAGCCATGTCCTCTCACCCCTGCCGCTGTTTGTGCTTCGGCTCGGAGCAGATGACGAAGATCTGCCCTTCCCGCCGGATGATCTTGCACTTGTCGCAGCGCTTCTTGACCGATGCCCTGACCTTCATTGCGCGCCAGCTACTTCCTCTCGCTCTCGCATTTCGTGCGTCCTATTTCGTACGTCCTCGTGCGTGCCGCCACTAGTACCGAACCCGTCGGGTGATCCGTCCGCGTTTGAGGTCGTAGGGGGACAGCTCGACGAGCACCTTGTCGCCCGGCACGACCCGGATGAAGTTCATCCGCATCTTCCCGGAGATATGGGCCAGGACCGAATGGCCGTTCTGGAGCTCCACCTTGAACATCGCGTTCGGGAGGGCCTCGGAGACCGTCCCCTCCACCTCGATGACGTCCTTGTTGCTCGGTTTACTCGCCACGGCGCTCCAGACATAGAAGTTCCGAGGCAAGCGGCCACGGGAACTGAAACTGTACCAAAACAGGACGTTCTGCACAAGACACGGTCACGCGGCCTTGATCTGGCGGGCCCGCCCGCCCTCCCCGGTGGCGTCGCGCTCGAGCGCGGCCGTGAGCACCACCGGCCCGGCCGGTGTGCAGGCGAGCGAGTGCTCGAAATGGGCCGAGAGGGTGCCGTCCTCGGTCACGACCGTCCACTGGTCGTCGAGCACGCGGGTGGCGACACCGCCCACGTTGACCATCGGCTCGATCGCGATGCAGAGGCCTTCCCGGATGAGGAGGCCGCGATCCGCCGGGCCGTAGTTCGGCACCTGTGGCTCCTCGTGCATCTCGCGCCCGATGCCGTGCCCGACGTAGTTGCGGACCACCGAGAAGCCCTCGCTCTCGGCGTAGCCCTGGACCGCCGCACCGATGTCGCCGAGCCGGTTCCCCACGCGCGCGGCGTCGATCCCGCGCCGCAGCGCTTCCTCGGTCACGCGGATGAGGCGAGCCGCCTCGCTCGAGATCCGCCCGACCGGGACGGTGATCGCGGCATCCGCGTGCCAGCCATCGACGATCGCGCCGGCGTCGATGCCGACGACGTCGCCTTCCTTCAGCTTCCGCTTGCCGGGGATCCCGTGGACGATCTCGTCGTTGACCGACGTGCAGATCGTCGCCGGATACCCGTAGTAGCCGAGGAACGAGCTCTTCGCCCCGGCGCGCTTCAGCACTCCGGCCGCGATCCGGTCGAGCTCGGCCGTCGTGACCCCCGGCCGCACCGCCGCGCGGCACGCGGCGAGCATCGCCGCGACGATCCTGCCCGCGTCGCGCATCTTCGCCGTCTGCTCCGCCGTCTTCAGGGTGACCATCTAGCGGGTCGCCTCGTCGAGCCGCGCGGTCACCTCGTCCATCGAGCCGAGGCCGTCGACCCGGCGCAGCAGACCGCGCCGCTCGTAGTAGGCGACCAGCGGTTGGGTCTGCTCGGCGTAGACGTCGAAGCGCTTCTCGATGACCTCGAGGGTGTCGTCGGAGCGGCCATGGGCGCGGGCGCGGGCCAGCATCCGGCGGACGAGCTCGTCCCGCGGCCCCTCGAGCAGGATGACGAGCCCGACCGCGCGCCCGCGCTCGACGAGCAGCGTGTCGAGCGCCGCCGCCTGGGCCACGGTGCGCGGGAAGCCGTCGTACATGACGCGCGCGCCGGCGGGCACGCCATCGAGGAACTCACGCACGATTCCGACCGTGGCGTCGTCGGGCACGTACTCGCCGCGGTCGAGGTAGCCCTTCACGAGCCGACCGAGCGGCGTGTCCCGCCGCTGGTGGTCGCGGAAGACCTCGCCCGTCGAGAGCCACACCCAGCCGTGCCGATCGGCCAGACGTCGGGCCTGGGTGCCCTTGCCGACGCCGGGCGGCCCCATCAGGACCAGATCCTCGGCCGTGCGCAGTCGGTCGGCGGGCACGGCCCCACGCTCGCTGCGCTCGTTGATCATCGGATGAAGCCCTCGTAGCTCCGCATGAGCAGCTGCGCCTCGAGCTGCTTCATCGTCTCGACGACCACGCCGACGACGATGAGGATGCTCGTGCCGCCCAATCGCAGGGTCTGCACACCGGTGAGGTCGCCGACCAGCGTCGGCATGACCGCGACGATGCCGAGGAACAGCGCGCCGGCGATCGTGATCCGGGTCACGACCCGCCCGAGGAACTCCGCCGTCGGCCGGCCGGGCCTGATGCCCGGGATGAAGCCGCCGTAACGCTTGATGTTGTCCGCCACGTCGTTCGGGATGAACGTGAACGCGGTGTAGAAGAACGTGAACGCGACGACGAGCACGAAGTAGAGGCTGTTGTAGACGAACGCGTTCTGGAACAAGGTCACCACCTGGGTCGAAGCGTTCTTCAGCCAGTCGGTCTCGCTGTTCGTGAAGTACTGCGCGATCTGGCTCGGCAGCAGAAGGATCGAGATCGCGAAGATGATCGGGATGACGCCGGCGCTGTTCACCCGTAGCGGGATGTGGGTCGAGCCGCCGGAGTACATCCGCGTGCCCCGGACGCGCTTCGCGTACTGGACCGGGATCCGGCGCTGGCCCTCCTGGATGAACACGATCGCCGCGATGACGCCGATCCCGATGAGCGCGTAGAGGACGAGGGCGAAGTAGTTCGACTGCACCTCGAACGTCTGCTGGATCGTCCGGGGGAGCCGGCCGACGATGCCCGCGAAGATGATGAAGCTGATCCCGTTCCCGATGCCGTTCTCGCTGATCAGCTCGCCGAGCCACATCAGCACGAGGGTCCCCGCGGTGAGCGTCCCGAGGATCGCGATGGTCAGGGCGGCGTCGGCGAGGCCGAAGCTCGGCAGCACGCCGGAGCGCTGCATGAACACCGACACGCCGATACCCTGCAGGAGCGCCATCGGGACGGTCAGGATGCGCGTGTACTGGTTGATCTTGTTCCGCCCGTACTCGCCCTCCTTCGACAGGCGTTCGAGCGGCGGGATCGTCTGATTGAGCAGCGTCATGATGATCGAGGCGTTGATGTACGGGTTGACGCCGAGCGCGACCACGCTGAATCGGGCCAGCCCGCCGCCGGAGAAGAGGTCGAGCAGGTTCAGGAGCTGGTTCGACTGGAGGATGTTCTGGAGCTGGGCCTGGTCGACGCCGGGCAGCGGGACATGGGCGAGGAACCGGAACACCAGGAGCATCGCGAACGTGTAGAGGATCTTCGCCCGGAGGTCCGCCGCCTTGAAGGCGTCGCGGAATGTCTCGAAGACCTTCACGCTCAGGCGGTCCCCGCGTCGATCAGGACGAGCTTCCCTCCGGCGGATTCGATCTTCGCACGGGCGGTCGCCGAGGCGCGGTGCGCGTGGACCTCGAGCGCCGAGCCCAGGGCGCCGTTCCCGAGGATCTTCACTCGCGCGGTCGCATCGATGAGCCCCTTCGCGGCGAGCGTGTCTGGCGAGACCTTGCCATCGACCGCGTACGTCGGCAGCTGCTCGACGTTGACCGCGACGAACTCGGTGCGGAAACGGTTCTTGAAGCCACGCAGCTTCGGTACGCGCATGTGCAGCGGCGTCTGTCCGCCCTCGAACCATCCGGGCAGGCCCGGGCCGGTGCGCGCGAGTTGGCCCTTCGTCCCGCGGCCGGCGGTCGTTCCCTGCCCCGCGGCGGTGCCACGGCCGAGCCGGCGGGTGGGCTTGCGCGATCCCTTGGGCGGCCGGAGGTCGTGGGTCCTCATCGGCTCACCTTCCCTTCGTCGATGGCGACGAGATGCGCGACGCGGCGGAGCATCCCGCGCAGCGCCGGCGTGTCCTCGTGCGAGACGCGCTGGCCTGTCCGCCGCAGGCCGAGCGCCCGAAGCGTCAGGCGAGCGGTCTCCTTCTCACCGATCGCGCTCTTGTGCTGGCGGATCTCGAGCCGGCTCACGGGACGGCGGCCTCTTCGGCCCGCTCACGGCGCCGGCCGAGCTCGAGCCCGCGCGTGTCGCCGATCGTCTGGGCGGAGCGCAGCTCGTTCAGCGCCTTCATCGTCGCCCTCACCACGTTCACCGGGTTCGTGCTGCCCAGCGACTTCGACAGGATGTCGTGGATCCCGGCCGACTCGACGACCGCGCGCACCGAGCCGCCGGCGATCACGCCGGTCCCCTTCGACGCCGGACGCAGGAGCACCCGCGCCGCGCCGAAGTTCGCGGTCACCGGGTGCGGGATCGTGCGGTCGCGGAGCGGGATGAGGGTCAGGTGCTTCTTCGCGTCCTCGACGCCCTTCTTGATGGCGTCCGGGACCTCGTCCGCCTTGCCCAGGCCCGCGCCGACGTGACCTCGCCCGTCGCCGACGACGACGATGGCCGAGAAGCTGAATCGCCGGCCACCCTTCACGACCTTCGACACGCGGTTGATCTGCACCACGCGCTCGGTCAGCTCGAGCCGGTTCGCGTCGATCCGTGCCATGAACCCCCCTAGAACCTCAGTCCATTCGAGCGTGCCGCATCGGCGAGCGCCTTGACGCGACCGTGATAGCGGTAGCCGCCGCGGTCGAAGATGACCTCTTCGATGCCCGCGGCCTTCGCCTTCTCGGCGAGCCGCGACCCGACCGTCGCGGCCACGGCGGTCTTCGAGCTCTTCGCCGCACCCGCGCCGTCCCCGGCCGGGCCCTTCTCGAGGGACGAGGCTGCGACGAGCGTGCGGCCGTTGCGGTCATCGATCACCTGCGCGTAGATCTGCGACAGCGAGCGATAGATGGCGAGACGCGGGCGTTCGGCCGTCCCGGCGACGCGCTTGCGCACGCGCCGGTGCCGCCGCTCGCGGGCCACATCCCGTTCCCCGCTCACTCTCCCGCCCTCTCCCTAGGCCTTCGCGCCGACCTTGCCGGCCTTGCCGGCCTTGCGGCGGATGTATTCGCCGGCGTACTTCACGCCCTTGGCCTTGTAAGGGTCCGGGTTGCGGAGCCCCCGGATCTTCGCCGCGATCTCGCCGACGGTCTCCTTGTCGATGCCCGACACGCGCACCTTCTGCGGCGTCTCGAGGCTGAACGCGATGCCGGCCGGCGGATCGATCTCGATCGGGTGCGAGAAGCCGAGCGCGAGCTGGAGCTTCTTCCCGGACAGCGTGGCGCGGTAGCCCGTACCGCTGATCTCGAGATCCTTCGTGTATCCGGTCGTGACGCCCGTCACCATGTTCGCGAAGAGCGAACGCGAGAGGCCGTGGAGCGCGCGAGCCTGCTGGCTCTCGTCCGCACGTCCGACCGCGACGGTGCCGTCCTCGCGGCCGAGGCTCACGAGCGGATGGAACCTGCGGCGAAGCTCGCCCTTCGGGCCCTTCACCGTGACGTCGTGACCGTCGATCTTCACGTCGACCCCCTGCGGGATCGTGATCGGGAGCTTGCCGATGCGACTCATTCCGTGATGCCTCGCTCCCGCATCACCACACGTGCGCCAGGACCTCACCGCCGAGGCCCTTCTGCTCGGCCTCGCGGCCGGTCATGAGCCCCGCTGAGGTCGAGACGATCGAGACGCCGAGGCCGCCGAGCACCCGCGGCATCTCCATCTTCCGTGCGTACACGCGCAGCCCGGGACGGCTGATGCGCTTCAGTCCCGAGATCGCGGGCGTCTTTCCGCCGACGTACTTGAGCCGGACCACGAGCAGCGTGCCCGCCGGGAGCACCTCGCTCTCCTTGGTCGCCTTCCGCTCGCTGGCGGCCTCGGTCGCGTAGCTGCTCACGAAGCCCTGGGCCTTCAGGATCCGGGCGAGCTCGATCTTGAGCCGGCTCGCGGGGATCGCCACGGTCTCGTGCCGGGCGCCCAGGGCGTTGCGGATCCGGGTCAGCATGTCACCGACCGGGTCGTTCACCGCGACGCCGCGCGGTGCGCGGGCGCGCGGGGCGGCGACCCGCCGCGGCCGCTCGGTCCGGGGCGCTTCGGCCGTCTGCTCGGGCTGGGTGGTCGCGCTTTCGGTCGTCATCGGTTCACCAGCTCGACTTCGTCACGCCAGGCAGCTCGCCGATGACCGCCCGCTCGCGGAAGCAGACCCGGCAGAGCCCGAACTTCCGCATGTACGCGCGGGACCGGCCGCAGATCTGGCAGCGGTGGTAGCCCTGCGTCTTGAACCGCGGTGGCTTCTGTGACTTGAGGATGAGGCTCTTCTTCGCCAATCAGCAGCTCCTTCTCTAAGACGCCGCGCGGAACGGCATGCCGAGGTGGCGGAGGAGCGCACGCCCCTCCTCGTCGGTCTTCGCCGTCGTCACGATCGTGACCTCGAGGCCGCGCAGCCGGTCGATCTTGTCGTAGTCGATCTCCGGGAACACGAGCTGTTCCTTGAGGCCGAGCGAGAAGTTCCCGCGCCCGTCGAAGCTGCGCTCGGGCACGCCCTGGAAGTCACGGATCCGGGGCAGCGCCACGGTCACCAGCTTCTCCAGGAAGTGCCACATGCGTTCGCCCCGCAGCGTGACCTTCAGGCCGATCGGCATGCCGACGCGCAGGCGGAAATTCGAGATCGCCTTCCGCGATCGGGTCACGATCGGCCGCTGGCCGGTGATCTGCGCGAGGTCGTTCGCCGCGGCGTCCATGGTCTTCGCGTTCCCGATGCTCTCGCCCATGCCGATGTTCAGCACGATCTTCTCGACGCGCGGGACCCGCATGACGTTGTCATAGGAGAACTGCTTGCGCAGCTCCTCCCGCACCGTCCGCTCGTACCGGTCGCGGAGCGCGCTCGGCACGCGGACGGCCGGGCCGGTCGCCAGGGGCGTCGCGGGGGGCGCCTTCTTTGGCGCGGGACGGGCCCTCGTCGGTGCCTTTGTCTCGGTGGCCATCACTCACCGCCCTCGGTGCCGATCGCCCGATCGCAATTGCGGCAGTAGCGCTCCTTCGTCTCACCCTCGAGGCGATGTCCGATCCGTGCCGGCCGGCCGCAGTGCGGGCAGACGAGCATCACCTTCCCGAGGCCGAGGGGCATCGGGCGTTCGATGATGCCGCCCTTCTCGTTGCGGCTCGGGTTCGCCTTCGTGTGCCGCTTCCCGATGTTGACCCCGGCCACGACCACGAAGCCGTCCTGGGGACGCACCTCCTGGACCTTGCCGCGCTTGCCGCGGTCCTTCCCGGCGAGCACGACCACCTCGTCACCCTTCCGGATCTTCATCTTCATCGCCATGGCTGACTCCCCATCCGGTCCGGCGCTCCGACGACGTCGATGGGCATCAGAGGACCTCCGGCGCCAGCGAGACGATCTTCATGAAGTTGCGCTCGCGGAGCTCGCGGGCCACCGGACCGAAGATGCGCGTGCCGCGCGGCTGGTTCTGCGGCGTGAGCAGGACGGCGGCGTTGTCGTCGAAGCGGATGAGCGACCCGTCCCGCCGCTGCATCTCTTTCGTCTGACGCACCACGACGGCGCGCACGACGTCGCCCTTCTTCACCTGGGCGTTCGGGATGGCCTGCTTCACCGCGGCGATGAACACGTCGCCGATCTCGGCCGTCGTGCCGGTCGAGCTGCCGAGCACACGGATCACCGAGAGCTCGCGAGCCCCGGTGTTGTCCGCGCACCGGACGCGGCTGTAGGGACGGATCACTGTTCGTCCGGCCCGCCCTGGGGACGGCGCTCGTCCTCATCACCCGCGGCCTCGATGGCCTGGCGGGCGAGCTGCTCCGCGGAGCCCTCGGTCGCCTCGAGCAGCCGCTCGATCTCGGCCACCCGCGGCGCCGCGGCACCGGCTTCTCCGATGCGCGAGAGGACCTCGACCACCTGCCAGCGCTTCGTCGCGCTGAACGGGCGGCTCTCCTGGATCCGCACGAGGTCGCCGGCCAGAACGTCGCCGGCCGCGTCGTGCGCGGCGAATTTCTTCCGCACCCGGATGACCTTCTTGTACAGCGGATGCTCGCGCAGCCGCTCGACGACGACGGTGACCGTGTGCGCCTGCTTGGCCGAGGTCACGACCCCGACCCGGGTACGGCGGCGCGAGCGGCGCCACGAGTGTTCTCCAGCCGTCGCCGCTTCCGGCGCCGCTGCCCGGCGGACCGGCCGCGCGCGCTTCACCGGAGCGGGGCGCGCGGTCTTGGTGGTCCGCGCGGCAGCCGTCTTCGGGGCGGTGGCCTTCGCCTCGCCGGCCGCGGTCGTGCGCTTCGTCGCGGTCGTCTTCTTCTCGGCCGCGATCGTCCGCTTGGCCGCGGTCGGCGCCTTCTCGCGTCCGGTCGTCGTCTTCTTCGTCGTCGTCTTCTCAGCCATTCGCCTCAGCCTTCCGTTCGTCCATGACGGTGAGCGCCCGAGCGATGCGCTTGCGCGCCTCGGGCAGGCCGCGGTAGTTCTTCAGCTGGCGCGTCGCCAGCTGGAAGCGGAGGTTGAAGAGCTCCTCCTTCGCGTTGTTCAGCTCGTCGGCGAGCTCGCTGTCAGACAGCCGCCGCATGTCCTTCAGTTCCACCGGCCTCACCCTCCGCGCCCTCGCGACGCAGGAATTTCGTCTTGATCGGCAGCTTGTAGGCGGCGAGCCGCATCGCTTCCTTCGCGAGCGCCGGTTCGACACCCGCGAGCTCGAACAGGATCCGTCCCGGACGGACGACCGCGACCCAGTGGTCGGGCGCGCCCTTGCCGGACCCCATCCGCACCTCGGCCGGCTTCTTCGTCACCGGCTTGTCGGGGAAGACGCGGATCCATACCTTCCCGCCGCGCTTCAGGTGGTGGACCATGGCGCGCCGGGCGGCCTCGATCTGGCGCGCGGTCATCCAGCACGGCTCCTGCGCCTGGAGCGCGAAGTCGCCGTGGGCGATGAACGCGCCACCGGAGGCGGTGCCCTTCATCCGGCCACGCTGGAACTTCCGGTGCTTCAGCCGCTTGGGCTGCAGCATCAGGCGGCTCCCACCGGGGCGCCCGGCCGCGCGGCGGCGGCCGGCGCGTTCTGCGCGACGGCGCGCGGAGCCGGCTCCACGTCGCCCTTGTAGATCCAGGCCTTCACCCCGATCGTGCCGTAGGTCGTCTTCGCGATCGCCCGACCGAACTCGATGTCGGCGCGCAGGGTGTGCAGCGGCACGCGTCCCTCGCGCTCCCACTCGCGTCGCGACATCTCCGCGCCGCCGAGACGGCCGGCGACCGCGACCCGCACGCCCTTCGCGCCGGCCTTCATCGAGCGCGACACCGTCTGCTTCAGGACCTTACGGAAGGACACGCGCCGCTCGAGCTGCTGGGCCACGTTCTCGGCGATGAGGTTCGCATCCAGCTCCGGATAGCGGATCTCGAAGATGTTCACCTTCACCGCCTTTCCGGTCGTCTTCCCGAGGGCCTGGCGCAGCTCCTCGACCTTCGCCCCGCCGCGGCCGATGACGACGCCGGGCTTGGCCGTCTGGATCGTGACCGTCACCTGGTTCGTCGAGCGCTCGATGTCGATGCGCGCGATCGCCGCGTCGCGGAGCCGTCCGCGGATCGTCTGGCGGATGGCGAGGTCCTCCTTCAGCAGGCCGCGGTAGTTCTTCGCCTCGGCGAACCACTTCGCGTTCCAGGTCTTGGTGAACCCAAGCCGGTAGCCGATCGGATGGACCTTCTGACCCACTCTCTATGACTCCTTCTCTTGCTCTTGCCGCTCGTCGTGGCGAAGCTGGTCCTCGCTCATGCCTCGTTCTTCTCTTCGACGACGACCGTGATGTGGCTCGTCCGGTGGACCTTGATGTCCCGCCGGCCGCGGCCGCGCATCCAGATGCGCTTCAGCCGCGGGCCCTCATCCGCCATCGCCCGCTTCACGTAGAGGTTCTCCATCGTCAGGTTGAAGTTGTTCTCGGCATTCGCGACGGCCGAACGGACGACGCGGCCGATCGTGAGCGCCGATCCCTTCGGGAGGTGCTCGAGGATCGCGATCGCCTCCTCCGCGGACTTCCCGGTGATGAGATCCGTCACGAGCCGGGCCTTGCGCGGCGAGAGCCGCTGGTACCGCGCGCTCGCCTTCACTTCCACCGGATCACGCTCCCGCCTTCACGGTCGCCGCGCGCTCGGTCGCCGCGCCGTGGCCGTGCCCGCGGAACGTCCGCGTCGGCGCGAACTCACCAAGCCGGTGGCCGACCATGTTCTCCGTGATGAAGACGGGCACGTGACGGCGACCGTCGTGCACCGCGATCGTGTGGCCGACCATCGTCGGCAGCACGGTCGACGCGCGCGACCAGGTCTTCACGACCTTCTTCTCGTTGCGCGCGTTCAGCGCCTCGATCTTCTTCTTCAGGGCATCCTCGACGAACGGCCCTTTCTTCACGGACCTCGACATGGCCTTACTTCCTCTTCTTCTGCGGCTTGATCACGAACCGATCGGTCCGCGGATTCCGCCGCGTCTTCAGGCCCATCGCGGGCTTGCCCCACGGCGTCTGGGCCTGGCCGCCGACCGGTGACTTCGCCTCACCGCCGCCGTGCGGATGGTCGCGCGGCGACATCACGACGCCACGCACCGCGGGCCGCCAGCCCATCCGCCGCATGTGCCCGGCGCCGCCGATCTTCCGGTTCTCGTGATCGAGGTTGCCGAGCTGGCCGACCGTCGCGCGACAGCGCACGTGGATGATCCGGATCTGGCCCGAGGGCAGGCGGATCTGGGCGTACTCGCCCTCTTTCGCCACGAGCTGGGCCACGCCCCCCGCCGAGCGCACGAGCTGCGCGCCGCGGCCGGGCTGGAGCTCCACGCCGTGGATCTGGGTGCCGGTCGGGATGTTCTCGATGGGCATGCAGTTCCCCGTCCGCGCTTCCGCGTCGGGCCCCGAAAGCACGGTGTCCCCCACCTTCAGGTCGAGCGGCGCGAGGATGTAGCGCTTCTCGCCGTCGCGATACGTGAGCAGCGCGAGCCGCGCCGAGCGGTTCGGGTCGTACTCGATCGCGGTCACCTTGGCCGGGATCCCGTCCTTCGTGCGTTTGAAGTCCACGATCCGATATCGGCGCTTCTCGCCTCCGCCGCGGTGGCGCGTGGTGACGCGGCCCTGCGCGTTCCGGCCGCCGGAATGCGTCGAGGCGCGGGTGAGCCGCTTCTCGGCCGGCTTGTCGGCGAGGTCGGCGAAATCCGCGCTCTGCCGGAAGCGCCGGATCGGCGTGATGGCCTTGTACTTCTTGAGCGGCACTTTCCTATACCACCTGCTCGATCTCGCGGCTTCGCCGCGGAGAGGCGCTCAGGGCTGGCCGAATTCGCTCGCCGTGGCGAAGCCACGTCTCGCTCATGCTCAGACTCCCTCCTGGAAGTAGCGCTCGATGCGCTGGCCCTCGCCGAGGGTCACGACGGCCTTCTTCCAGTCCGGCTGCTTGCCGATGCGGCGACCGATGCGCCGCGACTTCCCGTGCACCGTGCTCGTGTTGACCGCGACGACGTCGACCTTGAACGCCTCGGCCACCGCCTGGGCGATCTCCTGCTTCGTCGCATCTTTCGCCACGGCGAACGTGTAGCGGCCGCCGTTCGTGCCGCTCATCGACTTCTCGGTGATGACCGGACGGAGCAGGACCAACGTGCCTCTCATGCCGGCACCGCCTCGGCGGGGACCGGCGCCGCGCCGGCCCGCGCCGCGAGCGCATCGAGCGCCGGGCGGGCGACGAGCAGGGTGTCGATGCGCAGGAGATCCACGAGGCGAAGGGTGCCGGGCGAGCAGAGCTCGACGCGGGAGAGGTTCGCCACCGCGACGCCCGCGCGGTCGGCGTCGCGCGCGCTCACGATGAGCGTGCGACCGGTGTCGCCGACGCGGCTGAGCCAGTCCGCGACCTCCCGTGAACGCGGTCGTTCGGAGAGGCCACCGATGTCGTCGTAGACGATGACCCGGCCGGCGGCGGCACGGGCGGAGAACGCTTCCGCGAACGCCGCCTTGCGCATCCGCTCGGGGATGCGATGCCAGTAGGCGCGGCCGTTCGGCCCGAACACGACCGCGCCGTGCCGGAATTGTGGCGAGCGGATCGAGCCCTGCCGCGCACGCCCGGTCCCCTTCTGGCGGTACGGCTTGGCGCCGCCACCCCTGACCCGGGTCCGGTTGCGCGTCGCGGCCGTGCCCAGGCGCGCGTTCGCCCGCGCGGCCTGGAACGCCTGGAACAGCACGCCGGGGCTGCGCTTCGTCGTGATGAGCGCCTCCGGCAGCGCGACGCTGCCGCTCGCGCTTCCGTCGGCCGCGATGACCGGAGCGTGGCCGGCGGGTGCGGTCGGGAGCGGACGCGGCTCCCGCTTGGGTGCCGGAGCGGCGGGCTCGGGCGCGGCCGCCGGCCGCGCCGGGCGTCGGACCGCGGCCCGGGTCACCGGGCGGGCGACCGCGCGCTTCACGGGCGCGGCCTTCTTCTGGACGGGCGCCGCGCCGCGCCGCGCCGCGGGCGCGGTGGTCTTCTTCGCGGCCGCCGCCTTGCCGGCCGGCGCGGTCTTCTTGGCGGCGGTCGTCTTCTTCTTCTCGTCGGGCATCAGGTCTTCCTCACCATGACGATGCCGTTGCGCGCGCCGGGCACCGCACCGGCGATGACGAGGAGTGAGCGACCCGGGTCCGCCTGCAGGATCTCGAGGTTCTTCACCGTGACCCGCTCGGCGCCCTGATGGGCCGCCATGCGGAGGCCCTTCCAGACCCGGCCCGGCGTCGTGCCCGAGCCGACCGAGCCCTGCCGGCGCAGATGATCCGAGCCGTGGGACTTCGGTCCGCGCGAGAAGTGGTGCAGGTGGACCGGACCCTGGAAGCCCTTGCCTTTCGAGACGCCGATGACGTCGACCTTGTCGCCCGGCTGGAAGCGATCCACCCCGATGGACTGCCCGGGCTTGAAGCCGTCGACCGATTCGAGCCGGATCTCGCGCAGATGGGCGACCGTCGCGCCCGAGGCCTTCAGATGGCCGAGCCGCGCCTTCTGGAGCCGGCGCTTGTCGACGTTCCCGTAGCCGATCTGGATGCCGGCGTACCCGTCGCGCTCCTTCGTCCGCACGGCGGTGACGACGTTCGGCTCGGCCGCGACCACCGTCGCCGCCACGGCCGACCCGTCAGCCCGGAAATGCTGCAGCATGCCGAGCTTGCGGCCGACGATGAGCGGCCGGGTGAGATCGGGCGCGGCGGCGCCGCGCTCCGGCTCGATCGATTCGGGGGCGGTCGCTTCGTCGGTCATCTCGTTCGCCTCGTCGCTCTCAGAGCTTGATCTCGATGTCGACGCCGGCCGGAAGGTTGAGCTTCATCAGTGCGTCGACCGTCTTCGCGGAGGGATCGTTGATGTCGATGAGCCGCTTGTGGGTCCGGATCTCGAACTGGTCCCGGGAGTCCTTGTAGATGAACGGGCTCCGGATGACCGTGAACTTCTCGATGCGCGTCGGCAGCGGCACCGGACCGGTCACCGTCGACCCGGTCCGCTGCGCGGTCTCGACGATCTGCGCCGCGGACTGGTCGATGAGCTTGTGGTCGTACGCCTTGAGGCGGATCCGGATCCGCTGCTTTGCCATGCTCCTTATTCCACGATCTTCGTCACGACGCCCGCCCCGACGGTCCGGCCGCCCTCGCGGATCGCGAACCGGAGGCCCTCCTCCAGGGCGATCGGGGTGATCAGGGTGACGGTGAGGGTGGTGTTGTCGCCGGGCATCACCAT
>WNGF01003635.1_pt1 | contig 29827 bp, 31 predicted proteins | sample 5400641 | NCBI WGS metagenome assembly WNGF01 (sample SAMN13153371, study PRJNA577476) | soil metagenome | isolation source: 80 cm soil or saprolite under grassland replicate 2 | place: USA:California | collected 2016-06-15 | reverse complement strand
CTCGCTCGCCGAGGTGGGTCGCGCTTTCGGCGGCAAGGACCACACGACCGTGCTCCACGCCGTGGCTAAGATCCAGGGCCTGCTGCAAGACGATCCCAAACTTCGCAAGACCGTCGACGCACTTATCCAGGGGATCCAGTTCTGATCCACACGTCCGCCCGGGCGATCCACGGCCTTATCCCCGCCGCCGCGCGATCCGAAGGCCGCGTCATCACGTCACTTCCGGCTGTCCCGCGTTGTCCACACCGCTCGACGACTAGTATGACTACTAGCTTTTCAATTTCTCTCTGAAACTGGAGAACACCATGGAAGTAGTTCTCGACCGTGATGCGTTCCTCAAGGGCCTGCAGATGGTGCACAACATCGTGGAGCCGCGGCAGACCCTGCCCATCCTCGCCAACGTCCTCCTCGAGACGGAGACCGAGGCCGTGCGGGTGACCGCCACGGACCTCGAGGTCGGCGCGCGCGTGTCGGTGCCGGCGAAGGTGGGCAAGGGGGGAGCCATCACGGTCGCGGCCCGAAAGCTGAGCGAGATCGTCCGCGAGCTGCCGGCCGCCGCCCTCACGCTGAAGGTTGGCGACAACGCGGCGGTGAACCTGCGTTGCGGCGGATCCTCCTATCGCCTCGTGGGCCTCGCCCCGGACGACTTCCCGCCCGTGGTCCCGGCGGCGCCCTCGGCCTGGCTCACGGTCGAGGCCAAGATGCTGCGGGAGATGCTCGCGCAGACCATGTTCGCGATCTCCCACGACGAGAGCCGCTTCGCGCTCAACGGCGTGCTGTTCGTCCTGCAGCCCAAGGAGCTCCGGCTCGTGGCCACCGATGGCCACCGGCTGGCCGTGGCCACGCGGGGCGTGGGGCAGGGGCTCAGCGGGATCACCGGCATCGTGCCCCGCAAGGCCGTCGTGGAGATCGCGCGCGTGCTCGGGTCGAGCGAGGACGTCCAGATCGCGATCACGGAGAATCAGTTCGTCCTCCAGATGCCGAACTTCGTCATGACCGCGCGGCTCATCGAGGGGCAGTTCCCGAACTACGACGCGGTGGTGCCGAAGGCTCATCCCGGCAAGCTCGTGCTGCCGCGGGGGCCTCTGATGGCCGCGCTCCGGCGCGTCTCCGTCATGGCGGAGGAGCGGAACAAGCCGGTGAAGCTCTTGCTGCGCTCCGGCAGCCTGACGCTCTCCGCGGCCAGCCACGATCTCGGGGAGGCGGAGGAGAGCGTGCCCGTCGCCTACACGGGTGAAGAGCTGCCGATGGGCTTCAATTCTCGCTATCTGCTGGAGGCGCTCACACCGATCGAAAAGGACGAGATCGTCTTCGAATTCAAGGACGGTTTGAGCCCGGGAGTGGTGAAAGGCGTCGAGGAAGAAGGGTACTGCTGTGTTATAATGCCCATGCGGATCTAGAGACGATTTTTCTCTGTAGAAATGGGAGTTTACATAGGGTGCAGATCGGATCGGTAGAGCTGATCGACGTCCGCAATTATCGCACCCTTTCCTATCGGCCCTCCTCGCGGCTGAACGTCATCGCCGGGGCCAACGCGCAGGGGAAAAGTAACCTCCTCGAGGCGATCGGTGTCCTGCTGACGGGTCGCTCGTTCCGGACGTCGCGCCTGGCGGAAATCCCTCGGCTGGGCGCCGAGATGGCGTCTCTCGCCGGCGAAGTTCGCCGCGACGACGGCAGCCGCATGGTGCGGCGCACCCTCCGCAAGCGCGACGACGGACTGTGGCAGGGGGCAGGCGAGGACTGCCCGTGGGCGCGCGTCGTCACATTCGGCTGGCAGGATCTGGAGATCGTCAACGGGGTGCCCGCGGTGCGGAGGAATTTTCTCGACGGCTTCGCCGCGCGGCTTTATCCGAGCCACCGCGCCGCCTTCGTGCGCTTCCGCGAGATCCTGACCCGCCGCAATCGCCTGCTGCAGGAGCGGCTGCCGGAGCGCGTCCTGGCCACGCGCCTGGCCCCCTGGGACGAGCAGTTCGCCACCGTGGGCATGGAGCTGATCGGCCGGCGCCGCCGCGCGGCCGCCGCGCTCCAGACGGAGATCGCCCGGGTGTATCCAAGTCTGGCCGGTGACCGCAGAGCACTTTCGGGTGAGCATGAAAAGGTGGAGATCCGCTATCGTGCCGGCATCGGGGAAGCGACGGAGCCGCAGGCGCTCCTGGGCGCGCTCGAGCGCATGCGATCCGCGGAGCTGCGCCGGGGACAGACGCTGATCGGCCCCCATCGCGACGATCTCGCCATCGAGCTGGGAGGCACCGAGGCACGCGCCTTCGGCTCGCGCGGTCAGCAGCGGCTGCTCGCGCTCGCGCTGCGGCTCGCCGAGGTCTTGCCGATCCGGGAGGCGGTGGGCACGGGGCCCCTCCTGCTGCTCGACGACGCGCTGTCGGAGCTCGACGCCCACGTCCGCGACAACGTGGTGCGGGAGATCCAGAGTGCCGAGCAGGTGCTGCTGACCACGGCCGATGCCCTCGACGTCCCGGACGCCGCGCGCTGGATCGTGACGAAGGGAGAAATCGCCGCCGCATGACCGCCGAGACGTACACAGCGAGCGACATCAAGGTCCTGGAGGGCCTGGAGGCCGTCCGCAAGCGGCCCGCGATGTACATCGGCGACACGGGCGCCTACGGGCTGCACCATCTCGTGTACGAGGTGGTCGACAACTCGGTCGACGAGGCGCTGGGCGGCTACTGCGACAGCATCAAGGTCATCCTGCACTCCGACGGCTCCTGCTCGGTCGGGGACAACGGCCGCGGGATCCCCGTCGACACGCACAAGGAGAGCGGCAAGTCCGCCGCCGAGGTCGTGCTCACGGTGCTGCACGCCGGGGGCAAGTTCGAGCACTCCGCCTACAAGGTCTCGGGTGGGCTGCACGGCGTGGGCGTGTCGGTGGTCAACGCGCTCAGCGAATGGCTGGAGCTCGAGATCCGCCGCGGCGGCCGGACGTGGACCCAGCGCTACGAGAACGGCGGTGTGCCCACGGCGCCCCTCGCGCCCGGCGAGCCGACGAAGAAGCACGGCACCATCATCCGCTTCAAGCCCGACCCGACGATCTTCGAGGAAACGTCGCTGTCCTTCGACACGCTCAGCAATCGGCTGCGCGAGATGGCGTTCCTCAACCGCGGGCTCAAGATCGTCATCGAGGACGAACGCGACGAGCGCACGCACGAGTTCCTGTACAAGGGCGGGATCATCGAGTTCGTCAAGCACCTGAATCAGAACAAGACCCCGATCCATCCCAAGGTCCTGTTCTTCGAGGGCAAGCGTGGCGATATCGAGATCGAGGTCGCGCTCCAGTACAACGACGGCTACCAGGAAAACATTTTTTCCTTCGCCAACAACATCAACACGCGCGAGGGCGGGACGCATCTCACCGGGTTCCGCGCGGCGCTCACCGGGCGGATCACGAGCTACGCCGAGGCGAACGGGTTCCTCAAGAGCTTCAAGAGCGGGGTCACCGGCGACGACGTCCGCGAGGGCCTCACCGCGGTCGTCTCCGTGCGCCTGCCCGAGCCCCAGTTCGAGGGACAGACCAAGGCCAAGCTCGGCAACACCGACGTCAAGGGCCTGGTCCAGCAGATCGTCAACGACAAGCTCGCCGAGGCGTTCGAGGAAGATCCGACCACCGCGCGGAAGATCGTCGACAAGTGCGTCCGGGCGGCCCAGGCCCGCGAGGCGGCGCGCAAGGCGCGCGAGCTGACGCGCAAGGGGGGGCGGGACGACGAGGGTCTCGCGGCCAAGCTCGCCGACTGTTCCGAGCGCGATCCGCAGTACCGCGAGCTGTTCCTGGTCGAGGGCGATTCCGCCGGCGGCTCGGCCAAGCAGGGCCGCGATCGGAAGATCCAGGCCGTGCTCCCGCTCCGCGGCAAGATCATCAACTCGGAGAAGGCGCGCTACGACAAGGTCCTGTCCCACAATGAAATCCGGCTGCTGATCTCGGCGATGGGCACCGGCATCGGGACGGAGGAGTTCGACCTCGCCAAGCTCCGCTATCACAAGATCATCCTGATGACCGACGCCGACGTCGACGGCGCCCACATCCGGACGCTCCTCCTCACGTTCTTCTTCCGCCACATGAACGCGATCATCGACCCCGGGCATCTCTTCATCGCCCAGCCGCCGCTCTTCAAGGTCAAGAAGGGCAAGGTGGAGAAGTACCTCATGAACGAGCGCGAGTTCGAGGACTTCTTCCTCATGGCGTGGGTAGAGACCGCCAGCGTGAAGATCGCCGGCACGAAGGCCCCGGTGACGGGCGCGCCGCTCCTGGAGCTGGTGCGCGCGGCCTCGGAATACCGAGCCCTCTTCGGCAAGATCACCCGCCGCGGGGTGCCGGCGCCGATCCTCGCCGAGCTCCTGCGGACGAAGTTCCGCGGCACCAAGCGGGGCATCGGCCACGACGAGATCGGCCAGGCCATCGTCACCGCGGCCGCCGCCGTCAACGGCTATAACCCGCAGGTCCGGCCCGGCGAGAACGGCGACGGCCATACCGTGAGCATCGCCGGCCCCCCCACCGTCACCTTCAGCACGGCGCTCTTCAAGTCGGCCGATTACTCCGCGCTCTACGAGCAGTGGGAGAAAGTCGCCGCCGTGGCCAAGGGCCCCACGATCATGATCGACGAGGCCGGCAAGGAAACACCGGTGAAGGATCTCGACGGGTTCCTGAAAACGGCCCTCGAGCGGTCGCGCGCGGGTGCCAGCTTCCAGCGCTACAAGGGCCTTGGCGAGATGAACCCCGAGCAGCTCTGGGAGACGACGATGAACCCGGAGACGCGCACGCTGCTCAAGGTCACCCAGGAGGACGCCGTCGGCGCCGACGAGATGTTCACGGTCCTCATGGGCGACGCCGTCGAGCCGCGTCGCGAGTTCATCGAGAAGCACGCCCTCGACGTCGCCAACCTCGACATCTGATGCCGAACGAGCGGCAGGTTCCGGTTCCGATCGAAGAGGAGATGCGGAAGTCCTACCTGGACTACGCCATGTCCGTCATCGTCGGGCGCGCGCTGCCCGACATCCGCGACGGTCTGAAGCCCGTGCACCGTCGCGTGCTCTATGCCATGCAGGAGCTCGGGCTCGTCTGGAACCGGCCCTACAAGAAGTCGGCGCGCGTCGTCGGCGAGGTGCTCGGCAAGTACCATCCCCACGGCGACTCCCCGGTGTACGAAGCCCTCGTCCGCATGGTGCAGGAGTTCTCCCTGCGCTACCCCCTCGTGGACGGGCAGGGGAACTACGGCTCCATCGACGGCGATCCGCCCGCCGCCATGCGCTACACCGAGACGCGGCTGGCCAAGATCGCCCACGAGATGCTCGCCGACATCGACAAGGAGACCGTCGACTTCGTCCCCAACTTCGACGAGTCGCTCGAGGAGCCGGTCGTCCTGCCCTCGCGGGTGCCGAACCTCCTGATCAACGGCTCCTCCGGCATCGCCGTCGGCATGGCCACGAACATCCCCCCCCACAACCTGACCGAGGTCGTCGACGGCCTCGTGATGCTGATCGAGCGCCCCGACACCACGATCGAGCAGCTCATGAAGGTGATCACCGGTCCCGATTTCCCGACGGCCGGCTACATCTACGGCGCGAGCGGCATCCGGGAGGCGTACACGACGGGGCGGGGCAGTCTCACCCTGCGCGCCAAGGCGCACACGGAAACGATGCGGGGCGGGCGCGAGACGATCATCATCACCGAGCTGCCCTACCAGGTGAACAAGGCGACGATGATCGAGAAGATCTCGGAGCTGAGCCGCGAGCGGAAGATCGACGGCATCTCCGAGATCCGCGACGAGTCCAACCGCGAGGGCATCCGGGTCGTGCTGGAGCTCGGCCGCGGCGAGCTCCCGCAGATCATCCTGAACCAGCTCTACAAGCACACGCAGATGCAGACGAGCTTCGGGATCATCATGCTGGCCCTCGTCGACCGGCGACCTCAAGTCGTCAACCTCAAGGAGATGCTGGAGGCGTTCGTCCGCTTTCGGCGGGAGATCGTCACCCGGCGCACGCGCTACGACCTGGCCCGGGCCGAGGAGAAGGCCCACATCCTGGCCGGCCTGCGCAAGGCGGTCGAGCACCTCGACCTGGTCATCCGCCTCATCCGTCAGGCCGAGAGCCCCGACGCCGCCCGCGAGGCGCTGATGAGCCGTCTCGATCTCAGCGAGATCCAGGCCAAGGCGATCCTCGACATGCGTCTGCAGCGCCTGACCCAGCTCGAGCGCCACAAGCTGATCGAGGAGCACGAGCAGACCCTGGCCCTCATCGAGGAGCTGCGCGGCATCCTCGCCTCCGACGCCAAGCTCATGGACATCATCAAGCAGGAGCTGGTCGCCCTGAAGGAGGAGTACGGCGACGGGCGCCGGACCGAGATCCTCGTGGAGACGGCCGATCTGACGATCGAGGACCTGCTCGCCGACGAGGAGATGGTGGTCACCATCACCCGCTCCGGCTACATCAAGCGGACGCACGTGGAGGCGTACCGCAGCCAGCGTCGCGGCGGCAAGGGCGTGACGGGCATGGAGACGAAGGAAGAGGACATCGTGGAGGATCTCTTCATCGCCTCCACGCATTCCTATCTGCTCTTCTTCACGAACCTCGGCAAGGTCCACTGGCTCAAGGTCCACGAGATTCCCGAGGGTGGGCGTCAGGCCAAGGGCAAGGCCATGGTGAACCTGCTCTCGCTCGGTGAGGGCGAGCGCGTCGCCACATGCGTGCCCGTGCGCGACTTCGCCTCCGGCGGCTACGTCCTGTTCGTCACCAAGCAGGGGAAGGTGAAGAAGACGGAGCTGGAGGCCTACTCGCACCCGCGCGCCGGCGGCATCCAGGCCATCAGCCTCGATGACGAGGACGAGGTCATCACGACCCGACGCACGGACGGGCAGCGCGAGGTGATGATCGCCACCAAGCTCGGCATGATCATCCGATTTTCCGAGGAAGAGGTGCGCCCGATGGGCCGCGGCGCCAGCGGCGTACGCGGCATCGACGTCGAGGACGAGGACGCGGTGATCGGCGCCGACGTCGTGCAGGAAGGTGTGACGATCCTCACCGTCACCGAGCGGGGCTTCGGCAAGCGGACGCCGCTCGACGAGTATCGCCTCCAGGGCCGCGCCGGCAAGGGGATCATCGACATCAAGACCGGCGGCCGCAACGGCAACGTGGTGGCGATGCTCCAGGTGCGCGAGGGCGACGACATCCTCGTCGTCACCACCAAGGGCAAGATGATCCGCTTCCACGTCGCCGACGTCTCCGCCCAGGGCCGCAACACCTGGGGGGTCAGGATCATCGATCTCGAGGCCGACGACCGCGTCGGCTCCGTCGCCCGCGTCGCCGCCGAGCAAGCGCCCGTCGAAGCGCCCTAGCCTCGCATGCTCGACCTCAAGCTGATCCGCGATCAGCCCGACGCGGTCGTGCAGCGGCTGTCCACCCGCGGAGAGGGCGCGGCCCAGCTCATCAAGGATCTCCTCGCCAAGGACACCGAGCGCCGGCGGTTGCTCCGCGAGGCGGAAGAGCTGAAGGCGCTTCGGAACCGCGCCTCGGAGGCCATCGGCCAGGCCAAGCGCCGCGGCGAGGACGCCTCCGGCGAGATGGCGCGGATGCGCGAGGTGTCCGATCGCATCAAGGCCCTCGACGCCGAGACCAAGACCCTCGACGAGGACGTCGAGCGCCTGCTGCTCGGCATTCCGAACCTGCCGAATCCGTCGGTGCCGGTGGGCCGCTCGGCCGACGACAACCCCGAGGTCCGGCGGTGGGGGACGCCGCGGACGTTCTCGTTCGATCCCCGCCCGCACGAGGAGATCGGCGAGAAGCTCGGGATCCTCGACTTCGAGCGCGCCGCGAAGATCGCCAAGTCGCGCTTCACGGTGATGTGGGGGCCGGCGGCCCGCCTCGAGCGCGCGCTGACCCAGTTCATGCTCGATCTGCACGTTCGCGAGCACGGGTACACCGAGGTGTGGGTGCCCAACCTCGTCTCCGGCGCCACCATGCTGGGCGTCGGTCAGCTCCCGAAGTTCGAGGACCAGCTCTTCAAGACCGTGGAGCCCGACGACAACCGCACGCTCTACCTGATCCCGACCGCGGAGGTGCCGGTCACCGCGCTCCACAGCGGCGAGTTCCTGCCCGAGGAGTCGCTCCCGCGTCGCTACGTCGCCTACACGCCCTGCTACCGGCGCGAGGCGGGGACCTACGGCCAGGACACGAAGGGGATGCTCCGCCAGCACCAGTTCGACAAGGTCGAGCTGGTCAAGGTGACGACGCCGGCCCAGTCCTACGACGAGCTGGAGTCGATGACGCGCAACGCCGAGGAAGTCCTGCGCCGTCTCGAGCTCCCGTACCGCGTGGTGGAGCTCTGCACCGGCGACATGGGCTTCGCCGCGGCGAAGACCTACGACATCGAGGTCTGGCTGCCCGGCCAGGACAAGTACCGCGAGATCTCGTCCTGCTCGAACTGCGAGGCGTTCCAGGCCCGGCGCGCGGACATTCGCTACCGTCCCGTCGGCGCCCGCCACGCCGAGTACTGCCACACGCTGAACGGCTCCGGGCTCGCCGTCGGCCGGACCCTGATCGCGGTGCTCGAGAACTACCAGGAGGCGGACGGCTCCGTCATCGTCCCGGACGCCCTGCGCCCGTACATGGACGACCTCGCCCGCATCGCCGCCTCGTAGGGGGCGGCCGCGCGCGGCCGCCCTAGATCGCTTCGGAGCGTGTCCGCTCGCCCGTCGGTCGCGCGCCTTCCTCGCCGCTGCGCACCGTCTGACTCCAGGAGCGGAGCGTCGAGCTCGCCGCCTCGCGTGTGCGGTCGAGGCCCGACGAGACCGTCGCTTCCAGCGACTCGAGCGTCTCGGCCGCACGCTGGCGTGCCGTTGACGCGTAATCCCCTCGTGCCTTGTCGCGCAGCCGCATCAGGTCGTCACGCCAGTAGGCTCCGGCGATGGCTCCGGCCACGACTCCCAGGATCAATCCCCACATGGCAGCACCTCACTGTCGTCACGATTGTGGACCACACGTCGCCCTCGTGGTGAGTCCTCGATCTTCCCGTAGGTCCGCTCAGCAACGCGCGTACCAGTGGGCGCTAGGGCCGCGCGGTGGCGAAGGTATCGCACTGGCGCGGATCCCCGGACTCGAAGCCGCGCCTGAACCAGCGAACCCGTTGCGCCGAGGTTCCGTGCGTGAACGATTCGGGCGCCACGCGCCCCCGGCTCTGCTGCTGCAGACGGTCGTCGCCGATCGCCGCCGCCGCCCGGAGGGCTTCCTCGAGATCGCCCGCCTCGAGAATCTGACGGCGCTGGGCGTGATGCCCCCACACGCCGGCGAAGCAGTCCGCCTGGAGCTCCTGCTTGACGGAGAGCGCATTGCGGTCGCCCGACCTCGTCCTGTCGCCGGAGGCCTGGACCCGCTCGGTGATCCCGAGCAGCGTCTGGACGTGATGCCCTATCTCGTGCGCGACGACGTACGCTTGTGCGAAATCTCCGGGCGCCCCGAAGCGATCCTTCAGCGCCCGGAAGAATGAGAGATCGAGATAGACCCGGTGGTCGGGCGGACAGTAGAACGGCCCGACGGCGGTGCCGGCGATGCCACACGCCGATCGGACGGCGTCGTCGAAGAGGACGAGCTTGGGCTCGCTGTAGGTCTGTCCCATGTCGCGGAAGAGCGTGCGCCAGGTGTCCTCGGTGTCGGCGAGGACGACGGAGACGAAGTCACGCACAGGATCGGACGCCGGTGATCCGGCGGGGGCTTCGGTCGAGCTATCGGGCGCCCCGCCGCCCTGCAGCAGCACGCTGGGATCGAAGCCGAAGAACAAGGCCAGCAGCAGGAGCACGATCGTCCCCAGGCCGCCGCCCGCGATCCCGAGCGGCACGGACCCACCACGTCGATCCTCGATGTTCTCGCTGCGCCGACCGGTCGACCATCGCATGGCTTGCTCGTCACCTCTGCGTGACGTGACTGCAAACGTCGAACCGTTGCCGTGTAGACAGCGCGAGGCCCCACCGCCGCCTCTCGGCCGGACTCTTGCTAATTCATTTCGGCATGAGCCCGCGAGCCCGCCGCACGCGGGGCGCCAAGCCCGCCCACGACACGCCGCATCTCGGTCCCGATCGCAAGAAAGTCCGGCCTCTCACCCGCAAGCCGGATCCCAAGGGCCACTACGACACCGGAATGCCCGATCCCGACGCCAAGGGCAAGAGTCCATGGGTCGATGAGGGAGGCGAGCACGAGGCCTCGTGAGGAAGGATTAGGCGGGCATGCCGGTGAGCCCGGGCATGCCCGCCGCGGATCGACACATCGGCTACTTCATTTCGACGCTGGTGGCGACGTTCTTACCGTCTTTTTCCTCGTAGGACGCCTTGACCTCGGCGCCTTCCTTGAGGCTGTCGATGGAGACGCCTTCGGCGACCCAGATCTTCGTGCCGTCCTCGAGCATGAAGCTCTTCTCGGTGACGTCGATGCTCTTGATCTTGCCCTGGACGTCTGCCGCCCACGCCGCCCCGGACACCGCCAACAGCACCGCGACCGCTCCGATCAACGCTTTCCGCATCCCGCACCTCCTCGTCGGTCGATAGCAAGATCAACGTACGGACGCTCGCCGTGATCCCGCAAGACCGGAAAACGTTTTCCTGGCTCGTGTAAGGGTTACTTGGTCGTCTTCGATTCCTTCTTCGGCGCCGGCCCGTTGTCCTTCAGCCCCAGCTCGACGCTCACCGAATCCCCCTTCTTGACATTCGCCAGGGCCGCCGGCGGGAAGTGCAGCTTCATCGACCCTTCCGACGTCTTGACGTCGACCCAGCCCTTCTTGCTGTCGACCTTGGTCACCTCGCCATCCATCGTGTGTTTGCCCATCATCTCGCCGGCCGGTGCCTGGGCCGACGCGACACTGGCGCCGAGGAACAGCAGGCCTGTCATCATCGCGAACGCTCGTCGTGTGGTCATCGCACCCCTCCTATGCAGCCTCTCGCCCACGGGCCGGTGAGCAGCAGATCTCCTCGCCGCCGCACGTCGCCCACTCCCGCTCGAAATACTCGGCGTCTTGCCGCGACCGTGGCGTGACGCCCATCACGATGCCGCCTTCGCGCACCCCGCGGTCGTACATCCGCGCACGCTCCTCGGGGATGCCGTAGCCGACCAAGGCGCCGATGAGCGCGCCGATCGCCCCGCCCGTGGCGCCGCCGGTCAGCGCGGCCGCCATCGCGCCCATGGCGATGATCGGCAGGCCCGGCACCGCGATGCCCGACGCCGCCAGCCCGGCGAGTACGGCGCCCAGGCCGCCTCCGGCGACCGCTCCGGCCGCCGCCCCCGCCGCCGCCTTCGTGCCGAGCTCCGTCCGGACGGTCTCGGTTCGTGGGAAATGCCGCTCGCGAGCTTCCTCGGACATGAGCAGGCTCACGTCGTTCTTGCCGTAGCCTCGGCTGGTTACCGTTCCGTATGCGCGCTCGGCGCTGTCCCGATCACGAAACAAGCCGGTCACCAGAATTGGTCGCTCGTCTGCCATTGCTTCCTCCTGGACGTAGGTGTTGCCGTTGTCAGAAGGCAGGAGCAAGCGCGCTGCCACCGGAGCGCGATCGCCTGCCGGAGAGGAGAGGCAGCCTACGGTTTTGTTTGACGTCCATCGCCTCATGTGCCATGATTCAGATCGGTTTTGGGTTCACTCAAGGTTCGTAGCTCGGATTCAGGACAGTGGCACCGAGAGACACGCCGCGCGAGACCCAGTACGCGCGGCGTTTTTGTTTGCCCTCCAATCTCGGAGGTCAACCCCGTCAGGTGACGGGAGCACAGCACGGGGTTCGCCCCGAGGAAAGGTTCGAGTCATGGCACAAGGTCGAGTCAAGTGGTTCAACGATGCGAAGGGCTTCGGGTTCATCACGCAGGAGGGCGGCGAGGACGTCTTCGTCCACTTCAGCGCCATCTCCGCGCAGGGCTTCAAGAGCCTGGCGGAAGGTGATCAGGTGGAGTTCGAGGTCACGCGTGGCCCCAAGGGGCTGCAGGCCGTCAACGTCCGCAAGGCCTGATCGTCTGAGCTGAACCACACGCGACGGCGGCCCGGCCGCCGTCGCGCCTTCTTCACCCCCGGTCGCCGGTGGCATTTGCCTTGCTCCTTTCAGGAGGCGTCATGCCGCGGCCCCTCTGGAAGGGCGCCATCGCCTTCGGGCTCGTGACCGTTCCGGTCAACCTCTACTCGGCGACCGAGCGCACCGAGAAACTGTCGTTTCATCTGCTGCACAAGAAAGACGGCAGCCGCGTCGACTACAAGCGCTTCTGCGTGAAGGAAGACAAGGAAGTGCCCTGGGGCGAGATCGTGAAGGGGTACGAGTACGCGAAGGGCCAGTATGTCGTCCTCACCGACGCCGACTTCGAGAAGGCTCAGACGCCGGCGACGCAGGCCTTCGACATCCGCGCCTTCGTCGCGGCCGACGCGATCGACTTCCTCTACTTCGACACGCCGTACTACCTCGCCCCTTCGGGCAAGGGCGGCGTCAAGGCCTACGCCCTGCTCCGCGACGCCCTCGGGCAGTCCGGACGGGTCGGCGTCGGCACGATCGTCCTGCGCCAGCGCGAGCACCTGGCTGCCCTCGAGCCCTCGGGCGACGCGCTCGTGCTCACGACCATGCGCTTCGCCCACGAGGTGCGCTCACCGAAGACGCTCGATCTCCCCAAGGCGCGGCACGGCTATCAGGCGAAGGAGATGAAGCTCGCCCAGCAGCTCATCGACACCCTGTCCGCGGAGTGGGACCCCACCGACTACAAGGACAGCTACACGGATGTGCTGAAGCAGGTGATCCGCCAGAAGATCGAGGGCGAGGAGATCCGTGTTCCCGAACCGCCGAAGCTCCCGAAGGTCGTGGACCTCCGAAAGGCCCTCGAAGCCAGCCTGAAGAACGGCCGCCGCCCGCTCTCCAGGATGCGTGGCCGGCGCGCCGTCGGCGCCCGGCGTCCTCGAAAAGCCGCCTAAGTAACGATCGCGGGGTCAGGCGGCCTTCCGCACGACGTCATTCTGCGATCGATCGAGGTCTTCGGCTTCGCGTCGGACACACTTCGCATGCACGGCGACGCGGCCGTACGGCAAGCATTCGGCGGGCTCATTCCGGCGAATCGGTTCGCCACAGGACCAGCATTCCGGGGCCATGGCTCCTCCTCCTGCAGATGCGGTCTCCCTCCGAATATTGCAGAAACGACGCCAACCCGATGCCGCGCGGGGGATCCTGTGCAGTCGCGCGAGATGCGGTAGCATCCGGAGGGATCCAGCGGGACATCGTCACGAGGAGGCTCTCCATGCGGCGTCTGATGGTCGGAGTGGTGGCGGTCGGGAGTCTCTTTGCCATGCTCGCCGGGCTGGCCGGGGCACAGCCCAGGAAGCCTGACGCGACGCTGACCTTGTCGGAGGGCTCGGTGGCCGCCGGGATCGGGTTCACCTGGGGGAACGGCCGGCTGAGCTACAAGGGCAAGACGTACTCCATCAAGGTCGACGGGCTCTCCGTCGGAGAGGTCGGGGTGACCCGCGCCACCGCCAAGGGCAGCGTGTTCCACCTCAGAAAGCTCCAGGACTTTTCGGGCACCTACATCTCCGGCGCCGCCGAGGCAACCGTCGGAGGAGGCGCGGGCGCCACCGTGATGAAGAACCAGAACGGCGTCGTCATCGAGCTGAAGAGCACGACCCAGGGCGCGAATCTCAAGCTCGGTCCCGAGGGGCTGCGACTCAGCCTCGCGAAGTAGCGCCGGCCCAGGCTCGGCGCGTGATGGCCGGTCGCTACGCACCCATCGGAGAATACGGCGTCATCGGCGACCTCTACACCGTCGCCCTGGTGGGCATGGATGGATCGATCGACTTCCTCTGCCTGCCCCACTTCGACTCGCCGTCGGTCTTCGCCGCCCTCGTCGATGCCGAGCGCGGCGGACGCTTCCAGATCGCGCCGCTCCTCGAGGGCGCCGTGCGCAAGCAGCTCTACCTCCCCGACACCAACGTGCTGCTGACGCGGTTCCTCGATGCCGACGGCGTCGCCGAGGTGTCCGACTTCATGCCCGCGGAAGACGCGGGACAGGCGCACAACCTGGTGCGGCGGGCCAAGACGGTACGGGGCGAGGTGCGCTTCCAGATGCGCTGCGATCCGCGCTTCGACTATGCACGCGCGACCCACACGGCCGAGCGTCGGAGCGACACCGAGGTGCTCTTCCGCGGGCGTTCCGGCGACGGCGAGCTGGCGCTGCGCCTGCGGTCGTCGGTCCCGATGCGTCTCGAGAACGGCGCGGCCCTGGCGGAGTTCACGCTGCTCGCCGACACCTCCGCGTGGTTCGTCCTCGAGGTGGTGCTCGCCCAGGAGCCGTCGCCCTCGCAGCAGCCCGATTACGCGAGTGACGCCTTCAAGCAGACGGTGAACTTCTGGCGCCGCTGGGTCGCGCGCAACACCTACGGAGGCCGCTGGCGCGAGATGGTGAACCGCTCGGCGCTGACGCTGAAGCTGCTGACCTCGCAGCAGCACGGCTCGATCGTCGCCGCGCCGACCTTTGGTCTACCCGAGACGATCGGGGGCGGGCGCAACTGGGACTACCGCTACACCTGGATCCGCGACTCGTCGTTCACGCTCTACGGGCTGATGCGCCTGGGCTACACCGACGAGGCGGCCGCCTTCATGCGCTGGGTGATGGCGCGCTGCAGCGAGCTCGAGCCCGACGGCTCGCCGCTCCAGATCATGTACGGGCTCGACGGCCGTCACTCGCTGCCCGAGGAGATCCTGCCCCACCTCGAGGGCTACATGGGCTCCGGTCCCGTGCGTATCGGCAACGCCGCTTTCGACAATCTGCAGCTCGATATCTACGGCGAGCTGATGGACTCCGTCTACCTGTTCGACAAGTACGGCTCGCCCATCGGGTACGACGCCTGGACCAACATCGTGCGGCTGATGGACTGGGTCTGCGCGAACTGGCGGCGACCGGACGAGGGCATCTGGGAGGTGCGCGGCGGGCGGCAGGAGTTCCTCTTCTCGCGGGTGATGTGCTGGGTGGCCGTCGACCGCGCCCTCCGGCTCGCCACCAAGCGCTCGTTCCCCGCCCCCCTGGCACGCTGGTACGAGACGCGGGACACGATCTACCAGGACGTCTTCACCCGCTTCTGGGACCCGACGCGGCGCGCGTTCATCCAGCACGTCGGCGCCACCACGCTCGACGCCGCGGCGCTGCTGATGCCGCTCGTCCGCTTCGTGTCCCCCACCGACCCGCGGTGGATCTCGACACTGAGCGCGATCGAGAACGAGCTGGTGAGCGACTCGCTGGTCTATCGCTATCGCCTGACCGGCGGGTTCTCCGACGGGCTCATGGGGACGGAGGGCACCTTCTCGATGTGCTCCTTCTGGTATGTCGAGTGCCTCTCCCGCATGGGGGACCTGCACCAGGCGCGGTTCTTCTTCGAGAAGATGCTCGGCTACGCCAACCACCTGGGACTGTACGGTGAGGAGCTGGGCCCGCAGGCCCAGCACCTCGGCAACTTCCCCCAGGCGTTCACGCACCTGGCGCTCATCAGCGCCGCCTTCGATCTCGACCGCCGCCTCTCGGCCGCCGGCCACGCCGCGTGATCGCCTCGACAATACGTCAGCCAGCAATTCGCCAAGGTGGGGGTCCGGGTCAAGCTGAGCCCGGCGAAGTACGGGACGTGGATCGCGCAGATGCGCGACAAGAAGTCGTACGACCTCGGCATGATGGGCTGGGGCGGCGGCGGGCGGTTCGAGGTCGGCGACACGATGTTCTTCCAGCTCCACTCGGAGTCGCCCTATAGCTGGTTCAGCAATGCAGACCTCGATCAGACCCTCGACCGTGCGCGCGAGACCATGGATCCCGAGGCCCGGAAGCAGCTCTACTGGAAAGCGCAGGAGATCGCCTACGGCGTGGCCGCGCTCCTGCCGGCCCACCAGACGAACTCGATCTACGGCGTGCGCCGGCATGGATCGACTGCGTCTGTCCGCGGTCGTCCTGCGCTCCGGCAACAACTTCACGTATCTCGCCGGTATCGCATATCCGGGCACATTGGCCCGGCATCTCGATCTGGCGAGCTCGGTCCGCGGAGTCTTGCTCGTCTGGCCGCGCCACGGCGAGCCCGTGATCGTTCTCGACTACGCGGCCGAAGAGTTGACCCGGGACCGGCCGTGGGACGGCGGTGCCCGGAGCCCCGCCCGGTCACCACGAGAAGATCCTGACCGAGAGCCCGGAGCGCATGTTCGTCACGCGCCTGATGAAGGTCGACGCCGGCTGCGCCAGCACGGAGGTGTTCGTCCACGACTTCTACCGGACCGACGAAGGCTGCGTGACGTTCGAGGTCCGCTACCGGCTGTAGGAGAGACCGCGTGACTCAGGCCAGCCGAAACACCTTCGTCGACGTCCGGCAGACGTCGCAGCCCGCCCCGGCGCTCGTGACGTCTCGGCTCTTGCTGATCCTCATCAAGGTCAGTTTGACCCGCCCGGACGGCACGTCGATCTTCCTGGCGATGCACTCCGCGCACAGGGACGCCCCGGTGATGGTGCTGATGATCAGGTCGGCGACGTCGGCCACGCCGACGCCTCCACGAATCGGTCTCAGCCTGAAGGCCGCCGAGCTCCGTCGCTGCCGTTGCCACCAGAGCAAGTCGCGTGACCGTTCGATGACGGCCGCGAGCTCGCGGGTGCGGATGGCGGTCTCGGCGAGCAGGGACGGGGTGAGCAGCGCGGCATCACGTGAGGCCCGACGGGGCATAACGCTCTCCTGTAGGGAACCGATTACAGCACAGATGCTGGGGCTCCACCATCCGCGAGACTCAGGTACCAAAGCCGAGGGGCGCTACCCACCCGATCGTGCCTTCGTGCTCGAGGTCGAGGCGCTCCGGCTGGCCGGGGGCCGATATCATGCAGCTCTTCCCGCCGAAGTTCTCCGCGACGGGCACCGATCATCCATATCAGTGCGACCGCCGCGCTGTTCTGGCCTTGTATCAGAGCCGCGTGATGTATCGTAAGTGTTCGTCCGTATTGGCCCACGGAGGGCTAGCCTCAACTGGCAAGGCAGTGGACTTGAAATCGGGCCAGGAGGCTGGCCCTCCGTTGCGCTCCATCTCACGTCGTCGCGTTTCGTCCAATGTTCATGTGGCTCTGAAGCAATCGGCCACTGAGTTCCACCTGAGAGGAACGGCGACGAATTGAGCCAAATCGCGACTCTCAACTAGCCCGAAACTAGCCCGGCGTTTGGGGCCCCGGTGGCGTCCCCAGGACCTCGATCTCGCTGTTGGGCCATTCTCTTCCACTCGGCGGCCGGGTCGTCGAATCGCTCTTCCTGGGGCTCCTAGACGCGCCAGAGCCAGCGTGGGAGCATGCGGCAGGGCCGGCGCCATATGATTCGCTCCTGCGGAAGTCCTGCCGTTGAGGGTATTCGCGCACTCGATGATCTGCATTAGGTGCGAGGCGGAGAGCCCGGCCGGTTACCGTTTCTGCGGCAACTGCGGGGCTGCTCTGGAGCCGACCTCCAGACGTCCAGCCACGATGCCCGAGCGCGAAGGCGGCGAGCGGCGCGGAAAGAAGGGCGAGCGCGAGCGCCGCTACGACCGCCGCGCGGATGACGTTCATGCTGCCTTCGTCGTCTCCTGGCTGAACACGGCGGCAATCTTCCGCCAGCCGTCGATCGCCAAGATCGAGCATCACCTCGGCGAACTGTTTCCCCGGGTGGGCTTCATCGTCACCACGTTGACCGGGACCAACCGCGCGGTCGTCCGCTTCTACAACCAGCGCGGGACCGCGGAGCAGTGGATCAAGGAGGGCAAGGCAGCCACCCACTGGACCCGGCTCTCCTGCCCCGCTTCCGGGCCAACGAGGGCCGCCTGCTGCTCGGAGTGATCGCCTACAACCTCGGGAATCTGCTGCGTCGGCTGGTCTTGCCGGTCGCCATCCAGAGCTGGTCCCTGACGAGTCTCCAGCACCGGCTCTTCAAGACCGGTGGCCGCCTCATCCGGCACGCCCGGTACTTCGTCCTCCAACTAGCCGAAAGTCACTTGACCGGGAGCCTCTCTCGGCAGATTCTCTAGCGCATCGAGCGGCTCGGGTGGCACCCGACGTGATCGGGTGGACGGCTCGGGCGGGGAGCCAGATCGGCGCTGCCGGAGGTGTCTCTGAGGTGTGTAGTCCCGGACAGCAAGCCTTCGCAGCACGCGATGTCGCCGGCGCCGGCGCGTCGAGAACGGCCCGCAGCACCTATCGCAAATGGGCAGAATGGCTTTGGGACGTCACGTGGTCCGCTTACCAGCCGGGAAGGTAAGAGAACTTGGTCCATATCGCAAATCCCGGCTCAAACCATGAACCTGTAGAGGAGATCCATCATGCGACGGACCTTGACGACGGCCGTGTTTGTGGTTTCCGCTGTGCTGATCCTGGCCGGACCGGCGGCGGCGTTCGAGTTCTGCCTGGGAAGCGGTAACACGAGGTTCAAGTTCGAAGTGACGCCGCAAGGGAATTTCTTCGCGCTCAATGGTCGCGAAAGCTCCACCGTGAGCCCCACCGTGAGCCCCGCCACCGGCACGGCATATCTCACTCCGACTGGACTCACCGCCGTGTTGGGCTTCACCGTTTTTCAGGGAAACAATGCGGAGTTTTGGCATGTGGAGTTGCCCTTGCCCACCCTGTTGAACGGTCCTTACACCATATTCACCTTCACCCCTGCTGGCGTCGGAACGACCATCCCGGGTACGGCGTCCGCCCTCCCGTGTACCGCGTCTCTTTGACACTGCGCCGTCAGAATGACCGTCCCGGCGAGATATCGGGGCCGAGAAATGATCGCCACGCGTATTCGACAGCGCCGTCCTCGGTGGACACGTGAAAACCGGCCAGTCGTGGATACCTGAAAACCGGCCAGTGAGGTAGCGACGCCCCCAAGACGTGACGCGGCGGCGGGACCTGTGATCCCCCGCCAGGATGGCCAACATCTTGGGAGACGACAAGAAGCAACAGATCCTCGCCCTGGGGCGGCTCGGATGGCCGCTCCGCCGCATCGAACACGCGACCGGCATCCGGCGCGAGACCGCCAGCGCGTACCTCCAGGCCGCCGGGATCGCGATCCGCGAGCCCCGCCGGCGCAGGCCGCCGGCAAACCCGGCCAGTGGGGTGTCCACCGACCCGGCAAATCCGGCCAGTGAGGTGTCCACCGACCCCGTCGCGCTTCCGCCGGGTCTCATGGACCCCTCGCAATGGCCGCCGCCGACCAGCCGCTCGCCGACGGCGAGCGCCTGCGAGCCCTACCGCGACCTGATCGGGCTCGCCCTGGGCGGTGGCCGGAACGCCATGGCGATCTGGCAGGATCTCGTCGATGACCACGGCTTCGCCGCCCGCTACGCGAGCGTGCGCCGCTTCGTGGTCAAGCTGCGCGGCCAGCGCACGCCCGATGCCCATCCCGTGATCGTCACCGCGCCCGGCGAGGAAGGACAGGTCGACTACGGCGACGGGCCGATGGTGCGGCATCCGGTCACGCGCAAGTACCGGCGCACGCGCCTGTTCGTCTTCACCCTCGGCTATAGCCGCAAGAGCATCCGTCTGCTCACCTTCACGTCGAGCAGCCGTCGGTGGGCCGAACTCCATGAGGAGGCGTTTCGCCGGCTCGGCGGCGCCGTCGCCACCGTCGTCCTCGACAACCTCAAGGAAGGCGTGCTCACGCCGGACATCTACGACCCGACGCCCAATCCGCTCTTTCGCGATGTGCTCACGCACTACGGCGCGGTCGCGCTGCCCCGTCGGGTCCGCCACGCCAATCGCAAGCGCAAGGTCGAGTCGGCCGTCGGCCACACCCAGGCCACGCCGCTCAAGGGCTGCGCTTCGAGAGTCTGGAGGAGGCGCAGGCCTATCTCGATCGCTGGGACGCCCGCTGGGCCGACACGCGCATCCACGGCACCACCAAGCGCCAGGTCGCGGCGATGTTTGCCGAGGAGCAGCCCCACCTGCGCCCGCTGCCCCTCGAACCGTTTCGCTACTACCAGTACGGCACCCGGACCGTGCATCTCGACGGCTGCGTCGAAGTTGCCGGCGCCTACTACGCCCGCCGCCGGGCTGGCTCGGGCGCGAGGTCGCCGTCCAGTGGGACGACCACCACGTCCGCCTGCTCGATCCCACGACCGGGACACTCCTCCGCGAGCATTCGGCGCCAGCCCCGCGGCCGCCACGCGATTCATCCCGGCGATCGGCCCGCCCGCACGCCGGCGACGACGCTGACGCTGCTGGCGTGACGCGGACTTGCTCAGCGGAATCATCACGGTTGGGAGATCCAAGAACGGGGGTGCCCGTCAGGTACCGATGAATAGTATCGTGCGCTCGGTGCTAATCGATCTCGGCTCCGGCAGGCAACGGCCAAACGATCCTGAGGAGCCGATCTTCGCTGCAGCATATCGCACGGTCGCCCGTGCCTTCACGCAGGCGGTCGGGCGGCCTGGAGCGGCTCTTGAAAAACAAGGGAAGGATTCCACCCGACTCGTCAGCTACACCTGGCACTGTAACCGCCACAGCTTCGCCACCCGGTTCGTCATGGCCGGCGTGGATCTGCGGACGGTGCAGGAGCTGGGCGGCTGGAAAGCCCTGGGAATGGTGCAGCGTTACTCGCACCTCACGTTTAGCGAACGACGCCTGGTGTATCGTAAACAACGGTAATTCAAGCACGGAGGGCTAGCCTCAACTGGCAAGGCAGTGGACTTGAAATCCACCGCGCCGCAAGGCGCATGGGAGTTCGAATCTCCCGCCCTCCGCCATTAAATCAGGCGCTTGCCGCACAGGGTCGACTGGCTCGCGAGTGTCTGGAACCCGAAATTGTGCCACAACTGTGCAGCCCTAACTTTCGGACGGCCGAGTCGATTGCGGTCGTTCTGATTCCCGTGAGAGAGTACGGCGCCGTGAGAGTCAGGGCGCTCGGTCTCGTCGCGCTTCTCATTGTCGCGCTCCTCGCCGTGCCGGTCGCCGCAGAGGCGCAGGCGACAGCAAAGGTACCTGTGATCGGATTGCTCGACGCTACCTCGCTGTCCGCTCGCGCTGAACTCGTGGGCTCGTTTCGACAGGGGCTGCGTGAATTCGGATACGTAGAAGGCCGGAACATCCTCATCGAGTACCGATGGGCCGAGGGCAGGTTCGACCGGCTCCCGGGCTTAGCGGCTGACTTGGTCCGCACCAGAGTCGACGTCATCGCGGCGCTTGCTATACCCGCAGCGATCGACGCCAAGAGCGCGACCACCGCGATTCCCATCGTCATGGTGGGTGTTACCCAACCTGTCGAGAGCGGGCTTGTCACCAGTCTCGCGCAGCCCGGTGGGAACATCACCGGGTTGAGCAGTCGGGTGGATTGCTACAATGTGCGGCGTGCCCTGGCTCTCCCGTCAGTCTGATAAGGGCCTTTGTGTTTCGAGTTTGAGTTCCAGCGGCCGAGCCTCGATGTTCGAGTGTCGCGGGGAGGCTATCGTATGCGCGCTTTGGCCTTACGGAAAACTCGACGCTCAGTCTATGCCATTGCCGTGCTCCTCCTTTCGGGATGCGCGGGCAAGCCGTCACCGATGGCCGCCGATTCATTAAGGGCCACCGTCGCTAACTCCACCCAATTTGTTTGGGCGGCTGTTGGCGATTCGTTTGCTTCCGGGGAGGGTGCCCCTGAGACCGGCATCGCCCATCCATCAAATCACGATGATTTCACCGGCTTGAGTTGGGGCCATTCCACGACGGTAGTCGCCAATCCAAATGCGCATAGTCTCAACCGAACCTATACGTTCGATAGATCGCCGACGAGCACTGATACATACACCGTGACATCGACGGGAGCAGACGGTACGCATCGGTCTCAAAAAGATAAAGACAACGACGACCGGTTCACCTGCCATCGCAGTGACTCGTCGGGCCCGGCACAGGCCCACGCCAAATTGAAAGCGCGTTATGGCTATGGCGGTGTTGAGGGAGTTCAATTCAAAATGGCGAGTGTCGCCTGCACGGGAGCGAAGGTAAAACATCTGATTGATACGCCGTGGATCGGCAGTCTGGGCGACCGAAGGGAAAATTCCTATGAAGCCCATCATCCTCTCATTGCCGACGGTTCATTCGACCCTAACGGGCAACCGTATACATCCGGCGGCCCGGGTAAATTCCTTCAGACAACGCAGCCACCGCAATTCGATCGGGTCGCCACATGGAAGACCCTCAATGGCGGGCAGCTCGACGCGATCTATGCGCATATTGGCGGCAACGACATGGATGATCGCAGTTATGCCCGCATGCTCGGCAATTACTGTCCGACTTGCTCCGTGAATACCGACACGAGTGTTTACGAGACGAACGGTGGGTTCACCGACGAAATAACCAATATATGGGTACTACCCGCCTCTGATAGGGCAAACAGGCTGTTGGGTCAGACGGTGCCAAATCAAACCTCGAGTCATAAAAGTTATGCTGATCTCAATGCGGATCTCGTGGCCAGGGGATTGAACACGACGCCGGGCTTCAAGGTGTTCGTGAGCAAGGGGCCGAGGCTGCTGAGCAAAGCTGCCGGCCCCGGCGGAGCCGTTATACTTTGCCAGGCCACTGATTACACGACGGCAAATGGAGCCGATGTGGGTTTGCCGACCAGCAAAGATGTGATGTACACGGTAGGCCATCTTGATGGCGGCGAACCTCTGATGATCAACAACACGGCGCCAGACGCACTGAATGCCGTGATCACTGCCGTGGCCGCTCCTCATAGTGCTGAGAAGAACCCATTTGGATTGGGGTGGCTGGTGGTTGCCGAACCCGATTTTCGCGGGCATGGCTTGTGTGTGCCGACAGCGAGTCGATATGTAAACCTCAACTCCGATGCTCTGGCCAGACAAGGTTTCGACATGCTCCCCGGCCCTTTGGAGGGAGTTTTTGGCTTTCAGCTCAGCTTCGGTATCTCGCACCCCAACCAAGCCGGTTACAACCTGTACGGCTTCCAGATTGAAACAGCCTTCAGGATGGCCGACCCATTTACCGGCGCCCATTCGTCATTGACCCAAAAAGTCATCGATGGTCTTCACCCGCCTTCGGCTCAAAGCGGCGGTACTCCCTATGACGGAATCAGAGTCGGTGAAATAACCGCTGGCTCGATCACCATCCATTGGGATGATCGAGCCACCTCTGAAAACGGCTATGACGTTAAAGTCATGCCGTACGATTCAGTATCTGCAGATCCGGCCCGCATGGGAACAATGCCGGCCGGTTGCACGGCAGTTGATGGCGGCGCAACCGGCGACGGCTGGTATTGCCCGGCACCGGGTGTCAATGTTCAGTCCTACACATTCACCTTTCCGTTTTGGGGGTTCTATAAATTCTCGGTGCGAGCCTGCAACACCGGTCTCTCGAACCTAGGGGGTAGGGACGCCCAATGCGGGGCTTGGAGCCCGGAAGTGGTCGCGGTAAATAACGCGACGGCTATCTCAATCCCGACCGGGCTGAGCGTTACAAGTTCCGCGGGAACATGTATCGAGGGGCCTCCCCCTATGCACATTCGCACATGCCCCTATAGCAGCACGCTCCATTGGAATGTCGTTCCGTATGTTCAGGAGTATGTGGTGCGGGTTTTCAATTCCAGCGACGACACCTTGTTCACGACCGTTCGCTTGCACGGTAGCGCAATTGCCGGGAGCATCGGCTATGTGCGAACCAACGTGCCCAACCCGTTTTATTTCGATATCGCGGCGTGCAACCAGGGTTGGTGCTCCGAGTACTCACGTCCCGTTCACTAGAATAGCCGATCAGCCGGGGGACGCCGCGAGGCACGCGGCGCCGCCGGCGGCGCCGACGCACGGTGAGGCCTTCCTGGGGGTAGAGCCGATAGACGCGCTTGAGATTCACCGTGAAGCCCTCGCGCCGAAGCAAGACAGGGAGCCGTCGATAGCCGAAACGGCGCCGTTCGCCGGCCAGCACCCGGAGGCGATCGCGCAGCGCTGGCCACTCCTGCCGCCGCGGCCGGTAGCGACAGGTCGAGCGGCCGAGCCCCACGAGAGCGCACGCCCGGCGCTCGCTCAGCTGGAACTTGGTCTGGATCGCCCGCACCGCGGTCCGCTGCGCCACGGGCGTCAGACCTTTTTTCCGACGAGCTCCCTGAGGGCCTGGTTATCGAGCGTGAGGTCGGCCACCAGGCGCTTCAGCCGGCTGTTCTCGTGCTCGAGCGTGCGCAGCCGCCGAGCCTCGTTCACTTCGAGCCCGCCGTATTTGGCCTTCCAGCGGTAGAACGTCTGCTCGCTAATGGCGTGGCGCCGGCAGAGGTCGGCACTCTTCGCCCCGGCCTCGGCCTCCTTCAGGATCCCGATGATCTGCTCCTCGGTGAACCGCTTGCGCTTCATCGCGGGCCTCCCCGCGGGCATCCTAGCCGAGCCGACTCTCATTCGGGGTGGACCAGTTTTCGGGGAGCAGGTCGCGAGGATTACCGCACGCGCGTTCTACTGCCCGCGCCGAAGCGCGATGCCCGCGGACGGCGACATGTCGTACGCTTGCCCCGGGGAGGCGCACGATGAAACCTGTCAGCGACGTGCACGAGTTGTTTCACCGCCAGCGCGCGATCCGCAACTTCACCGACGAAGACGTTCCGGATGCGCTCGTCAATCAGGTCCTGACCGCCGCGATCCACGGGCCGTCCGGCTCCAATACCCAGCCCTGGCACTTCATCGTGATCCGCGACCAGGCGGTGAAGCGGGCCATCAGCGAGGTGTACGAAGAGGCGCGGGCCGACGCCTACCGCGACAGGCCGCCTTCTGCGGGCGGGGGGCGTCAGCCGCTCTCGGCTGCGCCGGTGCTGATCGTTGCCTGCGTCGATACGCCCGCCTCTGGCCAGGCAGGGTTCCAGACCGGTGCCTCGATCTACCCGAGCGTGCAGAACCTCATGCTGGCGGCGCGGGCCCTCGGGCTCGGAACGGTGCTCACGACCCTGCACCGCCGGCGCAAGGCGCGCATCCACGAAATCCTTGGCATTCCCGACCATGTCGAGAGCGCGGCGATCATCCCGCTCGGCTGGCCCGACCGCGAGTATGGTCCCAACCGTCGGCCGCCGCTGGAGCGGTTCGTGATGCGCGACCGCTGGAGCAGCTAGACGGCCAACCCGCAAACACGACTCCGAGCACTGGGCCGCACCTTGCCGCAGGATCGAGTACCAGATCCTCCAACCACCCCGGCCCTGGCCTCGCTCAGGCAAATTAAGCGGTGGAGATTTGCCGTGAAAATTGTATCTGAATGGAATCTAACGACGCGGCGTGATCAAAAGGGAGTGATCACGCAACCACCCTGATTTTGAGGAGGACGTTTCATGGCAAACAGGATTCGCCTGGGATTCATTGGGGCCAATGTTCGTTCGACCTGGGCCTCGCAGTCGCACTTTCCGGCGCTGCTGGCGAGCCCCGATGTCGAGCTGACTGCGGTCTGCACCACCCGACGCGAGACCGCGGAAGCGGCGCGCAAGGCCTTTGGCGCGAAGCTCGCGTTCACCGATTACCGGGAGATGGTGGGATCAAAGGAGATCGACGCGGTGGCCGTGGTGGTGCGCGTGCCGTCTCACTACGAGCCGACCAAGGCCGCGATCGAAGCCGGCAAGCACGTCTACACCGAATGGCCGCTCGGCCGCACCACCGCCGAAGCGGAAGAGCTGGCAGCGCTGGCCCGCGCCAAAGACCTGCAGACTGCGTGCGGCCTGCAATCGCGGGTGAGCCCCGCCTTGCTCTACATGAAGGAGCAGATCGAAGCGGGCTTCGTGGGCGAGGTGCTGTCTTGCCATGCCGACTGTATGCGTGACGGCTCGCTGGAGCGCCCGTCCAGCCGCACCTGGCAGCGGGACGCGAGCCTCGGTGCGAACCCTCTGACCATCGCCAACGGGCACGTCATCGACGCCCTGCGCTTCGTCGTGGGCAACTTCGCACGCGTGTCCTCTATGCTCACGACCCAGGCCAAACAATGGTACGAGACCGACACCAAGAAGATGGTGGACGTGACTGCGCCGGACAACATACTGGTCAGCGGCAAGCTCGCAAGCGGCGCGGTGGCTTCGGTGCATGTCGCGGCGGTCCCGTGGGCCGGCGGGGGGTTCCGGATGGCGATCTACGGACGCGAAGGGACATTGGTGGCGACCGGCAACGTCTCGTCACAGCGCGGCGAGATGCTGCGGGTGCAGGAGGCAAAGCGCAGCCACGAGTTGAAGGACATGCCGATCCCCGATCGCTTTGTCTGGCTGCCGCCGGAGTTTCCCCGCGGTGATGCCTTTAACGTCGGGCAGATGTATCACCTGTTCGCCGAGGCGATCCGGACTGGACAGAAACAGAGCCGGCTGCCGACCTTTGACACTGCGGTCGACCTGCATCGCTTCCTCGATACGATCAAGCAGTCGTCGGAGGCGGGACGGGAGCTGCCGGTTCCCTGAGAATACCAACGGGAGGTGACTCGTGAAAGAGAACAGCATACGCAGAGCCGTGCGTGAGGGACGGGCCGCACTCGGCACCGGGCTCAAGGAGTTTGCCTCGCGAGGCGTACCACGGATCATCGAATCGTCCGGGTTCGATTACTGCATGATCGACATGGAGCATGGCGCGTTCGATCTGGAAACCATCGCCGATCTCGCGGGGTGGTTCGCGGCGACGAACGTGTCACCGATCGTGCGCATCCACAAGGGGTTCATTCATCACATCCCGCTCGTGCTGGATCAAGGCATCATGGGCATCCAGATCTCGGGTGTGGACAACGCGGACGAAGCGCACGCGATCGTGCGCGAGGCCAAGTACCCGCCGGTCGGGAGCCGCGGGATGTCCGGGATGGGACCCCATACCGGTTACAAGAGCTACGGCAACCGCTACCAGACCGAATACGCCCCATGGGCGAACGAGAACGTCATCCTATGCCCGTCGATCGAGTCGGTCGAAGGATTGAAGAACGTCGACGCGATCGCCGCAGTCGAGGGCATAGACATGATTGCGTACGGCCACTCCGACTTGAGCGGGGCCCTTGGGATCCATTTGCAGCTCGATCACCCGCGCTTCAAGGAAGTCGTACGGACGATAGCGGATACCTGCAGGAAGCACGGCAAGCTCGCCAGAGGCTCCGCGGAGACGGAAGCGCAGATCGAGGAATACTGGAAGCTCGGCTGCAAGGTCTTGAATCTACCCGGCACCGACACCAGCACCTACCACGACGGCCTCAAGGCCCGCGCCGCACGTGCTCACGCGCGACTCAAATCGATTGGAGTCCCGACGCCGTGAATCTCAGGCTCATAGGCGGGACCAAGGCTTTTTGACGGAGGATCTGCTCTCAGCCTCTTCCGGCGGCGGTGCGGCCCTTGTGCAGCACGGCGTAGCTACGCGAGGACGGGGCCATGAGGACCCGATAGCCGTCCCGGATCACCTGCTCGACATTGTCGAGGGTGGTGTGAAACCAGCCGTTCGGCACCTTGTGGGCCTTGCAGATGTCCAGGATCTCCTTGACGCCCTTCAGCACGTCGGGATGGTCATACCGACGCGGGTGGCCCAGCTCCTGGGAGAGGTCGCCCTCCCCGGTGAAGATGACGCCGATGCCGGGCACCTCCTTCAGCATCTTCGGCAAGTTGCCGATCCCCTCCGGGCTCTCGATCATCAGGCAGCAGAGCAGCTCGCCCTGGGGGTTCAGGGGCCACACGTCGGCCCGGGCGTAATACTCCTGCTGGGTGATGCCCCAGTAGGTGACCGCGCGCTGGGGCGCATCGCCGCGACGGCCGAAGGGCTCGCGCAGCGGGCGGCCATCGACCCGGGGATAGCGCATGGCGGCGACGGCGTTATACGCGTCCTCGACCGTATCGACGTGGGGCCAGATGATCCCGTAGACACCGATGTCAAGCACCTGTTTGGCGACCCAGTTGGTCTGTCCCTGGTTCGGAGGAATCCGCACGATGGGGGTGACCGCGGGCGCGATGCCGCGCTGCGCGATCTGGCGGCGATCCAACATGCTCTGCAGCCCCTCCTGCAGCGCTCGTATGTCATAGGGGCCGTGTTCCATCTCGAAGAGCGCGCCGTCGTAGGGGGCGCTGGTGCCCGCGACCCCATCGGCCGGCGCCGAGCCGACAAAGGCGACGCCGCCCTCCTCCAGGGCCTTGATGATGCCGTTCAGACGAGGCAACTCTGCCATGGCCGGCTCCTTCGTGGTGATCTAGTGGGCGATCCGATAGACACGGGCGGCCGTGTCGTGGAACATCGCCGCCCGCTCGGCGGCCGAATAGCCTTCGGACAGCCGCTTGAAAGCGTTGTAGATGACGTTGTACGAGTACGACACCTTGTCGACCGGGAAGTTGCTCTCGAACATGCAGCGGTCGGGGCCGAACTGCTCGATGCAATACTGCATCAGGGGAGACAGCGCCCGGGTCAGCTCTGCCGAGCCGATGGGCTTTTCGCGTTCCGCCCAGTCAAAGCCGAACCGGCGCTGTCCGACACCGCCGAGCTTGATGATCACATTGGGGCAGGCCGCCGCGGCGGCAATGCCCCGCCGCCAGGCGGGCAGCACGGCGTCATCCCGATGGGCGTACGGGCCGACCCGCACCAGACCGCCGATGTGGTTCAAGATGATCGTGAGATCGGGTACCGCCCGGGCAAACAGGGCTAGCTCCGGCAACTGTGGGTGGTACAGGGAATTCTCCAGGCATAGCCCTCTACGCGCGAGCTCCCGGGCACCTGCTCGATACTTGTCGCTGGCCAGCAGCCCTTGGATGTCCCGGTTCACCAGCTCCGGACTGGGATCCCACCCGACCGAATGACGGACGCCACGGAACCGGGTGGGGCTGGCGACCTGCATCGCGTCGAGCACTGGCGCAACCCGCTCGCCCAGTTTCAAGTCGGCGTAGCCGATGATGGCCGCAGCCATCCGGGCACGACCGTACTGACCGCGGGCGCCTTCCGTCGCCAGCCCCTCGACGAACTCGACTTCACCGACCGGACGCATCTCTTCTGGGCCGTCGGTGCGGTACCGCGCCTTGACCTCGATGAACACGGTCGACCGTACGTTGTGCCCACTGTTCAGATCCTCGGCCAAGTCTGACAGCAGGTACCGTTGATAGTGGACGGGTTCGGGCCGAAATTCCCACAGGTGGTGGTGCGGGTCGCAGATGGGGAGATCGGGCTCCAGGGTCGCTTCAGAAGTTAATGCGAGCCACTCCTGGCCTCCGATGGGCATAGCTAAGCCTCCGGTTCAAGATTGGGAGCGTAGCCGGCATGAGCACCCGCCGGCCGCGGTCGTCCCGTCCGCGGGCCCGTCACCGTCACCTCGTTCCCCGCACTGCTCAGGCACGTAAGGGGGAGTCGGATCGTGCTCGCGGCTCGGGGAGGAGGCAAAAGATGGCGGCGGCGGGTGAGGGGCTGGCACCGGCCGCCGCCATGATTCAGACGGTACCGTCCTGGCGCAGCGCCTGGACTTCCTGGGGGCTCATACCGAGCCAGCCGCTCAGCACCTCGGCACTGTGCTCGCCCAGGAGCGGCGACGGCTTGACCCTTGGCGGCGCGCCGTCGAAGCGCACCGGCCAGCCCGGCATCTTGACCGCCCCGGTGGTCGGGTGCTGGATCGTCTGCATGATGCCGCGCTCGGCGAGCGAGGGGTCGTTCATCAGTTCGAGCGTGTCGAACACCGCTCCGGCCGGCACCCCCGCGTCGCCGATCACCTTCATCACCTCTTCCTTGGAATGCTCACGCGTCCACGCGGCGATCAGCTCATCGACCTCGGCCGCGCGCTGGCCGCGCGCCGGGCCGGTGTCGTAGCGCGCGTCGCCGATCAGGTCCTCGCGTTCGATCGCCTTCAAGAGGCGACGCCAGTGATCGGGATTGGCACGGCTGGTGAAGATATAGGCGTAATCGTTCGGCCCGCCCCCCTTGAACGGGTAGAGGGCGGAAGG
>WNGF01006608.1_pt1 | contig 29833 bp, 24 predicted proteins | sample 5400641 | NCBI WGS metagenome assembly WNGF01 (sample SAMN13153371, study PRJNA577476) | soil metagenome | isolation source: 80 cm soil or saprolite under grassland replicate 2 | place: USA:California | collected 2016-06-15 | reverse complement strand
CGATTCGCGACTCGGAGACGGACGCGATCGGTGCCTGCACGGCGCCCGGCGAATCGTGTGACTTCGACGTCGTCGATGCCGCGTTCACCGACAGCTGGAAGGCGCTGGCGAACACGCCGGAAGGAGCGAACATCGCGGTGGAGGTCGGATCGGGCGTCTCCGTGACCTTCGACGGTGTCTCGGCGCGCGGCGCGACATGGTTCTCGAGCTCGCCGACGGCCGAGACGCCGGCCGGTTGGGCTGCGGTCGGCCTCACGTACGACATCGCCACGACCGCGGTCACAACGGGGCAGGTGCAGGTCTGCCTCGGCGCCGGACCCGGCCACCTGTTCCGCCGCACCGACGACGCCTGGCTCGCCATCACGACCTCGCCTGGATGCGGCACCACCGATGCGCTCGAGACGTTCGCGCTGTTCGCCGACGCGACGCCGCCCGTCGTCGTCCCGCACGTGGCCGGCCCGCTCGGCAACGATGGCTGGTACGTCGGTGACGTCACGGTGAGCTGGGACGTGCGCGACGCGCAGACACCGGTCTCGATTCAGGCGGGTTGCGACACCGTCACCGTCGCCGCCGACACGGCCGGCACGACGTTCGTGTGCGTGGCGACGAGCGAAGGCGGCACGAGCACCGAGCAGGTGACGGTGAAGCGCGACGCGACACCGCCGACCCTCACGTGCACGCCCACGCCGTCGACGCTCTGGCCGCCGAACGGCAAGCTCGTCCCGGTGAGCGTCGCCGTCAGCGTCACCGATGCGATGTCAGGGGCGGACGGCTTCGTGCTCACCGACGCCCCGACCACGGACGCGGCCAACTTCGCCACCGGAACACCGGACGTCAGCGGGCTGCTCCGCGCCGAACGCTCAGGCAACGGCGGCGACCGCACATACGCGCTGACCTATACGGGATACGACGCTGCCGGCAACGCTGCAGAGTGCGCCGCCGAAGTCGTCGTCCCGCACGATCAAGGCCACTAGGCGCCACGGGGTCGACGATGCCCGACATCCGGACGCACGTCAGTGGCTTCACCGATGAAGAGCGGCAGTTGTCCAATCGGTCTGCGGCAGGGACCTACAAGGAGGCAGTCATGATTGGAATCGTGAGCGCCGTCCGCGTCTTCTCCGGCCGCGGACGTGCGATCTCGGCAGCGGTTGCCGTCGCCGTCGCGGCCGGCGCCGCCGCCGCAGGCGCGGCGCGCGCGGACGTGCCGACCTGCGCCGCGACCACCGATGCGCCGTTCGCGCTCACCGCGCAGGCGCTGCAGGGGCCGGAGCAGACGGACGTCTACGCGAACATCACGAGCACGCCGGACGAGTGTCCGCTTCCCGGCGTGCTCAAGAAGGTGCAGGTCAAGGCGCTGGCGGACGATGGTTCGACCGCGTCCGTCAGCAACTACTACGACGTCGAGTCGACCGGCGGCGTCGGCATCGTCAATCCCGACGGCCTCAGCCGCCACCAGCAACTCGAGGTGACGGCGCTCGTGCAGACGCCGGAGGCCGTACGAACGGTTGTCCTCAAGACCGAGACGACGGTAGAGCTGCGACCGGATCTGGCCGTGAAGCTGAGCGGCCCGAGCCGCGTCGTCCGAAGGCAGCCGTTCGCTTACGAGGCTGTCGTCTCGGAGATCAACGGCGACACCGGCGCGAGCGCAACCGTGTCGCTGTACGACGGCGTCGAACGGCTAGCGGAGAAGCTCGTTTCGGTGCCGGCCGGCGAGACGACGACCGTGTCGTTCGAGTCGTTGCGCATCGGCACGGTCGCGACGCACGATCTCCTCGTCCGGATCAGCGATGTGTCTGTGGCTGAGTACGACGCGACGAACGACAAGGACACCGCCGCGGTCGCCGTTGCGATGTACGACGCCGGCGGTGCCGTCGTCAGCGAGAACTCCCAGGCGACGGAGATCGGCGGGGAGATCCTCCGCGAGGGCGGCAACGCGTTCGACGCCGCCGCGGCGGTGCAGTGGGCGCTCAACTTCGCGGAGCCGGAGAACACGGGGCTCGGCGGGGGCGTCAACGCGATCGTGCATCTCGCCAACGGGGACGAGTTCGCGATCGACGGGCGCGAGACCGCGCCCGCAGCGGTCACGCCGACGTACTACGCGTCGAAGAAGAACTACAGCTTGAACGGCTTCGGCGTCGGCGTCCCCGGCACGCTCGCGACGATGGACTACATGCTCGGCCGCTGGGGGACGATGACGCTCGCGCAGACGCTTCAGCCCGCGATCGAGCTGGGCGAGAAGGGTGTCGTCGTGAGCAAGCAGCTGGCGACGAGCATCAACAACCGCGGCTGGAGGGACCCGGACACGAAGGCGATCTTCTACCCGAACGGCGTCCAGCTCAAGGAAGGCGACACGTACGTCAACACCGACCTCGTGAAGACCTTCCGGCTGATCGCCGCGCAGGGGCCGTCGGTGTTCTACGAGGGCGAGATCGCACCGGCGATCGTCGCCGCGCAGCAGAAGTCCTACGACCCGGGGATGGGCGGCGTCATGACGACGGACGACCTGAAGTCGTTCACGGTCGATGTGAGGAAACCGATCTCGATCGACTACCACGGCTACGAGGTCGACACGGTCGGGCCGTCGTCGGGCGCGGGCATCGTCGTCCTGCAGATGCTGGAGATGGTGGGCCTGTGCTTCCCGGAGTGGGGGTCCGAGCCCGACTGGGGCTTCCAGAGCCCGAACGCGACCCAGGTGCTGTTGGAGACGATGCGCCTCGGGTTCCGCGACAAGGAGATGTGGATGGGCGACAACCGGCCCGGCTTCTACGCGGACATGCCGCTCGCCGGGCTCCTGTCACCGACCTACCTCGCGCAGCGGTGCAAGCTGATCGACCCGCACAAGCGGGTCGCGCCGACCTACCCGGGCGATCCCCGCGGCTACGCCGCGGCCGAGCCGCCCGGGGAGCCGGAGACCGCGGAGCCGGAGATGACCGAAGGGGGCCACACGACCCAGTTCTCGATCGTCGACCGCTGGGGCAATATCGTCAGCGAGACGACCACGCTCGGAGACGGCCTCGGCAGCACGATCACCGTTCCGGGCTACGGGTTCCTCCTCAACGACGCCAGCGGCCGTCTCTTCGACGACAACAAATCGCCGTTCGACGGAAAGCCCCGGACCGTCATCGACCAGGGGACCCTGAAAACCGTTACGAACCCGGGCGCGAACGACGCCGCCGGAGGGAAGCGAGGGCTCGGCAACGTCGCTCCGGTCATCGTGCTCAAGGACGGCGAACCGGTGCTCGTGACCGGCGGCGCCGGAGGTGACCGCATCATGCCTGCCGTCTTCCAGGTTGTGACCAACGTTATCGACTTCCAGAAGACGCTTCGGCAAGCGCTGGAGGCGCCGCGGATCGCGGGCAGCCTGAACTGGATCTACTGGAACTGCGCCGCCGATCCCGTGCCGCCGTGGTTCGACGGCGCGCCCCAGTTCCCGCAGGAGACGCTCGACGCGCTGAAACTCATCGGCGATAGGCCGGACCCGAACAACCCGAATTGCCAGCCCTACCCGTGGGTCGGCGGTACCCAGTCGATCGCGGTCGACCCGGACACGTACTCGCTGACGGCGGCGGCCGATCCGCGCGGTCTGCCCGCCGTAGGCGCGCCGTTCATCCTGCCGCCCGAGTAGAGATCGACGAGGGGGGACGGCAAAAAGCCGTCCCTCCTCGCGCGACGCCGACGTCGAGCTCGTCTGCCCTACCGAACGTGCGGTGGTTCCGGTGCCGCTCCGACATCGTTGCTGAGCAGGTTGGCTTTCGTTGCTGAGCAGGTTGGCTTGCACCTCGAGCGCTACGAGGGATGCGAGCGGCCGCGCCGGCCTCACGATCGCGGGGAATGGAAATCCTCGCCGGCGAACGAAAACGGAGCAAAAAGGCGAGCAAACGGAGCAGCGGACGCCGCAGTCTGTACACCCACCCCTGCTCACGCTCGGTGCCGTGGCACAAAATCCCTGCAAATGAGGTGGGCCGGGCAGGAATCGAACCTGCGACCTTGGGATTAAAAGTCCGGCTCGACGAGCTGAAACGAACTGCATCAAACCGAAATGGGCTGCAAGACACACCAATCGGCATTGCAACAAACTGCAGCAAAACGCACCTAACGGAGACAAGCCTGTACGCACACCGTACGCACACCGCGTTGGCTGTGTGGACAACATGTGTATGCATCCTCGGCGCGACCTAACCAGCGATCGACCAGCGATCGACGCGGAGATCACAGCTTCGTGCGTGTGCCTCGAAGTTCTCGATCCGGCACTCGCGCGCGCAGATCGCCCCAATCTCGGCGCTCGCCTCAGGCGTTGCGCGCTGGTAGGTGACCGTCTTGAGGTATGCGCCGACCCAAAGGCCGCCGGTGTAGCGAGCGGCCCGCCCCGTCGGGAGGATGTGATTCGTGCCGGTCGTCTTGTCGCCGTATGCGACCGTCGTCGTCTCGCCGAGGAAGAGGGAGCCGTAGTTGCGCAATCGCGCGAGGTACCAGTCCGGGTTGCGGGTGTGTACCTCCACGTGCTCGAACGCGAGCTCGTCTGCCAAGCGAAGCGCTTCCTCGTCGTCGGCGACGAGGACGATCTCGCCGCAGTCGTTCCACGCCACCGAGGCGACGTCCGCGGTCGGCAGGTTCTCGAGCTGCCGCGGCACATCACGTTCGACATCGCGCGCGAGCCTCCGGGAGGTGGTGATGAGAACGGCGCGCGAGGTCGGCCCGTGCTCGGCCTGCCCGAGCAGGTCTGCGGCGACGAGCTCAGGATCGGCAGTCTCGTCGGCGATCACGAGGATCTCGGTCGGGCCCGCGAGCAGCTCTATCCCGACCCGGCCGAACAGCTGCCCCTTCGCCTCGACTACGTACGCGTTCCCAGGCCCGGCGATGAAATCCACCGCGTCGATCGTCTCCGTCCCGAGTGCCAGAGCGGCGATCGCCTGGACGCCGCCGACGCAGTAGATCGTCCGCGCCCGCCAAGTGCATCGCGGCGATCGTCGCGGCCGGGAACTCGCCCGCGAGCGGCGGTGTGCATGCTGCCACCCGCTCGACGCCGGCTACTTTCGCCGTGACGATGCCCATCTGAGCGGAGGCGACGATCGGGTAGCGCCCGCCGGGAACGTAAGAGCCAGCGCTCCCAATCGGGATGTTGCGGTGCCCCAGCGTAACGCCGCGAACGGTCTCCACCTCGACGTCCGTGAGCGCGGAACGCTGTGCTTCGGCAAAGCGGCGCACCTGTGCCTGGGAGAAGCGGATGTCCTCGAGCACGGGGCCGGGCACCGACGCGACGATGCGGTCGATCTCCACCTCGTCGAGGCGGAAGCTCTGACGTTCCCACCGGTCGAGACGCGCAGACCACTCTTGCACCGCCGCATCGCCGCGCTCTGTGACGTCCGCGATGATCTGCATGACCGTCTCGGCGATCGCGCGTGATTGCTCGGCCGGTCTGTGCTGCGCGGCCGGGGCCTTGGTTGTCGTCGCCACCACCTCCTCCGATCTCAGTCGTGGAATCGTTTCCGGCCGCTGCCCAGCGCGGACCGTTTGTCTTCTTCCGCTCGCGTGCGCGCCTCTGCCAGGGCGGCCTCGACACGTTCATCACTCAGCCCCGCTTCCGCGATGAGGTCGAGATCGATGCCTTCGTCGCCGGCCTGTTCCTCGATCCGGCGGTCTCGAGCCTCGTCCCCTGTCGCACTCGTCGCCCGGCCGCTCCCGTTGATGACGAGCGAGACGCGGACGCCGGGTCTGAGCACCGTCGCCGAGCGTATCGCGGAGGCGGGAGCGTCGACGCCCAGCTCGGCAAGGAGCAGGTCGTCGTCCGCGGGGGAGCGCACGGTGATGCGAAGGAAATCGGAATAGGCGCGGACGACTAGACCGCGGTGCTCGAGCTGTCCGGCAATCGCGGCCGCCTGTGGAGTCCGGACGACGACGAAGTTCGTGTGCGTCGGCGGGGCGTCGAATCCAGCTGCGATGAAAGCTGCGCGGACGCGCTCGCGTTCCGCCCTCGTCGCACGGACCTCCGGCTCGATCTCGGGCGGCTGGAGTGCCGCCGTGGCGAGCGCGGCCGAACTCGTCGGAATCGGCGCGGGCGATCGACGCGCGCTCAGCTCCGCAGCGATGCGAGGTGCGGCGACGCCGTAGCCGACACGTAGCCCGGCAAGGCCGAAGGCCTTCGACAACGTCCGCACACAGACAAGGTTGTCGACCTCGAGCGCGGCGGGCGCGGCCGTCTCGCCACCGTATTCGTAGTACGCCTCGTCGACACACACGAGAGTCGCCGGGAGCTCACGCGCGAGCTCGGCAATCTCGCGGGCGGCGAAGAGCTCACCGCCGGGATTGCCCGGGTTGCAGAGCCAGAGCACCGCGGCCGTGCTCGCGGCAGCGGCCAACGCGTCGAGCTCGCGCGGCGCGGCCTCCACCTCTGCGCCCTCGAGCCGGGTTGCGATCGCATACAGCGGGTAGGTTCGGCGCTCCGTGACCGCGCGGCGGCCCGGGCTGAGAAACGTTCGCGCGACGAGTCCGATCAGGCCGTCGGCGCCCGCGTCGACGACGATCTCTTCCGGTGTGCAGCCCGCGTAGGTCGCCGCGGCTTTGCGCAACTCGCGGTAGCTCCCCTCGGGATATTCGCCACGGTTCGCGAGCGCGCGGCGAGACGAGATGGGCAGCCGCGCGGCGAACGGCGGAAGGTTCGCGTCGAAGCTAAGGACGTGCGCTGGCGAGAGGCGGTGGCGCGCCGCGACGTCGGCCACCGTTGCGGCCCAGACGTACGGCTCGAAGCCGGAGCCCGTCCGACGCGGAATCGGCGGCAGTCGTTTAAGACTCCGGAAACTAGACTCGCGCCACGGTGAGGAGACAAAACGTACCTCCGGGCCTCATCCGCGAGCTCGAGCACGCTGCGGGACCGACGTCCGTGACGGTTGAGCCGAGCGAGCTCGAAGCGTTTGCATCGGACGCCAGTGGGGCGGAGGCGGTCCCGCCCGATGTCGTCGTGCGGCCGGTGGACGCGGACGCCGTCGGTCGGGTCGTTGCAGTCGCTCATCGGCTGCGCGTCCCCGTCGTCCCGGTCGGCGGCCTGACGGGTCTTGCCGGCGGCGCGCTTCCACAATGCGGCGGGATTTCGCTCAGCCTCGAGCGGCTCGACCGGATCCATCCCGTCGATCGCGACAACCTCCGAGTCTCGGTCGGAGCCGGCGCGCGGACGGCCGACGTCCAGCGGGCAGCGCTTGCCGCCGAGCTGTTTTATCCGCCCGACCCCGGCGCGTTTGAGCGTTCCACGATCGGCGGCAACGTCGCAACGAATGCCGGCGGGCCGCGGTGCTTCAAGTACGGCGTCACTGCCGAGTACGTCCTTGCGCTCGAGGCGGTGACCGCCCAAGGCGACGTCTTCCGAACCGGTGCGGCGACTCGGAAGAACGCGACGGGTCTGCGGCTCGCCCAGCTGATCGTCGGGTCGGAGGGGACGCTCGCGATCGTCACGGAAGTGACGCTCCGGCTGGTCGCGGCGCCGCGGGCGCGCGCAGCCGCCACCGCCAGCTTCGATTCTGTCGAGGCCGCGGGCGAGGCGGTCGCGGCGCTCGTCCGTGCGGGCGTCGTCCCCTCGGCGCTCGAGCTGCTCGACGGGATGTGCTTGGCGCTGGTGCGCGAGCAGCTCGACGGTGTGCCGGTGGCGGACGGCGCGGCCCTGCTGCTGGTGGAGGTCGACGGGCGGGACGAGCGGCATGTCGGCGCCGAGATGCAGCGCGTGAGTGCGCTGTTGGCGGGGGCGCGAGAGCGCGAGATCGCCGAGCGTGAGGAGGACATCGAACGGTTGTGGGCGGCCCGCCGCGGACTCAGCTCCGCGATCACGCGCTCGACGCGAGACTTCCTCTTCCAGGACGTCTGCGTGCCCGTTGCGGCCATTCCGGAGGCGCTGCGGCGAATCGGCGACATTGCCGAGCGGCATACGCTGCGAATCCCGGTCTTCTCCCACGCTGGCGACGGGAACCTCCATCCGAGCATCCTCTACGACGCTAGTGCAGGAGACCAGGCTGAGCGCGCGCACGCTGCGGAGCGCGACATCCTGCGAGCCGCGCTTGATCTCGGGGGGACGATCAGCGCGGAGCACGGGATCGGACTGCTGAAGCTGCCGTTCGTGCGCGAGGATCTCGATCAGGTCGCGCTCGACCAGATGCGTGCAATCAAGCGCGCGCTCGATCCGCACGGAATCCTCAACCCGGCGAAGCTGCTGCCGGCCTAGTTCTTTAGGCGCCCGCCGCTCGCAGCGCGAGCAATTCCCACAGGACGTTTGCGGCCGCAAGGGCCGTCGGCTGTCCAGGCGCGTCATACGGAGGCGAGAGTTCGACGACGTCGCAGCCTGCCAGCCGAATCCCGCGCAGCGTACGCAGGTACGTGACCGCATCCGCGGTGCTGAATCCTGCAACCTCGGGCGTGCCCGTCCCGGGCGCGAACGCGGGGTCGAGGAAGTCGATGTCGAACGACAGAAAGACGGGCCGATCGCCCACGCGCTCGGAGACCAGCTGCGCGAATCTTTCGGGCGACAGCGCCCGGAGCTCTTCGCTCGCGACGATGTGGAAGCCGAGCCGCCGCGACTCGTCGAGATCGCCTGCGCCGTAGAGCGAGCCGCGGATCCCGGCCTGGACCGACGCCTCCGGCACGATCAACCCCTCCTCGGCCGCACGCTTGAACGTCGTCCCGTGGAAGTAGCGCTGGCCGAAGTAGGCGTCCCATGTATCGGTGTGCGAGTCGAACTGGACGAGCGCCATCGGCCCGTGAACCTGCGCAAGCGGGCGCAGTTCGGCGAGCGTGATCGAGTGATCGCCGCCGAAGACGAGCGGGAAGACGCCCGCCTCGACGACCGGCGTGAGTGCCTCCTCGACCTGCGCGTACGTGCGCTCGGTTTCGCCGGGTGAGACGGGGAGGTCGCCGTAGTCGACGACGGCGAGAGCCTCGAGAAGATCGATTCCGAAAACGGGATGAAACGGGCGCAGGAGCGCGGACGCGGAGCGGATCGCCTCCGGGCCGAAGCGCGACCCCGCGCGGAAGCTCGTTGCAGTGTCGAACGGGATGCCGATGGCGGCGACATCGACGCCGCGGAGATCGCGCGCGTGCGGGAGCCGCATGAAGGTGCGGACACCTGCAAAGCGTGGGAAGACCTTCGCGTCGATCGGTCTCGGCCGCTCCACCTCGCAACCATAATCGGCCACGTCGAGCTCGTATGATCGCGGCATCGCGGAGACGATCCACATTCCTGCGCGCGAGGGCCGTGCCGTGCGCGTCGAGGCCGGCAGCAGCTTTCGCGTGATCGACATCGAGGGTGGCCAGGTCGCGGACACCTGGGCGTTCGTCGCCGATGACCCGAGCGAGCATCACAGCGCGCAACACACCCGCGCCTACGTCGACCGGCTGTTCCCGCAACCCGGCGAGCAGTTCGTCACGAACCGGCGGCGCCCGATTCTTACGCTCGAGGAGGACAACACCCCCGGAATGCATGACATGCTCATCGCCGCCTGCGATCCCGCGCGCTACGAGGGCCTGGACGTCGAAGGCTGGCACGCCTCGTGCGAGGAAAACCTGCATCGCGCGCTCGAGGCGCTCGCGGTACAGCCGATTCCGCGCTTCGCGCCGCAACCGATAAACCTGTTCATGAACACGCCGGCAGGGCCCGACGGGACGATCCAGTGGCTTCCCGCGGAAACGGAGGCTGGCGACAACGTTGTCCTGCGCGCAGAGCTGGAGATCGTCGTCGCGATGTCGGCGTGTCCCCAGGACATCGTGGCGATCAACAACCGCCGCCCCAGCGCGATCGAGATCGAGCTGCTCTAGGCGGAGCCGAAGCCTCCGCCGCCTGCGGTCTCGACGACCACGACGTCGCCGCGCCGGAGTTCGACCGAGCCTTTGCCGCGAAGCAGTTCGCGCCTCCCGCCGCGCTCGAGCCAGACCGCACTCAGCTCACCGTCTTCTCCGCCGTCGAATCCCCACGGCGCAATCCGCGCGCGCTCGACCATCGTCGTGAGTCGGGCTTCCTCGGCCAGCACTCGGTAGACGCGCCGCAGGCCGTCGCCGCCGCGATGACGGCCGGCGCCGCCCGTCCCGCTGCGCAGCTCGTGCCGTTCGACGCGCAGCGGATACTCGGTCTCGATCACCTCGGCGGGTGTGTTCATCACATTCGACATGTGGATCCGCGTGGCCGCATCACCGTCGCGCTCGGCGCTCGCGCCGGATCCGCCGGCGTGCGTCTCGTACAGAAACCTGTCGCCGATCGAGAACAGGGCCAGGCCCGACGAGCCCATTCCGCCTGCCACTACGCGCTCCGGCACCGCCTGCGCCAGCGCGCGGAGCAGGGCGTCGACGATCCGCTGCGACGTCTCGTGGTTGCCGGCGACGAGCGGGGCCGCCGGGCCGGGGTCGAGCAGCGATCCCGGTTTGGTCAGCACCTCGACCGAACGCAGAAGCCCGTCGTTCGACGCGATCTCCGGGCCAAGCACGGCGCGAATGACGTACGCGACGGAGGCGGCGGCGATGAACGGCGTCGTGTTCACGGGCCCGCGGGCTGCGGCGTCCGAGTCTCGAAAGTCGAAGACGGCGCGATCGCCGGAGATCGTGACGGCGACGCGGATCCCTACCGGCTCTTCGCCGATCCCATCGTCGTCGAGCGCGTCTTCGCCCTCGTACGTGCCGTCTGGAATGTCTGCGAGTGCGTGCCGCACGCGTTGCTCCGACTCGTCCTGCATCCGCCGCCATGCCTCGCGCACTCGGTCCATGCCGTGCGCAGCGAACACCTCCTGCAGGCGTCGATCGGCGATCGAGGTCGTCGCCGCCTGCGCCTGGATGTCGCCGCGGCGCTGTTCGGTGCCCCGTACGTTCGCGAGCACGAGACGGAGCGGCTCCTCGCATGCGCCGTCGGCCGAGAAGAGCCGAGTCGGCGGGATGACGAGTCCCTCCTGATAGATCTCACGGGCGTCCGGCACGTAGCTGCCGGGAAGCGCGCCGCCGATGTCGGGCCAGTGGGCGAGCGCAACGGCAAAGGCGGCGAGGTCGCCGTCGGCGAACACCGGCCGGACGGCCTTGACGTCAGGCAGGTGGTTGCCGCCGCAGGCCGGCAAGTTCGTGAAGTAGACGTCACCGGGCGTGAGTCGCTCCGGCGGAACGACCTCGAGCAGGCGCCGCACGGTGAACGAGAGCACGCCGAGGTGCATCGGGATGTCGTGGCCCTGAGCAACGGTCCGGCCCGAGGCGTCAGTGAGCGCGCACGAAAGATCGCCCGCCTCGCGCAGCACCGGCGAGCGCGCAGTGCGCATCAGGTCGAACTTCATCTCCTCGGCGACGGCGATCGTGGCCTGGCGGATCACCTCGAGCTGCGCCGGGCCGAGCATCACGCGCGCTCCAGCCAGACGTTCCCGTCCTCATCCGTTCGTGCCGTCTGCCCCGGCCAGACCACGATGGTCGAGAGCGCGTCGGCGAGCACGGCCGGTCCCTCGACCCGCTCGGAGACGCCGCGCCGTAGCACCGGGCCGAAAACCGTCTCGCCGAGCTCGGCGTCGCCTCCCGCGGCGGGCGCCGAGGCGACCCAGCTCGTCCCCTCGTCGACCCAGACTCGCACTCGCGTCGACGTCACCTCGACCTGTTCGTCGGTGGCGTAGCCGAACTCGCTTCGGTGGCGTTCGTGGAAGGCTGCACATACCGCGGCCGGTGAGGACGTGCCGTCGACGGCGACCTCGAGCGCGTCGTTCTGGTCGTGGTAGCGAAGTTCGAGCGAGCGGGCGATGCGCAGGACACCGCGGCCGTTCTCGAGGCCGGCCGCCAGCTCGCCGGCGAGGCTCTCGAGCTCGCGCTCGACCCGCGGCCAGTCCGCCTCGCCGACTCGCGCAAGGCATGTGCGAACGTCCTCGATCACAAGCTCGGAGAGGCAGCAGCCGAGTGCGGAAAAGGTGGAGGAAAGTGCCGGAACGAGCACCCGCTCGACGCCGGCTGCGAGCGCAACAGCGCCCACGTGCATCGGCCCTGCACCACCGTAAGCCACAAGCGTGCAGGCCCGCAGGTCGTGGCCCCGGCGCACGGTGACGAGGCGCAGCGCGCGTTCGATCTCTGCGTGCGCGACGTCGGCCGTCGCGCGGGCGGCCTCCTCCGCGGACAGACCGAGCCGGGCACCGAGGCGCGCGCACGCATCCAGCGCAAGTTCCGTGTCGAGCTCGAGTCCGCCTCCGACAGGGCCGGCGAGGCCGAGCACCACGTCGGCGTCGGTCACCGTCGCGTCGCTTCCCCCGCGCCCGTACGCCGCCGGTCCAGGGATGGCTCCGGCCGAGTGCGGCCCGATGCGCAGCGCTCCGACGTCGTCCACCCATGCGACCGATCCGCCGCCCGCGCCGATCGACTCGACTGCCACCGCCGGCAGCCGTACGACATGGCCGCCGAGCCGCCGGTCGCGCGCCGAGACCGGTATGCCGTTATGCAGCAGGCAAACGTCGGTGCTTGTCCCGCCCATGTCGACCGAGACTGCGTGAGCGAGCCCGAAGCGACGCGCGAGCCGCGCTGTTGCGGCCACTCCGGCGGCCGGACCCGACATGACCGTTGCGAGCGGGAGCACTCTCGCGCGCTCGGCGGTCATCATTCCCCCGCCGGAGTGCACGACGAACGAGGGGGCACCGGGGAAGGAGCCGGCGATCGCCTTTTCCTGCGCGCCGAGGTAGCGATCGATCACGGGCATCACGGCCGCGTTCAGGGCCGTCGTCGACGCGCGCTCGAACTCACGCCGCTCGCGCGAGACGCGGTGGGAGACGGACAGAGAGATGCCGCCGTCGAGCGCGGCTGCGAGTCGCGCCTCGTGCTCCGGGTTCGCGTAGGAATGCAGGAGGCAGACGGCGACGGCCTCGACCCCGGCGGCGCGCACCGCTGCGGCCACACGCTCTGTCTCCTCGTTGCTGAGCGCGATGCGGGGCGCACCGTCGGGCCCGATTCGCTCCGCCGCCTCAAAGCAGAGCTGCCGGGGCACAGGTGGCGGGACGCGTGCTGGGCGGTGCAGGTCGTAGAGGTCGTCCCGCGCCTGGCGCCCGATCTCGAGGACGTCGGCGAATCCCTCGGTCGTCACGAGCGCCGTCCGCGCCAGCTTCTGCTCGAGCACGGCATTCGTCACCCAGGTCGTGCCGGCGACCACGGTCGGAGTTCCGGCGACGATTCGTCGCGCGCGCGCGAGACCTTCGCCGAGCCTGGCGTCCGTCGGCAGCTTGAGCGACTGCGCAGCGTCGCCGTCCAGTACCACCAGGTCGGTGAAGGTGCCGCCGGCGTCGAGGCCGACGCGGGCTGCCGGCATGGTTTTCACGGAGCGAAAGGAGTTTCCGCGGACGGGAACGCGATCGTATAGCATCGCGCTCCCGAGCTCGTCGACGCGGGAGGTTGCGATGGCTCAGGTCGAGACCTCGGTGCCCTTGAAGCCGCTGAGTGTGGCGGGCCAGGCGCTGACGACCGAAGAGACCTATGTGGTGCGCTCTCCTTGGGACGGCGCGGCGATCGCCGCCGTGCCAACCGTCGGCGCGCTCGAGACGAGGGCGGCGATCGACGCTGCCGCCGACGCGATGGCGACGCCGTTGCCAGCTCACGAGCGCGCGGAGATCCTCGACCGCGGCGCCAACGCGATCCGGGACGGCCGCGAGGAGCTCGCGCGGCTGCTCGCTCGCGAGATCGGAAAGCCGCTGAAGCAGGCGCTCGTCGAGGTCGACCGGTGCGTCCAGACACTGACCTTCTCCGCCATCGAGGCGCGCACCCTCGCCGGGCGCGGAGTCGCGCTCGAGGCGCATCCGGCCGGCGTGGGCCGGCGCGGCTACACGATCCGTGTCCCGATCGGCGTCGTCGCGGCCATCACGCCGTTCAACTTTCCGCTCAACCTTGCCGCGCACAAAGTGGGGCCGGCGATCGCGGCCGGCTGCGGTACCGTGCTCAAGCCCGCCCGTGCCGCCCCGCTCGCGGCGATCGAGCTCGTTCGAATCCTTCACGAGGCAGGGTTGCCGCCCGCGCTGCTCTCCGTCGTGGCCGGTCCCGCCGACGCAATCGGCGATGTGCTCGTCGAGGACGAGCGCGTGCGGATGATCACCTTCACCGGCTCCGCGGACGTCGGCTGGAAGCTTGCGGAGCGTGCGGCCAAGAAGCACGTATCGCTCGAGCTCGGCAACTCGACACCGCTGATCGTCTGCAGCGACGCCGATCTCGACGCGGCCGCCGAGGCGGCGGCGATCAGCGGCAACGGCTTTGCAGGTCAATCCTGCATCTCTGTACAACGTGTGCTCGTCGACGGGCGCGTCCACGAGCAGTTCTCGCAGCGCCTCGTCGCGGCGATCGGGCGGCTGAAAGTCGGCAACCCGGAGGAAGACGACACGGACGTCGGCCCGCTGATCGACGAACATGCCCGTACGCGCGTCCAGGAGTGGGTCGACGAGGCGACTGGCGCCGGCGCAGAGAGCCTTGCCGGCGGGACGATCGATGCCGGTCACCTCCGTCCGACCGTGCTCGATGGGGTGTCGACGGACGTGCGTGCGTGGAAGCGCGAGATCTTCGGGCCCGTGCTCGCGCTGCGGCGGTTCGAGTCACTCGACGAGGCGATCGAACTCGCGAACGGAACCGAGTACGGCCTCCAGGCCGGCATCTTCACGCGCGACCTGGCGACCGCGATCACGGCGAGCGAACGGCTCACCTTCGGCGGCGTCACGATCAACGAGGCACCGAGCTTCCGTGTCGACCAGATGCCTTACGGCGGCACGAAGGAATCTGGAAACACACGTGAGGGTCCTCACTTCACCGTGCGTGACATGACCGAGGAGCGCATGGTGGTGATCAAGCTCTGAGCAGCGCGCCCGCACAGAACGGCGGTCCTCAGCTCCGCGGGCTTGAGCGGGCGTTAACGGTCCTCGACCTCTTCGGTGCGGACCAGCCTGAGTGGGGGACGAGCGAGGTTGCGCGGGCGGCGAGGCTGCCTGTGCCGACGGCCCATCGGATTCTGACGGCGCTGGCCGGTCGCAGGTACCTCGCGCGTGACGAGCGAACGAGGCGCTTCCGCCTCGGGCCCGCCGCGCTGGATCTCGGCGAGCGGGCACGCGCCGTCCTCGACCTGCGACACATCGCGCTCCCGGTGCTGCGCCGACTGGCGCGAGAGACCGACGAGACGGCGCTCCTGACCGTGCCGAACAGCGCGCGCGATCACTCGGTATGTCTGGAGCGCGTCGAGAGCTCTCAGCCACTGCGACTCTCGGTCGAACCGGGTCGTCAGCTGCCGTTGCACGCAGGCGCGTCTCAGAAGGCATTGCTCGCGTTTCTCGGCCCGGAAGAGATCGATCCCATCGCGGCAGGCCCGCTCGAGCGGCTCTGCCGGGCGACGGTCACAGACGGTGATGCGCTGCGGGCGGACCTCGCCGCGATCCGCGCGCGCGGCTGGGCGATCTCCTTCGAGGAGACCAACGTCGGTGTGTGGGGCGTTGCCGTGCCGCTGCTGGACGAGGGAGGCACGGCCGTCGCGGCAGTCGGGCTCGCCGGACCCAGCGCGCGGCTGTCGCAGAACGAGGTTCTCGACCATCTCGAACGCCTGCGCGAGGCCGCGCTCGAGACGAGCTCGCCGTTCGGGCTCGAAGTGCCGGAGCTCACATGGCCGTGAGTCAGGCGCGTCCGTGGGGCGCCTACGTCGATCCTCCGCTACGCGGCAAGGTCGCGATCGTGACCGGCGCGGCGAAGGGCCTCGGCGGCGCGATTACAGACGTGCTCGCCTGCGACGGGGCCTATGTCGTCCTCGCTGGTCGCGACGTCGAGGCGCTCGAGGCGCATGCTGCACAACTCGAGAGGGAGTACCCGCAGCGCGAGAACCTCGTCGCGAGGTGTGACGTGACGAGCGAGGCCGACGTGCAGGCGATGGTTGCGACGTCGATCGAGCGGTTCGGCAATCTCGACATCCTCGTCAACACAGCCGGCGTGATCGGTCCGATTGAGACGCCCGCGCAGGACGTCTCCGTTGACGACTTCCGCGCCGTCCTCGACGTCAACCTCGTCGGCACTTTCCTCCCTTGCAAGGCGGCGATTCCGCACCTCATCGAGCGTGGAGGCGGGCGGATCGTGAACATCGCGGGCACCTCAGGCTTGCGCGGCTACCGCAATCGCGTCGCTTACTCGTCTTCGAAGTGGGCGGTTCGCGGACTGACGCGCACTCTCGCGCTCGAGCTGGGACCGCACAACATCACGGTGAACACGATCTGCCCGAATGTCACGCACGGCGACCGAATGACGAAGATTGTCAACGAGAAGGCGCAACGCCTCGGGCGGACCCCGGACGATGTCTACGCCAACTTCACCGGGCAGACCGCGCTCGGGCGCTTCGTCGAGGATTCCGACATCGCGTACGCCGTCCGCTTCCTCGTCTCGGACGGCGCCCGCAACATCACCGGGCACGACATCGTCGTCGACGCGGGCTGGGACGTGTGATCCCACGCCCGTTCGCCTACGAGCGTCCTCGATCGGTCGAGGAGGCAGTGTCCATTCTCGCCGCGGCCGACGGTCGCGACGCGCGGTTGATCGCGGGCGGTCAGAGCCTCGTGCCGATGCTCTCGCTCGGCCTCGCGCGGCCCGATGTGCTCGTCGATGTCTCGCGGCTCGAACTGGACGGGATCAAGGAGGTCGACGGACGCGTGCGGATCGGCGCGACGACACGCCACCGGACGCTCGAGCTCGAGCCGGGAGCGCGAAGGCTGCTGCCGCTCGCTGCCGAGGCCGCCCGCCACGTCGGCAACCCGCGGGTGCGGAATCGCGGCACGTTCGGCGGGTCGCTCGCGCATGCCGATCCCGCGGCCGAGCTGCCGGTCGTCGCGGTGGCGCACGGCGGAGACGCCGTCGTCCACGGGCCGGCCGGGGAGCGGCGTATCCCGCTCGAGCAGTTCTTCCTCGGCTACCTGGAGACCGCGCTCGCGCCTGTCGAGGTGCTCGTCGCCGTCGAACTCGAGCAGCCCCCGAAAGGGACCCGAGTCGGGTTCCACGAAGAGGCGCAGCGGGCCGACGACTTCGCGCTCGCCTGCGCCGCCGCGGTCGTGGCCCCCGACGGCGAGGCACGAGTCGTGGTCGGTGGCGTGGGCGACCGGCCGCTGCGGTTCGACGGGGCGGTCGACGAACTGCCTGCCGTGGTCGAGTCGGCGGTCGAGCCCGAGGAGGACGCGTTCGTCTCGGCCGCGTTCCGGCGTCGTTTGGCCGGTGTCTGTGCACGGCGGGCCCTCGCCCGCGCACAGGAGGACGCGGCATGATCCTCGAGCTCGTCGTGAACGGCCGCCGACTCCGCGAGGAAGTCGAGCCGCACGTGACGCTTCTGCGCTTCCTGCGCGAGCAAGCCGGAGCCACGGAAGCGAAGTACGGTTGTGGCGAGGGCGTTTGCGGCGCCTGCACCGTCTTCCTCGACGGCCTCGCCGTCAACTCCTGCAGCGTGCTCGCCGTCCAGGCGGAAGGCGGGCGTGTGGAAACCGTCAGCTCACTCGCCGACGACGGCTCGCTCCACCCGCTGCAGCAGGAGCTGGTCGAGCGCGGCGCCGTCCAGTGCGGCTTCTGCACCCCCGGCATCGTGCTCGGCTCCATAGAGGCTGTCCGGCTCGGCCTCGTGGGCGACCGTCCCACGATCAGGCGCAGCCTCGCCGGAAACCTCTGCCGCTGCACCGGCTACGGCAAGATCATCGAGGCCGTCGAAGCCTACCGCGACCGCGAAGGCCCGGCATGACCGTCATTGGGGAGCGCTCCGAACGCGTCGTCGGGCGCGCGCTCGTCCGGCACGACGCCGTCGAAAAGGTGACGGGCCCGAGAACACCGTCTGGGTCGACGTGCCGGGCCAGACGTTTCAAGTGGGGGCGCTGAAGGCCCGCATGAACGTGCTCGCCGACGGCGTCGTTCGCTACCACGGCGAGCCGATCGCGATCGTCGCCGCAGAGAGCGAGGACGCAGCGCTTGCGTCCGTCGAGCTCATCGATGTCCAGTACGAGGAGCTGCCGGTCGTCACCGACCCTGCGGCCGCGCTCGAGGAGGGCTCGCCCCTCGTCCACGAAGAGAGCAACCTGATCGCGAGCTGGCAGCTGGAAGAGGGAGACGTCGAAGCGGCACTGGCCGCCGCCGCGCACGTTGTGGTCGAGCACCGCTACGAGACGCAGTTCGTCGATCACGCGTACCTCGAGCCGGAGGCGGGTGTCGCCTGGCTCGACTCCGACGGCGTCATCACCGTCCGCGCGGCGACGCAGGTGATCGAGCACTTTCGTGACCTCGCACGGATCCTCCGCGTGGCCGACAACCGCGTGCGCGTGATCGCGCCCTACGTGGGCGGTGGGTTCGGCGGCAAGGAGGACATGACGGTCGAGCCGTTCCTCGCGCTTGTCGTCCAGCGCACGCGCTGTCCCGTGAGGATGGTGTGGAGCCGCTCGGAGTCGCTGCTCGCGCGTGAGAAGCGCCACCCGATGAGGCTGTTGTACCGCACCGGATGCGATGCGGAAGGAAGGCTTCTCGCGCAGGACATCGAGATCGTTGCGGACGGCGGGGCATACGCGCTGCTGTCGCCGCTCGTCCTGCTCTATGCGACGACGTGCTCGCAAGGGCCGTACCGTTGCCCGAACGTGCGCATCGACGCGCGCGTCGCGTACACGAACCACACCCCAGCGAGCGCGATGCGCGGGTTCGGCGCGATGCAGGTCGCGCTCGGATACGAGGGGCAGATGGACCTGCTCGCCGCCGAGCTCGGCCTCGACCTCCTCGAGCTGCGGCGCCGGAATTTCCTCGAGCGCGGCGACACGCTCGCGGTGGGTCAGACGCTCGACACATACGTCGCGCTCCCTGATCTCGCGGATCGCATCGAGGCAGCTTTGGGCCCGAAGCCTGAGCCTTCGGCGCCGGGCCGGCGTATCGGTCGCGGCGTCGCGAGCAACCTCCAGCCGTACGGACGCTGCGTGTGGCTCAACGACTGGGCGAGCGCGTGGGTCGGATTCGAGCTCGACGGCACCGTCGTGATTCGGATCGGCGTCCCCGACATTGGGGGCGGCCAGGCGTCCTCGCTCGTCCAGCTCGCAAGCGAGGTGCTCGGCGTCGACCCAGCCGACGTCGTCATCCACATCGGCGACTCGGCGCTGACTCCGCTGACCGGGACGACGACGGCGACGCGGCAGCTGTACATGTCCGGAAACGCAGTGCTGCAGGCTGCGGGCGAATTGCGTGAGCAGCTGCGGCCGCTGGCGGCCGAGCTGCTCGAGACCGAGCCGGACGACGTCGAGTTCGCCGCCGGCGGTGTGCGCTCCGGCGAACGGCAGATCGCATTCCGCGAACTGATTGCGGCTGCGGCCAGGCGCCAGGTGCCCTGGCACCGGCTCTCGATCTTCCGCGCGCCTGGCGGCGACGCCTGGCGGAGCGAAGCCTCTTGGCGTGGGCGAGTCTTCCCTGATTTCACGTACGGCTGCCATGCCGTCGACCTCGAGGTCGACCCCGAAACCGGACGCGTCGACGTGCTGCGCTACCACGCAGCCCACGACGTCGGCCGCGCGATCAACCCACAGAGCGTCGAGGGTCAGATCGAGGGCGCAGTCGTCATGGGCCTCGGCTACGCCCTCTCGGAGCGCGTCGTCTACGAGGACGGCGTCAACCTCACAGGCGCGTTCGCGCAGTATCTGATCCCGACTGCGGTCGAGGCACCCGAGATCGAGCCGATCGTCGTCGAGTCCGGCGAGGGGCTCGGCCCGTTCTCGGCCCGCGGCATCGGCGAGCCGCCGGTCGGCGCCGTCGCGCCGGCCGTGGCGGCTGCGCTCGCCGACGCGCTCGGAAGGCGTCTTACCGTGCTGCCGTTCACACCCGAGCGCGTGGCGGGAGCGTAGAGGTGCCGCGCGTCACCGGAGAACGCGTATTGGCGGCGCCGCCGGAGCGGGTCTGGGCGCTGCTCACCGACGCGTCCGAGCTTGCACGAGCGATGCCGGGCGCGGGCGAGGTCGAGGTCGAGGACGGGCGCAGCTTCCGCACGACGATCTCACTTGCGGTGGGACCGGTGAAGGACACGTACGAGGGCCGTCTCGCCTACGAGGACGAGCAGCCTCCGACGGCCTGCACGATCATCGTCGAGACGAAGGGCAAGAGCGGTCAGCTGACCGGCCGCGGCGCGATGCGGCTCGAGCCGCGCGACGGCGACGCAACGCTCGTCTCATATGTGGGTGACTTCAAGGTGTCGGGGCCGGTTGCCGGCGTCGGCCAGCGCATGATCGCAGGCGTCGCCCGCAAGACGATCGAGCGCACACTGGACGGGATCGGGCTGCGCTTGACCAAGCCGTCCGCAGCCACTCAGGAACGACCGGCCACGACATCGACCACCGCCTTCTGGCATCCGTTCGCCAACATGGCGAAGGTCGCCGGCGAGGAGCTGGTGATCGTCCGTGGGCGCGGCTGCGAGCTCGTCGACCGCGAAGGCCGCAACTACCTCGATGCGACTGCCGCGCTCTGGTACTGCAACGTCGGCTACGGCCGGGAGGAGATCGCCGCCGCGGTCGAGCGCCAGCTGCGGGAGCTCCATGCGTACTCGACCTTCGGCGGCTACGCGAACGAACCTGTCCTCACGCTCGCGGAGCGCCTCGCCCGCCTTGCTCCGCTCGAGGACGGCAAGGTGTTCCTCACGTCGGGCGGGTCCGACGCCGTCGACACCGCGGCCAAGCTCGCCCGCCGGTATTGGCACGCGGTCGGACGTCCGGAGAAGCTCGTCTTGATCGGCCGCCGTCACGCCTACCACGGCATGCACGCCTGGGGAACGAGCCTCGGCGGCATCCCTGCGAACGTCGAGGGCATGGGGACGCTGGTCCCGGACGTCGCCCACGTGGAGCCGGATTCCGTGGAGGAGCTCGCCGCCGCGATCGAGCGGCTCGGCCCGGAACGGGTCGCGGCATTCATCGGCGAGCCGGTCGTCGGCGCGGGCGGTGTGATTCCGCCGCCCGACGGTTACTGGGCGGCCGTCGCACAGCTCTGCAGAGAGCACGACGTGCTGCTGATCGCCGACGAGGTGATCACCGGCTTCGGTCGTCTCGGCCGCTGGTTCGGCTGCGAGCGGTTCGGCTTTACGCCCGACCTGCTCGTGTTCGCCAAGGGCGTCACCTCGGGCTACATGCCGCTCGGCGGTGTCGTCGTCGGACCGCGCGTGCAAGAGCCTTTTTGGTCGGGTGAGGGCATCGCGTTCCGGCACGGTTACACCTACTCGGGCCACGCGGCCGCCTGCGCCGCCGCGCTCGCGAACCTCGACGTACTCGATGGCGAACGGCTCGTCGAGCGCGTAGGTGTCCTCGAGCCCGTGTTCGCGGACAAGGTGCACGCGCTCGCCGACCACCCGCTCGTCGGCGAAACGCGCGCGATCGGCCTGCTCGGCGCGGTCGAACTCGAGGAGGCTGAGATCGAGCGCGACCCGAAACTCGTCGAGCGTGCGGTGACGCTCGCGCGCGAGCGCGGCGTACTGACCCGCTCGCTGCGGGACTGCGCCCTGCACCTCTCGCCCGCCTTCGTCATCGAGCCGGAGCAGATCGACGTGCTCGTGAACGGACTGCGCGGGGCGCTCGACGAGATCCAGGAAAGGAGGTTGGCAACACGTTGACGACCTGCGAGAGTGATCGTCCACCGGATGGAAAGCGGGTTTCTCTGAGCCCCTGCGGGGAGGAGGCAGAAGATGCGTAAAGGAGCAGTTGCGGGGGTCGCGGTCGCTATCACAGCGCTCGCGATCGCCGCGGTCGGGAGCAGCACTAGTGCAAACGCTCCCGCGACGACCTATGTTGCCACGGGCAAGACGCCGATCAAGTTGGCGTTCTCGACGTGGAACGGCTACATGGCGCTCGTCATCGCCGCCAAGGAGGGCTACTACAAAAAGCACGGCCTTAAGGTCACCTACACGGTGATCGAAGATCCGGTACAGCGCTTCAACGCGTTCAAGGCGGGAAGCCTGAACGCGATCGCCACCACCGTCGATACGTTCTCGCGGACGTACGCGAAAGGCATCAAGTCGGTGGAGGTTCTAGGACTCGACGCGTCTGCGGGCGGCGACGGGATCGTCGCCGACAAGAGCATCACGTCGGTGGAACAGCTAAAGGGCCAGAAGGTGGCCGTGAGCGCGGGCTCGACGAGCCAGTGGTTGCTCGCGTACGTGCTGAGCCTCCACAACCTCTCGCTCAAAGACGTAGAGCAGGTCGACCTCACATCGGGTGACGCGGGGGCCGCGTTCGCCGCCGGACGCGTAAAGGTGGCGGTGACGTGGCAGCCGTGGCTGTCGAAGGCGAAGCAGAACCCCAACGGCCACGTTCTCGTCTCGACGAAGCAGTACCCGACGATCATCACCGACCATGTCGCCTTCTCGCCGAGCTTCGTCAAGCAGCACCCAGACGAGGTGAAGGCCTTCATTGCCGCCTACAACGACGCGATGAAGCTGATCAGGACGAATCCGAGCAAAGCATTCGCTGACGTCCACGACTACCTCGGCCAATCGGCCGACGACATCAAGGCGACGATTAAGGACGTACCGCTTTGGAGTGTCGCGCAGAGCAAGAAGTACTACGGCACGAAGAGCCACCCGGGCGCGATCTACAAGATCTTCAACAAGTCGGCCAATTTCTGGAAGTCGATCGGGGAGATCAAGACCGTCCCGAGCCCGAAGAACGCGATTGATCCCACCTTCGTCAACTCGTTCAAGTAACTCCGAGGGAGCCCCGGAGCCCGCCACGTCGGCCATGAGGCGCCGGCGGACGCGCTCCGGGGCTCCGCGCTGGTACTCCCGCTACCTCGCGCCGAAGGAGCCGATTCCGAGAGCTCTTTCCGTCCCGCTGGGGGTCGCGAGCTTCGGGGTCGTTCTCGGCATCTGGTCGCTCTGCGCATACACGGGAGTCGCGCCGGCGCTTGGCTTCGCAAATCTCCACAACCCGTTCTTCCTGCCGAGTCCAGGGACGGTCGCCACGGCCCTCTACGACATGTTTGCTCACGAGGGCTTCGCGCACGACGTCTGGGCGAGCACGCGCAGGATCGGCATCGGCTTCCTCATCTCGTCGGCAATCGGAATCCCACTCGGGATCGCGATCGGTTCCTTCCGCTTCGTGCAGGCATTCTTCGAGCCGATCATCGCCGCAGTCCGGTACATGCCGGCTTCGGCCTTCATCCCGCTTCTGATCATCTGGTTCGGGATCTACGAGAAGGAGAAGATCGCCGTCATCTTCATCGGCGTCTTCTTCCCGCTCACGCTGCTGATCGCGGATGTGTCGGCGAACATTCCCAAGGAGCTCGTGAACATCGCCTACACGCTCGGCGCCTCGCGCTGGCATGTCTTCTGGCGGGTGCTCCTGCCCGCTTCGTGGCCCGGCGTCGTCGACAACATGCGAATCGGTATCGGCTGGGCCTGGACGTACCTGATCGTCGCCGAGCTCGTGGCCGCGAGCACCGGTATCGGCCACGTGATCCTTTCGGCGAGCCGTTTCCTGCAGACCGAAAAGATCATTGCCGGGATCATCACGATCGGGATCCTCGGCCTGCTCACCGACGCGCTCTTCCGCTGGCTCTACTGGCTCCTCTTCCCTTACTCGGAGCGTGTCTCGCGATGAGCGCGATCTCGGTCTCGGACGTCTCGATGTCGTTCAAGACGCGCAGCGGAGTTGTGCAGGCCCTCGACCGCGTCTCGCTCGAGATCCCGGACGCGCACTTCGCCTGCATCGTCGGCGCCTCGGGCTGTGGCAAGTCGACGCTGCTCAACATCATGGGAGGGCTCGTGCGGCCGACCTCGGGCAGCGTCGACCTCGATGGGCGACGGATCCACGGTCCGGGCACCGACCGGGGCATGGTCTTCCAGTCGTACACGCTCTTCCCCTGGTTGCGCGTGCGCGAGAACGTCGAATTCGGCCCGAAGCTGAAGGGGTTAACGAAGGAGCAGCGGCGGCGGATCTCGGACAAGCTGCTCGCGGAGATGGGGCTCGCCGATTTCGCGCGTGCGTATCCGAAGGAGCTGTCGGGTGGAATGAAGCAGCGTGTGGCGATTGCCCGCGCGCTTGCGAACGACCCGAAGGTGCTGCTGATGGACGAGCCGTTCGGCGCGCTCGACGCGCTCACCCGCGCCGCGGCCCAGCGGTTCCTGACCGACATCTGGGAGCAGCACCGGCGCACCATCGCGTTCGTCACCCACGACATCGACGAGGCGATCTTCCTCGGCGACACGGTCTTCGTGATGACGCCCCGGCCCGGACGGCTGCGCGAGATCATCACCGTCGACATCCCGCGGCCGCGTACGCTCGACGCGATCGGGACACCTCGGTTCGCGGAGCTCAAGCATCAGATCCTCGAGCTGATCGTCGAGCACGAGAACCGCGGAGTCGCGCAGGCCGTGGCGGCTCAGTAGCCGCGTGATAGCGGCCGCGCTCGAACGCGACCTCGTCGCCTTCGCCCAACGACTCGTCGCGACGCCAAGTCTTCCGGGAGAGGAACGCGACGCCGCCGAGCTCGTGGCGACGAAACTTGTTGAGCTCGGCTACCGGAACGTTGCGGTCGACGCGCTGTGCAACGTCGTCGGGGTCTTCGGCGAAGGGCCACCACGCCTTATGTTCAACGGTCATCTTGACCACGTCCCGCCGGCGGGGATGGACGACCCGTACGGCGCGCAGATCGTCGACGGTCACTTGCGCGGTCGGGGGTCGCTCGACATGAAGGCGAACGTCGCGGCAGGCGTTTTTGCAGCCGCATTCGTGGACGCTCCGCTCCGCGGCGCCTACGTGTTCACCGCCGACGTGCGGGAGGAGGTCGACGGGCCTGAGGGGATCCAGACGCTACTCGCAAAGGGTCTTCGCGCCGACTACGGCGTCAGCGGCGAAGCGACGTCGCTCGACATTGCGCTTGGTCATCGCGGCAAGCTCCAGTTCGACGTCACGGTCGCCGGTCGCTCCAGTCACGCCGCGACCCCTTCCGAGGGTGAGAACGCGGTCTATCGCGCGCTGCCGTTCCTGGCCGCACTCGAGCGGGCGGGGGAGCGACTGCCCTCGGACCCGCTCCTCGGCGCCGCGACCCTGACCGTCACAGCAATCGTCTCCGCCCCCTCGGGCAGCGTCGCCGTGATTCCGTCAAGCTGCACGATTCGCGTCGACCGCCGCTACGTCCGCGGCGAGACACCGGAATCCTGTCGCGCCGAGGTCGAGGATCTCGTCGAACGCGTCGCCGCCGAGCACGGAGCACACGCGATCGTCGAGCTCGTCAACGTGTACCCGCTGATGGTGACGGACCGGAATCATCCACTCGTCAGCGCCGCAAGCGCGTCTGTCGAGGTCGCGACCGGCAGAACCCCGGTCCTCAAGGCGTGGCGGTTCGGCGTCAACGCCACCTTCATGAATGCCGCCGGGATCCCATCCGTCGGGATCGGCGCAGGCGACGAGCGTCTCGCGCATACGGCCGACGAACGCGTCCCCGTCAGCGAGATCATCCAAGGGAGCTGTGCCTACGCGCTGCTGATCGAACGTCTCTGCACGTGAAAGGAGAACTGATGGACGTCCACATCGAGCACCTCCAGCCGCCTGAGCTCGTCCGCCTGTCTCACTGGGAGGACCGCAACGAGGTGCGCGTCGCGAACTGGATCACACCCTGGGACTTCGCCGAGCCGATAGACGTCGGCATCACGGCTGTGCCGATCGCTCGCGCTGCGATCAAGCCGGTGAGCGCGCACCAGGGGCCAAACGCCCTGCGCGACGGCCGCTTCTTCTTCACGACCTACTCGATCGATTACGGCGTCGACATCAGCGACTTGGTCGTTCGAGACACCGGCGATGTGGAGATTCCGCTCTGGGACATTGTCGAGGCTCACGAGAACATCTACGCGGCCGCGCGCGGCCTGCTCGCATACGAGCCGCGCTTCTTTCCGATCTTCGTCGGAGGGGACCACTCGATGACGCGCCCGATCGTGAGTGCGTTGCACGATGCGAGGCCTGAGCTCGAGCGTGTTGGGCTCATCCAGTTCGATGCTCACATCGACTGCCAGAACTTCGACGATGGTGGGCCTCACAACGGCACGCCGATCCGCGGCATCATCGAGGACGCCAACGGAATCGACCCACGTAACATCGTGCAGATCGGCATCTCCGGGTTCGTGAACGCCGAGTACTATCGCCGCTACCTCGTCGAGGAGCAGGGCGGAACGATCTTTTCGACGCGCACCGTCGCGAGGCGGGGCATAGATGCTGTGCTCGCAGACGCGTGGGAGATCGCGTCTCGCGGCGTCGATGGCCTCTACGTGACGTTCGACATCGACAGCGTCGAACTCGCCAACGCGCCGGGGACGGGCGCGGCCGTGTCGGGCGGGCTCACTCCGTGGCAGGCCATGGACGCGCTCTTCGACCTCGGCCGTCGCGACCAGGTCGTCGGTTTTGACCTCGTCGAGGTCGACCCGACGCGCGATCCCCAGGGAGTCACGCAGCGGCTCGCAAACAAGCTGCTCTTGACATTCCTCGCGGGTTTCCGCCGCCGCGACGATGGCTAGAGCCACTTTGCAGCGTTACCGGTTGGGACAAAGCGCGGGATTAGCCGATGCCTTCCGTTCCAGCCGAGCCGGCGAGAGCGCCGGATTCCATTCCCTGCGCGCGCGACAGCCTCACCGGAACCGAATCTGTACGTCATATGTACGCCCAAATCGGCCGTATCTGACGTCCTTTCGCGAAATTCCCTGCAAATCGATGGGCCGGGGCAGGATTCGAACCTGCGACCTTGCGATTAAAAGTCCGGCTCGACGAGCTGAAACGAACTGCGGGAGACTGAAAGACGCTGCAACTGGCGTCAATCACGGTTGCAACGAACTGCAGCAAACACGTGCGACCTAGGTCGAGTTTTTCGGATGAGAGCACACTCGCCCATGCAGTGGCCCTCACGCGCGGCTGGTTGTAGACACTTTATTTCATGACGCGGTGGCAAGCAGGCGAGCAGATCCTGGTCGAGGAAGTCTGGAACGGGAAACTGTGGTCGGTCCGGCCCGTGCTCGTCGTGGATGACCGAGACGACCAGCTCGTCCTCTGGTCGCCGAAGGGATCCGTGCGGAAAGTTCCGACGGTGCCGCCTTCACGGCCGCGGGCAAAGACCCGGTCCGAGCGCCTGATGTCTTGTCTCGCCTACGAAGATTGGGTGCTCGCTGACAGCGAGTGGGACGTGTCGACGCTCTGGTTAACCGAATGGGACGCACTGCATTCGACCTGGGTGTCGTTTCTAGAGAACGGGTCCCATTGGGGGTGGTACATCAACCTCCAACGACCATTGGAGCGCTTCTCCCGCGGTGTGAGAACGATGGACTTGATGCTCGACGTGATCGTCGAGCCGGATCTCGCGAGTTGGCGCTGGAAAGACGAAGACGAATTCCAGGCGATGCTCGACTGGGGACTGCTGGACGCGGTCGAAGCCGCAGAGGTTCGAGCTGAAGCAGCTCGCGTGATAAAGCGCGCCCAGATGAACGAGCCGCCGTTTAGCGATGACTGGCCACGCTGGAGACCCAATCCGTCGTGGCCAATGCCGTCACTCTCACACGATGAGGCGCGACAGTTCCAGGGGCGCGTCGCCCCTCCCGTCGAGTGACTGTGAGACTCAGCGGGTCGGTCTGTCTGGGGCCAGCCTGGTGTCTCCGCGTCGCGTGTGACTCTTCGAGTGACCGGCGGTGTTTGGTGCGTGCCTTTCTAATGATCCGTCCGCGTGTGCACGGCGGCACGGGTCTGGCGCCCGCTGCTGGCTTGATCAGGAGCCTATCCACCCTGTAGGGGTTAATCATCACAGTCTTGCCGCCGATCGTGCTGGCGGTCATAGCGAACATTGTTGGGATCAGGACACTGTGAGATCACTCGGTGCAAGGAGAAAGACCGTTTCGTTCGGTGATTGCCTTCTGATGAGGTCAGCGAAGTCGCCGCGTTCCGCACGCCCAAGCGCTCGACGGAGACGATCCCAAGTCTGCGACTCTGACAAGGCTGCACGTGCGATCTTCAGCCGGCGTGTACGTCATCTCGTACACCCAGGTACTGGCGTCGAGGATCAACGCCTGCACTACATGCCCATTTGCAGGGACTTCCAGCCCCAGCGAGTTGATCCGTGACATTCGACGAAAATCCCATTGCAGGAGACTGCAAAGCAGGTGGGAAACGAGCCGATTTGCAGGTATTTTTATGGGCCGGGCAGGATTCGAACCTGCGGCCTTGGGATTAAAAGTCCGGCTCGCCTAGCTGCAACTAACTGCGTGAGACTGAAACGTGCTGCAACGAGCGTCATTCGTGGTTGCAACGAACTGCAGCAAACAGCAGCCTGCGGAGACAAGCCTGTACGCCCACTGTACGCGCAGCGTGTTGACTTTGTAGGCAACCGATCGCGGGGGCTCGAGGCGACGTGGTGGAGGGCGTCAGCTAGCGCTCCGGTTCGGACCTAGTCATTCCAACCCCCGTTGCCGCGGTACGGCTGCCAACTTGATTCGTTGCCTCGTGAGACGACGCGACCCGGACACAAGACGGACACGTCGGCAACGACACGCACGACCTTTTGCGACGAATCGTTGGCTCTGTGAAAGGGACGGTTTCCAGGCAAAAACTGGTTCGCGGATGATGGTGCGTGTGCACGCGTGGCAAGACTGGCAAGAGCAGCCGAATGCGTTCATTCACGACCACAGTGTGATTCCAGAGTTAGGTGGTGGTTGGACCTCTCGAGTCGGCGCGCGCGTACTCGAGCGGATGATGCTCGGGACCCGGAAGCGCCGGCCGGTTCTTCTGTGCGTCATCGGTGCGTTCGCTGCGGGCACGGGTCCGGTCGCGGCAACGCGGGAGCGCGCGCCTGTCCGCTTGCTCCTCGGCCGCTCGTACGAAGGTCGCGCAATTGTCGCGATCCGTGCCGGTGATCCGAAAGGGATGCGAGTGCTCGTTGTCGGGTGCATCCACGGCACCGAGTGCGCCGGCATCCCCGTCGCCCGCGTTCTCGAACGTACGCACCCCCACTTCGATCTCTGGATCGTCCCCAACCTGAACCCGGGCGGCTACGCACGCGGGATGCGTCAGAACGGACGCGGCGTCGATCTGAACGCGAACTGGTCGTCGCAGTGGCATGCCGGCGGCCGTCCCTGGGACACGTACCACCCCGGCCCGCGTCCCTTCTCGGAACGGGAGACGCGGATCGCTCGCAACCTGATCCTGCGCATCCGCCCGCGGGTGACGATCTGGTTCCATCAGCACATGAATCTCGTCTGGGCTTGGGGGCCGAGCAGCGCGGCGGGCCGGGTTTACGCGCGTGCCGCCGGGATGCGCTTCTACCACCGCCACTGGCTGGACGGGACTGCCACCAACTGGCAAAACCACCACCTGCCGGGCTCGGTCTCGTTCACCGTCGAACTTCCCGCCGGCAACCTCTCATCGCTGCAGGTGCGCCGCCACGTCCACGCGGTCCTCGCCGTCGCCGCCGCCCAGCGCGGAGCGACGCACGCCTGACTCGCATAGGATCGTTATGAGCGTCGCTCCTTCTCGTCGGGCTCGCGCTGCTCTTTCGCCTGGTTCCAGGGTCGCCCAAGTGCGCGCCGCCAGGGCAAGGTGGACTGACCACACGCTTGCGAAGTCGCTCAGATGGATGCGATCAAGGCCGACAGCTGCGTTTCAACGAGCTGTCTCTTCTCGACGAACGCATCGACGCCCGCTCGCTCCGCTCGCCGACGGTCCTCGGCCGAATCGGAGCCGGTAAGAACGATGACGCGTACGTGTGGCCAGCGCTCCTTGACCCGGCGGGCCACCGCGTGCCCGTCGAGCCGGGGCATGTTCAGATCGAGCAGGATGACGGCCGGGTCTTCGGAGGCGATCAGGGCGAGGGCGGCCTCGCCGTCTCCTGCCTCGCTGACGATGAACTCGAGTTG
>WNGF01002813.1_pt1 | contig 29868 bp, 25 predicted proteins | sample 5400641 | NCBI WGS metagenome assembly WNGF01 (sample SAMN13153371, study PRJNA577476) | soil metagenome | isolation source: 80 cm soil or saprolite under grassland replicate 2 | place: USA:California | collected 2016-06-15 | reverse complement strand
GGGAGACCGGACGCCGCGTCCGGGTCTGCCCAAGGAGCACGCCATGCCCACACCTCGTCCCCGCGGCCGGCTCGTCGCCGTCGTGGTGGCCCTTGCCGCGGTGCTCGCCGGCATCGCCGGCACCACCTCCGCGTCCGCCGCCACCGGCACGCCGCTCCCGGCGCACGTCTACGCGCCGTACTTCGAAACCTGGACGACCGACAGCATCACGACGATCGCCCAGCAGTCCGGGGCGCGCTACTTCACGCTCGCCTTCCTCGAGACCCTCAGCAAGACCTCCTGCACGCTCGCCTGGAACGGCGACAGCACCCAGACCCTTTCGTCCGGCCGCTACCTCTCCGACGTCGCCTCGCTCCGGGCCATCGGCGGCGACGTGGTCCCGTCGTTCGGCGGCTGGAGCGCCGACCAGGGCGGGACCGAGATCGGCGACTCGTGCAAGGACGTCAACGCGACCGCCGCCGCCTACGAAGACGTGATCACGACCTACAACGTCACCCGGCTCGACATGGACATCGAAGGCAGGTCGCTGGGCAGGACCGACGGCATCGACCGGCGCAACAAGGCGCTGAAGATCACCGAGGATTGGGCGGCGAGCCAGGGTCGTCCCCTGCAGGTCCAGTTCACGCTGCCGACCTCGCCCAGCGGCCTGGAGTCGAGCGGCCTGGCGGTACTCCAGAACGCGATCGCCAACGGCACCCGCGTGGACGTCGTGAACATCATGACGTTCGACTACTACGACAGGGTGACCACGGACATGGGCGCGGCGGCGATCAGTGCGGCGCAGGGCCTCTACAGCCAGCTCGCGACCCTGTACCCGTCGAAGACCTCGGCCCAGCTCTGGGCGATGGAGGGCAACACGATCCTGCCCGGCATCGACGACTACCCCAAGAAGACCGAGGTCACCTACCTCACCGACGCGCAGAGGCTTCTGGACTTCGCCAGGGCCAACGGGATCAGCACCCTGTCCATCTGGGCGATCCAGCGCGACAACGGCGGCTGCCCAGGGGTGACCGACTCGAATAGCTGCTCGGGCATCGTCCAGAACACGTGGGACTTCAGCCACCTCCTCGAGCCGTTCACCGGCCCCTGACCCGGCGCACCTGTGCCGTAGAACAGTCCGGGTGGGCGCCTCCCGAGTCGCTCGGGGCGCCCAACCCTGTGCCCCTAGAGGCCCGCCAACCGCCCATCGCTCTCGGCAACCGCCACACCTCTGTGGTGTGACGACCGCTCACTCACCGGCCGGTCGCTGGACCACGCAGAACTGGTTTCCGTCAGGATCGCGCATTGTGGTCCATGTCGTCGTGCCCGACTGCGCCATGTCGACCGTCCACAGCTTGGTCGCGCCGAGGCCGGTCAGGCGGTCGACCTCCGCTGTCATGTCGGCGGTGCTGAAGCGCGGGAAGCTCCAGTCGTCGGGTGCCAGCAGCACCTCCTCGGCGCGGTCGCGTCGCTGCGTGTAGCCGGTGGCGGCCGCCCAGAAGTCGGCGAGCCGCTTGGGGTCGGCGCTGGTGAATGTGATGTTGCGCTCGGCCAGTGGCACTTGAACGATCCTCCCGGGGTGGCGGCCGGGCTGCCCAGGGGCTACCGCGGCGGCGCGGCGGCGCGGAGCATCTTCTCGTCGACGTAGGTCTTGTCGGACATGAAGGCCCGACGCCACAGGAAGTACTCGGAGCGCGGCCGGTCGTCGGTGATCTCCGGACCGGGACCGGTGAACGCGGTCACCTGGGCGTCGGCCAGCCACTCGGCGCGGTGGACCGCACGGACCCAGCCGGGGGCGTCGGTGGGCGGGTAGTCGGGAGAGTCGGCGAGCTCACGCAGGGCCTGCGGGCTGCCGAGGACCCGCAGGACCGTCTGGTCGCTGAACTCGAGCGGCGCGTCCGAGCCGAACATGAAGATGCCGTGCCCGCCGGGCGAGAGCAACAGGCTGACGTGCGGGAACACGTTGTGGAACGTGCGTACGTGCGCCTTGAGGTCCTCCATCGGCAGCGCGTAGGGCATCCACAGCATGAACGCCCCGCCGGGCCGCAGGCGGGCCTTGCCCTCGCTCAGGAACTCCCTGGTGTACAGCACCACCGACCCGGCGCTCTCGATCGGCGGTGCCGGGTCCACCGCGATGAGGTCGTAGCGGTCGCGCGCCAGGCGCACGTAGTTGCGCCCGTCGCTGGTGATCACCCGCCCGTCGGGGTGGTGCAGGTAGCCTGCGGCGTCCGGGAAGAACACCGGCATGCGGCTCGGCACGGTCGGCGACAGCTCGACCGCGTCGGTGCGCATGCCCAGCTCGAGCCCGGAGCGGTAGGTGCTGCCCATCCCGAACGCGATCACCAGGAAGTCCCGCGCCTGCGGCCGCAGCGCCTTCGACAGGTAGCTCATGAGCTTGGTGTCGACTGTGAGCGAGGTCACCCCGATGCCCCCGATCAGCAGCCGCCGCCGGGCCGCCGGGCCGCCCACCGTGTCCACCGTGGCCAGCTCGTCCTCGGCGTGGGTCACCGGCAGGCCGACGGCGCGGAGCTGGTTCTCGGTGGCGGTGCGGGTGACCGGCAGATCGAGGGAGGACGCGACCAGCCCGAGCACGGCCAGGACGGCGAGGCCAGTCGCGGCCAGCCGGGCCCGGCCCGCGCTAGGACTGGGACTGGGCACCACCGTCGGCAGGCGGGGCACCGGCGCGCGCCAGGCCGGGTCGGCGGCGAGCAGGGCGGCGCCGGCCAGCAGGTCGAGGCCCCCGAGCAGGAGCACCGAGCCGTTGGTCCCGAGTGTCCCCGCCAGGACGAACGCGGCGCTGAACGAGCCGAGGATGGAGCCGGCGGTGTTGGCGGCGTAGAGCAGGCCGATGCTGCCGCCGGCCGCCTGCGCCGAGGGGGTCGCGAGCCGGCCGGCCAGGGGGAAGGCGTAGCCCATGAGGACCGTGGCCGGCAGCAGCACGACCACCGTGCGGACCACGAACGGGACCGTGCCGACCGTGCCGCTGCCGAGCACGACCGTCGCCTGCGCCAGCACGCCCACCCCCGCCAGGCACAGGCCCAGCGTGCCGGCCCGGTCGCGTCGCGGGCTGTGGCGGCGCCGGTAGACGGCGCTGCCGATGGCGATGCCGGCCAGGAAGATCGCCAGGATCGTGGTGAAGACGTAGATGCTCGAGCCGGTGCCCTCGGACAGCATGCGGGTCCACAGCACCTCGAGGGCGAGCGAGACGAAGCCGGAGACGAACGTGGCCAGCAGGACCGCCCAGCGCGGCGCGCGCCGGCCGCCGGCATGCCGACCGCCGCCACCGGCGCCGCCACCGGTCTGCGCGTCCACGTCGAGCTCCGCGACCTCGTCGTCGCCCCCGACCCGCGGCCCGGCCGCGAGCCTCGACAGCAGCAGCCCGCCGGAGCCGGCGAGAAGGTTGAGCGCCACCGCCACGTAGCTGGTCAGGCGCAGGCCGAGGAGCTCGATCAACACGAAGCCGGCGAGGACTGTGCCGGCGACCGCGCCCGCGGTGTTGGCCGCGTACAGCTCCCCCAGGCGGGCGCCGGCCTCGTCCAGCGTGCGCACGAGGTGGCGCACCAGCAGGGGAAGGGTGGCGCCCATCAGGAAGGTCGCCGGGGCGACCGCCGCCAGCGCGAGCGCGAAGCGCACCGCGGTCAGGGCGAGCGTGTTGTCGACCAGCCCCGGGTAGGCGCCGCGGTAGACCTCCGCCAGATCGTTGAAGGCAAAGGGAAGCAGCACGGCGAAGGCCGCCACGCCCAGCTCGAGCGCACCGTACAGGCGTAGCGGCCGGGAGCTGCGGGTCGCCCAGCGGCCGCCGGCCAGGCTGCCGAAGCCGAGACCGGCCATGAACGCCGTGACGATGGTGGACACCGCCTGGGTGGTGTTGCCGAACACCAGCACCAGCTCGCGCGACCAGACGACCTGGTAGACGAGCCCGGCCGCGCCGGAGCCGATGAACAGCGCGAGGATCAGCCCTCGGCGGGTGGAGCCGGTGCGGCTCGACGGCCTGGTACGGGAGACGGCGACGGTCACAACGGGCTCCTCGGTGCTTGACGGGCGGTGCCGTCCGGAAGGCTTCCAGAAACCACACCAAGCGGCAAACGGCTGTCCACACCCCCTCGGGAACCATGGGAGCCGTGCAAGCGTCAGATCGGGCGACCGCAGCGGGAAGCAGCGGGAACGGGTGGGAGCGGGACGGAGGGATGACGATGCGACCGATTACCAGGCGGGGCCTGGCGCTCGCCGGCTTGGCGCTGGCCGCGCTGGTGGCAGCCGGGTGCGGCGGGGGCGGGCGCACGAGCGGTGCGCAGAGCGGCGGTGGGGCCTCCGGTGAGGCCAAGAGCCTGCCGGCGCGCTCAGCCGCGTCGACGCCGGCGTCCCCCTCCTTCAAGCCGGCGCCGACCGGCAACGGCGCCGCCGCCAAAGCCGGCAGCATCCAGCTCGTCGACCTCGGCAACCGCATCGTGCGCAAGGCCACCGTCGACCTCGAGGTCGGCAAGGGGAAGCTCAACGAGACCGTCTCGCGCGCGACCGACGTCGTCACCCGCCACCGTGGCACCTACGTGAGCGCTTCCACCTCCGTTCCCGACAAGGGCGCGGCTCACGGGCAGGTCGCCTTCCACGTGCCGGTGGACGCCTTCGAGGCGACCCTGGACGAGCTCAAGGGGCTTGGCACCTACCGCGGCGAGCAGTCGAGCACCGAGGACGTCACCGGCCAGTACGTCGACCTGCGCGCCCAGCTCGCCGCCTGGCGCGCGCAGGAGCGCGTGTACCTGCGGCTGCTGGACCGCGCCAAGTCGATCTCCGACGTGATCTCGGTGCAGAGCCAGCTCGAGCAGGTGCAGTCGAACATCAACCGGCTGCAGGGCCAGGTCGACTTCATCGAGGGCGAGTCGTCGTTCTCGACCATCCAGCTGGACCTTTCGGAGCCGGGCGCCGCGGCGCCGACCGAGCCGCGGGGCCGCTTCGCGAGCGCCTGGTCGACGGCGGTCGCCGGGCTCGGCGTGATGGGCGCCGCCGCGCTGGTGGCGCTGATCTGGGCGCTGCCCGTGGCCGCGCTGGCGCTGCTGGTGTGGCTGGCACTACGCGGAGCGCGCAGGCTGCGGCCTCTGCCCGCGGGCACCGCGCCCACACCCCCGGCAGGGCCGTAGTACCTTGGCGGGCAACCCGTCCGGTGCCGGGAGGTTGCCGTGATCCCGCTGAACCAGCTCGTCCCCGAGTGCCTGCTCGCCCTCGGAGGTGCCTTCCTGCTCGGCAACCTGGCCGCCTACATCCGCCTGCGCCCCGCCTGGCGCGACGTCAAGCAGACCCGCCGCGACCAGGGAGGCGGCGGTGCCAGGGCAGCGGCCAAGTCGGCCTCGACCAGGCTGCCGTCGCGGGCGCGCGTGCTCACCAACGTGCTCGTCGGGCTGGTGGTCTCGGTGGCGTCCCTGGCTTCTCTCATACGGGGCTGAGGAGGGCAGCCGCATGGTGGAGCGACGGGTCGTCGTTGATCACGTCGTCCTGGTCGTCGGCGACCTGGCCGGGAGTGACCGCTTCTACGCTGCGGCGCTGGCGGCGCTCGGGTTCACCCGGCTGCACGAGAGCGACGTGGACGGAGCGACCGCCTACGGCCTGGCGGGGCTGGACGACTTCGCCATCGTGCCGGCAGGCGAGGCGCCGCCGACCACCAGCGCACACGTCGCGTTTGTGGCGGAGAGTCGCGAGGCGGTCGACGCCTTCTACGCGGCAGCCCTCGCCGCCGGAGGGACCGCGCGCGCGGCGCCGCGCGTCCGCGAGGAGTACTCACCGCGCTACTACGCCGCGTACGACGGAGGGAGCGGGCGAAGGGAATCGAACCCTCACTGCGAGCTTGGGAAGCTCGTGTTCTGCCATTGAACTACGCCCGCCGGCGGCGGTGATTCTAGCGAGCCGGCGGACTCCTGGGCAATGGCCGGGCGCTCGGCGGGCCGTCTCACCCGGCGGCGTGCCACAATGCGCGAGCGAGAGCCACCAGCGTCCCGGAGCCCCAGGTGATCCTCTCTGACCGCAGTCTTCGCGAGGCGATCGAGGCCGGGCGCCTGATCGTCGACCCACTGGACGAGGGCGCCATCCAGCCGTCGAGCATCGACATCCGGCTGGACGACCGCTTCCGCGTGTTCCACAACGCTCGCTACCCCTATATCGACGTCAGGCAGCCGATGGACGGCCTGACCGAGCTGGTCGAGGTCAAGCCGGACGACGCCCTGATCCTCCATCCTGGGGAGTTCGTCCTCGGGTCAACCCTCGAGACGATCGGCATCCCCCCCGACCTCGCCGCCCGGCTGGAGGGGAAGGCGCTGGCTCTCGACACGCCCGTCCCAACGCCGCGGGGTTGGACGACCATGGCGGCCATCTCCCCCGGCGATCAGGTGTTCGATGACCAGGGCCTGCCGTGCACGGTCGTCGCCGCAACCGATGCGCAGCTCGGGCGTCCCTGCCGAGAGGTCGTGTTCTCCGACGGTCAACGGATCATTGCGGACGTGCAACATCGCTGGCGGACCTGTGACAGGAACGCGCGGGAGCACCATCTGGGGCGGACTGGCATCGTGACGACTGCCGAAATCGCCGGCAAGCTCCGCGTGCGCGACGGGTTCAACCACCATGTCGCCCTGACCGGCGCGGTGCAGTACCCCGAGCGCGAACTGCCAATCGACCCGTACCTTCTCGGCGCATGGCTGGGTGATGGGACCGGCACCAGGGTGGAGATCACTTGCGCCGACGAGGCAATCCTCCACGGGATCCGGGAGGCCGGCCCCGGCAATACGCATGTACCGCCCCGGTACCTCGTCGCGGGGGTGAATCAGCGGACTGCGCTGCTCCAGGGGCTGATGGACAGCGACGGGTACATCGATACCTACGGGCGCTGCGAGTTCGTCAGCACGTTGGAGCCACTGGCCGACGCGGTCGTTGAGCTGGCCGCCAGCCTCGGGTTCCGGCCTGTGAAGACCAAAGGTCGCGCGGCGCTCCACGGGGTCGATAGCGGTCCTGAGTACCGCGTCAAATTCACCCCGCACCGTCCCGTGTTCCGACTTTCTCGCAAGCTCGAGCGCCAGCGCCTCGGAGGACGGCACCACAGCTTCCGGGCGGTCGTGGACGTGCGGGAGACCGAAAGCGCGCCCGTTCGGTGCATCCAGGTCAGCTCTCCATCTGGAATGTTCCTTGCCGGGCGTGGGTTCGTCCCGACGCACAACTCCTCGCTGGGCCGTCTGGGGCTGCTCACGCACTCGACGGCGGGGTTCCTTGATCCGGGGTTCCAGGGGCACGTGACCCTGGAGCTTTCGAACGTGGCGAACCTGCCGATCACCCTCTATCCCGGGATGCGGATCGGCCAGATCGCGGTCTTCCAGCTCACCACACCGGCCGAGCGGCCCTACGGGTCCGGGGGCGTGGGCTCCAAGTACCAGGGACAACGGGGCCCGACGCCCTCCCGCTACTGGGAGAACTTCAGGAACCGGCGCTGAGCCGCGGAAATTGCGGCGTCAGTCCGGCCGGGCGGCTCGGTCCGACTGGGCGGACGCCTCGGCCTCGACCGGCACCGGGTCCGCCAGCGACTGCTCCAGGACCTGGGCCAGGTCGAGCACGCGCACGCCCTCGGCGCCACCTTCCGCCTGGCGCTGCTTGACCGCGTCGTCCAGCATCACCGTGCAGTACGGGCAGGCCGTGCCGATCACGTCCGCGCCGGTCGACAGCGCCTCGTCGGTGCGATCGAGGTTCACGCGCTTGCCGAGGCGCTCCTCCATCCACATGCGCGCGCCGCCGGCGCCGCAGCAGAAGCCGCGCTCGCGGCAGCGGTGCATCTCGACCGAGCGGACCCCGGGCACCGCGTCGAGCACCTGCCGCGGCGCGTCGTAGACCTTGTTGTGACGGCCGAGGTAGCAGGGGTCGTGGTAGGTCACGGTGAGCTCGAGCGGTGTGGACGGCGACAGCCGCCCCTCGGCGACCAGCCGCTGCAGCAACTGCGAGTGGTGGATGACCTCGTAGCCGGTCGCCCCCAGGTCGGGGTACTCGCGTCCGAGTGTGTTGAGGCAGTGCGGGCAGGAGGCGATCACCTTGCGCACGCCGGCCGAGCTCATGGTCTCGATGTTCTGCTGCGCCTGCACCTGGTAGAGGTACTCGTTGCCGAGCCGGCGAGCGGGGTCGCCCGTGCACGACTCGCGCGGGCCGAGCACCGCGAAGCCGACGCCGGCGCGGTGCAGCAGGCGCGCGACCGACTGCACGGCCCTGCGCGCCCGGTCCTCGAGCGCGCCGGCGCAGCCGACCCAGTACAGGTACTCGGCCTCGTCCGGGATCCGGTCGGTGACCACCGGCACCTCGAAGTCGAGGCCCTGGGTCCAGGCCAGGCGCTGGCCGCCGCCGAGCCCCCAGGGATCGCCGGAATTCTCGATGTTGCGCAGCATGGTGCCCGCCTCGGTGGGGAAGCGGGACTCCATCAGCACCTGGTAGCGACGCATGTCGAGGATGGTGTCGACGTGCTCGATGTCCACCGGGCACTGCTCGACGCAGGCGCCGCAGGTGGTGCACGACCACAGCACGTCGCTGCCGACCACGTCCTGGACCAGGTCTTTCGAGAGCACCGCCGGGTCGTGGCCGTCCGGTGCCTCGGCCGAAGCCTCGCCGAGCAGGTAGGGCGCTTTCTCGAACATGTGGTCACGCAGGTCGGTCACGACCAGCTTGGGCGACAGCGGCTTGCCGGTGTTCCAGGCCGGGCACTGGTCCTGGCAGCGCCCGCACTCCGTGCACGTGACCAGGTCGAGGAGCTGCTTCCATTTGAAGTCCTCGATCTTGCCGGCGCCGAAGACGTCCTCCTCGCTCGTCTCCTCGGGGTCGATCTTCAGGGTGACCAGCGGGCCGAGCCCGTCCGGCCGGCGCGAGAAGGCCACGTTGAAGGGCGCGCTGAAGATGTGCAGGTGCTTGGAGTACGTCACCAGGACCAGGAAGCCCGCGACCACGCCGATGTGGGCGAGCAGGAAGGCGGTCTCGACCCCCTGGAGCGTGCCGGGGGAAAGGCCGTCGAGCAGCCTGCCCACGCCGCGCGAGGCGAAGGCCCAGTCCCCGTACGCGAGCGCGCCGCGCGCGGCGCGGGCGCCGCGATAGATCAGCAGGGTGACGATCACCGCGCCGATCATGCCCAGGATCACCCACGCCTGGCCGGTGTGGGAGCGGTAGAAGCGCGAGTCGCGGTCGCGGCGGGCGGGGGACTCCCGCAGGCGGATCACCGCGAATACCACCAGGCTGGCGAGCACCGCCACGGAGATGAGGTCCTGGAGGAAGCCGAGCGCAGGCCAGTGCCCGACCAGGGGGAGCGCGAAGCGGTCGCTGAACAGCTCGCCGTACGCCTCGAGGATGCTGGTGAGCAGCACCACGAAGCCCCAGAAGGTGAGGAAGTGGGCGGTCCCCGGCAGTGGCCGCTGCAGCAGCTTCCGCTGGCCGAAGACCTCGACCAGCTCGGCGCGCAGCCGTGCCCAGGCTCCCTCGAAGCGCTCGGGCGCCGGCCTGCCCACCCCGATCAGCCGGACGAGCTGCTCCACCCGCCGACCCGCCAGGGCGATGGCGAGGAAGGTGATGACGGCCCCGATGGCGAGCTTCAAGGTGCTGCCTCCTGACGGTGAACGACCCCCGGCGCTGCGCAATCGTACCGCCGGGCAACCACGGGAACACCGGGAAGCCCCGAGTTGTGGACAGCGGGCGAAGCGGTCCCGTGTGCCGGCCGGCACCGGTGGCGTGTGACGTGCGTCACTGCCGGACCGGCCCCGCGGAGCGCAGGATCCGAGCAACCGCGCACGACCCCTGCTGGCACCAAGTGCCATGAGGCGTACGCTGAGCTGCCGCCGGACCGGCCGGGCGAGGACCGCCGGCCACGGCAGGACCCCGAACGGCGGCCGGGAGCGGAGAATGGGCCGAGCCCGCTCCGCTCCCGGCCCCTTCCATCGCTCGCCGCCAGGGTGGACCCTCTCCTCCCGGACCCCCGTGTGGTCGGCCAAAGCGTTAGCCTTGGACGATGAACGGCTCGCCGAGCCCGGCCCCTCCCGAGGTGCGGTCGCGCGGCCGGCACCCCGGCCGGGCACCGCTCGTCCTGGCGTCGGGCCTGCTGGTCGCGGTCCTGGTCGTGGTCGTGGTGGCGGCGCTCGTGCTGGGAGCGCGCTCGCGAGGCGCCGCGACCAGCGGCGCAGCGGCCACCTCCGGGGGGCGGCGCCATGCCTACCTGCTCGAACCGGCCGGGCGGCCGACGGTGCGGGTGTCGCTCGAGGCCGCCGCCACCGAGGCCGCTCGCGAGCGGGGGCTCTCGCACCGCCGCGAACTGCCGGCCGGCACCGGCATGGTCTTCCTCTTCCCGGGGGACACGCTCGTCTCCTTCTGGATGAAGGACACGCTGGTCCCGTTGCAGATAGCCTTCGTCGCCGGGGACGGGCGGGTGGTGGGCCTGGTCGAGATGGCGCCCTGCCGTGCCGACCCGTGCCCGGCCTACGCGCCCGGCCGCCCCTACCGGTACGCGGTCGAGCTGGGCTCCGGCGCATTCACCGCCGCCGGCGTCGCCGAGGGCGACCGGGTGGTCCCCCAGGACCCGTCGAGCGTTCCTCCCGCATCGTGAACGCCCAGGTCAACGACCTGATAAACTCTGTACGGCAGAAAACTTGACAAGGAGATGCTCAAGTCTCTACTTTGTCACGCGGACAGCCGTGAGCGCGCCGGGGTGGTCGGTCGGGCACCACCGGGCCGCGGCGGCTGCGGGACCGAAGTCAACAGGAACTGGCAAGCTCGAGGTGATCAGATGGCCAAGGCGGTAGGGATCGACCTGGGGACCACGAACTCGGTAGTCGCCACGCTCGAAGGCGGTGAGCCGACGGTCATCCCCAACGCCGAGGGATCGCGGACGACCCCGTCGGTGGTGGCCTTCTCCAAGACCGGCGAGGTGCTGGTCGGCGAGGTGGCCAAGCGGCAGGCGGTCACCAACCCGGAGCGCACGATCCGGTCGGTCAAGCGCCACATGGGCGAGTCCTCCTGGCGCTTCCGCGCCGACGGCAAGGAGTTCACGCCGCAGCAGATCAGCGCGTTCATCCTCCAGAAGCTCAAGAGGGACGCCGAGGCGTACCTGGGCGACCAGGTGACGCAGGCGGTCATCACCGTGCCCGCCTACTTCGACGACGCCCAGCGGCAGGCCACCAAAGAGGCCGGCCAGATCGCCGGGCTCGAGGTCCTGCGGATCATCAACGAGCCGACCGCCGCCTCCCTCGCCTACTCGCTCGACAAGGAGAACGACCAGACCATCCTGGTGTTCGACCTGGGCGGCGGCACCTTCGACGTGTCCCTGCTGGACATCGGCGAGGGCGTGATCGAGGTGCAGGCGACCTCGGGCGACATGCACCTGGGCGGCGACGACTGGGACCAGCGAATCGTCGACTGGCTGCTCAAGGACTTCAAGAACAACCACGGCATCGACCTGTCGAACGACAAGATGGCCATGCAGCGCCTGAAGGAGGCGGCTGAGAAGGCCAAGATCGAGCTGTCCTCGACGCTCGAGACCACCATCAACCTGCCGTTCATCACCGCCACCCCGCAGGGGCCGCTGCACCTCGAGCAGCGCCTGACCCGTGGCGAGCTCGAGCGCATGACCGCCGACCTGGTGGAGCGCTGCCGCGGCCCGTTCGACCGGGCGGTGAGCGACTGGAAGAGCAAGACCGGCAAGAGCATGGGCGACATCCAGCACGTCGTGCTGGTGGGCGGCTCGACCCGGATGCCGATGATCGTCGACTTCGTCAAGAAGCTCACCGGCGGCAAGGAGCCGCACAAGGGCGTCAACCCCGACGAGGTCGTGGCGGTGGGCGCGTGCCTGCAGGCCGGCGTGCTCAAGGGCGAGGTCAAGGACATCCTGCTGCTCGACGTGACCCCGCTGTCGCTGGGCATCGAGACCAAGGGCGGCGTGATGACCAAGCTCATCGAGCGCAACACCACGATCCCGACGCGGCGGTCCGAGGTCTTCACCACGGCCGAGGACGGCCAGACCGAGGTCGACGTCAAGGTCTTCCAGGGCGAGCGCGAGATGACCTACGGCAACAAGCTGCTCGGCAACTTCCAGCTCGTGGGCATCCCGCCCGCGCCGCGCGGCGTGCCGCAGATCGAGGTCACGTTCGACATCGACGCCAACGGCATCGTCAACGTCTCGGCCAGGGACAGGGCGACCAGCAAGGAGCAGTCGATGACCATCACCGGCGGCACCGCCCTGCCCAAGGACGACATCAACCGCATGGTCCACGAGGCCGAGCAGTACGCCGAGGAGGACCGGCGGCGACGCGAGGCCGTGGAGGCCAAGAACCGCGCCGAGCAGCTCGTCTACCAGACCGAGAAGAGCCTGAAGGACTACGGCGACAAGATCTCGGACTCCGACCGGGCAGGCGTCGAGCAGGCGCTGTCCGCCCTCAAGGAGAAGCTGACCACCGACGACACCGTCGCGATCCGCTCGGCCACCGAGACGCTGCAGCAGGCGAGCTACAAGCTGGCCGAGGCGGTGTACGCGCAGGCGTCCCAGACGGGCCCGGGCCAGAGCCAGGCCGGCGGTGACGCCGGCGGCACCCAGGCCGGCGCCGGTGGCCAGGGTCAGGGCGACGGCGACGTGGTCGACGCCGAGATCATCGACGAGGGAGACCAGCAGAAGGGAGCCTGAGAGGAGGGAACCATGTCAACGATGAGGTGGGACCCGTTCCGGGACCTGACATCCATCCAGGACGAGATCAACCAGATGTTCGAGCGGGTGTTCGGGCGCCGCGGTGCTGGCGGCGAGGGCGCCTTCGGGCGGGCGACGTGGGCACCGGCCGTGGACATCTCCGAGCGCAAGGACGCCTACGTGGTCACCGCCGAGGTGCCCGGCGTGAAGCCGGAGGACCTGGACGTGACGCTGGAGGACGGGCTGCTCACGATCCAGGGTGAGCGGCATGCGGAGGAGGAGACCTCGGACCGGCAGTACCACCGCGTGGAGCGCCGCTACGGGAGCTTCCGCCGCTCGATCACGCTGCCGAGCCAGGTGAAGACGGACGCGATCGAGGCGAGCTACTCGGACGGCGTGCTCCAGGTGACCGTGCCCAAGGCCGACGAGGCCAAGCCCAAGAAGATCACTGTCCGGCCTGGTCGCCGGAGCGTGGAGCCGAGCTCGCCGACGGTGACCAGCTAGCTGTGGGACGAGGGAGGCGGCCCCGTGGCCGTCTCCCTCCCCTCGAAGGGAGCGGTGAGAGCGTGAGAGCGTACGTCGCCAGGGCGCTCGCGGGGCGCTCTCGGAGGGGGGCCAAGAAGGTGCAGCAGAGAGCCGAGCTACAGGTGGACGACGATCAAGTGAACAACGACGCCAGCCGTGCTCCCGAGCCGGACGACCTGACCGAGGCAGAGGCAGAGCCGGGGCCTGGAGCCACCGAGACCGAGGCTGCCGAGGAGGCGGCCACCGAGAGCCGGGCGGAGGCCGACCCGGCCGCGGTCGCGACCGAGGCCGCGACCGACGGCCAGGCCGCGGACACTGCGGACACCGCGGAGAGCGTCGCGGACGGCGGGCCGAGCGCCGAGCCGGCCGCGGACGCCGCCGCCGAGGCCCGGACGGCCGACCCGGCCGAGCCTGCCGTCGCCGGACCCACCGCGACGCCGGAGGTCACAGAGGTCACAGAGGCCGCAGAGACCCTAGAGGCCAGCGGGCCCGCGGGGCCCGAGCCGGCCTCGTCCGACCCCGCGGAGGGGCAGGCAGCCCCGGCGGCCGCCGCGGCGGAAGGTGCGGAGCCGCCCGCCGCCGAGACCGGCCAGCCCGTGGTGGAAGCCGCCGCCGAGCCGGCCGCCGCAGCTGAGCCTACGGCCGAGCCCGCCGCCGACACCGCCGGGACCGAGGCCGCCACGGACGAGGGCGAGCCGGCCGCCGCGGAGCCGCCCGCCGCCGAGCCGGCCCCCGCGGTCGCCGCCGCGGTCGCCGCCGCGGGTGACGCGGAGCCGAGCGAGGCGGTCCTCGCCGATCTGGTCGCCGCGCGAGCCAAGGCCGAGGGCTACCTCGACGACCTCCGCCGGCTGCAGGCCGAGTTCGACAACTATCGCAAGCGAACCATGCGGGAACAGACCGCCCGTATCGCCTCCGCCTCGCAGGCGCTGGTCTCCCGGCTCCTGCCGGTGCTCGACAACTTCGAGCTGGCGGTCTCCCACGCCGAGCAGTCGCGCGACTTCGACCGCATGCTCAAGGGCGTCGAGATGGTCTTCGGCGAGCTCCAGGAGCTGCTCTCGAACGAGGGCCTGGTCGCCATCGAGGCGGAAGGCAAGCCGTTCGACCCCGAGCGGCACGAGGCGGTCGTCGCCGTCGAGCAGGAGGGCGTCGAGGCGGGCACGGTGGTGGACGTGATCCGCAAGGGGTACGAGTTCAACGGCAGGGTCCTTCGCCCTGCCATGGTGAAGGTAGCCAGGTAGGACAGAACGTGAACAACCCGGAGTATCTCGAGAAGGACTTCTACGCGATCCTGGGGGTGTCCGAGGACGCTTCGGCCCAGGACGTCAAGAAGGCCTACCGGAAGCTCGCCCAGCAGCTCCATCCTGACGCCAACCCCGGCGACAGGACCGCCGAGGAGCGTTTCAAGGAGGTCGGGCGGGCCTACAGCGTCCTGTCCGACCCCAAGAAGCGGTCCGAGTACGACGAGGCGCGGCGGCTGGTCAGATCCGGCGCATTCGGGGGCTTCGGCGGGTTCCCGGGCGGGGGCTACGGCAACCAGCGGGTCCGGGTGGAGGACTTCGGGGACCTGGGCGACCTCGGAGGGCTCGGCGGCCTCTTCGGGAACCTCTTCGGCGGCGGCCGCGGCCAGCAGCGCGCCGCCCGGCGCGGCCGCGACGTGGAGAGCGAGGTCACCCTCGGCTTCGAAGAGGCCGTCAGGGGCGCAACCATCCCGCTGCAGCTGCGTGGCCCGGCCGCGTGCCACACCTGCAAGGGCACCGGCACCCAGCCCGGCACGCTGCCGCGGCACTGCCCCACCTGCAACGGCCGCGGCACGGTCACCCGCGACCAGGGCCTGTTCGGCCTGTCCAGCCCCTGCCCCACCTGCCAGGGCCGCGGCACGGTGATCGACCACCCCTGCCCCACCTGCAACGGCAGCGGCACCGAGGTCCGCACCAGGGAGCTCAAGGTGCGCATCCCGGCGGGGGTGAGCGACGGGGCCACCATCCGGCTGAAGGGCCAGGGGGAGCCGGGTCACACCAACGCGCCCGCCGGTGACCTGATCGTCAAGGTGCACGTCACGCCGCACCCGCTGTTCGGCCGGCGCGACCAGGACCTGCTCATGACCGTGCCGGTGACCTTCGCCGAGGCCGCGCTGGGCACCGAGCTGACGGTGCCGACCCTGGACGGCCAGGTGACCGTGAAGGTCCCGCCCGGCACGCAGAACGGGCGCACCTTCCGGGTCAAGGGCCGCGGCGTCCCCGGCAACGGCCGCAGCAAGCCGGCCGGGGACCTGCTGATCACCGTCCAGGTCGCGGTGCCCGAGAAGCTCTCGCGCAGGGAGCGTGAGCTGTTGCGCGAGTTCGCTTCATTGTCCGACGTCTCCCCGAGGTCGTACCTCGGCATGGACCAGTAGCGAGGCGGTGACCCATGGCGGAGCGAGACGGGTCAGGTCCGCCGGACGACCTGGCGGTGTTCGTGATCTCGGTGGCGGCCGAGCTGGCCGGCGTCCATCCCCAGACGCTGCGCATCTACGAGCGCAAGGGGCTGGTCCGGCCGAAGCGGACCGTCAAAGGCTCGCGCCGGTACTCCTCGCGCGACATCGAGCGGCTCCGTGAGATCCAGGAGCTGACCCGCAAGGGCGTGAACCTTGCGGGCGTACGGCGGGTCATGGAGCTGGCCGAGCAGGTCGAGCGGCTCAAGCAGCGGGCCGCGAAGCTCGAGGCGGAGCTGCGCGCCCAGGCCCGTGGCCACCGGCAGGAGCTGGAGGCGGCGCGCCGCGCCAACCGCCGCGATCTCGTCCCCTACTCGTCGGCCATCGTCCTCTACGAGCCGCAGCGCGGTCCGCGGTGGCCCCGCCGGCCGACGTGACCCACCCGTGAGCAGGCACGACCCGACACACAAGATGCACAAGACACACAAGATGCACAAGCCGACGAAGGTCTGAGAGATGGATGTCAACGCGTTCACCCACAAGGCCCAGGAGGCGCTCGCCGGAGCGCAGCGTCTGGCGCTCGCCAACGACCATCAGCGCGTCGAGCCCGAGCACGTGCTGGCGGCGCTCCTCTCCGACCCGGAGGGGATCGTCTTCCCGGTGGTGCGCCGGGCCGGCGCCGACCCGGGCGCCCTGAAGGCGCGCGCCGGCGAGGCGCTGAACCGCATTCCGAAGGTCTACGGCCCCGGGCAGGAGGTGGTGCTCTCACCGCAGACGGCCCGGCTGATCGAGCGCGCCCGGCGCGAGGCGTCGGCCCTGGGCGACCAGTACGTCTCCACCGAGCACCTGCTGCTCGCCCTGGCCGAGGGCTCCGACCGCGCGGCGGGCCTGCTCACCGAGGCGGGCGTGACCCGCGAGGCGATCCTCTCCGCGCTCCAGCAGGTCCGCGGCTCCAAGCGCGTCACCGACCAGGACCCGGAGTCCAAGTACCAGGCGCTGGAGCGCTTCGGCCGCGACCTCACCGAGCTCGCCCGCGCCGGCGGGCTCGACCCGGTCATCGGCCGCGACGACGAGATCCGCCGGGTGGTGCAGGTGCTGTCACGGCGCACCAAGAACAACCCGGTGCTGATCGGCGACCCCGGCGTCGGCAAGACCGCGATCGTTGAGGGGCTCGCCGGCCGCATCGTCGCCGGCGACGTGCCCGAGTCGCTGCGGGACAAGCGCATCATCGCGCTCGACCTCGGCTCGATGATCGCCGGGTCCAAGTACCGCGGCGAGTTCGAGGAGCGGCTCAAGGCGGTGCTCGACGAGATCCGCGAGTCCGAGGGCGAGGTCATCACCTTCATCGACGAGCTGCACACAGTCGTGGGCGCCGGCGCGGCCGAGGGCGCCATGGACGCCGGCAACATGCTCAAGCCGATGCTGGCCCGCGGTGAGCTGCACATGATCGGCGCGACCACCCTGAACGAGTACCGCAGGCACATCGAGAAGGACGCCGCCCTGGAGCGCCGCTTCCAGCCGGTGTTCGTCGGCGAGCCGAGCGTGCCGGACGCCGTCGCGATCCTCCGCGGCCTCAAGGAGCGCTACGAGGTGCACCACGGCGTGCGCATCCAGGACTCCGCGCTGGTCGCCGCGGCGGTGCTGTCCAACCGCTACGTCACCGGCCGCTACCTGCCCGACAAGGCGATCGACCTGGTCGACGAGGCCGCCTCCCGGCTGCGCATCGAGATCGACTCGATGCCGACCGAGGTCGACGTGCTCGAGCGGCGCGCCAAGCAGCTCGAGATCGAGCGCGCCGCCCTGCGCAAGGAGACCGACGAGCCCTCGCGCGAGCGCCTGGCCAAGCTCGAGGAGGAGCTGGCCGGCTTGCAGGAGGAGCGGGACGCCCTGAAGGCCCACTGGGAGGCCGAGAAAGAGGTCATCTCCTCGATCCGCGCCACCAAGGCCCGCATCGAGGAGACCCGCGGCCTCGCCGAGCGGGCCGAGCGCGACGGCGACCTCAGCCGGGCGGCCGAGCTGCGCTACGGCGTGCTGCCCGGGCTCGAGCGCGAGCTGACCGCCGCCAACGAGCGCTTGGGCGGGCTCCAGTCCGACCGCAAGATGCTGAAGGAAGAGGTGGACGAGGAGGACGTGGCCGAGGTCGTGTCCGCCTGGACCGGCATCCCGGTCACCCGCCTGATGCAGGGGGAGATGGCCAAGCTGCTGCGCCTCGAGGACGAGCTGCACCGGCGGGTCGTCGGCCAGGACGAGCCGGTCGCGGCGGTGGCCGACGCCATCCGCCGGTCCCGCGCGGGGATCGCGGAGCCCGGCCGCCCGATCGGCTCCTTCCTGTTCCTCGGCCCGACCGGCGTTGGCAAGACCGAGCTCGCCCGCGCCCTGGCCGAGGTCCTCTTCGACGACGAGCGCGCCATGGTCCGCATCGACATGAGCGAGTACGGCGAGAAGCACTCGGTCGCCCGCCTGATCGGCGCCCCCCCGGGCTACGTCGGCTACGAGGAGGGCGGCCAGCTCACCGAGGCGGTCCGTCGCCGCCCCTACTCGGTGGTGCTGCTCGACGAGATCGAGAAGGCCCACCCCGACGTGTTCGACGTGCTGCTCCAGGTGATGGACGACGGTCGCCTGACCGATGGCCAGGGCCGGACGGTGGACTTCGCCAACGTGGTCCTGATCATGACATCGAACCTCGGCTCGCAGCTCATGATCGACCTGCTCGAGCCCGAGGAGGTGATCAGGGAGCGGGTCATGGCGGTGGTCAGGGAGGCGTTCAAGCCGGAGTTCCTCAACCGGCTCGACGACGTCCTCGTGTTCCAGCGGCTGTCGCGGGTCGACCTCGGCAAGATCGTCGACATCCAGCTCGGGCTGCTGCGGGAGCGGCTCACCGGCCGGAGGCTCGGCCTGCGGCTCACGCCGGCGGCCAAGGAGTGGCTGGTCGACCGGGGCTACGACCCGGCCTACGGGGCGCGGCCGCTGCGCCGCCTGGTGTCCAAGGCGATCGGCGACGAGCTGGCGCGCCGCCTGCTGGGCGGGGAGATCGGCGACGGCGACACCGTCGTGGTCGACGCCGGCGCGGCGGGGCTGACCTTCACCCGCGAGGAGCCGGCCGCGGTCGCGTAAAGGCCCGGGGTACTCAAGCCCTGGGCTGGCCGGTTACACTCCGGCCATGGCACCACCGCGCAGTCACCGCCGCGCCGCCCGCCCGATCTACCCGGGCGTGCTGCCGATCTTCATCAGCGGGGTGATCGGCTTCTTCGCATACCGGCTCGGCTACCGCCTGCCGTGGCACGCGCCGGTCTACCTCAAGCTGGCGCTGGAGGCGGTGGTCGTCTACTTCGCGTGGAAGGCGTGGAAGTTCTTCCGTGGGGCGTTCAAGGCGCAGATCCGCTTGTTCAACGCCCAGGCGATGATCGCCTACGCCGTGGCGCTCCAGGCGGTCATTCTGTTGCTGCGGAGTTAGGCTCCTCGGCGACCACCCGGGCCGCCGGCTGCCCGCAGCGGCACTCCCACACCTCGGGGACCTCGGCCTCAACCGCGAACGGCACCGAGACCAGGTGCTCCCGGGTGCACAGGTAGGCGACCACCTGCCGAGGAGCGTAGGCGCTGGAGGGCGCCTGCAGCCGTTCGAACTCCGCCGGAAGGCTGTGCCCGCTGCGCTGATCCATGGGATCGACCCGCTCGCTCTTATATATGCAATTTCCTTGCTGAGAAGTATTGCATGCCGCCTGCGCATCTGATCCCGCGACCTTGCCGGTCTTCGGCGGAGACCACGACAATGGGCCGGCGGGGCCTCGAGGCCGGCGGGGCCTCGCCTCGGCGCCGGCGGGCCCCAGCGCCGGCCCGGCCCTACGCACTCCAGGGAGGCAACCGCAACGCGAATACGACGAATCGCTACGTTTCATCTCGTGGTTGCGGGAACTGCTTGAGAAGTATCCGTCGCAAGCCGATGAGATCACGGGGCCGCGCCGTCGCGGCGGGCGGTGTGGCCCCACTCACCACCCCCGGCCGGGTGCCCGGGCCGCTGGTCGCGGCGGGCCTGGCGGTCGCGGTCATCGCCATCTCCACCTCGCCCATCCTGGTGCGGGTCGCGCACGTCCCGGCGCTCGCGCTCGCCTTCTGGCGCTGCCTCGCCGGGGCCCTGCTGGTGGCACCGTTCGCGCTGCGCGGCGGCCGCGCCCGGCCGACCTGGAGGGACGCGCGCCGGCTGGCGCTGTCCGGCGCCTGCCTTGCGCTGCATTTTGCGCTCTGGAACGCCTCGCTGGCGCTGACCACAGTGGCCTCGTCCACCGTGCTGGTCGCCTGCTCGCCGTTCTTCGTCGGCCTGCTCGCCGGGCCGTACCTGGGGGAGCCGCCGTCGCGGCGTGGCTGGGCCGGCATCGCCCTGACCATCGCCGGCGCCGCGCTGATCGCGCTGGGCGACGCCGGCGCGGTCGACCTCGGCCCACGCGCCCTGCTCGGCGACGCCATGGCCTTCGGCGGCGCGGCGGCGATCGCCGGGTACTTCCTGATCGGCCGCTCGGTGCGCCGGCATCTGGCGGCCAGCACCTACGCCGCCTCGGTGTACGGCGTGGCGGCCGCGGTGCTGCTGCCGGCCAGCCTGATCGGCGGGGCGCCGCTGGCGGGCTACCGCACCGGCTCGTGGCTGGCGGTCGGCGGGGTGGTCGCCGGGCCGCAGCTCCTCGGGCACACGGTCTTCAACGCGCTGCTGTCGACGCTCACCGCCGACGTGGTCGCGGTGGTCGGCCTGACCGAGCCGGTCGGTGCCACGCTGCTCGCGTGGGCATTCTTCCGGGAGCTGCCCACGCCCTGGTTCTGGCCCGGGGCCGCGCTGGTGCTGGCCGGGGTGTGGCTCGTGGCCCGTGGCCACGGCCGGCGGTCCCTGTCGGACCGGGCGGTAGACTGACGCTCCCGGGCCGAGGTGCTCCGGGCACCGACCGAAACGAGAAAGCGAGCGCAGCATGCCGGGAACGATCCTCATCGGCACGCAGTGGGGTGACGAGGGCAAGGGCAAGGCCACCGACCTGCTCGCCGACAGGATGGACGTTGTCGTGCGCTACCAGGGCGGCAACAACGCGGGGCACACGGTCGTGGTGGCGGGGCGCACCTTCAAGCTCCACCTGGTGCCGAGCGGCATCCTGCACCCGCACATCACCACGCTGATCGGCGACGGGGTGGTCATCGACCCGGGCGTGCTGCTCGCGGAGCTCGCGGCGCTGGAGGCGCAGGGCATCTCCACCGCCAATCTCAAGGTCTCGGCCAACGCCCACCTGATCATGCCGTGGCACAAGGAGCGGGACAAGCTCGCCGAGCGCTACCTCGGCCGCAACAAGATCGGCACCACCGGTCGGGGGATCGGCCCGGCCTACGGCGACAAGGTGGCCAGGCTCGGCATCCGCGTCCAGGACCTGCTCGACCCCAAGATCCTCCTGCAGAAGGTCGAGGTGGTCCTGCGGGAGCGCAACCCGCTGCTCGCCAAGGTCTACAACCGGCTGCCGTTCGACGCCGAGGCGGTGGTCGAGGAGTACATGACCTACGCCGAGGCGCTGCGCCCACGCATCACCGACGCCTCGCTGTACCTGTGGCGTGCGCTGCGCGACGGCAGGCAGGTGCTGTTCGAGGGCGCTCAGGCGACCATGCTCGACGTCGACCACGGCACCTACCCGTTCGTCACCTCGTCCTCGCCGGTGTCCGGCGGTGCCCTGGCGGGCGCGGGGATCGGCCCGCGCGAGATCGAGCGGGTCATCGGCCTGGCCAAGGCGTACACCACCAGGGTCGGCTCCGGGCCGCTGCCAACCGAGCTGGACGGCCCCGAGGGAGAGGTCCTGGCCCGCGAGGGTGCCGAGCTCGGCACCACCACCGGACGGGCGCGCCGCTGCGGCTGGCTCGACACCGTGGTGCTCCGCTACGCGGCCCGGCTGAACGGCCTCACCGAGCTTTTCCTGTCCAAGCTCGACGTGCTGTCGAGCTTCGACCGCATCCCGGTGGCCACCGCCTACCGGGTCGACGGCGCGGTGACCGACGACTGGCCCATGACCCAGACCGAGGTGCACCACGCCGAGCCCGTCTATGAGCACTTCGACGGCTGGCGGGAGGACATCACCGGCGTCGCCCGCTACGCCGACCTCCCGCGCGCGGCGCGGGCCTACGTGGAGGCGGTCGAGAAGCTCAGCGGGGTGCCGGTGACGGCGGTGTTCGTCGGCCCCGGGCGGGAGCAGACGCTGCTCCGGGAGCCGAGAGGCAATGGCGGCGGTGGCGACGGGACAGCGGTTGCCCGCGGAAAGGGATAGCCATGCGGATCGCGGTGATCGGCAGCGGCGGGCGGGAGCACGCCCTGGTCGAGGCGCTCGCGGCGCACGCCGACGTGGAGCGGCTGTTCGCCGTGCCGGGCAACGCCGGCACCGCGGCCCGCGCCGACAACGTCAACGGCATCGGCGTCAGCGATGCGCCCGCGCTGGCGGCTTTCGTCGAGTCCGAGCAGGTCGACCTGACGGTGATCGGGCCGGAGGCGCCGCTGGTCGCGGGGGTTGCGGACTACTTCCTGGACCGCGGGCTCGCGGTGTTCGGCCCGACCGCCGCCGCTGCCCGCATCGAGGGCTCGAAGGCGTTCGCCAAGGAGGTCATGGCCGCGGCCGGCGTGCCCACGGCGCGCGCGGAGGTGTTCGGCGACGCGGTCGCGGCCGTCCACGCGCTGGACCGGTTCGAGCCGCCGTGGGTGATCAAGGTCGACGGGCTGGCCGCCGGCAAGGGCGTCACGGTCACCTCCGACCGGGCCGCCGCCAAGGCCGCCGTCGAGGCCGCGCTGATCGGCCGGGTGCACGGTGACGCCGGCGGTCAGATCCTGCTCGAGGAGTACCTGGACGGTCCGGAGGCGAGCCTGTTCGCGCTGAGCGACGGGCGCACGGTGGTGCCGCTCGCCCCGGCACGCGACTACAAGCGGGTCCTCGACGGCGACCAGGGGCCCAACACCGGTGGGATGGGCGCCTGCTCGCCGTTGCCGGACTTCCCCGAATCCCTGGTCGAGGAGGTGCGCCGCACCATCCTGGAGCCGACCGTCGCGGAGCTCGCCGCCCGGGGCATGCGCTACCAGGGCCTGCTCTACGCGGGGCTGGCGCTGACCGCCACGGGTCCCAGGGTGGTGGAGTTCAACTGCCGCTTCGGCGACCCGGAGGCACAGGTGGTCGTGCCACGGCTGGCGAGCGACCTCACCGAGCTGCTGTGGGCCACCACCGAGGGTGTGCTGGCCGGCCAGAAGGTCGCCTGGGACCCGCGCGCCTGCGTCACGGTGGTGCTGGCCTCCGGCGGCTACCCGGGCTCCTACCGCCGCGGCTTCGAGATCGACGGCCTCGAGGCCGCCGAGGCCCAGCCGGGCGTGCGCGTCTACCATGCCGGCACCGTGCGGGACGCTGCCGGCACGCCCCGGACCGCCGGTGGCCGGGTGCTGGCCGTCACCGCCCTGGGCGGCCACCTGGCCGAGGCCCGGTCCCGCGCCTACGCCGCCGCCCGCCTGATCCACTTCGAAGGCGTCCACTACCGCCACGACATCGCCGCCCCGCCCGCACCCTGACCAGCGACCCAACTACCAGTTCGGTAAGAACTAGTAGTTGACTGGTAGTCGGTGGCGGCGCATCCGGGCCGGCACTGGACGGACAGGATATGCTTTTGTCATAGTTCGGGCGGGATGACTGGTGCGGGAGTAGAGGTGAAGGCCGGGGGCGTACCCGGGGACGGGCGGAGGCCCGCGCCGGGACCGCCGGTGATCGAGCAGTACCAGCGGGTGCCGGTGCAGGTGCGCAAGCCCGACCCGCGGTCGCCGGCGGTCGCTGCGCGGCTGGCCGAGCTGATCGCGGGCGTCGTGCCGGACCTGCGCACAGAGCACGTCGGCAGCTCGGCCGTGCAGGGCCTGGCGGGCAAGGGCACCATCGACCTGCTGCTGCCGACGCCGGCCGAGCGCATCCGCGCGGTGACCAAGGCGCTGGTCCGCCTCGGCTTCCAGCGGCAGACCATCCCGCAGGCGTTCCCGGACACCCGCCCGATGCTCCAGGGCGTCGTGCGCCACGGGGGGCGTCGCTACCGCGTGCACCTGCACGTCGTCCCGGATGCCAGTCCCGAGATCGAGGAGCTGCGCGGCTTCCGCGACGCCCTGCGCGCCGACGTGGTCCTGCGCCGTGACTACGAGCAACTGAAGCGCGACATCGTCGCCCGCGGGCTCACCGACGCCACCGAATTCACCGAGGCCAAGCGCGACTTCATCGTCGCCACGCTGTGGCGTCTGGGGCTGCGCGCCCGCCGCGACGCCGGCGAGGAGCGGTAGGCGGGGTCCCCCCGTCCGACTAGAATGCGGCCGGACCCTCCGGACGCTCCGGACCTACCGGGGACCCCTTGGGGTCCAGGGACCCCGAGCCGAGCAAGTGAGGAATCAGGTATGCCGCAGCCACGTGTTGGGATCGTCCTTGGCTCCAGCTCAGACGAGGAGCGGGCCCAAACGGCCGCGGTGATGCTGGAGAAGTTCGGCGTCGACTACGAGCTCGAGGTGCTCAGCGCGCACCGCAGCCCGCGCCGTGTGGCCGACTACGCCGCCAGCGCCGAGGACCGTGGGCTCCAGGTGCTGATCGCCGCCGCCGGCAAAGCCGCCGCCCTGCCCGGGGTGGTCGCCGCCCACACGATCCTGCCGGTGATCGGGCTGCCGATCTTCACCCCGCAGCTCGGCGGCCAGGACTCCCTCTACTCGGTCGTGCAGATGCCGCCGGGCGTGCCCGTCGCCACGGTCGGGCTGGACGCGGCCGCCAACGCCGGCATCCTCGCGGTGCAGATCCTCGCCATCGCGGACCCGCAGCTCCGAAAGCAGCTCCACGAGTTCAAGCACCAGCTCGACGAGGGACTGCGGCTGTAGGCGCCATGATCCCGCGCTACACCCTGCCCGAGATGGGCGCCCTCTGGGGCGAGGAGACCCGCTTCCGCCTGTTCGCCGAGGTCGAGGTGGCGGTGGTCCGCGCCAGAGCGCGCCGTGGCCTGGTCCCGGCCGAGGACCTGGCCGCGGTCGAGGCCGCCCCGCCCCCGCCGCCGGCGCGTGTCCACGAGCTGGACGCGCAGCTCCACCACGACGTCATCGCCTTCCTCACCGCCTACGGCGAGGGCATCGGCCCGGCGGCGCGGCACGTCCACTACGGCATGACCTCGTCGGACCTGCTCGACACCGCCCTCGCCCTGCAGCTCGCGCAGGCCGGCGGCCTGCTGGCGGGACGGCTCGACCGGCTGGTCGCGTCCCTGCGCGAGCGCGCCATCGAGCACCGCGACACCCTCTGCCTCGGCCGCACCCACGGGGTGGCCGCGGAGCCGACGACCTTCGGGCTGAAGCTGGCCGGCCACGCCTTCGCCTTCGACCGCGACCGCCGCCGCCTGGAGGCGGCGCGCCGGGCCGTGGCCGTGGGCAAGCTCTCCGGCGCGGTCGGCACGTACTCGAACCTGGCCGCGGACGTCGAGGCCGAGGTGCTCGCCGAGCTGGGCCTGGCCCCCGAGGACGCCGCCACCCAGGTGGTGGCCCGCGACCGGCACGCCCAGTTCCTCGCCGTCCTGGCGCTCATCGGCGGCGACCTCGAGCGTCTCGCCGTGGAGGTCCGCCACCTCCAGCGCACCGAGGTGCGCGAGGCCGAGGAGCCGTTCGCAGCCGGGCAGAAGGGCTCGTCGGCCATGCCGCACAAGCGCAACCCGATCGTCGCCGAGCGGCTCACCGGGATCGCCCGCCTGCTGCGCGGCTATGCCGTGACCGCGCTGGAGAACGTCGCGCTGTGGCACGAGCGGGACATCTCCCACTCGTCGACCGAGCGTGTCATCCTCCCCGACGCCTGCTGCGTGCTGGACTACGGACTCGAGCGCGCCGACTGGCTGGTCCGGGGCCTGCGCGTGCTCCCGGAGCGGATGCGCGCGAACCTCGAGGCGTCCGGCGGCCTGGCCGGCTCGTCGGCCGCGCTGCTCGCGCTGGTCGACGGCGGCTGGAGCCGCGAGGACGCCTACGCCGCCGTGCAGCGCGCCGCCATGGCCGCCTGGGAGGGCAAGGGCGGCTTCCGTGACCTGTTGCTGGCCGAGCCTGGGGTGGCCGAGGCGACCGGCGGCCCCGCAGGGCTCGACGCCGCCATCGACCCGGCCCGCTTCGTGGCCAACGCCGGCCCCGTCTTCGAGCGTCTGGAGAGCCTGCGATGAGCACCGCACCGGTCCTGGAGGGTCTGCGCCACCACTCCTCCGGGAAGGTCCGCGACGTCTACGAGGTCGACGGGGAGCACCTCCTGCTGGTCACCACCGACCGCATCTCAGCGTTCGACGTGGTGCTGGACGACCCGGTCCCCGGCAGGGGGGAGGTGCTCACCGCCCTGACCCAGCTCTGGCTCGAGCGCACCGCCGACCTGGTGCCCAACCACCTGGTCGGCTGGCGCGCGTCCGAGCTGCCGCCCGGGGCCAGGCACCTCGCCGGGCGGGCCGTGCTCGTGCGCAAGCTGGAGATGATCCCGTTCGAGTGCATCGCCCGGGGCTACCTGGCCGGCTCCGGCTGGAAGGAGTACCGCGCCGGCGGCACGGTCTGCGGCATCCGCCTGCCAGAGGGGCTGCGCGAGGCCGGCAGGCTGCCCGAGCCGCTGTTCACCCCGTCGACCAAGGCGGTCACGGGTCACGACGAGAACGTTCCGGAGTCCTACGTTGCCGAGCGGCTCGGTACGGAGCTTGCGGGGCGGCTGCACGACCTCACCGTCGCCCTGTACCGGCGGGGCGCGGAGTACGCCGCCGCAAAGGGCATCCTGGTGGCCGACACGAAGTTCGAGTTCGGACTGGCGGGCGGCGAGGTGGTGCTCGCCGACGAGGTGCTCACCCCGGATTCGTCCCGCTTCTGGCCCGCCGACGCGTGGCGGCCGGGGTCGTCACCGCCGTCGTTCGACAAGCAGTTCGTGCGCGACTGGCTCGAGACCACCGGCTGGGACAAGACCCCGCCTGCCCCCCGCCTGCCCGCCGACGTGATCGAGGGCACCGCCGCCCGCTACCGCGAGGCCTACGAGCGCCTCTCCGGCGGCTCCCTCGACGACTGGCTCGCCGAGGCCAGCCAGTAGCGAGCATCAGGCTCGATCGCCTCAACGCCCGGCTCGCCGAGGCTCGTGCAGCGCTGCTCGGCACCTTCTCGCTGGGACGTCTCCGATGCGGCCTTGTCGCCGACTTTGCATTCTGGTGCTGATCCGACTAGGTTCGGCCGTCTCCATACAGATGCGCCGGTATGTGCCAACCTGGCTCGCGATGTGGCCATTGCCGGACAAGAAGGGCGGGCCGTGACGAGAGTTCGTGATGAAAGGCACGGGTAGCGGATGCTTCAGCGTCTTCAGATCCGACACAAGCTGCTCGCTGTCCTGCTCGTCCCGCTGGTGTCGCTGGCCGTGTTCCCCCTGGTCCGGGTGAGCGGCGACATCAGGTCCGGCACCCAGGCCGCGCGCGTGGACCGGCTGACGGCCTTCGCCGGCAGCGTCACCGGCCTGATCCACGAGCTCCAGGCGGAACGCGACTACTCCCTTGGCTACATCGCCGCCAACAGGAAGCTCGGCCGTGACGGCGTCGCCCACCAGCGAGACGGGACCGACCGGGCGGTCCAGGCCTTCGGCAGCGACCTGCGCGCCATTGACCTCGGCAATGACGACCCGCCGGCGCGCCAGCGGCTCGGGGACGCCGAGGAGCTGCTGACCCGGCTCCCCGCCGAGCGTCGGGCCGTCGAAGCCGCACCGCCGACCGGAGTGGCCGGGACCCAGCGCTACTACGGCGACATCATGGCGGCGCTGCTCGACTTCAACGCCGGCATCGCTTCGGACTCCAACGACCGCCAGCTCGTCCGCTACGGCTCCAGCTTCGTGCTGCTGTCGCGGCTCAAGGAGCTCGCCTCGCGGGAGCGCGGCCTCGTCTACGCGCTGCTGGCGGCCGGCCGCGTCGGGCAGGGCCAGTTCGAGCAGCTCGTGTCGGTCATCGGCAGCCAGGACGCGCTCAGCGCGCAGTTCCAGTCCTCGGCAACTCCTGAGCAGCGGCGCTTCTACACGTCGGAGGTCCTCGGCGCCAACCTTCCCAAGCTCGCCGACCTGCGCCGCGCCATGCTCTCCGCGGCCGGCGCCCAACGCATCGGCGCCCAGGGCTTCGGTGGCCCCGGCGGGATCAGGAACGCCCTCAACATCCTGAGCGAGCGCGTCGACCATCTGCGCCGGGTCGAGCTGGAGCTGGCCGGGGACATCTCCGCCACCAGCCGGGCCAGGCACCTGGCGGCGCGCCGCGCAGCGTTCGTGGACAGCTTCCTGGCCGTGCTGGTGCTCGCGCTCGCCGTGGCCGTGTCGATGCTCCTCTCCCAGTCGATAACAGGGCCGCTGCTCAAACTGCGGAACGCCGCCAACGTCGCGGCCGAGCGTCAGCTCCCCGAGGTAGTCGACCGTCTGCAACGCGGCGAGCTGACTCGCCAGGAGGCCGCGGCCGCGCCTCTCGACATCCGGTCCGACGAGACCGGGCAGGTGGCCCGGGCGTTCAACGCCGTCTACCAGGAGGCGGTGCGGGTCGCGGACGAGCTGGCCGCCCTCCGCGCGTCCCTCCGCGGCACGTTCCTGAACCTGGCCCGCCGCTCGCAGCGCCTGATCGAGCGGCAGCTCGAGCTGATCGAAGGGCTGAAGCAGGGCGCGGAGCCGGAGGTGGTCGAGCGCCTGCTCGGGCTCGACCACTTGGCCGCCCGTATGCGCCGCAACGCCGAGAGCCTGGTCGTGCTGTCGGGCGCGGAGGCGCCGCGCCGCTGGTCGTACCCGGTGCCGCTCGGTCAGGTGGTGCGCGCGGCCATGGGCGAGGTCGAAGACACTGATCGGGTCGAGCTGCTGCCGTTCGGCGATGTCGGGCTTTCGGGCGAGGCCGTCGCCGATGTCGTGCACCTGCTGGCCGAGCTGATCGAGAACGCCACCTCGTTCTCGCCGCCCGGTACCAAGGTGCAGATCGCCGGGCAGGAGGCCTCCAACGGCTACGTCATCGAGGTCGAGGATCGCGGGCTCGGCATAAGCGACGAGGAGCTGATCGAGGCCAACGAGCGCCTGTCCGACCCGTCCGCGGTCGACTCGGCGCTCTCGCGCATGCTGGGTCTGTCCGTGGTCGGTCGCCTGGCGCAGCGGCACGGCATCAGGGCGCAGCTCCGGCACTCCTGGTACGGCGGGGTGACCGCGCTGGTGCTGCTGCCGCGCGACCTCACCACCTCAGGGGGGCTGGCGGCGCCGCGGGAGCTGGCCCCGCCGGCGCGAGGCGAGGTGACCCCCCTCTCCTCCTTCCCCGACGGCAGCCCGGTCTCCGAGGCCGCCGACTCGACGTGGTTCGACCCCGCCGCCGCCGAGCACCTGCCGCTGGGCGGCGGCGTGCCGGCCCGCGAGGACCGCGCGGCCCGCCCGGCCCGCCCGGACGAGCCGGCGCCCAGGCCCGAGGACCCCGCCCACCCGCAGCCGGCGCCGGGCAGGCACGAGACAATCGAGTCAATGAACGGCCACGGCCCGGTCGCGCCGCCAGAGCGGCCTGGGCCGCTGGCGCCGGCGGGCTCGCCGGGGCCGCGGGAGGCGCCTGAGCCGGCCGACGACGACACGCAGCCGTTCGCCGTCCCGATCGCCGGGCCGGGCGAGACCACCCCGACCCCGACCCCGACGCGGACCCCGACGCCGACCCCGACTCCCATTCCGACCCCGACCCCGAGCGCCCAGCGGCCTCCGCTGCCGCGCCGCGTCCCGCAGGCGAACCTCGCCCCCGGCATCCCGGCGCAGCCACCGCCGCCTCCCGGTGAGTCCGCTTCCTCGGTCATGGCGTCCCGCTCGCCAGAGGAGATCCGGGCGATGCTGTCCAGCTATCGCAGCGGTCTCGAGCGGGGCCGGCGCGTGGCCGCCAGCACCGAACGCGACACCGGTGAGTGGCCGCACAGCCCCGGGACCGGCTCCGGGACCGGCCCCGATGACCTCCCCGATCCGATGACGCCAAGGAGCACTGATGACCCAGCTCCGTCATGACCGTCAGCGACGGCTCCTGCCTTGCGGCGCTGGCCTTGCCACACTCTTGGAGAGGGTGCTCGATGGACTCCGCTGAACCCAGGGAACCGCAGGCCCACGGACGGCCGGAGGGGCAGGCCCGACCGTCGGGCCGGGCGCCGACGCCGGTCAAGATCGTCATTGCCGGTGGGTTCGGTGTCGGCAAGACGACCTTTGTGGGGGCGGTCTCGGAGATCATCCCGCTGACCACCGAGGCGGCGCTGACGACCGCGTCGCTGGGCGTGGACGAC
>WNGF01001954.1_pt1 | contig 29870 bp, 27 predicted proteins | sample 5400641 | NCBI WGS metagenome assembly WNGF01 (sample SAMN13153371, study PRJNA577476) | soil metagenome | isolation source: 80 cm soil or saprolite under grassland replicate 2 | place: USA:California | collected 2016-06-15 | reverse complement strand
GGTAGACGCCCTGCTGCGTGAGCAGCTCGCGATGCGTGCCGACCTCCGCGACGCGACCTTTGTGCAGCACGATGATCCGGTCGACGTTCTGGATCGTCGACAGCCGGTGGGCGATGATGATCGAGGTCCGCCCGACCATGAGCTTCTGCAGCGCGTCCTGGATGAGGTGCTCGGTCTCCGTGTCGACCGACGAGGTCGCCTCGTCGAGCACGAGCATGATCTCCGGGTTGAACGCGATGGCGCGGGCGAAGGCGAGCAGCTGCTTCTGCCCCACCGACATCGTCGAGCCGCGCTCGGTGACCACCGTCTCGTAATCCTCCGGGAGCCTCTCGATGAACCGGTCCGCGTTCACGAAGCGGGCGGCGGCGCGCACCTGCTCGTCCGTGATGGTCGTCTCGTTGAGCCGGATGTTCGACGCGACCGTACCGGCGAAGATGAACGGATCCTGCAGGACGACCCCGACGTGCCGGCGGACGTCGCGCTGGGCGAGGTCGCGTAGATCGGTGCCGTCGAGCAGGATGCGCCCGCGCTGCACGTCGTAGAAGCGTGAGATGAGGCTGATGATCGAGGTCTTCCCCGCCCCGGTCGCGCCGACGATCGCGACGCTCTCGCCCGCCGCGATCTTGAAGTCGACGTCGCGCAGCACCCACTCGCCCTCGTTGTAGGCGAAGGAGACGTTCTCGAATCGGATCTCGCCGCGGACGTGCGGGAGCCGGACCGGATGCGGCGGGTCGACGACGATCGGCTCCGTGTCGAGCAGCCGGAAGACGCGCTCGGACGACGCCATCGCGGACTGGAGGATGTTGTACTTCTCCGACAGGTCCTGGACCGGCCGGAAGAACTGATCGAGGAGCTGCCAGAACGCGACGAGCGTCCCGATGGTCATCGAGCCGCCGAGGATCCAGTACCCGCCACCGATGAACAGCGCCGTCACGGCCGCGCCGCGCGTGAACGTGACGGCGGGGAAGAAGAGGCTCATCGCCCGGATCGCGCCGCGATTGGCCTTCAGGAGATCGGTGTTCAGGTCATCGAACTGCGCGAACGCGCGCGCCTCGCGCGTGAACAGCTGGACGATCGACATGCCGCTGATGTTCTCGTTCAGGTACGCGTTGATCCGCGCGAGCCGGATGCGCACCGCGCGGAACGACTCGCGCATCATCCGCCGGAAGTAGAAGGTCAACCAGATGAGGATGGGGAGCGAGACATAGGTGATCAGGGCCAGGCGGACGTCGAGGAACAGCAGCACGATGGCGATGCCGACGAGCATCAGGACGTCGCCGAAGATCGCCACGACGCCCTGCGTGACGAGCTCGGTGAGCGCGTCGATGTCGTTCGTGATGCGGGTCATCAGCCGGCCGACCGGGTTCCGGTCGAAGAACGACAGCGACAGCCCCTGCAGGTGGCCAAAGAGCTGCACCCGCAGGTCGTACATCGCGCGCTGGCCGACGTACGTCGTCAGGATGTTCTGGGCGTAGCGCAGGCCCGCGGACGCGAAGAGCACGAAGAGGTAGGCGAGCCCGAGCGGGAGCAACCGACCGAGACCCTCGGCGGCCGAGATCGTGGCGTCCGGCCCGATCGCCGGGCGGATCGCGCTGTCGATGATGAACTTCGCGATGATCGGCGGAGCGATGTCCGCGACCGAGAGGCCGAGCAGGATCGCGATCGCGACGATGACGAGCCGGCGGTACGGGCGGAGGTAGCCGAGCAGGCGCCGGGTGAGCCGCGCGTCGTAGGCCTTCCCGAGGATCTCGTCCTCCTGGAAGAAGCCGCCCGCGCCGCCACCGGGTCCGCCGCCACCGCCTCCCCCACCGCCACGACCGCCCATCAGAGGTCCCCGCCGAGCTCGCTGATCGGCCTCGCCCGTCGATAGGCGCCGTCCTCGCCGCCGTCCTCGCCGCGGGAGCGCACCCGCCGCTCGTGCTCCTCGTGCTCGGTGTCGACGTCGAGCTCCTCCTCGAGCAGCTGCCGGCGGTACATCTGGGCGTACAGGCCGCCGTGCTCGAGGAGCTCCTGATGCGTGCCGCGCTCGGCGATGCGGCCCTCGTCGAGCACGAGGATCTCGTCCGCGTCCTTCACCGTCGAGATGCGGTGCGCCACGACGATGCTCGTGCGCTCGCGCATCACGCCCCGCAGGCGGCGGAGGATCTCGGCCTCGGTGTACGTATCGACCGCGGAGAGCGCGTCGTCGAGGATCAGGATCCGCGGGTCCTTTGCGACCGCACGAGCGATGGCCGTGCGCTGCTTCTGCCCTCCGGAGAGCGTGACGCCACGCTCTCCGATCATCGTGTCGTAGCGGGCCGGGAAGTCCTCGACGTCCTTGTTGAGCTGCGATACGTCACCCGCCCAATCGAGCTTCATGTCGTTGAGCGCGTCGGCGAGCCCGAAGCCGACGTTCTCCCGCAGCGGGACGCTGAACAGGAACGTCTCCTGCGGCACGTATCCGATCGCCCGCCGCAGCTGCTGCAACGGGTAACGCTTGACGTCGACGCCGTCGATCAGCACGTCTCCCTGCTGAGCGTCGAAGAGCCGCGGGATGAGATTGACGAGGCTCGACTTGCCCGCGCCGGTGTGACCCACGATGGCGAGCGAGCCGCCCGCGGGGACGCGGAAGGAGATGTCGTGGAGGACGATCGTCTGCCCGTACGCGAAGCTCACGTTGCGCAGCTCGACCTCGCCGCCGATCGGGATCTCCACCGGGTCGCGCGGGTCGGTGACCTCCGGCTCCGCGTTCCACATCTCCTGGAGCCGGACGAGCGACGCCCAGCCCTGCTGGAACAGGTTGGACACCCAGCCGAGCGCGATCATCGGCCACGAGAGCAGGTAGAGGTACGCGACGAACTGGACGAGCTGGCCGAGCGTCATGCGGCCGGCGATCGCGTCCTGGCCTCCGACGTAGAGCACGGTCAGGACGGCGAAGCCGATGATGAACGACATCGCCGGCCAGATGAGCCCATCCATGCGCCGCAGCTCGATCGCCCGGCGCAGGTACTCGCCGTTCACCGCGGCGAACCGATCGATCTCGGCCTGCTCCTGCGAGAAGGCCTTCACCACCCGGATCCCGGAGAAATTCTCCTGGGCGGTGTTCGACATCTCGCCGAACTGCGCCTGGAGCCGCTCGAACTTGAGATGCACGCGCCGCCCGATGAACCAGAACGTGATCGACACGAGGGGCAGCAGCACGACCGAGATGAGGGTGAGCTTTGCCGACACGCTGATCATCGAGCCGACGGTGAAGACGAAGATCATCGACGTCGACAGGATGTTCATGATCCCCGGACCCTGCATCATCCGAACGGCGGAGAGGTCGTTCGTCATGCGGGCCATGAGATCGCCGATCCGCTGATGCTGGAAGTACGCGAGATGCATCCGCTGGAGGTGTGCGAAGAGGTCGTTCCGCATCTCGTACTCGACGAACCGCGAGACGTCCATCATCACGTAGCGGCCGGCCGCGCGGAACACGGACTCGAGCGCCGAGAAGAGCAGTGCGGCCAACGCCAGCCGCACGATCACGTCGACCGTCGTCCCGTGCCCCAGATCGTCGACGATCGCCCCGATGAAGCGAGGCGGCACGACGGCGGCGATCGACGCGGCGGCGACCGCGAGGGCGCCGAGGAGAAGCTGGGTGCGGTGACGGCCGAGGTAGTGGAAGTAGGTGGCGCGGGCAGACGTCACTCGACGGACAGTTTAGCTCATCGGTTCCGCATCACACGGCACATTCACGCGACCGGGTCGACGCTGTCGCGCGCGCGGGTCGCCCGGCCGCCCAACCACGCGATGGCGACGGTGACCGCGGCACCGACGAACACCGGCGCGACCCCGTACGCGTCGGCCACCGGTCCGACGAGCAGCAGAGGCGCGAAGCTGAAGACCGAGACGAGCATGTTGAGGACGCCGAAGACGCGCCCGCGGATGTCCTCGCGGAGCTCGGCCTGCAAGAGCGTCATCGAGGGCACGGTGATGAACGCGTACGAGAGACCGAACACGAACGCGGCGAGCCCGACGAACGCGACGAATACCGGGAACGCGCCGGTCACGCCGCTCGCATCGCGGAACAGGCCCGCGAACGGGCGCGATGCGGCCAGCGCGACGAGTGCGCTCGCGGTGACGATCAGGCCGATCCCGATCGCGCGCGCCGGACCGAGCCGTTGGCCAACGACGTTCAGCGCGCCGAGCCCGACGATGACCCCGAGCCCGGCGGGCGCGACGAGCACGACGACGTTCTTCTCGGCCAGCCCGAGGACCTCGCGCACGAATCCCGGCGCCATCGCCCCCGCGACGGCGACGAGCATGTAGGTCAGGGCGATGTACACGAGCGACCACACGACCGGGGGCGTTTGCCGGAGGTATGAGAGCGCCTCGACGATCCCCTGTCGCGTCTGGGCGACCGCGGCCCCTGCCACCTCGACGTTCATCCGCCCGGCCGATGGCGCGACGGTCGGCACCGTGAGGCAGAGCACGGCCGCGCCGACGAACATCGATGCGATGACCCCGAAGAGCACCTGGTACCCGGCCAGGGCGATGAGCACCGGCGCGAGGATGATGAAGCCCACCAGGAACGCGCCGTTGAACGTGAAGGTGAAGAGCGAGTTCGCGGCGAGCAGATCGCGCTTGCGGACGATGGCCGGGATCGTCGCGGCCTCGGCCGGGACGAAGAAGACGGTGATCGCCGCCACGAGGAAGTTCACCAGGTAGGCGACGGCGACGTTCTCGCCGAGGACCAGGAGCGGCACGACCGCGGCGGCGCGCAGGGCGTTCGTGATGACGAGCACGCGCCTCCGGTCGTTGCGGTCGACGACGAGCCCGGCGAAGACACCGAACAGCACCGCCGGGACGATCGCGAAGAGGATGAGGATCGAGGACGAGGTATTCGACTTGGTGAGCTCACCGACGAGCACGATGAGCGAGAAGGTCGTGGCGTTCGCCGCGACCTGCGAGAGGATCTGCGCCGACCACAGGGCGAGGAACGCCCGATTGCGGAGGATGCCGGCAGCCATCGGGTCGCCGAGCCGCTCCATGGAGCGCGACTACTCGGCGGGTGCCAGTGGACCGCGCTCGACGAATCGCTTGATGTCCCGCTCGAGGTCGGCTCGACCGATGAGCACGCGGCGGCCGCAGGTCGTGCAGCGGACACCGATGTCCGCGCCGAGCCGCACGACGCGCCAGGTATCCCCGCCGCAGGGATGCGTCTTTCGCAGCGCGACGACGTCATCAAGGTAGAGGGGCAGGGGCGGCCTCGTCATTGGCGCGGAAGTGTATCGGCGGAGCCGGTCAGCGCCGGCTCGCGGCGGCGGGCTGGGCGAGCGTCGTCTCCTTCGTCACGCTGAAGCGCGTCCGCGGGTAGATGAGCTCGAATTGCCCGACGATGCCGCCGGTCCTGGTGAGCGCCACGTGCATCACCTCGCTCGCGCCGAGCGCCGTGACCGTCCAGGGACCATTGAGCTGCTGGTCGTCAAGCAGGATCGTCTGCTCCGGCCCTTTTCCGAAATACGCGCGCGGGCCGACGCGCACGCCGTTCGCCGCGATCGCCTCCGCCCCGGCGTTCCGCAGCTCGTTCACGAGGTCTCCCATCGCCCGCTCGTCGAACGGTCCGTCGATCCGGACGGCGATGCCCGGGCCGCGGACGGCGCTCTGCGCGGCGAACACCTTGAGCTGGGCGATCTGCCGCTGGCTCTCGGCGAGCGACCCCTTGCCGCTCGCGACCGAGTCGCGCGCCGCTTCGACGCGCAGGCGCAGGTCGAAGATCTCGTCGCGCAGGGCGTTGTTCCGGTCGGAGAGGTTCGCGATGAGGGTGGTCAGTGACGCGGGCGTCTCGAGCTGCAGGCTCCGCGAGTAGATGTCCTGCGACCGGAACTGCGATACGACGAGCAGCCCGAGGAAGAGCGCCACGATGGATGTGGCGATGCCCCCGACACTCGTCTTCATTCGTCCCTCACTCCGTCGTGGCGAAGCGGACCGTGAGCGCGCCGTTGTAGGCCGGGACGTGGATCGCGCTCGCGCGCGTGACGCGGAAGCCGAGGCCCTGCACATCGCGGCGCTGCTTGATGTCGGTGAGCTGCTTCGGGTCGTCGAACGCGGAGAGGAGCCCGTTCTGGGGGCCGATCGCGACGATGTTGAACGGCGGGGACAAGAGCGTCCCGTTGACCATGATCGTCGAGCCGACGCAGTACACGCTGGACGACGAGACCATCCGCTGGTCGTTGATGGCGATCGCCGTCGCTCCGCCGCGCCATGCGGTGTTCACGATGTCGGTCAGGTCGGTCGAGTGGCAGATGGCCTTGTCGAGCTCCCGTGGCGTCGTGGGGGTGTGCGCGTCGTCGAGCTGGACGAACACGCCGTCGCCGGTGAGCGCGGTGAGCCCGGCGCCGGCCTTCAGGTCGGCGATCTGCCTCTGCAGCTCGGTCGCCGCTCCGCTCTGGGTCGACGCGTTCCCCTGGATCTCGTCGAGCCGGTCGCGGAGATCCTTGAGCTGTGCCTTGAGCGAGTCCTGCTCCTTCTGCAGCGCGAACGCGGCGTCGGTGAGCGGCGCGTTGTAGCGCACGGCGAGCTGGCTACGCTCCTGTTCGCCCTGCCACTGGGCCGCGACGAGGAATCCGAAGAGCGTCGCGGGCAGGAGGAGCGCGAGCGCGTGCTTCAGCCGCTCGCGCCGCTGGATGTCCGCGGGGCTCGCTCCGTCCGACCGTCCCGACACGCCGCTCACGTCTCCAGTGTCACACGCGCGACCAGTCGATCGATCCGCTCCCGCTCGTCCGGCCTGATGTTCGGGTCGCGTCGCCGCCAGGCGGCGACGGCCGGGAGCACGGCCGGATAGGAGGGGTCCGCCGCGCCGCGGAGGAAGACGTCAAGGAACCGCCTGCGGAGCGCGCCCTCGATCGGTCGCCGCCAGGGTGGCCCTTCGAACGCGGAGGTCGCGCCGATGACGTACACGAGCGCGACGTCGGCCTGGGCCGGCCCGTTGGCGGCGTTCGCCCAGTCGATGACGACCGGACCGCGGACGGTGAGGATGACGTTCCGCGGATGGAGGTCGAGATGGAGGAACGACGTCGGCTCGCCGAACCGCGCCTCGAGCCCCGGCATCGGCGGGATCGCGTGGAGCGCGCGATGGAGCCGGGCGAGGATGACCGCGTGCCGAGCCAGGTTCCAGGGCCGGAGGGCCTGCTGCATCTCCGGCCCGTTCAGGCGCTCGAGGACGAGGTCCGGCCCGACCGCGTCGTAGAGCGCCGGGACCGGGAAATCGTGGCCGGCGGCGTAGCCCAGCACCTCGGCGTGCCTCGTCGCGGGGCGGCCATCTTTGTGCCGCCGCAGCACCCGTCCGTCGCCGAGGTCGTAGATGGCGGCATCGCGTCCTTCGGCGATCAGCTTCAGCTGGCTCCTCCCGCGTCATGGTGCGGCCTGCACGCCGGACCGCGCGCAGCCTAGTCTCGCGGGCGGAGTGGAACACTGAGCGCCGCGCGAAGCACGACGAGGCTGCTCCGCACGATGCGCGTCGTGCGGCGCTTCGCCGATCGCGCGATCCCCGAGGACATCCTGCTCGAAGTCCTCGAGGTGGGGCGCTGGACGGGATCGTCGAAGAACAGCCAGCCGTGGGAGGTGGTCGTCGTCCGCGAGCGTGAGCTGCTGCGACGTCTTGCCGCGCTCGGGCCGTTCGCCGGGCACCTCGCCGGTGCGCAGGTCGGCCTCGTGCCGGTCATGGAGGGCGGCGGCAACGCGTTCGACAGCGGCCGCCTCGTCGAGCGGCTCATGCTCGCCGCCTGGGCGCACGGTGTCGGCTCCTGCATCGCGTCCCTTTACCCCGACGACAACGCGCGCAGCGCGAAGGAGCTGCTCGGCATCCCCGCCGAGCGGTGGATCCGGCCGACGGTCTCGCTCGGCTACCCGGCCGACCCGAGCGCGCGTCGGGTCAGTGGCACGCGGATGGCGAGCGCCCTCCCCTCGATCGGACGGAAGCCGATGGACGACTTCGTGAGCTGGGAGCGCTACGGGCAGCGGAGCGCCGCGCGGCCGGCGTCCGAGGCGCGTCCGTGACCGTCCCGCTACTCGTGCTCGGCACCGTGCTCGGCGGGACGAACATGGCTCCCTTCGCGCGCGTCGTGCACAAGGCCTGCGGCCTTCCGGCTTTCGACATCCAGACCCTGACCAACCTGCTGCACGAGGCGACGCATCGGGTCCCCTACGAAGGGTTCATGTAGCGGGGCCGCGGTCGCGCAGGCATGGACGAGGTCGAACGCATCAAGCGTGAGCGAGCCCGGTTCAGCTGTCTCGGGATGGGCTGCCAAACGATCTTGATGATCGCCGGCGTGGTCGCGCTCATCCTCGTCGCGCGGGCTGTCGCGCCAAGCCAGTCGCTGCGACCGGTGCTAGGGATGGAAGATCACGCGGTGATCCCGGAGGAGGCCAGGCACGTCCGCATTGGCGACCGAGACGGCCCTTCGATGATCGGAGACGACATAGACCGCTCCGGTCACCGCTCCCAACAGGTCGCGGCGCCCCGACCCCAGATACAGGAGTCGGACGCCACGGGAGATGCGCGGATTCGCGGGCAGCGGCTCAGCGCGGATCGGCGTCCGCCTCCGGGTCGGCTGACCGCAGCACGCGCTCATCTCCCTCCCGGGGCTCCTCGCTCGCCGACGTGATCGCGCGTTCGGTCACCGACGTCGCGCCGGCCACCGCGATCGCCAGGAGCGCGGACCGCCGACTGACCCCGTAGGTCAGGCCGACGACGCCCAGGCTGATCCAGAAGCCGAGACAGTGGAAGCACGCGACCAGTTTCCCAAGCCCGTTCCGTGCCATCAACAGCCGGACTTCGGTCATCATGTCGAACGGGCCCGCCTCGTACGCGATGAGCGACGTGAGGCGCCACGCGGCGAGCCACGACGCGACCAGCCACACCGCCGAAGATCGCGCCGGCAGCTCGATCCCACGGCTCATCGCGCAAGTTCAGCACATCATTCGTTGACGCTCAGGCGCAGGCTCCAGGGGGTGGGCACGGACCAGTAACGGTCCAGCCGTACGGCACCGAAGCCGAGAAGATCGTGAACCCCCCGAACTTGCAGGTCAGCGACGCCACGACCCCGATCCCGTAGGCGCAGGATCCGCCGGTCGTCGGGGTGCGTGCGATGCCCGAAACGCCGGTCACCGCCGCGGTGCAGGAGGCGCAGAACGACTTTCCGAGGATCGAAACGCAGGCCTGTGCAGCCGCGACCCCCCACGCGCTCGCGCCACAGCAATTGACCTTGTAGCCGACGTCGAGCGTCAGGCTGAAGGACGCGCCGATGCAGATCTTCTTCGTGCAGGTGCGGAACGGATTGCTCCAGGTCGGGCACCAGACCGTGATGCTCACGCACAGCGAGACGCTGCGCGAGAAGTGCTTGGAGTAGTGACCCTCCGCGATCGGTGTATCGCAGAGGCCAGGTACGTCGATGACGATCTGCGACAGATCGAGATACCGCTCGACGTCCGGGATGATCGTGTAGTAGGGCTTTCCGCCCTTTCCGGTGAGCCCGCCCGCCGCACCCACGACGACAGCCGTGTTGGCGAGCCCGGCGATCGTCTCGAGCGTGCTGCGCGAGCTCGCCACGGTCCTCGCGTATCGGGAGAGATCGCTTGGGGATGCCTTGAGGCCGCCGGCTTTGAAGGCGAGCTGCGCCGCGGCTACGACTTGTCCCCACTGTTCCTCGACTGAGCCGGACGCTCGTCGCGAAGACTTCCGCCGCTTGTATTCGCTCTCGAGCTTCATGAATTCGTATGCCGCGATCGCCGAGTAGAGCGTCCCCGCCAGCACATCGGGGGTGAGACGCTGGTTCAAGGCCTCCGTCGGCGCGGCGTCGCTCTTGAAGACCTCGCGGAGCTTGGAAAGGCTTGTCGCGGTCGGCGTGACCGCTCGCACCCTGACCACAGGGTTCTTCGGCGGCTTCGGCTCAGGGACGGATCGCTGCCATCTCCTCAGGGCCGCCCGTTGGCTCGCGAGCGTGGGCACGCTGCGTTTCGGATACCTCGTCTTGAACGTCCGAGCCGCGCCGGCAACGCGGCGCAGCTCCGCGCCCGTGACGGGATCGAGCGGCAGAACACGTGGCATCGAACGGCCCCTTCCTCGCGAGGTCACCGCGCTACGGACGCGCGAAGCGCGCGCTCGTCGCTATCGGCGCCTTTTGGTCGTGGTCGATCGTTGACGCTTGGTGATCGAGCGGGTCGCCTCGTGCGGCGACCGGGTCGGTATAGCCGCGCGATCCGGCCGGTCAAGCGTGTTTGTCCACAGCCGCATAGCCACTTCGGCCTAGTTCGATTTGATCGCCGGGCCGCGTACGCCGTGGCATGCCGGCGCGGACGCACCTCCAGATTCCGCGAACGGTCGGTGCTCATGAAGGCGACTACCTGATGATCGGCGGCTCCGGCTTCTCCTCTGGCGGGGCGCACCCGTCGATGAGGGGATGGAACACCCATCGCGACCACTGCTGCCGCTGCTCGTCCTGCACCGTCTGCTGCTCGACCGTGAGCGGATCGGCATGGGTGCCGGTCCCTGACGGTGGCGCCTCGCTGATCCGGTGGCACCAGCGATCGAAGTCGGCCGGGTCAACGGCGCTATCCTCCGGCAGCTTCTGGATGGTCTTGACCGGGTGGAGCTCGTTCTGGCCGCCGTGACCCGCGTCGTAGACCCAGCGACCGCTGATCGCGACCAAGTCGCCGCGATTCAGGCTCCCCCCGCCCTGGTAGTCCCGGTTGTCATTCGCACCGGCTGCCCACGCGGCCGCGAGAGCCGGCGCGATCGCCGGGGTCAGGAACCACTGCACGATCTTGCACAGCAGCCCGGTCAACCAGTTCGCTTTGCAGAACTCCTTCATCCCCGGTAGTGGATGAGTCAGCTTGTCGAGTGTCTCGCAGACGAGGTGCGCTCGCTCTCCCTCGATCTCGCAGTGCAGGACCGGCACGTCGTATGGGATGCCCCTGCTGCCTTCGAATGGGTTGTAGGTGATGTAGGTCTTGTCCGGGAACGTCACGAACGTGCCCGCGTAGCGCGACGAGTGCCACGACCCGGTCTCCGCCTCGCGCGGCATCGGCATCCCCGGCTGCTCCTGGATGAGGGGCCCCAGGCTGCCCGGCGCCGTGTCATTCGCCACGAGTTCGTAGCCTTGCTGCTTCGTGTGATACGTGAAGAACTCGAGGTCCCATGGGCTCGGCAGGAGGTTGATCGAGAAGTCGTTGTCGATGTTGTCGGGGAATGACTTGTCCTCGACCGTCTCGAAGCCGGCTACGTGGCCGATCGCACAACGATCGCCGCCGAGACAGACGAGCTTGCCGTGGAGCATGTAGTCGCAGGTGTCCTCGAGCAAGGCGAGGGAGGCGAACAGCGCCTCCAGCGTCGCCGGCGCTGAGCCCTCGGGCGGGAGCGGCGGGGACTCGTAGTCGGCCGGGAGGACGCAGGTCGTGTATTCGGGCATCTGTTGCTCCTCAGCTCCCCGACCCATCGACGTAGAGGGTGACGCCGCCAACGGGACGGTCACCGGCGAACGCGTTGACGTTGAACGCCTGGCGCCCGACGAACCGGTCGGGGGCGGTCACCTCTACCGTGACGTCGCGCGACGCGCCCGGCTCGAGCCGGAGTTCCGCGCGGTCGACGGTGACGCGCCACCCGTTTGGGATCGGGTGGCGGCCGCGACCGTGCCGGCCCAACGCATCGCGGCGGTGCTCCTCGATCTCGTCGGCGCGCATCGTCGCGGCCGCGGCAGGCCTCGGGTCCTCGCATGGGCGCGGATCCCCGACCGAGTAGCCATCCACCTCGAGCGCGATCGCCCGGCCGCGCCGTGCGTCGTTCCGGACCGGGAACGTGAATGTCGCATTGGGCGAGTTCAGCGGCTTCACGACGGTGTTCTCCTGGCCGAGGTTATTGGCCGGATTCGCATCGTCCGGCCAAACGAGTTCGACCTGGATGCAGTAGTGCCCGGCGGTCTTCGGGGTCTTCCACGTACGGTGGGCGATCGCTGGATGACCGGCAGCGCCGTTGACGGGCAGGTCCACCTTGTCGACGCCGATCGGGACGTTTACGGTACCGATCCCGAAGTCGAGGTACGAGAAGCGGACGGGCAGGTTCACCGCCGGCGCGTTGTTCGAGCCGTTCCAGATCCGCGCCACGATGTCGTATTCCGTGTCGGCGACGAGGTCGGAGGAAGAGACCGGCGCGCCACCGACCTCGAGGTGGATGTCCGGATTGTCCCAGGTGACGGCCAGACCCTGGCTCATCAGGTACGTCTGGCTGTAGATCATCGGGTCCGGTCGGCGGTAGACATCGGTCGGGATGGGCAGGCACGGGGGCTCACGCTCGCCTTGCACGGGAACGCCCTCGTCGTCCCCGCGGCCCTCGAGCCGGATAAATCGGCGGAGCTGAAGGAACCCCGCGAGCCACCACAGCATCGCGAGCAGCGGGAGGCAACCGAGCCATGACCGACCGACGCCGCGTCCCTCGGTCCTCATCGCTTTGACGCGGTCGATCGCGTCGGTCGATGACTGATGTTGGTCTCCGGGCGGAATCGGTAGCGCCCCTTCACGAGCACTTTTCGATGGCGATCGCCTGGAGCGCCTCCCGATAGAACAGGTAGTTGTGCTGGTCGAGGTAGTTGTGGCTTCCGTCGGTGATGTGCGCGTACCCCCATAGCTTCAGTGCGTAGGCGCAGGTGGTGGCGAGGCCGGAGATCATGGGGTCGCTCGCGGGGACGACCACGGTCTGGTTCACCGGATCGGGCGCGCCGCTCTGGTTGTTCGATGGGGATCCGCCGCTCAGGGTGTGAGCGGTCGGATCCACTCCCTTCGTGTAGTAGAACCCCCACGCGTGCAGCCGGCCGTGCCCCTGCTGGACATGGAGGCCGAAGGTCAGTGTCAGATTGGGGACCCACGGGATGACGCCACAGTCGTTGACCGCCGGTGTCGTCAGGATCGGAAGGTCCAAGGTCTTGTTGTCGAGGAGCACCACGAGATCGCAGTGGTCGGTCATGGACGGCAGGGGGCCTGGAGGCGGCACGGTCCCATCTCGGTAGTCGACGAGGCCCGAGGCGGTGGTCAGCTTGTTGCCCGCGGCGTCGAAGACCTCCAGCCGAAGAACGTAGGTGCCGACGCTCGGCTCCTGGATCCAGCTGTACCACTCGCCGATCAGGTTCGGGTCGTACCAGTAGTAGTCCGCGCTGTTCCTGACCTCGTACAGGCCCGGCAACGGTCCGACGGTGTACGGGCCGAGCTTGTGGGTCGAGCTGATGAGCGTCGTCTTGTCGACCCTCGTGTCCCAGAGCGCCGGCGGTGATGTGATCGGGTTGAACGCCGAGTCCGGGGGAGTGGGTGGGCCGGTCTTCTTCGCGTACGAGAGTCGGTAGTAGCGCTGCGGTGCAGCGGTGCTCAGCCCGGCGCCGAAGTTCGCGTAGACCCTGAGGGTGCTCCCATAGGCCAAGTTGCTGATGGAGGGATCGATCCCGGGCGCGCTCGCATTGGGATACAGGCCGTTCGACTGATCGATCTTGTACACCTCGTCCATCCCCACCAGCGTGTAGAAGACGACCGGGCCGGCCGGCTGGGGTGGCGGGCACTTCGGGTTGCCGCAGCGGACGTCGGGATCATCGAGGAACAGGTCGAGGTACGTGTTGGTCACGTCCCAACGCGTGCTGGTGTAGGGGTCCATGTAGACGACCGTCTCGACACCGTCGATGACCTGGGTGACGCGCACGATGACGTCAGGGCGCGCGTCGAACCGCAGGCGCCCGCCGCGCCAATGGATCGGCCACCACCGGAAGCAACACTTGAAGAATCCCTCGCAGTCGGTGGTCGTCTCGCACACCAAACGCTTGCTGTAGAAGCACCGCGGGACGATGTCCCACGGGGCGACGCGCGAGGTGAGGGTCAGCCGCTCGACCTGGGCGGCGGCGGATCGCGACAGCGTCCGGACCTCGCCGACCGGCGCGCCTCGCGCGCGTTCGTCTTCCTTCTGGAATGACGAGACCCCGGAAGAGCCGAGCTCGGGACCGGCTTCGGCCGGCGTCTCGAGGCGTTCGCGTCCGGGCGGAATGGCCTGCGGATCCAGGGCCACGAGATCCTCGGGGTCGACGGTGGCCGACATCTCGACCGGGCCGGGACTCGCTCCGACGAGACTGGCTTCTCCGCCGATCCCGACCAGCCTCGAGAAGTCCACGGGGCCGGGGCCCGGCTTGGGCTTGGGGATGGGGAACTCCCGTAGGAGCTCGGGGATGTGGATCACGGGACGCTCCACGAGCTCGGGCCAGCGGCGCTTCAGGAAGGGCCACCAGCAGCCCTCGCGGTCCACATCGAAGATCTCCACCTTGACGTAGGGCACCGAGCAGGGAAAGCCGCGCCGAAAGGGCCAGCCGACCTTTCGAACGCGCCCGGATACGCAGATGCGCACCGGTCGCCACGGCCACCAGATCTCGCGCGGCAGCTCGAGCTCGGCGGTGAGCTGGCGCTTCCCCGCCCAGTCCTCGACGGAGAAGGTGCGGCTGTGGACCGCGGACTTCCGGATGAGCTCCGGGTCGGTCTCCGGCCCGACGACCAGCTCGACGGGTCCCGGCTTCTGGATATCGAGCCGGATGCGGAACGCACCCTGCCGATCGACGTCGCTCATGCCAAGGAACTGCCCGCCGCGGTCGAAGGCGTACGCCTTCAGGCTCAGCTCTTCGGGTACCTGCTCGCTCTCGGCCAGTCGCACCCGGCCTTCGATCCGAAACCCGTCATCTCTGCCTGATCGCTGTTGTGCGCGAGCGGCCACGGTCGTCCTCCCGCGGCGCTCCACACCCGCCACTCCCGAGACCCGGCGCCTTTCCCCTCCCGATCGGTCCTCGGAAGGCGACGGTCTAGCCCGTGCGCCAACGAGGCGTCAATAGGACCTTCGGCCCTGGTCGCGCGAATTCGGACACGCTACGGACGGAGGCCTAGCGAGATCGCATCCTGAGCAGGCCGAACGCCGCGCCCTGGGGGTCGGCCAAGATCGCGAACCGACCTCCCGGAAACTCCTGTGGCGCCATCATCTCGCGCGCGCCCGCATCCTTGGCTTTCTTGAACGCCGCATCGACGTCCGTCACGTTGAAATACGGCATCCAATAGCTCGGAACGTCCTTCGGCACCATCGGGTTCATCTCCATCGCGCCGGCGAAGCTCTCGCCGCCGAGCTGGAACTCCGTGTACGGCGGGGCATCGGGCGCCCCGGCGGCGCTCGTCTTCGCGGACCAGCCGAAGACGGAACGATAGAAGGGCAGCGCCTTCTCGAGTCCGCGGGAATTGAGCTCGGCCCAGCCGAACTGGTTCTCCCCGCCGGAGTGGAAGCCGGCCATCGCCTGGGCTTGCCATGCGGAGACGAACGCGCCGCTCGGATCCTGGAACACCGCCATCCTTCCCTGCCCCGGCACGTCGAATGGTGGCGCGATCACGGTCCCGCCGGCCGGGCCGACCTTCTTGGCCGTCGCGTCGGCGTCCTTCGTGCCGATGTAGACCGACCATGCCGTGGGGCTCGGATCGCCAGGCTGTTTCGGTCCGATGCCGGCCACATCCACATCGCTCTGCTTCGCGAGGGCGTACCCGCCGTACTGGGGATCCGGGTTCACGTCGATCTTCCAGCCGAAGAGCCTCGCGTAGAACGCGCGCGACCCTGCGGGATCGGTGCTCGAGAGGTCCACCCACGCCGGCTTGTTTTCCCCGGGCATGTCCTGCCTCCTCCTTTGGTTGCGCGCCCGACAGGCTAGTCGCTCTCCGGATTCGAGGATGAGGGGCAGGCGGCAGGACGAGTTCGCCTCCGCGCGCGACGACGTGGTCGGGACTCCTGAGGTCGCGGCTCGCCTCGGGATCAGCCGCCAGCGCATCGCGCAGCTCGTCGAGCAGCGCGGCCGCTTCCCTCACCCGATCGCGACCGTGCGCGGAACGCACTCTTGGCGGTGGGGCGACATCGCCGACTGGATCGCGGCCGGCGCGCGACATGCGTCGGAAGGCACCGACGGCGCCGCCGAAAAGGCGGATCGCCTAGAGAGGCCCGGCGCCGCGGCGACGGGTCGCGGTTGGCGCGCTCTGCACGATCGAGGAGACGAGCCGAGCTTCCCTTGTTGCGGTACTTGCGAGATGCCTCGCGCCGCGCGATCTGCCGATGCTCGGGGCAGTAGTGAGCCTCGCCCAGCCGTGCGGGCCGAAACGGATGCGGGACGTACTCCCTCTGGCAGAAGGTGCAGTGAACGGCCGACGGTCGAGCACCCGATCACGACCTTGACCGACCGCTGGGACGAGATGGACGCCGGGCAGCGCCGGCGCGGGGTCGCGACCGTGTTCTCGGAGATCACCATGGAGGACGGCCACGTCGAGGCGACCAAGGCGCACGCCGACTGGCTCGAGTTCGTGGAACGGTCGGTGGGTGCGGCCCACCTGAGGGGCTGGCGGGAATCGAACCCGCGACACGAGCCTTAGGACGGCCCTGCTCTGTCCGCTGAGCTACAGCCCCGCCACCATCGATTCTGACAGGACGCCTGGGTCAGCCTGCGGCCGCGACCTCATCCCGCGAGGCGTAGGGCGCGCTCGCGTGGACCGCATGGATGCGCTCGAGCGGGACCGCGCGGAACGCTCGCACGACCGCCGGATCGAACTGCGTGCCGGCGCACCGCTCGACCTCCGCGAGCGCCTCCTCGAGCGGGCGCCCGCGGCGGTATGGTCGGTCGGAGGTCATCGCGTCGAAGCCATCGGCGACGGCGAAGATGCGCGCGCCGAGCGGAATCTCCTCCTCCGCCAGGCCCTCCGGGTACCCGCTGCCGTCCCACCGCTCGTGGTGCGCCCGGACGATCGTGGCGACCTCCTCGAGGAACGGGATGTTGGCGATGATCCGCGCGCCGAGGTCCGGGTGCGAGCGCATCGTCTCCCATTCGCGCTCCGTGAGCGGGCCCGGCTTGCGGAGGATGCGGTCCGGAACACCGATCTTGCCGATGTCGTGAAGCAGGGCGCCGCGACGCAGGGTCGCGTGCCGCTCGGCGGGTACCTCGAGGACCTCCGCGATCAGCTCCATGTACCGGACGACGCGGCGGGCATGCCCCTCTGTCTCCGTGTCGCGAACGTCGGCGCGCTCGACAGTGCGGCCAGGGTCGCGTCGTAGGTTCGCTCGTTCTCATGCAGTGCCGCGCCGAGCGCGCTTGCCTGTGCCACGATCCGTTCCGATGACCGCACGTACACCCGCCCGCCGTCCGGGGGAGCCAGCGGTATCAGTTCGTCGTCCAGCCGAGCGGCGGGCTCTCCGCGGGCATACCTACAACACGGCTGTTCCCGGTGGTCCAGGCGGTCTAGGATGCAAGCGCATGCACGCGACGCCCGATGGTTCCGGTGCCTCGGTCGACCTCATCGACCAGATCCGACGTGACCATCGCGAGCGCGCGGCGAAGGCCGACGCGGCGCGGGGGCCGCAGGCGGTCCTGCCTCCGCTGAAGCAGGTTCCCCTGGTCGAACCGAAAGCGGTCGCGCGCCCCGTCGCGGCGCCTGCGGCGGCGCCCGCGCCGGCGCGCCCGCGTCCGCAAGCTCCGGGCCTGGCCGCACGTCGCGCCGTCGGCGTCGATCTGCGTGCGCCGCTCCTCACCCTGGGTCACTCGATCGGCCGGGTCGACCGCGCCCTGACCGCGTGGACCGGGACCGCCGCCGAGGCGCTGCGCGCGACGGCTGCCCGGTCGATGGCCGGCCGCCGGGCCGCGCCGGCTCCAGCCGCCGTGGCCGAGCCGGAGGCGCCGGCGCCTGCCGCTCCGCGCGATGTCGCGGAGGTCACCGCCCCGCCGGCCGATCTGCCACGGCTGCCGAGCGCGGAGGAGAAGCTCGAGCGCGACCAGCTCGCCCGCCGGGTCGCGGCATGGGGCTCGGATCATCCCGACGTCGCGTTGATCATGCACGTGGTCGCGACCCGCTGCCACGCGCGCGGCGCGAGGGACGAGGCGCATCAGCTCTACGAGCGCGCGCTGAACATCCAGGAGCGTGCGTTCGGCCCGGCCAGCCCCGCCGTGGCGGCGATCCTCCGCGATCTGGCCGATCTCGAGCGCGAGCTCGGGCGCGAGGACGACGCGTGCACGCGCGAGGAGCGCCTCGCCCAGATCATGGCGACCTGGCTTCCGGAGCACGGGTCGACCACCGCCTCCTGACCACGCGAGCGGGACCCGATCGCGCGACCCTCGTGGCCTTCGCGCTCGTCGTGATCATCGGCGGATCCAACTTCGTCGCGGTCCGGTTCAGCAACCAGGGGCTCGCACCGTACTGGGGCGCGACGCTGCGCTTCTTTCTGGCGGCGATCCTGTTCTTCGCCATCGCGGCTCTGCGACACCGGGCGTTGCCGCGCGGTGCGGCGCTCGTCGGGGCGATCGTGTACGGATCGCTCAACTTCGGCGTCAGCTACGCGCTCGCCTACCAGGCACTGGTCGATGCGCCGGCCGCGCTGGCCTCGGTCGTCGTCGCGCTCGTCCCGCTGATCACGCTGCTGCTCGCGGCGGCGACCGGGCTCGAGCGACTCCAGGCTCGGGGCGTCGGCGGCGCACTCGTGTCGACGGCCGGGGTCGCCATCGTGTTCGGCGACCAGCTCTCGCTCGCGGTGCCGGCGCGGGCGATGCTCCTGCTCCTCGGATTCGCGGCCGCGATCGCGGCGAGCACGGTCGCGGCGAAACGCTTCCCGCGCAGCGACCCGATCGCGACGAACGCCGCCGGCTTGGTCCCGGGCGTCGCGCTCCTGTTCGTCCTGTCGCTGCTCGCCGGCGAGGACCGGTCGCTGCCCACGCTCCCGCAGGCCCAGCTCGCGCTCGCGTGGCTGGTGACCGTGGGGACGGTCGGCCTGTTCGCGGGCGTGCTCTTCGTCCTGGGACGCTGGACCGCGTCGGCGTCGTCGTACGCGACGGTGCTCTTCCCGCTGGTGACGACGGCGCTCGGCGCGATCCTGGCGCGCGAGCTCGTGGGCCCGCAGTTCCTGATCGGCACGCTGCTCGTCATCGCCGGCGTCTACGTCGGCACGACGCGGCCCGCGGCGAAGCCGGCGGGGGTGCCTGCGCCGGCGCGCTGATCGCCGGATCCCACCCCATACACTGGGGTGCAGCGGGGTGTAGCGCAGCTTGGTAGCGCGCAGCGTTCGGGACGCTGAGGTCCCGGGTTCAAGTCCCGGCACCCCGACCAGTAGCGATTACGCCGAGCGTGCCCCGTGCCGTCCGCTGCCGAACCGGCAGCCCGTGTCGTGCACCGCGGCGTCCACCCACGATCCGGCGACGAACGCCTGCACGCGGTGATCGACCATCGGGCCGCGGTCCATCGCCGCGACGAGCGCGTCCGGCGCGCGCAGCACCGCCCAGGTGGAGCTGCGTCCACCCGGGCGCGCGTGGCTCTTGCGTCCGAGCGGCATCGCGATGCAGCGCCGGGTCTCGACGACCGCCGCGCCACGGAGGAGCCGGACGAGCTGCGGCGGCGCGTCGTCGTTGCCGCCCTCGAGCTGCAGCCATACGACCGTCTCGTCCTCGTGCAGGCACGCGTAGAGATCCATGGTCCGGTCGCGAGGTGCCGCGCTCATCATCATCACCACCAGCGGAGTGCTTCCACTCAGTCTCGGCGGGCGGTCAATCGGCCCCGTGGACTACCCCGCTCGGGTGAATGGCATGTCGCGTGCCGTCACGCTTCGTTGGTCGCGCAGCTTCAGCGCGTCTCCACGCGCATGAGCGCGACCGCGCGGGCCGCGCCGAACGTGCCGAGCGGCCGGCCGGTGGCAGCCTCGAGGCGCGTCACGACGCCGTCCTCCGCGAGGACGTAGAGGCGCTGCCCGTCCGGACTGAGCGACAGGCTCCGCACGGCGACACCGTCGAGGTAGCGTGCCTTGAGCGAGAGGTCCGCCGTCTGGATCGCGAGGATCCCGGTCTCGCCAACGACGTAGAGGCGCGTCCCGTCGGTAGAGAGCACCGCCCCGTGCCGCGGTGCTCGCGCGGTCGTCGCCACCGGAGGCACGAGCTGCGTGTTCCACCGCGCGATCGCGAGCGTGGTCGGCCCGACATCGGTCACGATGCCCGCGGCGCCGTTGACGACGTACAGATGACCGCCGGGGGCATCCATGACCATCGACCACATCGCGCGGACGCCGGCTCCCCCATCCGGGAGCGCGAGGATGCACTGCGCGTAGAGCTGCGTGGTATTCAGGGCGTGGATGAACGGCCCCTTCGTCGGGTTGAAGTAGAGCCCGAACTGCCACTGGCCGTGTGGATCGGCGACGGCCGAGTGGAAGATGCCGTTCATCGATGGCGCCGCGACCTTGATGTCGACGATCGGATCGGCCGCCACGCCACCGCCCTCGCGATTCGCGACCCGGACCCGGTACTGCGTCGCGGAGTCGAGATGCTCGATGAGGTACACGTTGCGGCCGTCGTCGCTCACCGCGTCGAACGTGTAGTCGCCCGCCGCGGTGATAGTGCGCGCGAGGCGCGCGTTCACGAGATCGACGACCGCGAAGCGACTGGTCGCACCGGCGCCCGGGGCGTGTGCCGCCGCGAGCACCAGCCATTGGCCGTTCGCTGACAATCCTGATGGCGCGGCGCCGTACACGCCGGGTAGGGCGAACCGTCCCGCCACGCTGAAGGTCCGGGTCGTCGCGGCGGACGTCGCATCGATCGCGTGGACCGCGGTGCTGTCGCCGCTCGGCTCGACCGACCAGTAATGGGACCAATCCGCCGTCGCGATACCGGCGGGCAGGGCGATCCGCTCCGCGCCGGTGTCGGCATCGAGGACCGCTGTGTCGGTGGCCCGGTCGACGTAGAGGATGTCGTGGCGGGCGGCGGCGTTCGGCGACGCCGTCGAGCCGCACGCGGCGGCGACCAGGCCGAGCACGACGACGAGCCGAGCGCGCATGGGTCACCTCCGTCCGTCCGCCATACAGCGGGCGGCGCCGAACGGTTCCCCTCAGCGCATCGAGGCCGCGATCCGGAGCGCCGTCGCCCGATCGACCTGCGCCTCGATCCGCACGACGAGGCTCCCCTGCTGCCAGATGAGCGTGTTGCCGGCCAGCCGCAGGCTCTCGGTCACGATGCCGACCCGATCCTCGTAGAAGAACTGGTGCGGCTGACCCTCCAGCCAGAATCCGGGACCGCCGTTCACCTGGAGGCTCTCGAGGCGCGTGTTCTGGTCGATCACCTTGCCGAAGAACTGCGGCGCGACCGTTCCGCCGCCGAACTCCGTGACGATCGCGCTCACCCCGGCCTGCGGTGACACCGGAACGCCCGCCCTGGTCCGGTAGACGAACGAGACCTGCGTCGACGTGCCCGTCGCCCGGACCCAGATCTCGTCGGGCTCCCCGAGCAGCGGATCCGCCGGCACGAGCACCGGGTAGCCGGCGCGTTGGCGGGCCACCTCGAGGGTGACGCGCTCCCCCAGGCCGAGCGACGGGCTCGGCGTGGCGGTCGCCGCGCCGGAGCGAGAGGGCGCCGGACTGGCGGTCGGCACGGGGCCGCGGAAGATCTCGACGCCGCGCAGCCGCAGGATGTCGACCGCGGCCGCACGTGCCTCCGGCGAGAACGTCAGCACGGCGACAAGGATGAGCACGAGCGTCGCGAGCGCAGGCAGGAAGCCGTACCGCACCGACGCGAAGGCGCGCCACCACGGCACCGGGCGCGGGCGCGCGATCCGCGCGAGCACGGCGGCGCGGACATCCGGCGCGGGCGGGTAGGCGATGGCGCGGCCGAGCGCGCCGAGCGCCGTCGCGAGCTGGGCGTCGCTCAACCGCGGCTCAGGCACGCGCGTACACCTCGCGCAGGCGGCCCATCGCCCGCGAGAGCCGCGACTTCACCGTGCCGCGCGCGACGCCGAGGACGTCGGCCATCTCCGCCTCCGACAGATCGAGGAAGTAGCGGTACGCGAGGACGATCCGGTCGTCCTCGCGCAGCCGGTTGAGCGCCGCGAGCAGGCCGGCGCGGAGGTCGGCCGCGAGAGCCGCGTCCTCGGGCGAGAGGGCCGTCTCGCTCGAGGTGCGGTCCTCGGCGGCGCTGAGCTCCACCGTCGGTCGGCGGCCCGCCGCCGCACGCCGGTTGCGGGCCTCGTTCGCGACGATGCGCAGCAGCCAGGGGCGGAACGGGGCGCCCGAGCGGAACCGGTCGAGCGCGTAGTACGCCTTCACGAAGGCGTCCTGGGTCACGTCCTCGGCATCGGCCGCGCTCCCGGTGATCACGTACGCGGTCCGCGCCGCGATCGCCTGAAAGCGAGCGACCAGCTCGCCGTATGCACCCTGGTCACCACGCTTCGCACGCTCCACAAGCCCTGATTCGTCCGACGGCTCCAGTGGCCGGCCCTCCACGGAGTGGCTACCGACGCTGGTACAGCCCGGTGCCGCCGGCGGTTCCCGTGCGGGCAGCCAGCCAGCGGTACCGCAGGTGGAGGTCATGGGCCGTCGCGCGCGACAGCGCGTCGGCCCCGAAGGACTCGACGGCGAACGACGCCGCGACCGCCCCGTGCAGCACGGCCTCGCGGATCCGCTGGTCGCTCGCCGCGCCCGTCCGCGCCAGCGCTCCGAGGAAGGCGCCGGCGAGCGCGTCACCCGCGCCGGTCGGATCGATGGTCCGGGCCGGATAGGCGGGCACCGAGAACTGCGGGCCGGGATCGAACAGCGTCACGCCCGAGTCGCCGCGCTTCAGGACGACCGCCCGGGGCCCCTGGCCGATCAGCAGGCCGGCGGCGCTCCCCACGTCGCCCGTCCCGGCGAGCGAGAGGAGCTCCGGCTCGGTGAGTGAGACGATGTCCGCCCGCGCGATGACCCGCTCCAGCGAGGTGCGTTCGCGCTGGATCCACTCATCCATGGTGTCGACCACGAGCAGCTCGGGGCGGCCGAATGACTCGAGCGCGCCGAGTTGGGCGGCAGGATCGGTATTCGCGAGCAGGACGAACGTGCCGGTCGCAGCGGGTGGCGGGCGCGGCCTCCACCCGGCGACCACCCCGAGCTCCGTGTTGCGCACGTCGCTCGTCGCGAAGTCGGTCCCGTAGCGGCCGGACCAGCGGAGGGTCTTCCCCTGACGTCGCGCGACGCCGCTCAGGTCGACATGCGCGGCGACGAGCGGCGCCAGGGCGGCGTCGCGGAAGTCTTCGCCGACGACGGAGACGAGCGCGACCGGGCCGTGCTTCGCGGCCGCGAGGCTCGCGTACAGCCCGGACCCACCGAGGACGTCCCGGCGGTGCGCGGCCGTGGTGCGGACGTCGTCGAACGCGAGCGGGCCGACGACGAAGACCGGCACGAAGCCGAGCGTAGCGGCCCATACGATGAGGCCGTGCGCTTCATCGCGATCGCCCGCGATGCCGGATCCAGCGATGAATGAACGGGGCCACGATCTCGCCGCCCGAGCTTTCTCCTCGACGAGCGAGGCCTACGAGCGGGTCCGTCCCGAATACCCGGCGGCCGCGGTCGACCTCCTCGTCCGGGAGCTCGGCATCGTGCGCGGGCGCGTCGTCGTCGACGTGGGCGCCGGCACCGGGAAGCTCACCCGCGCCCTCGTCCGGACCGGCGCGACCGTCATCGCGGTCGAGCCGCTCGCCGAGATGCGCGATCGACTGGCCGAGGCCGTGCCGCAGGCGGTGCCGTTCGCCGGGACGGCCGAGCGGATGCCGCTCCGCGACGCGTCCGCCGACGCGATCACGGTCGCGCAGGCGTTCCACTGGTTCGACGGGCCGCGGGCGCTCGCCGAGTTCCACCGCGTCCTCGCACCTGGCGGGAGGGTCGGGCTGGTGTGGAACGTGCGCGACCACGCGGTCGCGTGGGTCCGCGACTTCGACGCGATCGTCACGCGCGTCGACCCGGACCGTCCGGATCACCAGCTCGGCCTGTGGCGGGAGGCGTTCGAACGCACGACGCACTTCGGCCCGCTTCGCGAGCGCACCGTCCCACATGGCCAGACCCTCACGCCGGCCGAGCTCATCGATCGCGCCGGCACCGTCTCGAGCATCGTGACGCTCCCCGCCGCGGAGCGCGAGGCCGTGCTCGACGAGTTCCGCGCCCTCGTCGCGTCGCATCGGGACCTGCGCGGGCGCGATGCGATCGAGCTCCCCTACCTCACGACGGTGTACTGGGCCGAGCGGCGCTGAGCGGCCGTCGGCGCTAGATCGCTCCGTCCTTCCGCAGTGTCGCGATCTCCCGCTCGGTGAACGCGAGCTCGGCGAGCACCTCCTCGGTGTGTTCGCCGAGGAGCGGTGGATGGAGCCGGATCGATGGCGGCGTTCCGTCCATGCGGACCGGGATGCCCGGGGCCCGCACGCGGCCGGCGGTCGGATGATCGACCTCCGCGATGAGACCGAGGTGTCTGACGGTCGGGTCCGCGAAGACCTCGTCGAGCCCGCTGATCGGCCCGACCGGAACGTTCGCCTCGCGCAGCCGACGGACGACGTCCGCCTTCGCGAGCTGCGCGATCCGTCGCTCGATGATCGGGATCAGGGCCGTGCGATGCTCCACCCGCTTGCCGTTGTCGGCGAAGCGCTCGTCCTCGAGGAGGTCCTCGAGCTCGACCGCGCGGCAGAAGCGTTCGAACAGCGCGTTGTTCCCGCAGCAGATGTTCACGAAGCCGTCGGCGGCGCGGAAGGTCTGATAGGGCACGATCGACGAGTGCACGTTGCCCTCCGGCTTGGGCACGGTGCCATCGGCGAAGAATCGCGCGGCCTGGCGCGAGAGCAGCGCGACCTGGCCCCCGATCATCGTCGCGTCGATGACCTGCCCCGCGCCGGTGCGTTCGCGGGCGTGCAGTGCGGCGAGGATCGCGAACGCCGCGAACATCCCCGCGACCATGTCCGCCTGCGGCACCCCGACCATCGTGGGCGTCCGGCCCGGCTCGCCGGTGAGGCTCATGATCCCGCCCATTCCCTGCACGATGAGGTCGTACGCCGGCCACGCCCGCCCGGGTCCATCCTGCCCGAAGCCGGAGATCTGGCAGAGGATCGCGCGCGGGTTCAACGCGCGGATGCGCTCCTTCGGGAACCCGAGCCGCGCGAGCGTTCCGGGGCTGAAGTTCTCGACCACGACGTCGGCGCGCTCGACGAGCCGCTCCAGGACGCGCTTCCCGTCCGAATGCTTCAGGTCCACGGTGATGCTCCGCTTGTTGCGGTTGATGGACAGGTAGTAGGCGGAGACCCCCCCGATCCGTGGCGGCGCCCAGCTTCGGGTCTCGTCGCCTTCGGCCGGATGCTCGACCTTGATCACGTCCGCACCGTGATCGGCGAGCATGAGCGTGCAATACGGGCCGGCGAGCGCGCGGGTGAGATCGACCACCCGGATCCCGGCCAGCGCGCCCTCGCCCGCGCCGCCACTGATCGCGGGCAATGCCTCGAGCGTGTCGTCATCGCGCAGCACGGTGTCGGCCTCCTGCTGCTCGCCGTTCACGATGAAGGCCGCCGTCTCGGCGATCGGGATGCCGAGCTCGCGCAGGATCTCGGTCGCGCTCTTGCCGGCTCCATCGACGCGCAGCTGCTTGGCGCCGCCGGGACTGAATTGACGGAGCTCGCCGTGCAACACGAGGGTCACCGACATGGCGGGCAGAGTACCGTTTGCGGATGGGGTCGCCGCTCGCGCTGTTCCCGCTCGGGACGGTGCTCTTCCCCGAGATGCTCATGCCGCTTCACGTGTTCGAGCCCCGCTACCGCATGCTCCTGCGCCGCTCGCTCGAGCGCGAGGAGCCCTTCGGCGTGGCCCTCATCAAGAGCGGCGTCGAGGTGGGTGGCCCGGCCGACCCGCATCCGGTCGGTACGACGGCCCGGGTGGTGGGTGCGACCGCGCTGCCCGATGGCCGCTCGCTCATCGTGTGTCAGGGCGAGCGGCGGTTCGCGATCGAATCGATCGATGCCGAGCGCGAGCCGTACCTCGTGGCGACGGTGCGCTACCTCGAAGAGGACGACGGCGCGGACGCCACTGTGCTCGCCGACGCCGCAGCCGAGGCGTTCGGCGAGTACCTGAGCGGGATCCTCGCGGCGACGCACGAGCCGCGCTCGGAGACGCCCTTGAACGGGCTGCGCACCGGCTCGCCGCGGGAGGTCTCCTACCGCATCGCGGCAGCGCTCGGCATCGACGCCGCCGAGCGGCAGCGGCTGCTCGAGGCGGAGCGCACCGCTGCCCGCCTCGAGTCGGAGGTACGGCTGCTCGAGCGGGAGAACGCGCTCCTGCGCGAGGTGCTCATGCGCATCCGGGCGAGCGGCGAAGGGCCCGCGCTGAACTGAGCGTCAGGCGAGGCCGTCCGCATGGACGACCGCGCCGTCGACGACGGTGCCGATGACGTGCACCGATGGCCACTCAGCGACGGGGGTCGCGGCGAGGTCGCGGTCCACGATCGTCGCGTCGCAGCGCATCCCCGGAGCGAGCGTCCCGCGCTCGCGCTCCGCGCCCATCGCGTAGGCGGCCCCCGCCGTGTACGCGGCGATCGCCGCATCGAGGGTGAGCGCCTGCTCAGGGTGCCAGGGCTCGCGGTCCGCGGGGCGCTGCCGCGCGACCGCCGCATGGACGCCGAGGAGCGGATCGATCGGCTCGACCGGGGCATCCGAGCCGAACGCGAGCCGCGCGCCGGCCTGGACGAGCCTTCGCCATGGATACGCCCGCGCCACGCGGGCGGCGCCCCAGTGGCGATCGGCGAGATCGCGGTCGCTGGTGGCATGGATCGGCTGCATGGACGCGATCACGCCGAACGCGACGAAGCGTTCGATGTCGCTCTCGCGGATCAGCTGCGCGTGCTCGATGCGGTGCCGGAGGCCGGGCGCCACGCGTCGCGTCGCCGCGATCGCGTCGAGCGCGACGCGCACGGCGCGGTCGCCGATGGCGTGGATCGCCACGGCGATACCGCCACCGGCCGCCCGCATGACGTCGCGGTCGAGGCGCTCTGGCTCGATCGTGAGCAGGCCGCGGTCGGAGGTGCCTTCGTACGGCTCCTCGAGCGCCGCGGTCTGCGAGCCGAGCGCGCCATCGGTGAAGATCTTCAGGTGGCCGACCGACAGCCACGGATCCCCGAGGCCGGTCCGGAGGCCGAGGGCGAGGGCCGCGTCGAGGCTGCCGTGCGGGATGCCCATGTGCACGCGGAGCCGCAGCTCGCCGCGTTCGTGCCGGCGCTGGAACGCGGCGAAGGCGTCCACCTCCTCGAGGTCCTCGATCGCGGTGAGGCCGCGCCGATGGGCCTCGGTCTGGCCGAGCGCGATCGCGGCGAAGCAGTCGTCCGCGCTCGGCGGCGGGACGACCTCGTCGACGAGGTGGTTCGCGTTCTCCTTGAGGATCCCGGTCGGGGCGCCGTGGGCATCGCGTTCGATCGCGCCGCCGGCGGGGTCCGGGGTCGTCGCGGCGATCCGCGCGGCCCGGAGGGCCGGGGTGTTCAGCCACCACGAATGACCATCGCGGCTGCGCAGCGCCGAGGGCCGACCGTCGGTGACGCCGTCGAGCTCGGCGGCGGTCGGCCAGCGGCCCCAGCGGTTCTTGTCGAAGCGTCCGCCGAGCACCCACGCGTCGCGCGGGAGCGGACGCGCGTACGCGGCGATGCGGGCGAGCGCGTCCTCGAGGGTCGCGCAGTCGCGGAGGTCGAGCTGCCGCATCTGGATCGCCCACCACATGAAGTGGACGTGGGCGTCCTGCCAGCCCGCCGTCATGAGTCCGCCGCGAAGGTCCACCCGTTCGGCGTCGGGATGGTCGCGCGCGAGGTCCGCCCTCCGTCCGATCGCGCGCACCGTGCCGGCTTCGGCGACCAGGGCCTCGGCGCTCGTGCCGTCGCCGACGTGGATCCGGCCGCCATGGAACAGCAGCGGAGGCACGGGGGAATGATGCGGCGCGCGGTCCGGTCGCGCGCGGCGCGGACCCGCGAGCGCGGGCCCGCGCCGCGACGTTCCTTAGGCTGCGCCCCTCTCGATCGGCACGCCGACGAGACTGCCGTATTCGGTCCAGCTCCCGTCGTAATTGCGGACGTTGTCGATGCCGAGCAGGTACTTGAGGACGAACCAGGTGTGCGAGCTGCGCTCGCCGATGCGGCAATAGGCGATCGTCTCGTGCGTGCCGTCCACGCCCTTGCTCGCGTAGATCCGGCGGAGCTCGTCGGCCGCCTTGAATCGCCCGTCCTCGGCGACCGCGGTCGCCCATGGAACGTTCACCGCACCTTTGATGTGACCGGCGCGCTGGGCGCCCTCCTGCGGCAGGTTCTCGGGCGCGATGAGCTCGCCGCTGAACTCCTTGGGCGAGCGGACGTCGACGAGCGCGCGACCATCACCGACCACCGTGTCGAGGACGTACTGGCGGAGCGCCCGCACCGAGTGCTCGATCCCGGGGGCGGTGTACTTCGACGGCGAGAATTTCGGCACGTCATTTGTCGTCGGCCGTCCCTCGGCGAGCCACTTGACGCGCCCGCCATTCACGAGCCGCACGTCCTTGTGGCCGTAGTACTTGAGGAGCCAGAAGAACCACGCGGCGAACCAGTTGTTGTTGTCCCCGTAGACGGCGATCGTGGTTTCCGACGTGACGCCGTAGAGCGAGAGCAGCTGTTCCAGCTGCTCCTTCGAGATGAGGTCGCGGACCGGCTGCTGCTGCAGATCCTTCTGCCAGTTCAGACCGATCGCGTTCGGCACATGGCCCTGCTCGTAGGCGGTCGTGTCGACGTCGACCTCGAACACGCGGACGTTGTCGGCGGAGCCATACTTCGCGAGCCAATCGGTCTCGACCAGGGCTTCGGGATGGGCGTATGCGGACATCGGATCTCCCCTCTCCTTGGTTTCGGTGGGCACGGATCGCATGCCTGCGGCTGGGTCGGCTGCGATCCTCGGCGGGGCCGGACGCGTAGCTCAGGCGGCGATCAGGCCGCCCGGGGACACCAGCAGGTTCGGCCGAAGCAGTCGGGCCCACGCGCGAGCGAATTTCCGACCTTGCGAGTCAACAATTGGCCTTTCTACCACGCCGGGTTCAGGAAAGCCAGGGCCAGACGGCGGCCGGCAGCTCGTCCATCGTGCGGATCGTGGCATCCGGCCGGATCGCGTGCGGGTCGGGGACGCAATCGAGCCTCCGCCAGACGGCTCGGAGGCCGAGCGCCTGCGCCCCGCGGACGTCGGCCTCGAGGTCGTTGCCCACCATGAAGGCCTCCGCCGGCCGGACCTTCGCCAGTGCGAGCGCGCGCTCGAAGATCGCCGGGTGTGGCTTGCGCCAGCCGACGTCGTGCGAGCTGACGACGGCGTCGATCGTGTCGGCGAGGCCGAAGCGAGCCCAGTCGCGGAGGACCTCGGCGTCGCCGCGCGAGAGCGTGTTCGTGACGAGCACGACCGCCAGCCCGCGGCCCTTGCACCAGCGAAGGGACTCGGCTCCTCCCCGCGCCGGAGTCGAGACGAGGTCGAGCGGCACCGCGAAGGCGGATCGTCGTCGGCCCCGGTCGGCTCGAGCTCCGCGGCGATCAGCGCGTCGAGCCAGCCGCGCTCGCCGAACGCTTCGACGAGCGCCTCGCGGACGACCGCCTGGATCCGCTCGGGCGGGGCCCAGTGCTCGACTCGCGTGTCGCCGACGTCGAAGAACGCGGCCCGCACCCTCACCCGGATATCGTATCGGCGCGGTGCTCGACTTCGATCAGCTCGCGTTCATCGAGAAGTGGCGCCAGCGCGCGTCACGCGGCGTCGTCGTCGCGCTCGACGGCACGCGCGGCGACATCGTCGTCACGATGCGCGTGGGCGAGCTCGGCGAACGGCTCGATCTGCGCGGGCGCGACGCGACGGGCGCCGTGCGGAAGGCGCGCCTGACGATCGGCGACCGCATCACGATGGCGATCGAATACGCGGCGCGCGATGTCGGGAGCGGCTCCGGCGCGGGCGTCACCGGCGATCTCGTCGCGCCGGGCGCCGTGGTCGAGGGCACCATCTCCTCGACCGGCGACCTCACCGTCGTCGATTGCGGCGCGGCG
>WNGF01001915.1_pt1 | contig 29870 bp, 27 predicted proteins | sample 5400641 | NCBI WGS metagenome assembly WNGF01 (sample SAMN13153371, study PRJNA577476) | soil metagenome | isolation source: 80 cm soil or saprolite under grassland replicate 2 | place: USA:California | collected 2016-06-15 | reverse complement strand
GCCTCGCCTACAACCTCTTCACGCAGAAGCCGAAGAGCGAGAAGGACGACTTCGTGCGCTGGGCCGGATCGTCGAAGTACCAGCAGGGCGATGACTATTTCCGCCATAACGGAGCGGGCGAGATGCTGGTGTTCTCGGCCGCCGATTTCGAAGATTTCCGCCAGCCGCGCCCCGACATGCCGCCGGAGATGGAGCCCGAGCTCGAAGCGGTGGTGCGCATCCTGGTCCAGAACCGCTGGCCGTGGCGGATGCACGCCACGTATGACGAGACGATCAGCCGAACGCTCGACGTGTTCGAGCGCGTGAACCAGGACATGCCGCTCGATGGGCTGCATTGGTTCTTCGACCACGCCGAAACGATCTCGGAGCAGTCGATCGATCGGATTGCGGCGCTTGGCGGAGGCATCGCCGTGCAGCATCGCATGGCCTATCAGGGCGAATACTTCGTTGAACGCTACGGTTCGGGTGCGGCCGAAGCCACACCGCCGTTCGCGCGCATGTTGCAGAAGGGCGTGAACGTCTCCGCCGGCACGGATGCGACGCGGGTCGCGTCCTACAATCCCTGGGTATCGCTCGCCTGGCTCGTCACAGGACGCACGATTGGCGGCTTGCGCATCTATCCTCAGCGCAACTGCGTCGACCGCGAGACAGCGCTGCGTCTGTGGACCGAGAACGTCACCTGGTTCTCCAACGAAGAGGGCAAGAAGGGACGGATCGAGGCCGGTCAACTCGCCGACCTGATTGTTCCCGACCGCGATTATTTCGCGTGCACGGAGAGCGAAATTGCCGATACCGCTTCGGAACTGACGATCGTCGGCGGCAGGATCGTTTACGCGGCCGGCATGTTCGCGAGCCTCGATGTCCCGCCGCCGCCGGCGATGCCGGATTGGTCGCCGGTTCGTCGCTTCGGCGGCTACGCCGCGTGGGGCGATCGGGGCCGTGACCGAATGCACCGCGAGCAGCTCGATGCAGCGTGCGGCTGCGCCAACAACTGCGGCGTCCACGGTCACGATCATGCCCGCGCTTGGGCAGGCACCGCGCCGGTCGACGATCTCAAGAGCTTTTGGGGCGCGCTTGGCTGCTCGTGCTTCGCGTTCTGAGGCTGCGCGATGCTCGTCCCCAAACTGCCATAGGCGCGTAGTGATGAAGGACGTTGCCATCATTGGTTATTGCCGCACCGGAATCGCGAAGGCGATGCGCGGTGCGCTCAACCAGACCCACGGCATCCCCATGGCCGCGCATGTGCTGCTGAACGCGGTGGAGCGGGCGCGGATCGAGCCCGCCGAGGTGGAGGACGTCGTCCTCGGCTGCGGCTTTCCCGAGGGCGCGACCGGCCACAATATCGCTCGCACGGCGGCGCTCCAGGCCTTCGGCGTCGAGGTGCCCGGCGTCACCGTCAACCGATTCTGCGGCTCGGGTCTCACCGCCGCCTCGATCGTCGCCAATCGCATCGCGGTCGGCGAGATCAGCATTGCAATCGCCGGGGGCGTCGAGAGCATCAGCCTCGTGCAGGCGGGAAGCTACAACACCCAGGGCCTCGTCTACGAGCCTCTGCAGCGACGCATGCCCGCCGTCTGGTGGACCATGCTGCAGACCGCGGACTACGTCGCGAAGAAATACGGCATCAGCCGTGAAGCGCAGGATGCCTACGTCGTCGAGAGCCAGAAGCGCGTTGCGGCTGCTTCGGCAAAGTTCGCCGCGGAGATCGTTCCGTTTCGGACGACGATGAAGCACATCGACAAGGTCACGAAGCAAAGCCACGAGGTTGAGGTGACCCTCGAGCGCGATGAAGGGCCGCGCCCGGATACGACACTAGAGGCACTATCTGCGCTCAAACCGGTGTCTCCGGGCGGCACTCAGACCGCGGGCAACGCATCGCAGATGTCGGACGGCGCTGCGGCCGCCGTAATGATGGACGCCGATCTCGCGGCGCGGCGCGGGCTCCCAATCCTGGGACTGTTTCGCGGAATGCAGCTCGCAGGCGTCGCTCCGGAAGAGATGAGCATCGCTGTCACACCGGCAATTCGCAAACTTATGAGAGCGCACGGTCTCGCGACGGCCGACATCGACTTATGGGAGTTGCACGAAGCGTTCGCGGTGACCACGTTGTATAACCAGTCGCAGCTGGAAACGCCCTGGGAGCGTACTAACGTGAATGGCGGTGCAATCGCGCTCGGACACCCATATGGCATGTCCGGGATCCGCTACCTCGGCTCGACTCTGCTGGAGCTCGAGCGACGCAGCGCGCGGAAAGCGATCATCGGCATCTGTGCAGCCGGCGGCCAGGCCACCGCCGCGTACCTCGAGCGCTAGCTCGATGGAACCGGCGCTGGGTGAATAGCGTTGGTTGATGGAGTAAGCGCGCATCGCGCCGCTAGCTCGCGCGCCACATGGCCTTCAGCTCCTCGCGGCAGGCCTCGGCGAACGGGCGCAGCGGATCATCCCGGGGCGAAAGGGCCAGCTGCTGCACCTCGTCGCTCGTCAGATTGGGCTTCAGGTATTGCGTGACGATGCGGCGCACCGTCTCGTCCGCGGCGCGATCGACTGGATCGGTCCCGATCAGCCGGACGCGGTTCTGCAGCGAGTACACCTCCTGCAGCTTCGCCGGATCGTCGAGCGTGTGATCCAGCGAATCGATGATGAGCTTCGAGCACTCCGACACGAACTCCGCATAGAGCTGCTCTCGGCGGCGGGCGTCGACTCTGATCCGTTCGCGCTCGCTCTGCGTCTTTTGCGTCAACCACGCCGCGGAGATCGTCGCCGAGCCGCCGACGACCGAACCAAGCAACGCCGCCAGTGCGCTGACGATCGAGGGATCGACTTGCATTGCGTGCTACCGGTGCGGCTCGATCGACGCGCGCGCGCTGCCGTTGTCCAAGCCGAGCTCCGGTGCGAGCTGCACGAGAATTTCCGCCAGCGCCGTGCCGTAGCCTCGCACGAGCGCATCGGGCGATGCCTGGGCAACTTCGACGCGTCGGACGATCGTGCATTCGTGCTCGATCTTCGCGCGCGTACCCGTCTGATCGATCAGCGCGAACTGCACGGTCAGCACCGCCGCGGGATGATGTCCCGGTCGGAAGTCGCCGTAGAGTTCGGTCACCGTTGCCTCCAGCACGAACGCCGCCGGCCGCGGGCTGTCGGGCTGCGCCACCGTCGCGAACGGTCCGGCGCGATCGAGCCACTCGGCGATCCGGTTGCCGAGCATCGCGCCGGGCTCGGCGATGAACGCGTTGTACGGATCCGACACGTATTGCACGTCGTTCAGTCGATACACGAGCGCGTTGCCGGCGAACGTCGCCGCGATGCGCACGTGGCCCATGCGCAGCGTCTCGGGTCGCCGTGTCGCCACGGGCAGCTCGGTTGCAGCCGGCGGATCGATGACGTACGTCGTCGCGCTTGGCATCGGCTTGCCGATCGCGCAGGCGCCGAGCAACAAGACAGCGCATAACACGGCGTGCTTGGCGGTCATGGTTTGGCTCCCGGAAGCGCGACCTTGTCGGGCGGGCCGCTGACGAGCACGCCGGCTGGATATCGCTTGACGTTTTCCGACAGCGTCCGCAGGTTGCCCGCCGTGACGCGCAGATCCTGCACGGTGACGCGGACGTCGTATTGGTTGTCGCCGACGAGAGCATCGAGCCGCTCCGCCGCGTCGCTGATGCGCTTCACCATGCGGTCCAGCTCGCCGTCGTCGGCCACCTTGCGCACCCGAGCGCTGATCGCCGCCGTGTTGTCGATCGTCTGCTTGAGCGCGGGATCGGCGAGCAGCGCGTCGACTCGAGCGGCGGCAGAATCGATGCGGTGCATCGTCTGCTCGATCGGCGCCGTGGCGAGAATCCGATCGACGCGCGCGAACGCTGCGTTGGCGTTCTTCAGCACTTCGTGTGTCTGGGTCGAGAGCTCGGCGACCGGCAGCTCGTTGACCTTGCGGTCTACATCGACGACGAGCGTATTGAGGTTGTGGACCAGCGCATTGACGTCGGCCTCCTTGAGATTCGCGAGGAACGACTGGGCGTTCGCGATGATCTCGCCGGTGACGCTCGGTGCGGAGGGCACGTACGTGTGCTCCGGTGTCCAATCGAACGCGAGCGGCGGGTATTTCGTCGCATCGAGGAAGTCGAGCGCCAGGTACTGCTGACCCGTGATGCCGGCGAGCTGGGTCTGGGCACGCAATCCCCTCTTTACCAGCTCGGCTGCATCGCTTTTCATCTGCGCGGTCTGCTTCGCCGAGGCATCGACCTTCACCCGAACCACGATGTATTCGCGGCGCTTGCCGAGCGGCACGTCGCCTTCGTACGTCGCTGCCGAGGTCAGAATTTCGGTCACCCGTCCGAGCGGCACGCCACGAAAGCGAACCGGCGCACCGAGCTCGAGCCCCGCGACGGATTCGTTGAAGTACGTCTCGAACGTGAACGTCGGCTTGAAGAGCTTGCGCCCGCCGAGCAGGAAGAGCACCGCGGCCAGGATCATCACGCAAACGATGACGAACAGGCCGAGCCGGTAATGGCGTTTGCCTTCTTCCATGGCTCAGGCGCTCTGCATGAGCGCATCGGGTTGGCGGTTGAAGAACTGACGCACGCGTGAGTCGGTGCTGTGATCGCGCAGATCGTCCGGCTTGCCCTCCGCGATGATGCTGCGCGAGACCGGGTCCAGCATGATCGCGCGGTCGGCGATGTTGAAGATGCTGTGCAGCTCGTGCGTCACGACGACGAACGTAAAGCCCAGGTTCTCGCGCAGCGTGAGGATCGTGCGGTCGAGATTCGCGGCGGTGATCGGGTCGAGGCCGGCGGAGGGCTCGTCGAGCAGCAGGATGTCGCAACCGAGCGCCATCGCGCGCGCGATGCCGGCGCGCTTCAGCATTCCGCCGGAGAGCTCGCCCGGCATCAGGGATTCCGCATAGGCCATCTCGACCTGACGCAGCAGCATCCGCGCGATCAGATTCTTCTCCGCAAGCGCTAGATCGGTGAACTGATCGAGCGGAAAGCGCACGTTCTCCAGCACGTTGAGCGAGCCGAACAGCGCGCCGCTCTGGTACATGACGCCGAGCCGGCGCTGCAGCCGCCTCCTTTCGTCGGCGTCGGCGGTCACGACGCTCGCTCCGTCGATCAGGATGTCGCCCGCCATCGGCCGGTAGAGCCCGATGATGTTCTTCATCACGCTTGACTTGCCGGAGCCCGATCCGCCGAGGATCACGAGGACCTCGCCGCGCGCGACGTCGAACGAGGCATCGTCGAGCAGAACGCGCGTCCCGTAACCCATTCGAAGGTTGCGCACGCTGATGACCGGCGCCGCGTTGCCGCTCGCCGCCTTGCCGTCGAAGTGCGTGTGGACGTGCGTCATGCGGTCCGCTCAACTCGCCAGAACGGCGAAGATGCCGTCGATCACGACGACGAGGACGATGCTGGTCACGACCGTGCTGGTCGCCGCAAGGCCGACCGACGTCGCGCCGGCGCCGGTGGCAAGTCCGCGCTGACAGCCGACCGCCGCGATGGTGATGCCGAACACGGCCGCCTTCACGATGCCGAGCACGAAATCGCCCGCGCTTACCGCGCCGACGAGCTCGCTGTAAAACTGCAGGAAACCGATGTCGAACGTCGTCATCACCAGCGCGCCACCGAAAATGCCGACGATGTCGGCCAGGACCGCGAGCAGCGGCACGACGAGCGCCGCCGCGATCAGGCGCGGCATAACGAGGAAGCGGAGCGGGTCGAGCCCGAACGTCGAGAGCGCGTTCACTTCCTCGTTGACCTTCTGCGTGCCGATCTGCGCGGCGAAGGCGGCGCCGGTGCGCCCGGCGAACACGATCGCCGTCATCAGCGCGCCGAGCTCGCGCAACATCGCGACTCCGACGCCGTCGACGACGAACACCGCCGCGCCGAACTGCCGCGCGACGAGGCCTATCTCGAACGCGATGATTACGCCCATCAGAAAGCCGACCAGGACGACGATCGGCACGGCGTTCGCGCCCGCCTCGGTCGCGACGTCGAACACTTCGCGCCAGCTCACAACGCCACGCTGCGTCAGCGCCTGCCGCAGCGCGTTCGCGCACGCGACGACGAAGCCGGCGAGCGTTTTGAGATAAGCAACCTGCTGCGCAGTCGCTCGCCCGACGTGCTCGACGATGCCCGGCGAGCGTCGGCCGCGCGGCGGCGCGGCGAAGTCCGCAGGCTTGAAGCTGCGGACCAAGGCGGCGAGGTTCGGCGCGAGTGCGCGGATCTCGACTTTCGCGTCGGCAGGACGGTCGCGCCGCAGCAGGTCGAAGAGCAGCGCAATGCCGACGTCGTCGGCGTACTCGAGGCGCGAAGCATCGACGATGACCGGCCGGCACGGATTGCGATCGAGTGTGTCGATCGCCGATTTCCAGGTCGGCGCGGCGGTGTAGGCGGTGATTCGGCCCGACAGCACGACGCTCGCGCTGCCGTCCGTGATCGGCTCGCCCGCTGTCGTCGTCGATACCACCGCCGTACCTTTCGTCAGTGATGGTGCATCGGCAGGTTCATCGACTCGGCAGGCGGCATCATGCTGCTGTTCAGATCCGCCATGATCCAGAGCGATCCGGCGACGACAAGGAATACGATGAGTATGCCGAACGCGAGCGCGAGCACGTTATTCGCGTTGTCCGGTCCGGTGGTGACATGCAGGAAGAACACCAGGTGGACGCCCATCTGTGCGATGGCAAGGACGGCTAGACCGAGAACGATCCCGGGTGCCCACAGCAGCGACGTGTTCGCCGCCCAGAACGACGTTGCCGTGAGGATCACCGCGAGCAGCAATCCGGTCGTGTAGACGAGCGCGCCGGACGACGGTTGCTCTTCTACAAGCGCCGGCCTATCGCCAGGCGCGCGATCGCTTTGCGTTTCCATCATGGGCGGACTCCCATCAGATAGACGAACGTGAACAGACAGATCCAGATGATGTCGAGCGCGTGCCAGAACAGCGAGAAGCACAGCAGCCGGCGCGTGACGGCGGGGCTGAAGTTCTTGACGGCGACTTGAACCATCATCACGACCAGCCATATCAGGCCGGCGGTGACGTGCAACCCGTGGCAGCCGACGAGCGTGAAGAACGCGGACAGAAAGGCGCTGCTCTGCGGGGTCGCGCCGCGGGCGATCATGTCGGCGAACTCGCGGATCTCGAGAACGAGGAACGCGGCGCCGAGCGCGAACGTGAGCAGCGCAGCGAGATAAGTGCCGATACGGCGCCGCGAGTTCACCGCCAGCGACATCAGCCCGCACGTATAGCTCGACGCGAGAAGACACGCGGTTTCGATCGCGACGTTGACTTGATTGAACAGCTGAGCCCCGGTCGCACCGCCGGCGGTCGCACGGACGAGCACCGCGTAGGTCGCGAACAGCGCAGCGAACATCACGATGTCGCTCAGGATGAAGATCCAGAAGCCGTAGGCAACGACGATCCGTTTAGGCGCAGGACCGGTCTCGCTTGCGGTTGGCAGCGCCTCGGGGCGCAGAGCGTCGATTTCGACAGCGATGTTCATAGAGCAAACTCCACCGGGTGCGCGCGATCGAACTGGGCAATCTGCTCAGCGGATATCTCGATCTCCTCTCGATCGCGAAACGCGAAGGCGAGAACCGTCACGAACGCGCCGAGAATTCCAACGCCCGCCAACCACCAGATGTGCCAGATCAGCGCAAAGCCGATGATGACGGCAAAGAATGCGTTGATGAAGCCGGTCGCGCTGTTGCTCGGCATCTCGATCGGCCTGTACTTGCGCTCTTGCGCAGGTTGAAGTTGAGCCGCGTGAGCGCGTTGCTTCGCGTTCCAGAACGCGTCTTTACCGGCGACACGCGGCAGCACCGCGAAATTCCACGCCGGCGGCGGCGAGGCCGTCGACCATTCGAGCGTGCGGCCGTTCCACGGATCTCCGGTCACATCGCGCAGTTGCTCGCGGGCGCGGATCGATACGACAAGTTGGACGATCTGGCAGACGACGCCGGCCAGGATGACGACGACGCCGGCCGCCGCCACCAACAGCCACGGTTGCCAGGCGAGATTGTCGTAATGCTGCATGCGCCGCGTCATGCCCATCAGGCCCAGCACGTACATCGGCATGAAGGCGAGATAGAAGCCGATGAACCAGCACCAGAACGACGCCTTGCCCCAGCGCTCGTCGAGCTTGAAGCCGAACACTTTCGGGAACCAGTAGTTGTACCCCGCCATCAAGCCGAACACGACGCCGCCGATGATCACGTTGTGGAAATGCGCGACCAGGAACACGCTGTTGTGCACCTGGAAATCTGCGGGCGGGACGGCTGTCAGCACGCCGGTCATGCCGCCGATGACGAACGTCACCATGAAGCCGATCGCCCAAAGGACCGGCACGGTGAATCGCACGCGGCCGCCGTACATCGTGAACAGCCAGTTGAAGATCTTCACGCCCGTCGGCACCGCGATGATCATCGTCATGATCCCGAAGAAGCCGTTGACGTTTGCGCTCGCGCCCATCGTGAAGAAGTGGTGCAGCCAGACGATGAAGGAAAGAACGCAGATCGCCATCGTGGCGGCGACCATGGAGCGGTAGCCGAACAGCGGCTTGCCGGAGAAGGTGGCGACGACTTCCGAAAAGATGCCGAACGCGGGCAGGATCAGGATGTAGACCTCCGGGTGGCCCCAGACCCAGAAGAGATTCAGGTACATCATCGGATTGCCGCCGGCGTCGACCGAAAAGAAATGAAAGCCGAGGTAACGGTCGAGCAGCAGCATCGCGAACGTCGCGGTCAGCACCGGGAAGGCCGCGACGATCAGCAGGTTCGACGCAAGCGATGTCCAGCAGAACACCGGCATGCGCATGTAGCTCATGCCGGGTGCGCGCATCTTGAGGATCGTCGTGACGAAATTGATTCCCGTCATCAATGTGCCGACGCCGGAGATCTGCAACGCCCAGAGGTAGTAGTCGACGCCGACGCCCGGCGAGAACTGCAGCTCGCTCAGCGGTGGATACGCGACCCAGCCGGTTTGGGCGAATTCACCGACAGCGAGCGAGATGTTCGTCAGCAGGATGCCCGATGCAGTCAGCCACAACGCGACCGAGTTCAACGTGGGAAACGCCATGTCGCGCACACCGAGCTGCAGCGGCACGACATAGTTCATCACTCCGATCACGAACGGCATCGCCATGAAGAAGATCATGATCGTGCCGTGCGCCGAGAAGATCTGATCGAAATGCTCCGGCGGCAGATAGCCTTGCGCGCCGCCCGCCGCGACCGCCTGCTGCGCGCGCATCATGATCGCGTCGGAGAACCCGCGCAGCAGCATGAGCAGCGCGAGCACGATGTACATGACGCCGATGCGTTTGTGGTCGACGGATGTCAGCCATTCGTCCCACAGATAAGCCCAGTGTCCCTTCAGCGTGATCCAGCCGAGGATGAACACGATGAACAGGGCCATGAACGCCGTTGCGCCCATGATGATCGGCTGGTCGAGCGGGATCGCGCTCCAGCTGAGCTTGCCAAGCCAATTCATTTTTCTGCCCTCTGTGATGGCGAATGAGTGAGCTGCGACGAAACGTCCGCCTGCATGACGGAGCCGACGATTCCGTCGAAAAGATCGGGAGCGACGACACGATAGGTGAAAGGCGTAACAGCCGCACTCGGCTTCACCAGATCCGCATAGGTCTGCGCGTCGAGCGCCGGACCGTCGTTGCGAGCTTCGTCGACCCAGCGCGCGAAGTCGTCCTCCGACACCGCGTCGACTGCAAAGCGCATATCGGCAAAGCCGCTGCCGCTGTACTGCGCCGATAGTCCGCGGTAAGTGCCGGGATGGTCGGCCTGCAAGTGAAGTCGCGTGGCCATTCCCGCCATCGTGTAGATCTGGCTGCCGAGCTGCGGCACGAAGAAGCTGTTCATCACCCCCGAGGACGTCAGCTCGAAGTCGACCGGCGTGCCGACGGGAATGGTCAATTGATTGACGGTCGCGATGCCTTGGTCCGGATAGATGAACAGCCATTTCCAGTCGAGCGAGACGACCTGAACGCGGACGGGTTTAGCCGCCGACACGATCGGCTTGCGCGGATCGAGGTCGTGCGCGCCGACCCAGGCGACGCCGCCGACAAGAAGCACGGTCATCGCGGGGATCGACCAGACGAGCATCTCGAGACGGCCGGAATACTCGAAATCGGGCCGATAGCGAGCGCGTCGGTTCGATGCACGAAACCAGAAGGCGACACCAATCGTGGCGAGGATTGTCGGGATGACGATCGCCAGCATGATGCCGAGCGCGTTGAACAGAATTTGCCGCTCGGCGATAGCGATCGGTCCTTTCGGATCGAGGACGCCTTCGGTGGTGCAGCCGCCGAGTGCGGCAACGGCAACCAGGACAATCAGCATGCCGAACGGGTCTGCAAGTCTCTTCATTTGCGTCTCTATCACTCAGAGTCGGATCAGGAAGTAGTGATCGACCAGCAGCGCCGCGAACAGCAGCGCGAGGTACGCGATCGAGTAGCGGAACGTTGCGTGCGCGAGCCGGTTGCTGTAGCGCCGGTAGAGCCGCGTCGCGTACGCGACGAAGATTCCGCCGAGCAAGAGGGCGCTCGCGAGATAGATCAAACCGCTCATGCGCGTGCAGAACGGCAGCACGCTGACCACGAGCAGGATTAGCGTGTACAGCAGCACGTGCCTGCGCGTGTAGCGCTCGCCGTGCGTCACCGGCAGCATCGGCACGCCGGCCTTCGCATACTCGTTCCTGCGATAGAGCGCGAGCGCCCAGAAGTGCGGCGGTGTCCACGCGAAGATGATGAGGAACAGCAGTAGGGCGTCGGCAGTCACCTCGCCCGTCACCGCGGTCCAGCCGAGCACCGGCGGCATCGCACCCGCGGCGCCACCGATCACGATGTTCTGTGGCGTACGCGGCTTGAGGATCACCGTGTACACGATGGCGTAACCGACGAACGTCGCGAGCGTAAGCCACATCGTCAGCGGATTGACCAGCGCGTGCAGCAGCGCCAGGCCGGCGGCTCCGAGAGTAATCGCAAGCGCGAGCGCTTCGGCCGAGTCGATCTGGCGCATGGGCAGCGGGCGTGCGCGCGTGCGTGCCATCAGCGCGTCGATCTTCTGCTCGAGCAGGCAGTTCGTCACTGCCGCGGCTGCGGCGACCAGTGCGATGCCAATTGCGCCGAACACAAGCGGCCGCAGTGCAGCGATGCCTGGCGATGCGAGGAACATTCCGATCACGGCCGTGAACACGATCAGCGACACAACGCGCGGCTTGGCGAGCGCGAAGAATTCGTGCAGCCGCGGCGCCGCCGATCGTCTGGCTGACGATCGCTCCACGTCGGCGCCGACGTGCGAAATGCTGTTTGCTGGCGTCACACCGGTCTCGCTTGCTATGTCAGTACGTGACCGGATTTTGGCGGTTGGCTCAAAAATGTTTTATCCCCCGGCTGGGGGAGCGAAGATGTCGTGAAGGACAAAAAAACGGGCTGGTTGCCCAGCCCGGGAAGAACCCGAACACATCCTGGAGGAGGGGAGTGTCGGGTGGGGGCCTGTCTCTTACGCTCGTTCGCAGTCGAGTCGCAGCTCGGCGCGAAGCAATGTCGGGTCCTCGTGCGAGCGGCTCACCGTGAAGCCGTGCGCCTTGACGAAGGCGGTCATCGGCGCGTTGATCGCCAGCATGTCGCCGCGGATGCGCTTCAGTCCGCGCGTCGCCGCCCTATTGACGAGCCGTGCGAGCAGGCGGGATCCCAGGCCGCGTCGTTGCCAGTCATCGGCGACGACGATCGCGAATTCGCACGATTCGCCGTCGTCGTTCGCGACATAGCGTGCGACGCCGACGACGCGATCCGCCCCGTCCGTATTGACAACGGCGATCAGCGCCGCGTCGCGCCGATGATCGACTCGCGTCAGGCGATCGATCATTGGCGCGCTGAGCTCCTTCACGGCGGACATGAAGCGCAGATACCGCGTATCGAACGAAAGCGATTGCACGAATTCGCGAATAAGCCCGGCGTCCGCCACCTGGATCGAGCGAATCCGCACGATCGGAGCCCCGCACATCGGGCTTTCAATGCGTTCGTCGAGGATGACGCTTTCGGCGCAGCGCGTTGCCAATGGAGAGTCCCGGTGTCGATGCTCGTTCAGAGAGACGTCACCGACGATTCCACGACCTCGAATAGCGATGCGCGCTCGAAATCGCCCGGAATGAGATGGGTGGCGTCGGCGGTTACCGTCAGACTGAGCCCCGCCTGATCGGGCAAGACCGAATAGCCGACCCACGCAAACGCGTGCGCCAACAGGCTGCAGCAGACGAAGCGCTTGGCACTGCGCGCGATGGTTCCGGGCGCCGAGCGAAAACGAACTGGCAGCAGAAGCCGCAATACGTATCGCAGAAGACCCCACGCGTGCGCGAGGTCGTACTCGCTGCCGATTTGGCCGACAACCCAGTGGGCAAGCCGGGCCCGATCCGTGACCGTGAGACCGATTGGTCGCAATACGCGGACCTGCAGCGCATTGAGCTCGGAGAGTCGTATCGATCTGACGCCGGCCGCAATGTCGGCTTCCACGATACAGAGCGGATCCGGCCCATTGTCGAGCGGTCCCACGTACATCGACACGTGGGACCACGGCGACCGTGTGAGGCACTTGATCACGGCGGCGAACCGCGAATTCCCCTGGGTGAGCAGAACATCACCACGATGGAGCACGGCGGCGAGCGATTGCGGATCGGAATCCCGGTTCGCGATGGAATGCCTGATCGGCTGCGCGAGATACAGCGTCAGCGCCGCAGCCGCGTGGCGGCGCACGCGAGCGAGCAATCCCAGTGCCGAGGCCATCGACGGTAATTCCCTAACGATGCCTTCGAGGTGGAAGCGGACGCATCGATCGCCCACCATCGCGAGCAGATGAAGCAGAATGCGACCAGCGCTGAGTCGAGCGAGGATCGTCATAATCGAGTTCTGAATCGCCGGGCGGGCTCTGTCGTAACTTGACCTGACTGGATTTTGCTGACGGTCGCGAGATACCTCTATCCCCCGGCTGGGGGCGGACGCGGCGTTATTCCCCCATCGGGGGGATATGTCGAGCGGTGCTTGCAACGGACACTTCAACGCGAGCTGCCCGTCAGTCGACGGACATTGCCAAGCAACGCGTGAGGTTCCGCTATGAGCAAACGAGTGGCTGATGTGTTGGTCGAAACGCTGCAAGCAGCCGGGGTAAAGACGTGCTACGGGATCGTCGGCGACACCTTGAATCGGATGGCGCACGCCATCGATCGAAGCGAGATCGATTGGGTCCACATGCGGCATGAGGAGGCCGGAGCCTTTGCGGCAGGAGCCGAAGCGCTGCTGACTGGCCGTCTAACAGCGTGTGCGGGAACCTGCGGCCCCGGCAGTCTTCACTTCATCAATGGCCTCTACGAAGCCAATCGCAACGGCGCCCCTATCATCCTGATCGCAACGCAGATCGTGCGGCAGGACATAGGTTTCGAATCGATCCAGGAGATCGATTTCAATGACGTGTTCAAGGGCTGCAGCGTCTATTGCGAGACGATCGTCACGCCGGAACAAGCGCGCCGCAAGGTAGTTGCAGCCTGTCAGGCAGCTCTTACCAAACGCGGTGTCGCCGTGCTGGTCGTGCCGGCGGACATCGCCAATGCCGACGCGCACGATGAACTGCCGTACGCCGTTCATGCGCGACGGCCGCTCATTCGCCCGAGCGATGCGGACCTCGACGAGATCGCAGCCATTCTGAACGAGAGCGAAGCGATCACGATCTATGCGGGCGCCGGCTGCGAAGGCGCGCATGACGAGGTGGTCGCCACGGCGGCGCGGTTGAAGGCGCCCATGGCCCACAGCTCACGCGGCAAGGATTTCCTGGAGTACGACAATCCCTACAACGTCGGCATGACCGGCATCATCGGCGGGCCCGCAGGCTATCACGCGATCCTCGACAGCGACGTGCTGCTCCTGCTCGGAACGAACTTCGCCTGGAGTCAGTTCTATCCGGACAAGGCGAGAATCATCCAGATCGATACCGATCCAACCCATGTCGGCCGACGCCATCCCGTCGCGTTCGGAGCGGTCGGCGATATCAAGACGACGCTCGAGGCCCTGCTACCCCGGCTCCGCCAGCACGAGGATGGCAGCTTCCTGGCGAGGCATGTGGAACGTCACCGGAAGGACGTGGCATCGGCGAAGGCCGAGACCGTGTCAGGTCCCGACGCCGCGATCTCGGGCACTTACCTGACCAAAATCATCAACCAGCACGCGGCGGAAGACGCATTGTTCGCAGCAGACGACGGCACACCGACGGTCTGGATGCTTCGTCACATCGACACCGGCGGCAAACGCCGAACCTTTGCGAGCTTACTCCACGGGACGATGGCGGGCGGGATGGCATCGGCGCTCGGGCTGCAGAAGTGTCAGCCCGGCCGACAGGTGATTTGTCTGGCAGGCGATGGCGGATTCACCATGCTGCTCGGCGATCTGCTGACGACGGTGCAAGAAGATTTGCCGATCAAGATCGTGGTCTTCGACAACGGCAAGCTGGGCTTTGTCGACATAGAGCAGAAGGCGGCCGGCCTGGATCCGGTCTACACGGACTTGAAGAATCCCGACTTCGGCGAAGTAGCGAAGGCGATGGGCCTTTGGGGACACAGCGTCTCGAAGGCGGGCGGACTCGAGGAATCCATCCAGAACTGGCTCGCGCAACCAGGCCCGGCGCTGCTGCATGTGAAAGTGAAACCGATGCAGCTGGTGACGCCGCCTTCGCCGTTCGTTGCACCGGAGGCCGTGGTCGGGATGGCGGTCTACACCGCCCGAGCGATGTTGCACGGCAAGGGCCATGACGTTTGGGAAATGGTTGTGGAGAACATTCCCTGACCGCCGGTTGGACACTGTCGCCTCGCTTGCCTCCACAACCATCGTAAGCAGGCACGCGGCGATGCACCGGGCGCCAACGGTTGTTGTTGGCACTGTCATTAAGAGCTCCTTCCGAGTAGGTCATCCCAGGGCGGCCCTTACGCGGTCGGCCCGTTGTCGCCGTGTTTCAGCGCAGGGCCGGCGCATTGCATCGGGATGGGGACGATCGGTGAGTGTTACAGGTGCAACTTGCGCTGCCGGATCTGAAACCGCGCGAATACGGGCGGACGCGATGATGCGTCAATGAAGATCGGCGCGTCGCGAAACGCGTGTCACCGAACATGCATTGCCAACCATCGACCGACATGAACCCGACAATCGCAATTTCACGCCGCTCGCTTCTCGCCGCCGTCTCGGCCGCCGCGTTGCTCGGCGCATGCGCGAAGGCGCAGGCACCGAGCGCGCCTGCGACGCCGCAGGTTTCGGTCGTCACCGTCCACCGCACGGCGGTGCCGCTCACCATCGAGCTTCCGGGCAGGACGAACGCGTATCTCGTCGCGCAGGTGCGCGCGCGTGTCGACGGCATCGTGCTGAAGCGCGACTACAAGGAAGGCACGGACGTCAGGGCGGGCCAGCGTCTGTACAAGATCGACCCGGCGCCCTATATCGCCTCGCGCGACAGCGCGCAGGCCACGCTCGAAAAGGCGCAGGCCAATGTCGCGGCGCTGAGCGCGCAGGTCGAGCGCTACAAGCCGCTCGTGGCGGGCAACGCGGTGAGCAAGCAGGACTACGACAACGCAGTGGCGTCGCAAGGACAGGCGCAAGCCGATGTCGCATCGGGCAAGGCGGCCGTCGACACTGCGCAGATCAACGTCGGCTATACCGACGTCGTGTCGCCGATCAGCGGCCGCGCGGGCCTGTCGCAAGTCACCGAGGGCGCGTACGTGCAGGCCGGCGCCGCGACGCTGATGACGACGATCCAGCAGATCGATCCCATCTACGTCGACGTCACGCAATCGAGCGTGCAAGGGCTCGAGCTGCGCCGCCAGGTCGCAACGGGTCAATTGAAGCTGAATGGCCCGAACCAAGTGAAGGTGCATCTGCTGCTCGAAGACGGCAGCCAATACAGCGCGACCGGATCGCTACAGGCGACCGACATCACGGTCGACCCGAACACTGGCACGGTCACGTTGCGAGCGCTCTTTCCGAACCCGAACGGCGTGCTGCTGTCCGGAATGTTCGTTCGCGCGCGCGTCGAGGCCGGCATCAACGAGAACGCGTTCCTGGTGCCGCAGCCGGGTGTCGCGCACGATCCGAAAGGCCAGGCAACGGCGCTCGTCGTGGGCGCCGACAACAAGGTGCAGCTGCGCACGCTCCAGCTGCGCGGTACGCGCGGCGATCAATGGATCGTCGACGGCGGCCTCGACGAAGGTGATCGTGTCATCGTAGCCGGAGTGCAGAGAGTGCAGCCAGGCGCGATCGTCGTCGCGACCGAAGTGTCGGCAGCCGCGCAGGCTGCGGCAACGGTCCCTGCGACGGCGCAGGCTGCCGATACGCGCACCGCCATTGTCGCCGATGCCAAGCCGCCGCCGCGGCATGCGCCGTCGGCGCAACCCAAATAGCGATCGGCGGATACGTGGCACGCTTCTTCATCGACCGCCCGATCTTCGCGATCGTCATCGCGATCCTGGTCTCGCTGGCCGGCGTGCTGTCGATCGTGTCGCTTCCGATCGAGCAGTATCCGACGATCGCACCGCCGTCGGTTCAGATCTCCGCGACATACGCCGGCGCGTCGGCGGAGACGGTGCAGAACACCGTCGTGCAGGTGATCGAGCAGCAGATGAGCGGCCTCGATCACTTCCTGTACATGTCGTCGACCGCGGACGATTCGGGCAGCGCGACGATCACGGTCACGTTCGCGCCCGGCACCAACCCCGACATTGCGCAGGTCCAGGTGCAGAACAAGCTGCAGCTCGCGACCCCCCAGCTGCCGCAGACAGTCCAGCAGCGCGGCCTCACTGTGACCAAATCGAGCAACGGCTTCCTACTGTTCGCCGGTGTCATCTCGACCGACCAGAGCATGTCGCGGTACGACATCGCCGACTACCTCGTGTCGCACCTGCAGGACCCGATGAGCCGCATCAACGGCGTCGGCGCGGTCACCGTGTTCGGCACGCAATACGCGATGCGCATCTGGCTCGATGCAGCGAAGCTCAACAGCTACGGTCTCACGCCGGTCGACGTCAGCAACGCGATCACGAACCAGAACGTGCAGGTAGCGGGCGGCCAGCTCGGAGGAACTCCGGCGCCGACGACTCAACGTCTCACCGCCACGATCACCGAGGCGACGCTGCTGCGCACACCCGAAGAGTTCGGCAACATCCTGCTCAAGGTCACGACGGGCGGTGCGCAGGTGCGCGTGCGCGACGTCGCGCGCGTCGAGCGCGGTGCCGAGACGTATTTCGTCGATTCGCACTACATGGGTCAGTCGGCGTCCGGTATCGGCGTACAGCTCGAGCCTGGCGCGAATGCGTTGGCCACCGCCACTGCGGTGCGGGCGAAGATCGACGAACTGAAGCCGTTCTTCCCGAAGGGCCTGCAAGTCGTCTACCCGTACGACACCACGCCGTTCATCAAAATCTCGATCCAGGAGGTCGTGAAGACGCTGTTCGAGGGCATCGTGCTGGTGTTCCTAGTGATGTACCTATTCCTGCAGAACATCCGCGCGACCATCATTCCGACCGTCGCCGTGCCGGTCGTGCTGCTCGGGACGTTCGGCATCATGGCTGCCGCGGGATTCACGATCAACGTGCTGACGATGTTCGGCCTCGTGCTCGCGATCGGATTGCTCGTCGACGACGCGATCGTGGTCGTGGAAAACGTCGAGCGCGTGATGTCGGAAGAGGGTCTGTCGCCGCGCGAGGCGACGCGCAAGGCGATGGGGCAAATCACCGGAGCGCTGCTGGGCGTTGCCGTTGTGCTGAGCGCGGTATTCATTCCCGTCGCGTTCTCCGGAGGCTCGGTCGGCGCGATCTACCGTCAGTTCTCGCTCACGATCGTCTCCGCGATGCTGCTGTCGGTGTTTGTCGCGCTGTCGCTCACGCCGGCGCTTTGCGCGCTGATGCTGAAGCCATTGGACGGTGAGCTCGGTGCTGAACAGCGAGGCTTCTTCGGCGCCTTCAATCGCGGGTTCGAGCGCATGCGCGAACGCTACCTCGGTGGCGCGCACCACGTGATGGGCCGCTTCGGCCGCTGGCTGCTGATCTATGGTGCCGTCATCGTCGCCGTCGGCGTGCTGTTCATGCGGATTCCGAGCTCCTTCCTTCCCAACGAGGACCAGGGCGTTTCATACGTGGTCGTGCAGACGCCGCCCGGCACGACGCAGGCGGTGACCGAACAGGCGCTCGAGGACGTGTCGGCGTACCTGACGCACGACGAAAGCGCTGCGGTGGAGAGCACGTTCGAGATCGCGGGCTTCAACTTCGCGGGTCGCGGGCAAAGCCAGGGCTTTGTGTTCGTCCGCTTCAAGGACTGGTCGCAGCGCAAGGGCTCGAACCTGACGGCGCAGGCGGTGCTCGCGCGCACCGCGAAGCATTTCGCATCGTACCAGCCTGCGGTCATCATCCCGATCAACCCGCCGTCGATTCCAGCGCTCGGCACCGCGTCGGGTTTCGATCTCGAGCTCGAGGACCGCGGCGGCGTCGGACACGACAAGCTCGCGCAGGCGCGCGACCAGCTCATCGCCGCGGCGAAGCAGAATCCGAACGTCGCGCTCGTGCGCGCCAACGGGCTGGTCGACAACGCGATGTTCAAGATCGACATCGACCGCGAGAAGGCAAGCGCATTGGGGGTGAACCTGAGCGACGTCGACCAGACGTTCTCGATCGCGTGGGGCTCGAAGTTCGTCAACAACTTTCTCGACACCGACGGTCGCATCAAGCGCGTGTACGTGCAGGCCGACGCGCCGTTCCGTATGAACCCCGAGGACCTACGCTCGCTGTACGTGCGCAATGTCGCGGGCACGATGGTGCCGTTCACGTCGTTCGCGACCGGCCATTGGGATTGGGGATCGCCGAAGCTCGAGCGCTACAACGGCGTGCCGTCGTTCGAGATCCAGGGACAGGCGGCACCGGGCAAGAGCACGGGCCAGGCGATGGCGGAGATGGAACACCTGATGCAACAGTTGCCGCCCGGCGTGGGCCACGAATGGACCGGCGTCTCGTTGCAGGAGGTCCAGTCGGGTTCGCAGGCGCCGGTTCTCTACGCACTGTCGATCCTCGTCGTCTTCTTAAGCCTCGCGGCGCTGTACGAGAGCTGGACAGTGCCGATCTCGGTGATCATGGTCGTGCCGCTCGGCGTCTTCGGCGCGCTCGTCGCGGCGTTCGCGCTGCACCTCGAGAACGACGTGTTCTTCCACGTCGGGCTGCTGACGACGATCGGCTTGTCGGCGAAGAACGCGATCCTGATCGTCGAGTTCGCGCGCGACCTCGAGCGGGAAGGCCGATCGGCGATCGACGCGGCGATCGAGGCGGCGAAGGTGCGGCTGCGGCCGATCCTGATGACGTCGCTCGCGTTCGTCCTCGGCGTGCTGCCACTTGCGATCGCCACCGGCGCCGGGTCCGCCAGCGAGAACGCCGTCGGGCGGGGCGTGATCGGCGGAATGTTGACTGCGACGTTCCTCGCGCCGTTCCTCGTGCCGATGTTCTTCCTCGTGATCACCGAGAAAGTCTTCAAGTCGAAGCGCGACGCGGCACAAGCTCGCGAGCCGGCACTGGAGACGGCAACGACGAGCGGGGCGGCGCCATGAAGTGGCAGGCTTGGGGACGAAGCACGTCCGGGGCACGCGGACGACTGCGCGCGGTCGCCGCCGTCGCGGTGCTGCTCGCCAGTTGCTCGCTGCAGCCCGTGTACGAGCGGCCTGCGGCGCCCATCGCGTCGTCGTTTCCGACCGGTGCCGCGTACAAGGCGGCTTCGGGCAGCACGACGCTATCTGCCGACGAGATCGGCTGGCGCGACTTCCTCACCGACGCGCGTCTCCAGCGGCTGGTCGAGATCGCGCTCGCAAACAACCGCGACCTGCGCGTCGCCGCGCTCAACGTCGCGCAGGCGCAGGCGCAATACCATATCCAGCGCTCCAACCTCTTTCCGCAGATCGCCGCGGGCGCGAGCCTCGTCGCTCAGCGTGCGCCATCGCCCGCCACGCATGGCAACGTCACCTCGCACGACTATTCGGTCGGCGCCTCGGTCTCGTCGTGGGAGCTCGATTTCTTCGGCCGCCTGCGCAGCCTCGATGATCAGGCGCTGCAGCAGTACTTTGCGACGGCGCAGGCACGCAAGGCGTTCCAGATCGCGCTCGTCGCGCAGGTCGCCGACCAGTACCTCGCAATGCTCGCCGACGACGAGCAGCTCGCGGTCACGCAGCAAACGCTGGAGACGGCGCAGTCATCGTACAAGCTCACGATGCTGCAATTCCAGAACGGCACGACGACCGAGCAGTCGGTGCGTCAGGCGGAGATCATCGTCGAGCAGGCCAACGCCAACCAGGCAGCGCAGCTGCGCGTCCGTGCGCAGGACGAGAACACGCTCGTGCTGCTGACCGGCGAGCCGCTTCCCGCGGACCTGCCACCTCCGAAGCCTCTGAGCTCGCAATCACTGCTCGCCGATATTCCGGCCGGCGTGCCGTCGGATGTGCTGACGCGGCGACCGGACATCATGGAGGCCGAAGCGAACCTGCGTGCCGCGAACGCCAATATCGGGGCCGCGCGCGCGGCGTTCTTTCCGTCGATCAGCCTGACCGGCGGTGCGGGCCTGGAAAGCCTGGCGCTCGCCACGCTGTTCCATGGCGCGTCGCTCGCGTGGAGCTTCATCCCGTCGATCACCGTCCCGATCTTCGAGGGCGGCAAGCTGCGTGCAAGTCTCGACGTCGCGACGATCCAGAAGGACATCAACGTCGCGCAGTACGAGAAGGCGATCCAGACGGCGTTCCAGGAAGTGGCAAACGACCTCGCCGCGCGCGGCACCTACGACGACCAGGTGGCGGCGCTGCAGCGAGATGTCGTCGCGTCGCAGCGGTATCTCGATCTTGCGCAGCAACGCTTCCAGGCGGGCGTCGACAGTTACCTGAACGTGCTGACCGCGCAGACGACGCTGTACACGGCGCAACAGTCGCTCGTGTCCGCGCGCGTCGCTCGGCTGACGACACTCGTCAACCTCTACAAAGATCTGGGCGGCGGCTGGATCGAGCGCAGCGGCGACACACCGCCTTCCGCCGAGGACGTCGGATCGCTCGCGCCGCACAACAACGCGCCCTGGGATCTCACAAAGTCCATCACGAGCGTAGTGCGATGAAGCGTCCCGAATCGACGCGATCGAGCGCGAGGCGCGTCGCCGCGGCTCGCCTGGCCGCTGCATTGGCGCCGCGGGGTTACGGCTGTAACATCGCGGCCGCTGCGACGGGTACCGGGCGGGATTAAACTTGCTTCATGCGGTGGGATGCCATGATGACCGATATCACGCCTCACGTGCTTGCGCTCGACGACGACCCGGCGATGCGAGATCTGATCGCCGAGTATCTCGGCGAGAACGATCTGCGGGTGACGACCGTTGCGACGGGCGAGGAGATGACGCGCGCGTTGGCCAAGCACGCGATCGACGTGATCGTGCTCGATCTTCGCCTCTCGGGCGAGGATGGCATGGAGCTCGCGAGGACGCTGCGCGCGGGATCGACCGTTCCGATCATCATGGTGACCGGAAAGAAGGACGAAGCCGATCGCGTGATGGGCCTCGAGATCGGCGCCGACGACTACATCACCAAGCCGTTCAGCCCGCGCGAGCTGCTCGCTCGCGTGCGCGCGGTGCTTCGCCGCTACAAGATGGTCGAGGAGCTCGTGCCCGCGCGCGACGAGAAGCGACGCGCTTATCGCTTCGGCGGATGGGAGCTCAACCTGCGCACGCGGCGTCTCATATCGCCCAACGGCGAGCGCATCGAGCTCACGAACGGCGAGTTCAGCCTGTTGCAGGCGTTCTGCGCGGCGCCGCGGCGCATTCTTTCGCGCGACCAGCTGCTCGAGCTGTCGCGGCTGAACCGCGCGGAAGTCTACGACCGATCGATCGACGTGCAGATATTGCGGCTGCGGCGCAAGATCGAGCCGAATCCGTCGCATCCCGAGTACATCAGGACCGAGCGCGGCGCGGGGTACATGTTCGACGTGCCGGTCGAAGTGCTGCGCTGATGTCCTGACCGGCGTCGGCGCGGTCTGCGTGCATGGCGAACGCGAACGACAGCACGTCAATTACGGACGCGATCCGGCCCGAGAGGCTCCGCCGGTGGGTCATCGTGCTCGGCGTGTTCGCGATCCTCGCGAACGTCGGCACCGATGCCTACAACCAATGGCGGTCGTATCACGTCACGGTCACGAATACCGGCCGCGAGCTCGTCAACGCAGCCCGAATACTCGCTGCGCAGGCGCAAGGCACGGTCCAGATCGTCGATGTGCTGCTGCGCGATGTCGCGGCCGGGGGCTTCCTCGACGTCGGTTCGATGCCGCCGTCCGGCGACATCAACGCGCGCCTGGCCGGGCGCGTGCAGGGATTGCCGCAGCTGCTCGCGCTGACCGTGTCGGACGCGCAGGGCATCGAACGCTATCGGTCGCGTCCATTCCCGAACGATCCGTATCCGAGCATCGCCGACCGTTCGTTTTTCACCGTGCAGCGGGACAACCCGAACGTCGGCCTCTTCTTGAGCGAGCCGGTCGTCACGCGGCTGGACCACCGCTGGGCGATCGCGCTGTCGCGGCGGCTGAACGATTCATCGGGTCGGTTCGCCGGCATCGTGAGCGGGATGATCGATCTCGACTACTTCCAGCAGTTCTATCGCCAGCTCAAGCTCGGCAACCAGAGCGCGATCCTGCTTTTCCGTGACGACGGAACGCTGACCGTGCGCGAACCGCCTGACCCGGACATGATCGGCAAGGTGATGTTCCCCGACCTCGTGGCGCGAATCGGGAGCGAGGGCGGCGCGACGCGGATGCCCTCGCCGGTGGACGGCGTAGAGCGCTTCGTCGCCGGCGCGCACGTCGACGGCTTTCCGCTGATTGTCGCGGTCTCGCGCGAGGAGCGAGCGGTACTCGAGTCGTGGCGCGCCGAGGTCTTCCGCGTCCTCGTTCAGGACGTGATCCTGACGGCGTTGATGGCGCTCGCGATCGCCGCGCTCGTGCATCAGCTGCGCCGCGTCGAGCGGGGCGAGCAGGCGCTGCGCGAAAGCGAGGAGCGCTACGCGCTCGCCATGGAAGGCGCGAACGAAGGTCATTTCGACCGTCCGTTCCCCGACGGCAAGCCGTTCATGTCGCCCAGGATGCTGGAGCTGCTGGGACTCGCACCGGACGCGCCGGTCGACACGCGCGCGCAAATGCTGGTCAACGTCCATCCCGACGACCTGCACAGGATGGACGCCGCCTACGAAGCGCATATCCAAGGACGGACGAACCGTTACGAAATCGAGTATCGCGTCCGTCACCCCGATGGCGAGTGGCACTGGCTCGACGTGCGTGGCCGCTGCCTGCGCGACGCCTCCGGCACGGTGCACCGCTTCGTCGGCTCGGCGATGGACATCACCGAACGCAAGCGCGCCGAGGAAGACAAGGACCGGCTGGAAACGCAGCTCCGCAAGTCGCAGAAAATGGAGGCGATGGGCACGCTCGCTGGAGGCATCGCGCACGATTTCAACAACATCCTCGGCGCGATCCTGGGCTACGGCGAGCTCGCGCAGAGGAGCGCCACGCCGGGCAGCGTCGTGCGCCGCTACATCGACAACGTGATGCACGCTGCGGGCCGCGCAAAGGCGCTGGTCGAACGCATCCTCGCGTTCAGCCGCAGCGGTGTCGGAGAGCGTGCGCCGGTGAACGTGCAGGCGGTGATCGCCGAAACGCTCGATCTTCTCGCGGCTTCGCTGCCGGCGCGCATCCAGCTCGAACGCAAGCTCGACGCCGGCGACGCAGCCGTGATCGGCGACGCGACGCAGCTCCATCAGGTTGCGATGAACCTGTGCACGAACGCCGTGCAGGCCATGCCCGCGGGCGGCGTGCTCCGGGTGCGCCTCGAGCGCATCGACGTACCGGAACGCCGCGCGGTGTTTCATGGCGAGTTGGCACCCGGTCCCTATGTGCGCCTGATCGTGCGGGACACCGGCAACGGCATCGATCCGAAGCATCTCGATCGCATCTTCGATCCGTTCTTCACCACGAAGGGCGTCGGCACCGGCACAGGGCTCGGTTTGTCGCTCGTCCACGGTATCGTCGCGGACGTCGGAGGTGCGATCGACGTCACCAGCGTGCCGGACGAAGGCACGACGTTCACGAGCTGGCTGCCCGTGGCGGGTTCGGCTCCGGCTCCGCACGCCGAGCTCGCGAGCGAGTTGCCGCGCGGCAACGGCGAAACAGTCCTTGTCGTCGATGACGAGCCGTCGCTCGTCGCGCTCGCCGAGGAGATGCTCGCCGAGCTCGGTTACGAGCCGGTCGGCTTCGGGTCGAGCGCCGAGGCGTTGAAGGCATTCGCCGACGATCCCGGGCGCTTCGATGTCGTTCTGAGCGACGAGATGATGCCCGAGCTCACCGGAACCGGCCTCGCCCGCGAGATTCGCCGCATGCGCGCCGACATTCCGATCGTCATCATGAGCGGGTATGTCGACAGCGGCGTCGCCGCGCTCGCGCGCTCGGCAGGTGTAAACGACGTGCTGCGCAAGCCGCTGCGTACTGCCGACATCGCGGAGGCGCTCGCCCGCGTGTTGCGAGAATCGCCGGCGACGACGACGGAAGCTCGCTGAACCGTTTCTGTGTCGGTACCGCCGGTGAGACCGATCGCTTGGCCTCAGCGCGGTCGTCGTACGATTCGGTGGCCTTCGCTGACCGCCGCGGGCGACACGCATTCGCGACTCGACGCCACGTCGGGCGCGCCGGGATGCAACAGCGGCGTGAGATCGTTTGCTAGCGCCACGTAGCACGCGGCCGCCGTCACGGCGCGCGGCTCGCCAAGCGACGGCTGCAGCGAGTGAATGCCGGCAACCGTCGCGGCCAGCACAACGACGAGCATCGCATTACGGCCCCAGTACATCGCGGTCTCGTCTACGCGCGCTCGACGCGCGAGCCGCTCGGACCTGTCAGCACGCGCACGCGCTCGCCGGTCTCGACGTCGTGGCCGCCCTGGGTGACGGCGACGGTGCGGCCGCTGTCGAGTCGCACGACGATCTCCTGCGCGTTGTCGCGCGTGAGTCGCTGCTCGACGGCGTTGCCGCCGACGCCGCCGGCGACCGCGCCGACGACGGTGGCTGCGGCGCGTCCGAGCCCGTGCCCGATCCCGTTGCCGATCAGGCCGCCCAGAACGGCGCCCGTCACGGTGCCGAGCGCGGCGTGATCCTCATCGATGCGCGCCGGGCGCACGCTCTCGACCACGCCATACGCAACGCTCTGCTCGACACGCGCGTCGCTGCGCGGATAATCCCGCGTATCGAGCGTCGAGCATCCGGCGGTCAGTCCCAGCGCGGATGCGGCGAGCACGGTGGCGATGAAGGTTCGGTGCGACATGCGAAGCTCCTTTCGTATGGAATGAAACGGCGTAGCGCGCGTGCGAGACCTGCGCGCTACCCACCGCCACCGCGGGCCGGACGAAACTCCGGCGACCGCGGCGACGGTCGATCGACGCGCGCATCACGACGTCACTTCGACGCGATCGACGCCGATGCCGCGGGGATAGCGCCCGCCACCGGCGCTGCACCGTTCGTGCTCGCATAGGCGGTCGTTGCGCTCGCCGGCATCTTCCATTCGCCCGAATTCGACGACTCCGCCTGGTAGTAGGCGAACGGCAGCCCGTGCGGGTTGAGCTGCGCGAACGTCGGGCCCTTGTCCGGATGCACGTTGCCGTGGTCGGCTTGATACAGGCCGGACTCGTCCGAGCGCGCCTGCATCTCGTTTTCGGTGAGTGGCGTCGCCGGATCGTCCGACTTGCTGCTGAACGTCTTGGGCGCCGGGTGCCAGAGCTGGCTGGCGCTCGATCCGGAGTAGGACTGCAGCGTGGCGAACTCGTCGGCGAACGCCTTGGCGGAGCTCTGTTGCGCGGCGGCGATGGTGGCCGTTCCGGCGAGCAGCGCGGCGACGGTGATTTTGGTCAGCTTGTTCATGAAACGCTCCTATGCGGTGAGTGGATTCGGAGTTGCGCGGCCGGCGCGCCATCGCGCCGAACGCCTCCGATGCCATTACGCGCTTGCGGCATTTCCGATTGGTTTCGCACGACCCTTCGCGGATTACGGCTGTAGCGCAGCTTCGCAATACGCGCCCATTCACGAGTGATACGACTGCGGCGATCGCCTGACCGGACGCGTCCGCAGCCGACGAAGGCGCGAGGCGACCGTGTTCGACCGGTCGAGCACCCGACTGCGCGCAGCGCGCGTCGACGCCCGGCGCCGCAACCAGCCGACAGCACGGGCGCTGTCGCAGGACGCTCTTTCCGTGGTCGGCCATCGCCGCCGGTGTGGCGCGCGATGCAGTACGCGGCCGCGGATGCGGGAGCCGCGGACGCTGCGCTGCTGGCGAATGACGGCGATGCGTTTCATCGCACACGCACGCAATGCCGAAACGCCGACAGTGCGTCGCGGCATTGCTCTCTCGAGTGATGTGCCTTGCGCATCGCGCGCAGCGCCGACCTGAATCCGATCTGGCGAGCGAGCTACTGGAAATAGATGCGAGCCACGTCGTTCATGGTCGAGGCCTCCTCCGGGGCGCCTACCGCTCCCGGCACATCTGCATTTGGCGCTCGGCCGGTGTCTCGTGGATGTCGCGCCCGTCGCGCCGTGTCACAGATGTAACGGTGCGCCGGCTGCCGCGAAACGCGGCCACCACGCGCGGCTCGCATGCTTGCAATCGATGCGCACCGCATCGACTACCGACAAAGGACTCGACATGCGTACCGCCATGGTGATGGATCACGAACCGTTTGCTGACGAAGCCGAAAGCGACACCCGCAACGCGCGGCGTGCGGCGCCGCTCGCCACGCCGACGACGCTCGCGCCCAGCGCGACGACGGACATCTGCGCCGCGCTCAACCCGTTGCTCGCCGACCTGTTCACGCTTTACGTGAAGACGAAGAACTTCCACTGGCACGTCTCCGGCCCGCACTTCCGCGACTACCACCTGCTCCTCGACGAGCAGGCCGACCAGATCATCGCCACCACCGATGGCGTCGCCGAGCGCGTGCGCAAGATCGGCGGGACCACGTTGCACTCGATCGGTCACATCGGGCGGCTCACCCGCGTGCGCGACAACGACGCCGTGTACGTGTCCGCGCTCGACATGCTCGCCGAGCTTTGCGGGGACAACGCGCGGCTCGCGGAGCGCATGCGGGAAGCGCACGGGTTGTGCGATCAGCGCGGCGACGTCGCGTCTGCGAGCATGCTGGAGGTGTGGATCGACGAGGCCGAGCGCCGCACGTGGTTCCTGTTCGAGGCAACGCGTTTCGGCGAAGAGCCGCAACGCTGACCCGAGATGGAAGCTCTCACGCCGGTGACGTTCGTTCACTCGCTCGATGCGCAGCTCGGCGTTGCGGTGGCGCTCGCCCTCGCGATGCTCGCGACGACGACCGCCTTGCACTACCAGGCGTTGCATCTGCTCGCGCATGCCGCGAGCGGGAAGCGCGTATCGCAGCGGCGGATCGTCGCGCTGCTGTTCGCGCTGGTCGCCGTGCATCTGATCGAGGTCGCGCTGTACGCCGGCGCGTACGCCATCGGCGCGAACGCGCTCGGCCTCGGCGCCCTGCGCGGTCAGACCGATCGCGCTCCGCTCGACTTCTTCTATTTCGCGGCCGAGACGTATTCGACGCTCGGCTATGGAGACCTCGTTCCCGTCGGCGCATTGCGGCTCGTGGCGAGCGTCGAGGCCTTGAACGGCCTGCTTCTGCTGTCGTGGTCGGGCGCGTTCCTGTTCGGCGTGCTCGACGGCGATGGCCGATACCTATCGACGCCGCGACAGCCGCGATACCGGCGATCGCCATCGGACGCGACCGGCGTGAATCGCCTCCACATCAACGAGGAGCAATCATGAGCAACGCATCGTTCGCCACGGCCATCGACACCGACGTCGTCACCCGCGACGAGGGCGCGCGCGACGCGCATGCGGTTGCAACTCTAACCGAGCGAACCGGGCGGCGAAACGCTATGGAAAGTCGAACGCGCTTCAATGATGTTCTAGAACGGTTATGGAAACGAGTATGTCGGGCATCGTGATCATTGACGACGACGCGCTCATGCGCTCGCTGCTGGCCGAATGGCTGGCAGGCGAGGGCTATCGCGTCGAAGTCGGCGAGCGTGCGCCGGGCGCGTTCGCGCCCGATCTGGTGATCGCGGACATCTACATGCCCCGGCACCTCGGCGCGGAGCGGCTGCACGCTGCCCACGCCGCGTATCCCGGCGTGCCAATCATCGCGATCTCCGGTCATTTCCGTTCGGATGTGCGCTGCGCGGGTCCCGCCGCCGACGCGCTCGGCGTCGACCGGGTGATCGCGAAGCCGCTCGCACGCGAAGCTTTCCTCGACGTCGTGCGATCCGTGATCGGAGCGCCGCACCGCGGCGACTTGGATGCAGCGCGTGCGGGCTGCCGCCGGTAGGATCAGGCGACTTTTCCGGCGGCGGGCGGCGGTAGACGCGCCCGACGCGAAACGACGACTTGGAGACATCGACATGCACAACATGGGCATCGCTATCGAGAATCAACCCAGGCGCCGCATCGCGGCGGCGATCTGCCTTGCAACCGGCACCTTGATGATCGCCGCGTACGCGCGGCTTTCAAGCGCCGACGCCGCGGCAGGCCCTGAAACCTTCGCTTCCGCGCAGCAGGCGGCAGGCGCACTTTACGTCGCCGTGCGCAACGACGACCAGGACGCGCTCACGAGGATCCTCGGTGCGGGCAAGGACACCGTATTGTCCAGCGACCCCGCACAGGACCGCGTCGATCGCGACCAGTTCGTCGAGAAATACCGCGAGATGCACCGCATCGTCCACGAGCCCGACGGCAGCGACGTGCTGTACGTGGGCGCCGAGAACTGGCCGTTTCCGTTTCCGTTGATCGCCGATAACGGTGCGTGGCATTTCGACAGCGACGCCGGTGTGCAGCAATTGCTGCTGCGCCGGATTGGCGCCAACGAGCTGGCCGCGATCGCAACGTGCCGTGCGCTGGCCGCGCGAGCGCAGCAGGTGCAGTCGATCGATCGCCCAGCGGCACTGCCGGTCGGCGCGGCCGACGCTGCGCGCGTGGCAAACGCGGACGATGGCGGCGTGCCGGTGCACGGGTATTACTTCCGCGAGCTGCGCGACGCACCGCCTTCGAATGACAACACCGTCGTGCGCGCGCCGCTGCGCGTCATTGCGTATCCGGAGCGATATCAGGTGACGGGCGTGATGACATTCGCCGTCGATGGCGACGGCATCATGTACGAGGGCGATCTCGGCTCCGAGACCGTGCCGTTCGCGAAGCAGCTCCGCGATCTCGACCCTACGCTCACGTGGCAGATCGTTCCGTGAGGTCACGTCGTCGCGAGACCTGCCGACGCGACGGCGAACCGTCGCGTCGAACGGCAGGCGCAATCGATGCGCGCACGTAAGCGCTCGCGATAACAGTTAAAGCCGGCACGCCGGAACGTCGACCCTCGCTACGAGGGCTTGCGTCGGCGCGGTCGCACCGCGCAGGCGCTAACCGATCATTGGAGGCTCGAAACGTACTGCGCGAGCGCTTCGATCTGCGGGGCGGTGATGCCGTGCACGACACCCTGCATCGTGCCGCTGTCATTCGTGCGGCGCCCGTCGCGGAAAATTCTCGAGCTGCTTCGCGACGTATGCCTGCTGCTGGCCGGCCACGCGAGGCATCTCGTTCTGGCCCGTGAGATCTCCTGCATGGCACGTCGTGCACAGTGCGCTCGTAGCGATCGAAAGGCCCTGCGGGACGGTCGCTGCCCGAACGAATGCGCGCGTGTTATCGGCGGCGCGCCGCCCGGATCACGCTTTCGAACAACAGGATCACCGTGCCGC
>WNGF01002632.1_pt1 | contig 29872 bp, 23 predicted proteins | sample 5400641 | NCBI WGS metagenome assembly WNGF01 (sample SAMN13153371, study PRJNA577476) | soil metagenome | isolation source: 80 cm soil or saprolite under grassland replicate 2 | place: USA:California | collected 2016-06-15 | reverse complement strand
CCGACGCCACCCGGATGGAGGGACTGATCCCACCATCCGTCGATGCCGGCAAGCGCGTGTTCGTGTACCGGGTCCCGCGAGGCGTGGTGGGTGTGATCAGCCCGTGGAACTGGCCCTTCACGATGCCGGGCGAACTCCTGGCGCGGCCGGTTCTCCATTGAGCGCCTGACCGAGCTCAAGACCGTGGTCGTCGACCTGGACTAGCGGGACTGGCATAGCCTGGAGGGCATGGCACCGTTCCGCAGGAGGCCGAAGGGTGAGGCAACCCGGATCTTCTTCGCCGCGGACCTCCATGGCTCGGAGCCCACGTTCCGCAAGTTCCTGAACGCCGCGTCCTTCTACGACGTCGACGCGCTGGTGTTCGGGGGCGACCTGATGGGAAAGGCTCTGGTGCCCATCGTTCGCGATGGCGACAGGTACACGGCGCATCTGCACGGGGACGACCACGAGTTCGATGTCGGTGGCCTCGACCGGTTCTGCCGAATGGTCGAGGTCGCCGGGTTCTACTGGAAGGTCGTCGAGCGCTTCGAGCACGAACAGCTCGGACGCGACCCCTTGCTGGTGAAGGGGCTGTTCCAGGATCGGGCCCGGGAACGGTTGTCCTCGTGGCTGGAGCTGGCGAAGAACCGCCTGGCCGGCACCCCGATTCGCATGTACCTCACGGGAGGCAACGACGACGAACCCGGCGTGCTGGAGGTTCTGTCAGAGGCCGACGGCGACCATGTGGTCGCCTGCGAGGGCGAGGTCGTCGAGCTCGACGGCGAGCACACGATGATCACGGTCGGCCTGTCCACCCCGACCCCGTGGGACACACCGCGCGAGGCGGACGAAGCCGAGATCGAGGCCTTGATCGAGGCCAGCGTGGCCCGCGTGCCCGATCCGGCCCGATGCGTGTTCAACCTGCACTGTCCGCCGAAGGACTCGCTCCTGGACCGGTGTCCCAAGCTCGACACGTCGCGGATGGATCAGGGGGAGCTGCCGAAGCCCGTCCTCGAGCGAGGGCGGATGGTGATGACGAGCGGCGGAAGCGCCGCAGTTCGGGAGGCCATTTCGACCTACCAGCCCGTGGTCGGCCTCCATGGGCACATCCACGAGTCGGCCGGGCGGATGAAGCTCGGCCGGACACCGTCGTTCAACCCGGGGAGCGACTACGACAAGGGCATCCTCCAAGGGGTCATCGTGTCGATCCGGGGCGGCGCGGTGGTGAGCTACCAGCACACGTCCGGTTAGCTAGTCTTTGCGGGCGTTCCAGGCGGCGAGAGGCGGGTGCCGCCCGCCTGCGGTTCGAAAGGGGGAAGTCGGTTGGCGGTGATCGAGAGCCCGGGAATCCTGCTGTACACGCGGATTCGCAAGTCGCCCTACTTCTACGCGTCGCGCAAGCACGGGGTGGCGAAATACAGCGTCTACAACCACACGTACCACCCGCGCCACTACGGGAACCCGGTCGATGAGTACTGGAAGCTGGTGAACGGTGTCACGATGTGGGACGTCGGCGTGGAGAAGCAGATCCAGATCAAGGGTCCGGACGCATTCGACCTGGCGAACATGATCGTTCCGCGCGACCTGTACAAGTGCGCGGTCGGACAGTGCAAGTACGTGTTCATCACGGCCCCGGACGGCGGCATCCTGAACGATCCCGTGCTGCTCCGGGTGGAGGACGACGAGTTCTGGCTCTCGCTCGCCGACTCTGACGTCAACCTGTACGCGCTCGGCATCGCGGCGGCCAAGGGCATGGACGCGTCGGTTCAGGAGATCGACGTCGCCCCCGTGCAGATCCAGGGCCCCGACTCGAAGAAGGTGCTGGTCGATCTGTTCGGCGACCGGGTCTTGGAGGTGCCGTACTACGGACTGATGAAGGCCGACCTCGACGGGATGAAGGTGGTGGTGTCGCGGACGGGCTACACGGGCGAGGTGGGCTACGAGATCTATCTGCACGACGCGAGCCGGCACGGCCAGAAACTGTGGGACACGGTGCTCGAGGCCGGGAAGCCGCACGGGCTCGAGGTCATCGGCCCGTGCCACATCCGCCGCATCGAAGGAGGCATCCTCGCCTTCGGCGCGGACATGTGGTACGAGAACAACCCGTTCGAGGTGGGCTACCACTACACGTGGATGGTCGACCTGGACCAGGAGGCCGACTTCATGGGCAAGGAGGCACTCCGCCGGATCAAGCAGGAGGGCGTGAAGCAGAAGCTCGTCGGGGTGGACATCGGAGGGGAGCCGCTCGGCACCTACATCGACAACGAGATGATCGATTTCTTCCCCGCGCACGCCGGCGGTCGCCGCGTCGGGCACGTCACCTCGGCCTGCTACTCGCCGCGCCTGGAGAAGAACATCGGGTTCGCCATGGTGCCGCTCGAGTTCGCCGAACGCGGGACGGAGCTCCAGGTGGACACCCCGAAGGCGGGACGGGTGAGCGCGACGGTCGTCACCATGCCGCATTTCGACCCGACGAAGGAGATCCCCAAACAGTGAACGCGTTGCCGGATCGGGCGAGAGTCGTCGTCATCGGCGCAGGCATCGTGGGCAACAGCGTCGCGTACCACCTGGCCCGATTGGGGTGGAGGGGCATCGTCCAGCTGGACAAGGGCCCCCTCCCCAATCCCGGCGGATCGACCGGCCACGCGTCGAACTTCATCTTCCTGGTGGATCACTCCAAGGAGATGACCGAGATCACGCTCGATAGCGTGCGCCAGTACAAGGAGCTGGGCGTGTTCACCGAGAGCGGCGGCATCGAGGTTGCCCGGACCCCCGAGCGGATGGAGGAGCTCAAGCGCCGTATGGCGTCGGCGAAGTCCTGGGGGATCGAGCCGGCTGAGCTTCTCACCCCGTCCGAGGTCAAGGAGCTCGTCCCGTTCATCGACGAGAGGGTCATCCTCGGCGGCTTCTACTGTCCCGGGATCGGGGTGGTCGATTCGCTGCGGGCGGGCACGCTCATGCGGGAGGAGGCGGAGCGGCTGAGCGCCATCACGATCAGCGCGAAGACCGAGGTGCTGGGGATCGACGTGGAAGGCGGCCGGGTCCGCGGAGTCCGAACCGACGCCGGCGACATCCGCACCGACGTCGTCGCGGTGTGCTGCGGGGTGTGGAGCCCCCGGATCGCCCGGATGGCCGGGGCTTCGATCCCGCTCACTCCCGCGATTCACCAGATGATCGACGTCGGGCCGGTGCCGTTGTTCGAGAAGACCGTGGGCGAGATCGAGTACCCGATCGTTCGGGACGTGGACACGAACATGTACGAACGCCAGCACGGGAGCGAGCTCGAAATCGGGTCATACGCCCACCGTCCGATCCTCCTTGAGCCGGACGGCATCCCCTCGATCGAGCAGGCGGCGCAGTCGCCCACAGAGCTGCCTTTCACCAAGGACGACTTCGATCCGCAGATGGAGGACGCGCTGGAGCTCTTCCCCGAGATCGTGGCAGACGAGCGGGTAGGGGTGAAATACGCGGTCAACGGACTGATCTCGCTGACGCCCGACGGTATGCCGATCGTGGGGGAGACCCCCGAGGTCCGGGGACTGTGGTCCGTAGCGGCCATCTGGGTCAAGGAGGGACCCGGGTTCGGCCGCACGGTTGCGGAATGGATGACCGACGGGTGCCCGGAGATCGACCCCCACGCCTCCGACGTGGCCCGGTTCTACGACCACCAGCGGACGAAGCGCCACATCCTCGCCCGGTCCGCGGAGGGCTACAACAAGACCTACGGCATCGTCCACCCCATGGAGCAGTGGGCGTCCAACCGGGAGGTGCGGCTGTCGCCGTTCAACGGGCGAGAGCGGGACCTGCGCGCCGTGTTCTACGAGACTGCGGGGTGGGAGCGGCCGTTCTGGTACGGATCCAATGAGGCCCTCCTCGACGAGTACGGCGACCGGGTGATGCCCCGCGAGGCGGAGTGGGAAGCGCGCTGGTGGTCTCCGATCATCAATGCGGAGCACCTGGCCATGCGGGATCGGGTAGCCATGGTCGACCTGTCGGCATTCGCCATCCTCGACATCGCCGGGCCCGCGGCGCTCGACTTCGTGCAGCGGATGGCCGTGAAGCAGATGGACGTGCCCGTGGGACGCGTGGTGTACACGCCGCTCCTGAACCTGGCCGGTGGCGTGAAGGCCGACCTCACGATCATGCGCCTGTCGGGCGACCGGTTCCGCGTGGTGACCGGAGGGTTCTCCGGGATGGCCGACCTGAACTGGTTCGCCTCGCACCTTCCCGATGACGGCTCGGCACAGCTCCACGACCAGACCTCGGCATGGTGCACGATCGGACTGTGGGGCCCGCGTGCTCGAGACGTGCTGGGCGCGGTCACCGGGGACGACGTCTCCCACGAGGGGTTCCCCTTCGCCGCCTGTCGATGGATCCAGGTAGATACGCTCGCCGTCCTTGCCTCGCGCATCTCGTACGTGGGCGAGCTCGGCTGGGAGCTGTACGTCCCGATGGAGCAAGGGGCGCGCCTCTGGGACGTGCTGTGGGAGGCCGGAGGGCCCCACGACGTGGTCCCTGTGGGGATCGGCGTCTATGCCACCACGGCCCGCCTGGAGAAGTCCTACCGGGCCCACGGGAACGAGCTCGAGCTCGAGTACGACCTGGTCGAGGCGGGCATGGCCGGGCCGGCGGTCAAGGACGTGGACTTCATCGGCAGGGACCCATATCTGAAGCAACGAGCTGAGGAGCCGGCCGCGGTGCTGTGCACGCTCACCGTGGACGACCCAACCTCGGCGTCCGGGGTCAAGCGATACATGCTCGGGCGTGAGCCGATCCTCTCTCGGGACGGCGAGCCGCTCGTCGACGCGAAGGGACGGCGCTCCCACGTGACAAGTGCGGGCTCGGGACCGTCGGTCGGCAAGCACATCCTCATGGCCTACCTCCCGCCGGATCGGGCGGAGGTCGGCGCGGCGCTCGCCGTCGAATACTTCGGTGAGCGATATCCGGTGACCATTGCCGCAGTGGGGAGCACGCCTCTGTTCGACCCCTCGAACGAGCGACTCAAGCGCTAGCTCGACGATGGACGTCCTGGTCTGCGTGAAGCGGGTCCCGGTGACCGGCGGACGCATCAGCCTCACCGATGACGAGCAGGACATCGACACGCGGTACCTGGGGTTCACGGTGAGTCCTCATGAGGAGTGCGCGGTCGAGGAGGCCGTTCGGCTGGTCGAGACACATGGCGGCTCGAGCACGGTCCTCACCCTCGGACCGGCTGTCGCGGAGGAGCAGCTCCGGGACGCCATGGCCATGGGGGCGAACCGGGCGGTCCTGATCGAGGCCGAGAGTCCGGAGTGGGACGGGGGCGCCACGGCGGCTGCCATCGCCCGCGCCATCGAGGACGCCGGTGTGGACTACGACCTCCTCCTGTTCGGCAACGAGTCCGCGGACGCCGGCGGCTACCAGGTCGGGATCCGGGTTGCCCACCTGCTCGACCTGCCCTGCGTGACCGGCGTGAAGCACCTGGAGATCTGGGACGGAACGACCGTGGCCCGGCGAGAGGGTCCCGGCGGCTTCGAGATCTACGAGGTCCCCCTCCCCGCGGTCATCACGGTGAAGGAGGGGATCAACCTGCCTCGGTACCCGTCGATCCCGGGGAGGTTGCGAGCCAAGAAGGCCCCGGTCGAGCGGCTGCATCTCGATGCACCGCAACCGGGCCTGGAGAAGGTCAGGCTGCGACTCCCCCAAGGGCGCGACAAGCAGGTCGAGATCCTGGGGGACGGGGCCGCCGGGGTCGAGCGGGCCGTCGAGGTGCTTCGGCAGATCGGGGTGATGCCGTCGTGATCGTCGCCCTGGTCGAGCACGACGGCGGGGTGGTCTCGGAACCGTCGCTGCAGACGCTGACGTTGGGGCGACGGATGGCGGAGCGGCACGGCGAGCCGCTCGCCGCGCTCATTGTCGGATCGGATGCCGGGCCCGTGATAGACGCCCTCGCCGCCCACGGCGTCGCGACCGTCCACCACGCCGTGGACGACCGGCTCGACCGCTACGCGCCGGAGGCGTGGGCGATGTGTCTCGTGGATCTGATGGAGAGGACCGGCCCGAGCGCCGTCGTGGCCGCCGGGACGGACCGGGGCAACGAGGTCATGGCCCGCGTCGGCGCCCGAACGGGCCTGCCGGTGGCCGCCAACTGCACCGAGGTGGAGCCGGGTGAGCCTGGGACCCCGTACCTGGTCACCCGGCTCCGATGGGGCGGCAGCCTCCTAGAGGACGCCCGTCTGCACGGGGACGTCAAGCTGCTGACGGTCGCCCCGCACGTCGTCCGGGCGGAGGAAGGGCCGGCAGTCGGCGAAGGGTCCGTCGAGGAGTTCTCTCCGAAACTGCAGGACGCCGACTTCCGAGTGCAGGTGGCCCGGCAGGAAGGACGGCCGGCAGGCAAGGTGTCGCTCCCCGAAGCCCGGGTGGTGGTGGGAGGCGGACGGGGCGTGGGAGGCCCGGAGGGGTTCGGCCCGCTCGAGGAGCTCGCGGAGCTCCTCGGTGGCGTGGTCGGATGCTCCCGCGTGGTCACCAGCCTGGGGTGGCGTCCCCATACGGACCAGGTGGGACAGACGGGGGTTCGCATCGCGCCGGACGTCTATATCGCCTGCGGCATCAGCGGGGCCATCCAGCACATGGTCGGGGCCAAGGGGGCGAAGCGGATCCTGGTGGTCAACACCGACCCCCAGGCGCCCATCCTGGCCCACGCGGACTACGCGATCATCGGCGACGTCCAGCAGGTGGTCCCGGCCCTGGTCTCGGCGATCAGGGAGGCGAAGGGCCGATAGGCTCGCCGCCCCGACGGCGGGTTGCGCCGTCATCGGCGAATCGGCGACAATCTCGTTTCTCATGTCCCGGCTTCGGGTAGGCACGTCCAGCGGGATCCGCGAGTAGGGCTCGCGGACGGGCCGAGCGTGCCCATCACCCGATCCGGCGACCGGCACCGCGGCCGTTAGTCGAGTTCCACCGGCGGCCGCCGCCCTCCCGAGAAGGAGGAAGCCACGCGATGAGTTGGAACGCATACTCCGACCCACTCCCGTCCATATTGCACGCGATCGGCCGGACCCCGCTCGTCCGCCTGCGGCGCATCGAGCCGCGCGGCCACGAGCTGCTGGCCAAGGTGGAGTGGTACGGCCCCACGGGCTCGGTCAAGGACCGCATCTACGCGTTCATGCTCGACCGTGCCGAACGACGGGGCGAACTCAGGCCCGGGATGACCATCCTCGAGTGCACGACCGGAAACGCCGGGATCGCCTGCGCGGCCGTGGCGGCGATCAAGGGTTACCCCTGCGTCGTGATCATGCCCGAGGGCATGGGCGAGGAACGCAGGAAGATGATCGACGCGTACGGCGCCGAGCTCATCCTCACGCCCGGCGGCGAGTCGGACATCGACGTCGCACTGGCACGGATGGAGCAGATGAGGAAGGCCCGACCCGGGAAGTTCTTCGTCCCTGCGGAATTCGAGAACCCCGACAACATCGAGGCACACCGGCTCACGACCGGACCGGAGATCTGGGAGCAGACCGGTGGACGGCTCGATGCGGTGGTCGCCGCGCAGGGCACGGGCGGCTGGATCAGCGGGGTCGCGCGGTTCCTGGACGAGCGGGGATCGCGGGCCAGGATCTACGCAGTGGAGCCGGCGGAATGCGCGCTGATCTCCGATGGGGAATGGGGCCCGCACGGCATCGCCGGGATCGGCGACGGGATCGTGCCGAAGAACCTGGACCTGTCGGTCATCGACGGGATGGTCACGGTGACGACCGAGGAGTCCTGGGAGATGGCCCGCCGCCTCGCCCGGGAGGAGGGCATCTTCTGCGGGACGTCCTCCGGGTGCAACGTGGCGGCCGCCCTCGTGGTGGCCGCGGCCCATCCCGAGCTCCGGCGCATCGTGACCGTGATTCCCGACACGGGTCAACGGTACTTCTCGTCGGGCCTGTTCGGAGAGCCGCCTCGGGGTGAGATCCCCCAACGCGAGCACCGGTTCGACCCTCATACCGCCACGCAGCTCCGACGGTATCGGGATCGACTCGAGCTCCTGGGGGGACGCGCCAGCCAGCCTCAGCCCGCCTGAGCGGCCATCCGTTGCGGGTATCCTCCGCGACGGAGGTGGACGGGTGACCTATCCCATGGAGTACGAGGACCGGGCCATCCAGGACAAGGCTCGGCGGTTCGTCGACGAGGACCTGATCCCCTACGAACTGGAGGCCGAGATGAACGCCGGCCACCTCCCCCGAGATGTCATCGAACGGCAGCAGGCCAAGCTCCGGGAGCTCGGGCTGTGGTCCATCAACATGCCGAAGGACCTCGGCGGCGCGGAGCTCACGACGTTCCAGCAGGTGCTGGTGTCGGAGCAGATCGGCCGGGTCACGAACGGTCTTGGGTGGGTCCTGCATACCGGTCCCGTGTGGGCCGTCGGGGTGTTCTCAGCCGACCAGGTGGACCGGTACCTGAAGCCCATGGTCGCCGGCGACAAGCGCGAGTGCTACGCGATCACGGAGCCGAACGCGGGCTCAGACGTGGACGCGATCGAGGCCACGGCGCGCCGGGAGGGTGGCGACTATGTCCTGAACGGGACGAAGTGGCACGTCACCTCGTTCAACAAGGCGGAGGTGGTCTTCTTCCAAGCCAAGTTGGTCGACGGCCCGAACGCCGGCTCCCATGGTCTGTTCATCGTCGACATCCCATCCGAGGGCTTGCGCATGGTGCGCGCACCCGCCTACTCGCACACGTACGCGGACCAGCACGCGATCCTGGAGTTCGAGGACGTGCGGGTGCCGGCGACCAACCTGATCGGGGACGAGGGCGGCGGCATGGACTTCACGTACGCCTGGTTCCGCTACGAGCGATTGATGATCGCCGCCCGGTGCTGCGGCGCGGCCGAGCGCCTGATCGAGGAGGCGACGGCCTTTGCCAAGGAGCGGGTGCAGTTCGGACAGCCGATCATGTCGTACCAGGCCATCCAGCACATGCTGGCCGACTCCCTGACCGAGCTGTGGGCGGCGCGCCTCATGACCTATCGCCTGGGGCGGGAGATCGACGAGGGCGTCGACGTGAAGGTCCAGCACGCGCACTGCTCCATGGCCAAGCTGTATGCGAGCGAGATGGCCAACCGCGTGGCCGACCGCGCGGTGCAGATCTTCGGGGGCCGCGGCTACATGCGCGAGAACGTGGCCGAGCGGTTCTACCGGGAACTGCGGGTGGACCGGATCTGGGAGGGCACCTCGGAGATCCAACGCAACATCATCGCCGACCAGCTGGCCAAGCGCGGCGCCGGAACGCTCGCCGGCTGAGAGGTGGGCGCGAGCTACAGTTCGAACCCGATCTCCTGCGCGGCGACCTCCATGCAGGCCCGGTGCATCCGCTCCGGCGATACCTGGCTGTCGTTCAAGATCACCTGGATGGCCAGGCCGTCCATCAACGAGCCGAGCCGAAGCGCGATCTCATCGGCGTCACGCGGCGGGAACTCGCCGGCGGCCTGCCCCACACGGATGATGTCGGCGATGGACTGGCGCCACCGCTGGTCCAGGATCTCGCGGTCCTTCGCCATCTGGGGGTCCCGAAGGGCTCGCACCCACACCTCAACCCATAAGGCCCACTCGTCGAGCTTGCTGTATTCGGGCAGGTATCCGGGGACGGACAGGTCGATCACGCGACGCACTTGCTCCTTCGCGGTGGGCAGTCGGCGGATCTCGCGAGACATCCGAACGAAGAAGTCGTCGTTGGCGTACGTCAGGGCCTCGGCGAGCAGGCGGTCCTTGGAGTCGAAGTAGTAAAGGATCAGCCCTGGAGAGACGCCCGCGGCGTCGGCCACATCGGAGATCCTCGTCTCGGCCAGCCCGCGCTCGGTGATCACGCGCGCGGCCGCGTCCAGGATCTCCTGGTGCCGGTCCTTCGTCGCCTTGGGCCGAACCGCGCTCATCCGCCCCTTCCCATTCCCTTGAACACCGAACAGTCTGGCACGCCGACATGTCCCTCTTTGAACAGTGATTCAGCGAACCATACCTGGTCAGGCCGGGGTGTCAACCCGGCGCAACCGGCCCTGGGCTTGACCGGCCATTCAAACATCGCGGTATGATGCTTCCCGGCTTACCGTCAACGGGGGCAGGCTTCCATGGCGAACGCGTACGACGCCATCGTGATCGGCGGCGGCCACAACGGCCTGATCTCTGGGGCCTTCTTCGCCAAGGCCGGAGCACGGACGGTGGTGCTCGAGGCCCGGGACAAGACCGGGGGAGCCGCCGACACCAGCGCGCCGTGGCCCGAGCACCCGGACTTCCGTGTGACCACGTATTCCTACGTGATGAGCCTGATGCCGCCCACGATCATCCGGGAGCTCCAGCTGGAGCGGCACGGGTACAAGGTCACACCGTTCGGTCCGTACTATCAGGCGTTCCCCGACGGGCGGTCCATCAAGGTCTACGCGGACGATGCGAAGAAGAACTTCGAATCGATCTCCCAGTTCTCCAAGAAGGACGCGGAGACCATGCCGACGTGGGACGCGTGGCTCTCCGGCGTAGCCGACGTCATGGGCCCGCTCCTGTTGCACGTTCCCCCGAAGGTGGGGTCCATGCGGCCCTCCGACCTCATCCAGCAGTTGCGCGTGGTGTGGAGCGCGCGGGGCCTCGGGGTCCGCGGCGTGGGGGACGTCACCCGACTGTTCACGATGAGCGTCACCGACCTCCTCGATGACTGGTTCGAGTCCGACGAGATCAAGGCGATGCTCGCCATCAACGGCGTCATCGGGACGTGGGCCGGTCCCGACTCACCCGGGACCGCATACGTGATGTTGCATCACTCCATCGGCGACGTCGGCGACGGGCACCTGGGGTCCTGGGGCTACCAGGAGGGAGGCATGGGCGGGGTGTCCGATGCCTGTCGGAGGGCGGCGGAATCCTTCGGGGCCGAGATCCGCACGAGCGCCCGCGTCGGCAGGATCTTGGTTCGCGGCGGTCGTACCGTCGGCGTAGCGCTCGAGAATGGCGAGGAGATCCGGGCCCCGGTGGTGGTCACCACGATCCACCCCCAGACCGCCTTCCTGCGGCTCCTCGCCCCGAACGAGCTTCCCGCTGATTTCGTCCGGGACATCGAGAACTGGCGGACGCGGAGCGGGGTTGTGAAGATCAATCTGGCCATCAGCGAGCTGCCGGACTTCATCGCCGATCCCGGTAAGGAGCTCCAAGACCACCACACGGGCTCGGTCGAGCTGTGCTTCTCGCCCCAGTACGCGGAGGAGGCGTTCCAGGACGCCCACCTGTTCCGAAAGGGTGCGGAGCGGCCGTTCGTAGACGGGGTCATCCCCACCACGCTGGACAAGACGCTGATGCCGGAGGGCGTCCACAATTTCTCGATGTTCACCCAATGGGTCCCCGACGATTGGGCGGAGGAGCCCCATCGCGACGAGCTCGAACAGTACGCCGACCGGGTTATCGACCTGTACGACTCCCTCGCGCCGAACTTCAAGGCTTCGGTCATCGCCCGGCAGGTGCTGGGGCCCTATGATCTGGAGCAGGAGCTCGGGCTGATCGGCGGCAACATCTTCCACGGCGAGCTCTCGGTGGATCAGCTGTTCCACATGCGCCCGGCCCCGGGCTACGCGGATTACCGCACGCCCTTCCGGGGCCTGTATCACGGCTCGTCGGCCACGCATGCGGGCGGCGGTGTGTGCGGCATCCCGGGGTGGCAGGCATTCCGGCAGGCCAAGCGGGATCGGATGCTGGCCAAGCGGCCGCAGTAGCCTCCGGGGCGTGACGGCTTCGCCGGACTCGAGGGACCAGGGCCGGGGCGCGCTCCAGACCATGCTCGAGGCGCGGTCCGTCGCCGTCGTGGGCGCAAGCGTCCGCGAGGGTTCGGTGGGGAACCAGAGCCTGGTGGAGCTCCTCGAAGGCGGCTTCGAGGGCCCGGTCTACCCGGTGAACCCCAAATACGAGGAGATCCTGGGGTTAAGGTGCTACCCGGCGGTCTCCCAGGTCGGGTCGGCGGTCGACCTCGCGATCCTGGCGGTGGGGAACTCGCTGCTCGAGGAACAGCTGCGGCTGGCCGCCGACGCAGGGGCTCGTTCGGCCGTCATCTTCGCCAGCTGCTACGAGGCCCCGCGCGAGGACGCTCCCCCGCTCGCCGATCGGTTGGCGGCAATCGCTCGCGGCGCCGGGATGGCGGTATGCGGAGGCAACTGCATGGGGTTCGCCAACCTGGAGAAGGGGGTGCGGGCCTTGGGGTTCTACGAGCCGAAGGGGCTGCGGCCCGGGCCCATCGCGTTCGTGAGCCATTCCGGCTCCGCCTTCTCCGCACTGCTACACAACGATCGGGGGCTGTCGTTCAACATCGCGGTGTCGTCGGGGCTGGAGTTGGCGGCCACGGCGGCCGAGTACATCGGTTACGCCCTGTCGCTCGAGAGCACGAAGGTGATCGGGCTGTTCCTCGAGTCGATCCGCGACCCCATCGCGTTCGTCGACGCGCTCCGAGCGGCGAACGTCGCAGACGTCCCGCTGGTGGCCCTGAAGGTGGGGAGGGAGGCGCTGACCCGGCGCATGGTGACCGCCCACTCCGGGGCGCTTGCCGGAGAGGACGGGGCGTACGAGGCCCTGTTCGAGGCCCACGGGGTGCTGCGCGTCGAGAGCCTGGACGAGATGGCGGACGCGCTGGCGCTGCTCGGTTCAGGCCGGCGGGCGGGCCCCGGCGGACTGGCCAGCGTCCACGACTCCGGTGGCGAACGAGCCCTCCTGGTCGATTCGGCGGCGGCCGTGGGGGTGCCGCTCGCGACCATCTCGGAGGGGACCACGAAGCGGTTGACCGAGTTGCTCGAGCAAGGTCTCCTGCCGGTCAACCCCCTCGACTTCTGGGGGACCGGTCGCGACGCGCACGAGGTGGTGACGGGGTGCATGCGCGCGTTGCTGGAGGATCCCGACAGTGCGGCCCTGGTGTTCAGCGTCGACCTGACCACCGAGGACCAGCCCGACGAGGGGTACATCCGGATGGCGGAGGATGTGTTCCCGGAAACGACCAAGCCCTTCGCCATGCTTTCGAACTTCGCAAGTGGCATCGATCGCGCCGATGCCAAGCGGCTCGAGGATGCCGGGATCCCCGTGTTGGAGGGAACGCTGACCGGGCTCGCGGCGTTCCGCCACCTGTTCGACCATCGAGATCATCGCGCTCTTCCGGCGCTCACCGGAACCTCACCGGTCGACCCGAAGACCAAAGAGCGATGGAGGACGTTGCTGTCGACCGAGGGGCCGTTCTCCGAGCCGGCGGCGCTCGGTCTCCTTTCGGACTACGGCGTTCCCACCATCCGCTCCCAGATCACGGGCTCCGTCGAGGATGCGCTGGCCGCGGCGGGGGACATCGGCTATCCCGTTGCTCTCAAGACGGCGATGCCCGGGATCGAGCACAAGTCCGACGTCGGGGGGGTGAGGCTGGGTCTGGCCCACGCGGCCGCTGTAGCCCGCGCCTACCGGGACCTGGCGGATCGGCTTGGGCCGCGGGTGGCGGTTGCGGCGATGGCAGCGCCGGGCATCGAGATCCACCTGGGGATCGTTCGCGACGAGCAGTTCGGGCCCCTGGTGCTCGTCGCCGCGGGCGGTGTGCTGGTCGAGGTCCTGAACGACCGGCGGTTGGCCCTACCGCCGCTCGACGCGGCGCGCGCCATGCGCCTCATCGATCGGTTGAAGATCAGGCCGATGCTCGGCGGCGTCCGAGGCCAGCCGCCGGCCGACCTTGCCGCCCTGGCCGAGGCCGTGGTTGCGCTGTCTTGGCTGGCCCACGACCTCGGTGAGCACATCGAGGCTCTGGACGCGAACCCGGTGATCGCGGGCGTCGACCGCTGCGTCGCCGTCGACGCCCTGGTCGTTCCCCGGCGGAGCTGGACCTTTCGCTAGAGTGGGCTGGTCAAGGGGGTCGTGCCGGGCACCCAGCCCGGATAGTTCTCGGGGAAGTCGAAGGCGTTGCCGTAGCACTTCAGGTGGCCGAGCGGCTCGGCGTCCGTTCGCGGGTTCGAGCCGAAGTCGAAGACGTGCTCGAAGTTGTGGGTCCGCTCGATGCGTGGGGTGAGATGCGGCAGACCCCAGTTGTCCTCGATGAACTTGAGCGGCGTGGAGAACTCGCCCACCTCGTGGTCGATCAGCCCCCGTTTCGCGTACGGCGAGATGACCAGTGCCGGCACGCGGATGCCCAGGCCGAGGCCGTCCACCTCGGGCGGCGGCACGTGGTCGTAGAACCCACCCCATTCGTCCCAGGCCAGGAAGATGGCCGTATGCATCCACGCGTCGCTCCTCATCACCGCGTTCACGATGTCGGTGACCCAGTTCTGGGCGAAGCACGTGGAGAACGGGGGATGGTCGGAAAGCTCGAAGCGCGGCGTGACCCAGGTGACGGCGGGTAGCTTGTTGGCCTCGATGTCGGCGACCAGCTGACCCACCGGCCGCGTGTGTTCGTGGAACGTGTCTGCGTGGAAGATCGGGCCGATCCCGTTGAGAGCGTTCCAGAAGTACCCGGCCTGGCCGGGCACGGCCGCGTAGTAGGCCCAGTCCACGCCGATCTGCGACAGCTGCTGCGGAACGGTGGGGAAATCGAAGCAGGAGTCGTGCTTCGTCAGGTTCCCCTTGTCGTCCTTGACGAACACGAAGACGTCGTCACCGACGGCGTCGCACCCCCAGCTCTTGAACTTCTTCCCCTCGACGACCGTGGTCTCGATGTTCTCGGGGTTGTCGAGGGCTCCCCCGGACTGCCCGGCGACGAAGAAGAAGTGGTTCGGGTACGACGGCCCGCCGACCGAGGCGAAGAAGTTGTCGCACAGTACGTAGTCGTGCGCCCACGCGTAATAGTTGCGGACTTGGTCCGGCTCGTACTGCGAATAGGCGTACACGGGCCCGTAGATGCCGCCGTCGAACGCGTCCAGCTTCCCCCCGTCGAGACAGTTCAGGTGAGCCGCCCGGTCATGGGGAAGGTCGCCCGGGAGCCACTCCGGGCTGCGGATGAGGGGAACCTCCTTCCCGGCCAGCAGTCCCACCGTGGTCCCCTCCGCACCCGGGTACTTCCCGAAGATGTTGTCGAAGCTCCGGTTCTCCATCATCAGGTAGATCACTCGCTTGATGGGCCACTGCGTGTCGACGGACGGGGTGGTGTCGGTGACCTTCGGGATCACCCTGCCGCCGGTGCACGAGAACAACGTCGCCCCGGCAACCCCCATCGCCGAGCGGGTCAGGAACCGGCGCCTCGACAACCGTTCGTGCGGAACGCGCTCGAACCCGGGTCCCCCGCTCGGCTCCGCGGGGGGAGAGTCATGAGGGGGTGGCATGGGTGCCCGAGGCTATCAAGGAACGTTCGGAACGGTATCCTCCGGTGATCCCATCGAACGGAGCTCGAGTGACGACGCGCCGGTTCCGCCTCGCCGTGCCCGTCGTCGTGGCCGCCACCCTTGTCGCCTGCGGCGGGGCCGACGGCGCCGACGGCGCCGACTCGCTCTCGCCCACGCCTCCGCCACCGGTGTCACCGACCGTCGTCGGCCCGACCACCTCGCCGGTTCCCCCGCCGCCGACGCCCATCACGGCCCGGCCGACGGCCGGCCCCGCCTCGGGCACCTGCATCGACGGATGGGCCACACCGTCCCAGAACTCGCAGCCCTACCTCCAGCCGCTCGGGATCATCCGGCGGACCACGGGGATCGAGGGTCCCCTCGTCGTGGTGGACATGCGACGCTTCACTGGTCCGGAGTCTCCACCCTCCGAGCAGGGCTACATCGCGGAGGTGCAACGGTGGTACGTCAAGCTCTACGCGAAGGATGACCCGGCGTTCCAGGGCCGCTTCCTGGTTGAGGCCCGGCGGTTCGGGCGAGGGGTCTCGGCCGTCGCACCCTATCGCTCGCACGGTTGGCGGTCGCCGAATTGGATCGGGTTCCAGTGGAACAGCGCCGACACCACGCCGAAGGCCTATCCGGGCCTTCCGGGGGCGTGGGAGGGCACCCCGTACGACTTCGTGAAGGGAGGCGGCGGCCTGACGATCCCGGGATTGCCCCGGGACGTGGCCGGTTGCCTGAACGGAACCTAGGCACCCTCGCCAGCCCAGGCCATTCGACAGTTGGGTTCGGGCCCTCAAGGTCCCCGGCCCAGGTCCCGATGGCTGGATGAGCGGCCCTGCCGTTGTGACCACGCCGCCGCGAGCAGGACGAGGATGGATCAGACCGACGCGAACGAAAAGCCGGCCACGCCGAGCGGTCTCCCGGAGTTCGCCGCAGCACCGCGTGTCCGGTTCACCCCTCCGCCGCCTGCCTGGGAGCCCGCCTACGCTCCTCTCGGCATCCGGGCCAAGGCCCTGGTCATCGACCTGCTGCTGGCGTTGGTGGTCGTGGTGCCTCTCGCCGTCCTCTCCGACGGCTTCAGCTCGTCGAACGGGCTCCTCCGGATCAAGTTCAGCGCCCCGCCGCTCCTCCTCGCGATGGTCCTGTGGATCGCGTACATGACACTGATGGAGGGTAAGTACGGGGCGTCGCTGGGCAAGCGGGCCGCCGGGCTCCTCGTGGTGACCGAGGACGGATTGCCCATCGACCTCGAGGCAGCGCTCATCCGAAATGCGCTTAGGTTCCTCGACGCCGTCCCCTACGTGGTCCCCTACCTGTTGGGAGTCATCGTCGCCAACCGATCCCCGTCGAAGCAGCGATTCGGCGACCGCGTGGCGGAGACCATCGTCGTCTCTGGCGGGCCGGCCGAGCAGCCGGGGGGCCCGGCGCCGTATCAACCGTACGTTCCATAGTCGGCGGCACGGGCGGCACCGCAAGCGAAGTCGTCGGCGTCCGTACCTTCCTGGGCCCGGGCGTCCACGGACGCCCACCGGCTGGCCGCGGACGCTCCGTTGGCGGCGTAGCCTTCCGAATGGGAGCTGGTGAGGGTGGCCGGGTGGCGGCAGGTGGTGGCGGTCGGAGGTTTCGGCCTTCTCGCGGTGGGTGGGACGAGCCTGTGGGTCGCGCGTGGGTCGGGGGCGCCGTCCTATGCCTCGTTCCGCCAGGCACGATCCCAAGAGGTTCCGGGGACGCTCGGCGTGACGTTGATGCCGCCGCCCGATGGCTTCCGGCCCGCCGTGACACCTGGGGAGGCCTATCGGGTGGTTGTCCGCCGGCCTCCGCCGGGCGGCATCGTTCAGGCTCTGGCCGTGGTCTCCAGTCCGTATGCCCGCCCGAGCGACACGACCCCGGCGTGGGTCATCGTCGGTCGCGGGGTGTGCGACGCCTCTTCGAAGGGCGACGTGGTCTCGGTCGGTCGGAGCGACTCAGAGGCACGCCGACTCCCGTGCACCGATGACAACCTGCTGATGGCGGTGGTCGATGCGCGAACCGGCCGATTGGTCGGCGTGTATCACGGGTACGACGTCACGGGAGTCTGGAAGCCGGCCCGCGTGACCGGCTAGCGAGCCTGCGATCGGGACGAGGTTCGGAAGCCCTCCCAGGCCCGGAGCCACTCGGCGTCAGCGGCAGGGTCCAGGGCCAACAGGAACCGTCCCCGGGCGAAATCCTCGGGCGTCAGCACCGCGCTATGGAGATTGCTCGGGATGGTTCGTCTCCATGGGGACCGCGGTGCGAACAACGCCTGGGGGGTCGCATCGGCGATCGGTGGCTGGTAGCCGTTCCAGGCGAAGTTCCGAAGGGCCACGCCGGTGTCCAGCAGGTGATTCAGGAACGCGTGCGCGAGCACCGGGCTCTCCGCTCCCGCGCAGATGGCGACGAGGTCGCAACCCACCACGCCCGCCCCGTCGCTCGGCCAGAAGTACCGGAGGAACGGCGCCGTGCCCAACGATTCCGCCCTTCCCCAACGAAGGGCGGACAGGATGTCGCCCGACCAGGCCTGATGGAGGGCGAACCTGCCGTTCGGCAGACCTTCGTATGCCCCTTCGGTGGTGAGCGCCACCCTGGCGACACGTGCCAGGGCCTCGAGCGCGTCCGAGGCATCGGCGATCTCGACGGCGTCGCGCGTGTTCACGTTGCGGACGCCGTCGTGCAGAAGCGCCATGCCGATCACCTCCCGGTAGCTGTCGTACAGTCCCACCCTCCCCCCGTAGGCGGGGTTCCAGAACGCGTCGTAGGGATTCCTCAGCCGGTTCGGATCGTCGGCTCGCGCGACCATGTCGGCCCGCCACCCGATCCCCGTGGCGAACACCGTGTAGGGGATGGTGTACCCGAGCCCCTGGTCGTAGAACGGCCCCGCGGACGGCGAGAACTGTGGCCACAGGTTCCGCAGGTTCGGCAGGTAATCGTGGTTCAGGGGTTGAAGGAGACGAGCCTCCACGAGCCCACCGATCTGGTCGACCGTCGGGAAGAACACGTCGAACCTCGCGCGTGGCCGGCTGAGCGTGCCCACCGCCGCCTCCCGGCTCTCGAAGCTCTCGGTGTGCACCGTGATGTCGGCGTCTTGGTATCGCCGGGCGAACGAGTCCAGGACGTCATTGGACAGGTACTGGCGCCACTCGTAGATCCGAAGCGTCGCGCCACGCTCGACCGACATTCCACTTCGGATGGGGAGGTTGTCCTCATGGATGGGCCAGGCGACGGGATGCTCCTGCCGGACCAGCGGGATCCGTCCCCGGACGCTCCGGCCGGGGGCGCAAGCTGCGAGAAGCGATTCGGCCAGGGTTGCGCCCGCGACCGCTCCAGCAGTTCGCAAGAACTCGCGCCTGGTGATCGGCATCTGGGCCTCGATCGCGAACATTACCTCGCGCCGACATCAGGCGCAGGTCACCGAGCCCCGGGCGATCAACGTGGCACGGCGGTTGGCGGTGTCGCGGTAGCCGACCGCCCACACCGATCCATCGGGTGCCGCGGCCGCCCCCGTCAATATGTCTGAGCCGGGGACGCCGGGTCCGTCGACGATGGACCATCTGGTGCCGTCGAAGCGCTCGACCAGTGCCCGGTTCACGCCGTTGGTCGCGGCCGGGCTGAAGCCCATGGCCCATGCCTCGTCCGCCGAGACCGCGGCGACCCCTTGAAGGGTCCCCTGGCGTCGGGCTGCTCCTGCGTCCGTCCAGGCCCTCCGGTCCCATCGAAGGAGGGACGAACCGACGGCCCACGCGCCGTCGCCGAGCACCGGCGCGATGGCCACGAGCTCGCCGCGCCCCGCGACGGGGATCCGGCGCCACCGCTTGCCGGTGAACCGCAGCGCGAGCGGCCGATCCCCTTGCGCTCCGACCGCCCAGACCTCATCGGGGGAGACGGCCGTGACGGCCCGAAGGACGCTCGGCCCGGGGAGGGCGGGCAGGGTTTCGGAGCCCCAAACCCTCCCGTCCCACCGCAGGATCAGCGCCTGCTCCGTGCCAAGGTCGCCGCTTCGCGACGCGCCGACGGCCCACACCGTCCTGCCCGCTGCCGCCACCCCGTACAGGGCGGCACCGCCGGTGATGGCGGGAACGGGGGACAGGTTCCACCCGAGTCCGTCCCACTGCTCGATCAACGGGAGATCCTCGGCGCCGTCCGAACTCCGTCCCACGGCCCAGACGTCCTCGGGCCCCGCCGCGGTCACCGCGTTCAGCACGTTCACGCTGCCGGCGTTCGGCGTCGCGGTCACCACCCACAACTGGCCGTCCCACCGCTCGACGAGGGTGGATGTGGGCGCCTCGGGGGGGCCGAAACCACCGACCGCCCACGCCTGCCCGTCGGATGCGGCGGCTACGGCCAGCAGCTGGTTGCCCTGCTGGTCCGGATCGATGCTCGGGAGCACGTCCCAGGTCGCCTCGCATGTCGGGGAGGGCGAGGCCGTCACCGACGGCGTGGCCTGGGGTGGGCTGGCCTCCGGGCGAACAGCCTCGAAGGCGAACAGCGTGGCCGCCGTGATCACTGCCGCCACCATGCCGTTCCGGATGGCTCGCCGTTGGATGGGATCCACGCCGACAAGACGCTACCCCGGCCCGGACCGGTTCGCCGCCAGGATTGGCGTACCGAATCGGCGGACAGTACCCTCCGCCCGTCGTGAGCGCGTTCGAACGCGACGTCGTGCTGATCGGCGGTGGCCACAACGGGCTGGCGTGTGCCGCGTACCTGGCCCGGGCCGGCCTCGACGTGCTGGTGCTGGAGCGCCGAGACGTCGTCGGCGGCGCCGCCGTAACCGAGGAGCCCTGGCCGGGCTATCGAATCTCCAGCGCGAGCTACGTGGTGAGCCTGATGCCGCCCCGGATCGTGGAGGAGCTCGAGCTCGAGCGGCACGGATACCGGGTCTCGATCATCTCCCCGGATTACTTCGTCCCCTTCCCCGACGGGACCTCGCTCACGTTGTGGGGCGATGTGTCCCGCGACGCCGAGAACATCGCGCGCTTCTCGAAGAGGGACGCCGACGCATACGTGGAGTTCGACCGCTCCTTCGACCGGGTGGCCGGGCTGTTGAAGGACCTGCTGTTCGTCGTACCTCCGAACGTCCGTATGGGGGATGTGGCGCGGTGGGTGCGGACGGCCGGGAAGATCCGAAGCTGGACGGGACGGGACGTGCACGAGATGGTCCGGTTGTTCACGATGAGCGCCGCCGACTTCCTCGACGAGTGGTTCGAGGACGACCGGGTGAAGGGCGCCCTGGCCACCCAGGCGGTGATCGGGGCATGGTGCGGACCGATGTCCCCCGGATCCGCCTACGTACTGATGCACCACTGGATCGGCGAGGTGGCCGGCCATGCGGGCGCCTGGGGTTGGGTTCGAGGTGGCATGGGCGGGGTCTCCCGAGCCCTCGCCCGCGCAGCCGAGTCGGCCGGCGTGGAGATCCGCACGAATGCCGAGGTGCAGCGGGTGGCCATCGACGGAAGCGGCCGGTCGGTGGGCGTAGAGCTCTCGGACGGCTCGCTCGTCCGGGCCCGGCGTGTGGTGTCGAACGCGCATCCCATCACCACGTACCTCGATCTCGTCGGGGAGGACCGCCTGCCCGACGAGGTGGTGCGCGACATCAAACGCTACCGAACGCGGAGCGGGTCGGTGAAGGTGAACGTCGCGCTGTCCGAGCTGCCGTCGTTCCCGTCGTGGGACCAGGGAGGCCAGCTCCACCGGGGCCTATCGGCGATCTCGCCGTCCATCGAGTACCTCGAGCGGGCATGGGACGACGCGAAGTACGGGCGCCCCAGCGAGCACCCGTACGTGGAGGTCGTGTTCCCCACGGCCCACGAGGGCGGCCTGGCCCCGCGGGGCAAGCATGTGATGCTGGCGTTCTGCCAGTACGGCCCGTACAAGCTGCGGGCGGGCTCGTGGGACGACGAGCGCGAGCGGTTCGGGAGGTGCGTGATCGAGACCATGGGCCGGTTCGCGCCGAACCTCGCCGGCGCGGTGGAGCAAATCGAGGTCCTAGCCCCGCCCGACATCGAGGCCCGGTTCGGGCTGATCGGTGGGAACATCATGCAAGGCGAGCTCTCGCCCGACCAGATGTTCTCATTTCGGCCCATCCCCTTCTACGGCGACTACCGGTCGCCGATCCCCGGCCTGTACCTGTGCGGCGCCGGAACCCATCCGGGTGGTGGCGTCATGGCCGTGCCGGGGCGAAACGCGGCCGGGGTCGTGCTCCGCGACCACAAGCGGGGAACCGTCGTGGACCGCCTGCGGATCCGAGGCCGATCCTAGATGCTCGCTGAGCTGGCGGGGGCGGTCCGCAAGGGACGTGTGTCGGCGAAAGAGCTCGTCGGGCTGGCGTACGAGCGGATCGCACGGCTGAACGGGGACCTGAACGCGGCGATCGCGCTTCGGCCCGAGGAGGAGGCCGTCACCGAGGCGGAGAAGCGGCAGGCATCGGCGTCGGAGTCAGTACCGCTCCCGCTTCTCGGACTTCCCCTGCTGGTGAAGGACAACACCGACGTGGCCGGGATGCGAACCGTGAATGGCTCGCGCCTGCTCCAGGACGCCGTGCCGGCGGAGCGGGACGCCCGGGTGGTCGAGTGCCTCCGCGCCGCGGGCGCGATCGTCGTGGGAAAGACGAACGTCCCCGAGTTCTCGTTCGCCGGCTTCACCGATAACTCGGTGTTCGGCCCCACGGGGAATCCGTGGGGACTCGAGTGGTCGCCCGGCGGCTCGAGCGGAGGCTCCGGCGCCGCGCTGGCCGCGGGCATCGTGCCGCTGGCCACCGCCACCGACGGCGGCGGCTCGGTGCGCATCCCGGCGGCCTTCTGCGGATTGGCCGGGCTCAAGCCCACGAACGGGCTGGTGGGTCGGCGCCCCATCCACTCGTGGATGGACCTGTCGGGTGATTGCCCCATCGGGCTCAGCATCGCGGATGTGCGACTCCTCTTCGACATCATGCGAGGGCCGGAGCCCGGAGACTTCGGCGCGGTACCGTCGTGGGCGCCGCTCTCGGGTCATGCGTCGAGAGTCTTCGCAGCACCCCGCACGTTCGACTGGGGGCCGTTGCCACCTGCCGTCGAGGGGCGATACCGCGCGGCGCTCGAGCGCATCGAGCGCGATCTCGAGCTGCCGGTCGAGGAGATCGACGCCGGATCGATCTTCACGTTCGGCGGGGACCCCGGCGAGGACTGGTTCGTGCTGGTGGCCGTGGAGGAGCTGCAGCTCATCGGCCGCGAGCGCGTCGAGGCGAACCTGGGCGTGCTCTCACCGCCGTTCCGGGCGACGATGGAGGACGCCCTCGGCATCACCCTCGACCGGTACGTCGAGGCCCGCCGCAACCGGTTCGCGTATGCCAGAGCGATGGACGAGCTGCTCGGCGTGGATGCCGTGTTCGTGTGCCCGACCCTCGGCCACGAGGGCTGGCTGGCCGACGGGACGCTCCCCGGGACCGGCGGGCCGGCGGTGAGCGACGGCTACAACACGGGCGAGGCGAACCTCTCGGGCCACCCGGCCCTGTCGGTTCCCGCGGGCCTGTCGCCGAACGGCATCCCCTTCGGGCTCCAGGTCACCGGCCCGAGGTTACGCGACGACCTTCTGTTGGCGTTCGGCGAGGCATGGGAGGCGGCCACCCCGTGGCCGCCGACCGCTCCCGGTTACGAGCCGTTCCAGGTGCCCGGCTAGGGGCCCAGGTTGTAGCCCAGGCGGCGGGGGAGGCGAGCCAGGAGGTCGACGAGCGGGTTCGGCCGCCGGTAGTCGTCGTCGACGTCGTCCTTTCGCATGATCGCCCGAGTGACGAGGAGCGCCCCGGGCGAGCGGAGCGGCTCCGGAGGGAACGGCTTCGGCTCTGCACCGACGATCGGCAGCCGAGTGAAGTCGTCCTCAGCCCCGAGAGCCAGGCCCGACAAGATCCGCCCCGCGAGGTGGCACGGCCCCACGCCGCCGCCGGTGAAGCCCAGCGCGTAGTGGAGGTTCCCCGACGGAAGCGTGCCGAAGAAGGGCAAGTGCAGCCCGGTCACGTCGATGGGGCCACCCCAGGCGCACTCGACCGGCACGTCGTGGAAGCTCGGGAACCACCGATGGAGGTCGCGGACCAACCGGGTGACGGCCGCCTCGTCGAAGTCCATGCGCGGGCCGAGGCCGGTCCCGAGGCCCGTGCGCGCTCCGGCCCCTCCGAACGCGATCCGGCCGTCGGGTGTGGTCCGGAGGTAATGCAGCGTGGAGCGGTAGTCGTAGACGCCCTCGCCGCCCGTCCAGCCGACGTCCTCCAGCCTTTCGGGAGCCGGCGCGGTCAGGACGATCGTGCTGGACCGAGGAAGGATGGCCCGACGGAACCTCGGGAGCGAAGCGGCGTACGCGCCGAGGCCGATGACGGCGCTTCTCGCCGTCACGCCGCCTCGGGGCGTCTCCGCCTCAGCGCGCGTACCCCCACGAAACCGCAGCACCGGCGTTCCCTCGAAGATCCGGACGCCCCGCTCCAGCAGCACGCGGCGGAGTCCCCGAGCGAGGCGTGCGGGCTGGATATGCGCGGCACCGGGCATGAACACGCCACCCCGCGCTACCGGGGACCGGAATCGCTCGGCCACCTGGGCGAGCGAGAGCTCCACGTACTCCTGGTCGGCACCGAGCTTGAGCGCGATCTCGGCGTTCTCCCACCACGCGCCGTCCTTCGCCGGTGAGGTCGAGATGCCGAGGTCCCCGGCCCGGGAGTACCACGCGTTGACGCCGTGAGCATCGCACCACTCGCCGATGTCGCCGATCGAGCGATCCGCCGCGCGACAGATCGCCAGCGCTGCGTCGTCCCCATGGAGCTCTGCGAGCGTCGGCAGCTCGTCCCACAGACCGTTCACGAACCCGCCGTTGCGACCGCTCGGCCCGCCCCCGCAGATGTCCTGCTCCAGCAGCACCACGTCGATGCCAGGGTCGCGCTCCGTCAGGAAGAGCGCGGTCCACAGGCCCGTGTACCCACCGCCCAGGATGACGACATCGGCGGCCGTGTCCCTCGCGAGCGGCGGACACGGATCCCCCGGATCGTTCGACAGCGCCTCCTCCATCCACCAGCTGCGGACGGCCCGGCGCGGAACGGGTGGGCTCAACGCGGCCCCAGGCTATAGCCGAGGCGGCGCGGGATGCGCGCCACGAAGGTCACCACGGGATTCGGGCGCCGCCCCCGGTCCTCGGCATCGTCCTTTCGACGGATGGCCTCGTTCACGACGAGCATCCCGGACGAGAGGATCGGTTCGGGGGGGAAGCGGAGCGGCTCGTGCGTTACGAGGGCCAGACGGGAGAAGCCGTCCTCCGCGTGCATGGCCAGGCTGGCCAGGATCTGGCCGCCGAGATGGCAGGGGGCGACGCCGTTGCCGGTGAACCCGAGGCCGTGATGGACGTTCCCCGACGCCGAGCTGCCGAAGAACGGGAGGATCCTCCGGGCCAGGCCTGGCTGCATGCCCGCGCAGCCCATGGCGATCCGCCCCTCGGGCGTCGTCCGCACGTAGTGCAGCGACGGCCGGAGGTCACGCAGGGCCTCGCCGTTTGTCCAGTTGATCTCCTCCAGCCGTCCCGGCGCGGGCTCGGTCAGCACGATGTAGCTCCCTCGGACGGCCAGGTGTCGCCGGAACCGCTTCCAGTGGATGCCCCACGACCCCACGCCGATGACGGCATCCGCCGCCCGCACGGAGCCATCGGGCGTCTCGGCCATCGCCGGGGGTCCGCCGGCGAACCGCAGCACCGGCGTTCCCTCGAAGATCCGAACCCCACGATCCAGCAGCACCCGACGCAGCCCCCTGGCCAACCGGGCGGGCTGCACGGTGGCGGCATCCGGATGGAATATGCCTCCGAGCAGGACCGGGGAATCGAGGCGCTTGCGGACCTCGTCGGCGGAGAGCTCGACGAACTCGTCCTCCGCGCCGAGTCGCCGCGCTTCCCCGAGCTCGCGGCCCCAGGAGCCCTCCTGGAACGGGTTCGACGCAACCGCTAGCTCGCCGCCGTAGGTGAACCAGGCGTCGACGTCGTGGCGTTGGCAGAACCGGCCGATCTCGGCCACACTCCGGGACGCCGCGAGACACAACTCGAGGGCGTCGCCGTCCCCGAACCGGCGGGCCAGCTCGCCGATCGAGCTCCAGTACCCGTTCACGAACCCGCCGTTCCGTCCGCTCGGCCCGCCGCCGCAGATGTCCTGTTCCAACAGAACGACATCGATGCCAGGGGCGCGCTCCTTCAGGAAGTAGGCCGTCCACATGCCGGTGAAGCCGCCGCCCAGGATGACGACATCGGCGGCCGTGTCCGCCGCGAGCGGCGGACACGGCTCGCCCGGATCCCGCGCGAGCGCCTCGTCCATCCACCATCCGCGCGTCGTTCGCGGCGGCACCTCGATCGACGTGGAGTCCATCACGTGCTCCCTGGTATCGTGCCGATTCCGCTCGTCGGATACCGCGGGGAACCCCCTTCACGAGCGTATGGGCGAGCCGGTCGGAGTTCAACTAGCGAAGTACCCCACGAACCACGGTGTCGAGAAGGAGCCAACCGAAACCGAAGAGCCAAGCCATCGCGGCGACTGGAGCGGCGAGGTAGACGCGCTTGGGCTTCCGCAAGGCGATCCCGATCATCAAGCCCAGGATTGCAATCAGCGCTTTCAGCCAGATCCAATTCGAGGGATTGCTGAAACGGCCACTTACGGCCTCTATGCACACCCGAAAATTTGGGTCGAGATGACCCACGTTACAGGTGAAACTCGGGAGACGCGTTGCCGCCACTGCTATGCCTCCCGAGAAGAGGATCACGAGCGAAAGTGTCCAGCTTGTGGACCCATCGGACTGGGTGGGTCGCAACGAGACCCGCCGGGCAATTGCAAGACCCCCAAGACCAATCGGAACTGCGATGAACCAAACAAGTGCCGCTAGTCCCGGAGGAAAGAGACAGCCGTGCGTGCACACCAAGTCATCCCAAGAGGCCACGAGGAACGCACCGCTCGTGACGACAAGACAGCCAGCCGTTGTGTATCCGGCGATGCGTCCCGGCTTCGAAATGGGGTCCGGCGGCGGCCATCGTTCTCGACGACGAGCGTTCCACTGACTTTCGCTGGGCTTCATGGGCGAGAGAACCAGTCACATCTTGAGGAGCCGAGAGTATTTCCCGCGGCAATCGTCTCAAATCCGTGCGCCAACTCACGTATTCAGAGAGCACGTTCGTCTGTACACAGGGTCTCGGGATCTCCTCACAGCGATGTCGCGACCGTCCAGGGCGATTGACAGGACAGCCCGCGGGCCGGGAAGCCCCCGTCCTGGGGGAGTTGTCAAAAGTGGTTGACAGAACGCCACCAACTGGACGGACGCCAGCCGAGAGGTTGGCACGGGTGACGCATCTCTCCAGGTACGCAGGCACGGTCTTCTGCTAGCGTGCGGGTTCCATTCTGACCCAAGCGTTCGGAGGAGGACCCGGTGGGCGCGCGAGGACGTGGCGACCGGAAGCGACCACGGAGCTGGGAGGTCACGGAGGGGCCCGAACGCGCGCCGGCCCGGGCGATGCTGCGGGCGGTCGGGTTCTCCGAGGAGGACTTCGGGAAGCCGCAGGTGGGCGTGGCCTCCTCGTGGAACGAGGTCACGCCGTGCAACTACCACCTCGGCAAGCTGGCCGCGCTGGCCAAGGAGGGCGTCCGACAGGGCGGCGCGGTGCCGCTGGAGTTCACCACGATCGCGGTGTCCGATGGCATCGCCATGGGCCACGAGGGGATGAAGGCCTCGCTCATCTCTCGGGAGGTGATCGCGGACTCGGTCGAGCTCGTGATGCACGCCGAACGGTTCGACGGCCTGGTAGGGATCGCCGGCTGCGACAAGAGCGAGCCGGGGATGCTCATGGCCATGGCCCGGCTGAACCTCCCTTCCGTGTACCTGTACGGCGGGACGATCCTGCCCGGCACGTACGAGGGCCGAGACATCACGATCCAGGACGTGTTCGAGGCCGTCGGCGCCCACGCGAAGGGATCGATGAGCGATGACCAGCTCCTCGCGGTGGAACGAGCCGCATGTCCCACCGCCGGATCGTGTGCCGGGATGTACACGGCCAACACGATGGCCGCAGCCGCCGAGGCCATCGGTATGTCGCTTCCCGGCGCGGCTTCGCCACCTGCCGTGGATTATCGGCGGGAGGTGTTCGCCCGCGAGTCCGGGATCGCCGTCACCCGTCTGCTCGAGAAGGGCATTGTTCCCCGCGACATCATGACCAGGGACGCCTTCGAGAACGCCATCGCGGTGGTGATGGCCCTGGCCGGCTCGACGAACGCCGTCTTGCACCTCCTGGCCATCGCTCGCGAGGCCCACGTGGAGCTGGCCCTGGACGACTTCGACCGCATCTCGCGGCGCGTCCCGCACCTGGTGGACGTCAGGCCGGCCGGCAAGTTCGTGATGACGGACCTGGACCGGGTGGGCGGCGTGCCCGTCATCATGAAGGAGCTGCTGGAAGCGGGGCACCTGCACGCCGATGCACTCACCGTCACCGGCAGGACCATTGCCGACAACCTCTCGGAAGCCGCGCCGTCACCTCCCGATGGCACAGTGGTGCACGCCGTCGAGAGTCCCATCCATCCGACCGGCGGCACGGCGATCCTGTACGGATCGCTCGCGCCGGAAGGAAGCGTGATGAAGATCGCCGGGGCGGAGAGCCTCACGTTCATCGGAACGGCCCGGCCGTTCGACTCCGAGCAGGAGGCGTTCGAGGCGCTCACGTCGGGGAGGATCAAGGCCGGCGACGTCATCGCCATCCGGTACGAGGGGCCGAGGGGATCACCCGGCATGCCCGAGATGCTCGCCGTGACGGCCGCGGTCGCGGGCGCCGGTCTGGGCAAGGATGTCGCGTTGATCACCGATGGCCGGTTCTCGGGCGCCACGAAGGGGTTCTCGGTGGGCCACATCTCGCCGGAGGCGTTCGTGGGCGGGCCGATCGCGCTGCTCCGCGACGGCGACCGTATCGAGATCGACGCAGAGAACCGGCGCATCGACGTGCTGGTGGACGAGGGCGACTTGGCCAGGCGTCGCGCCGCATGGAAGGCTCCCGCTCCCCGATACGAGAGCGGCGCGCTGGCCAAGTACGCGCGCCTGGTCTCCTCGGCGTCCGAGGGGGCCGTCACGTCGTGAGCCTCCCCGAGATATCCAGCCCCGACGCGCTCGAGTGCCGCGAGTGCCATACGAGGTACCCGGTCGAGCCCCTCACGATCTGCGAGGAGTGCTTCGGCCCGCTCGAGCCGGCGTACGACCTGGAGGCCATGGACGGGGTGGACTTCCGAAAGCACGTCGAGGCGGGGCCGGCCACGCTGTGGCGATACGAGGGCCTGCTGCCCGGGGGACCGGGCATCGATCGGGTCGATCTCGGCGCGGGCTTCACCCCGCTCCGCCGGGCCGACCGGCTGGGGGATCGCCTCGGCATCGAGCGCTTGTGGGTCAAGGACGACTCGGTCAACCCGTCGAACTCGTTCAAGGATCGCGTGGTCTCGGTGGCCATCACCATGGCCAAGGCCTTCGGCTTCGAGGCGGTCTCGTGCGCCTCCACCGGCAACCTGGCCAACGCCACCGCGGCCCACGCGGCGAAGGCCGGGATGCCGGCGTTCGTGTTCGTCCCGGAGGACCTGGAGCCGCCCAAGATCCTGGCCACCGAGGCCTATGGCGCGAAGGTCGTGGCCGTGAAGGGGAACTACGACGACGTGAATCGGCTATGCACGGAGGTGGCCGAGGTCCTCCCTTGGGCTTTCATCAACGTCAACCTGCGCCCGTATTACGCCGAGGGCTCGAAGTCATTGGGGTTCGAGGTGGCGGAGCAGCTCGGATGGCGGCTCCCGGACCACGTGGTGGTGCCGGTGGCGTCCGGTGCGCTCATGACCAAGGTCCACCGGGCGTTCCGCGAGCTCGTGGACATCGCCGCCGTGGAGGACCGGCCGTACCGGATCTCCGGCGCCCAGGCCGAAGGGTGCGCGCCGGTGGCCGAGGCGTTCCGCTCAGGCGCGACCGAGGTCCGTCCAGTGAAGCCGAACACCATCGCGAAATCGCTGGCCATCGGGAACCCGGCCGACGGGCGGTACGCCATCCAAACAGCCAGGGACACGGGCGGTGCCGTCGATGCTTGCCCCGAGGACGAGGTCGTCGCTGGCGTCCGGCTGCTGGCCGAGACCGAGGGAGTGTTCACCGAGACCGCCGGCGGGGTCACTGTGGCCGTGCTGAAGCGTCTCCGGGATTCTGGGGCGATCGGCCCGGAAGACGAGACCGTGGCCCTGATCACCGGCAACGGCTATAAGACGGTGTCGGCCCTCGAGGGTGTCGTGGAGCCGACCTACCGGGTCGGGCCGTCGTTGGACGAGTTCCTCGCCGCCCTCCGCGGCTGAACGCTGCACCGAGTTGCGCCGCACCACTCCGCAGGACCAGACTGAGGCCGTTCCTGGGTGGAAGGGAGGGGCCATGCGGAAGAAGCTCGCGCTCATCGTGGCGGGGGTGCTCGTGGCGGGGGGCGGCACCGTCGCGTCGCTCGTCGGCTCGTCGGCGTCGGCCGCCACGACACTGAAGGTCGTCGAGCATGCCGTCACCGACACGGTCATCGACATCGGCAAACCCGGCGACAGCCGGGGAGACCAGCTGACGTTCAGCAACAAGGTCTACGACGCGACCG
>WNGF01004309.1_pt1 | contig 29876 bp, 24 predicted proteins | sample 5400641 | NCBI WGS metagenome assembly WNGF01 (sample SAMN13153371, study PRJNA577476) | soil metagenome | isolation source: 80 cm soil or saprolite under grassland replicate 2 | place: USA:California | collected 2016-06-15 | reverse complement strand
GAAACAACGGGCCGCTCTGGGGCAGGCGCTTCAGAATGGCCGCAACCTCCTCGTCAAAGCGGAGAATAGCCGGCGTCCCGGTCTTGCGCCTCTTATAGGAGATGAGTTGATTTTGCCAGTCCACATCTTCGGCCTTGAGCGAAACCAGGTCGATTTGAGCGGCGCCCACGTGCCACGCCAGCTCAAAGAACGTCTTCCGCTCCGGGTTTTTCTCCAGTGCGACAATCGCCTGATGTTCCTCCCATGTGAGGCCGCGCTTCTCGCCGTAGTGCAAAGCGGGCCACTGCTTTTTCGTCAAAATCGGCCAGGGTAGCCAGGTCATGGCCAAGGCGAAATTGTGGACACGGCGCAAGATGTCGTTGGTCGATACAGTTCCCACTTCCAATGCGTGCAGGTAATGTTCGGGCCGCGTCTGGAGGATTGGCAGGGACCGCAGCGAATCGAGCGCGTGCTCCTTGAACGAGCGTACGTAACGTTCGCGCGTGCTCCCCTGCTTGGTCTTGACCAACTTGTCCATGACGACTTGCCAGGTGCGCGTCATGATGTCTGGATCGCCGGCGGCCAAATAGGCGCGGGCGATTTGCAGATTAATGGCGGGCTGACGGTCGGCCTCGTTCTTGGAGTGCATCAGCCGCAGGGCTTCGATGCGGTCGGCGGTGCCCAGACTTTCCTGCTTGCCCGAGACACTGTCATGGAGGTAGAAACGACCGCTGCACGAGCGGCGATACAATCGGAATCTCTGCTTCATAACTATTCTTTCGGTTATGAGGCTAACGCGGCCGGTTGGGAATCGGTTAGCAGATTGTGGGCGGATTAAGTTGGATTAAGCAGAATCCTGCCGGATACCTTAATTGCTGGCACAACTGCTGGCATTCCCGAGAGTCCAGATTCGTAACCGCTTGATGCACTCGCATCTCGGTCAGAGTACAAAGGACGGGGATGAGCCGTTCAGGTCAGTTGCAATTCCAACGTCAGTGGCGGCTCATCCCCGTCGCTCACCTCACCTGACGTTAGCTGCCACATGACCACCGCCGATAAGGCTAAGGCCGCTCGATATGGTATTGGCGTTGGAGTTCTTCTTTTCATACTCGGTGACATGATGTCGTGCGATTGTGCCGGTTGGTTTGTCTTCACGGCGGTGATTTTTATTTTCCCAGCACTTTGGGGTTCGCGTCTGCTTCGCATTTTCGGTATCTCGCTCTGTGTGCTCAGTCTTTTTACAGCCGTCGTCCATTTCAAGCACGAGCGGGAGCTTGCGACCAAGTTGCAGAGGATCCGAAATAGTTACAGACGAGAGTGATTTATGTTGCCACTCATTTCAAAATGCTCAAAAACTCCACCAGGTCGCGCAGGTCCTGCTTCGAGAGAGTCTGGCCCATGCCTTCCGGCATGGGCGACAGGCCTTTTTCGCGGGTTTTAAGGTCGCTTTTCTTCACTGTTACCAGGCCGTCTTCGGGTGAGTTGATCACCAGTTCGTTGGCGTTTTCGCTCTTGAGCACGCCGGCGTAAAGGGCCCCGTTGTTCAACGTCACCAGCACGCTCTCGAATCCAGGGGCGATCTGTTTGTTCGGAATAAGAATCGATTCAAGAAAATATTGCCGGTCCTTTTGCCCGCCGACATGGCTGAGGTCCGGCCCCACTTCGCCGCCTTCGCCGTTGATCTTGTGACAACGGACGCAGGAAGCCTCGGGGCGTTCGAAGAAAATCTTTTTCCCCTCCGCCGCGTTGCCGCCATAAAGCGCCTCGCGATATTCGGCCAGCGGGTCGTCCTTCGGTTTCGACGCCTGATACCGTTCCAATTTTCCTTTGATTTCCGGCGAACTTCGCTTCTCGGCCGCCTCGATCAGGTCGAGTTGAACTTCCTTCGGCACGTCGCCGGCCAGCAACCGGGTGAGCCACCCGGTGAGCGCGTTTTCGGCCGCCGGTTCTGTCAAACTGCCGAGCGCCGCCAGAGCCGCCTGTTTCTCTCCCAACGTGCCGTTCTCCAGGGTCGCCACCAGTCTGGCGACGGCATCCGATGATTTCACCCTGGCCTGCAACATCGTGGCTGCCCGGCGCAACTCTTCATTCGCGTCGCTCCCAGCCGTCTTGAGCGCCTCTTCGAGTTTTGAATCTTCCAGCGCGGCCAGTGCTTTCAACGCTTCAACGCGGACTCTTCCCGAAAGCCTGGTGTCGGCGACGAGTTCGGACAAAACCGGGGCGGCGTCCGTGACGCTCAACCGGCCCACGGCGCGGGCGGCAGCGACGCGGACATTGTCCGGCGCCGAACGCAGAACAGCCGCGAGCACGGGCCGCAAGGCTTCGACAGCCGTTTCGGGCCGGCGAACGCCGGCCACCGGACGCCAGAGGCCGACGACGCGGTCGCGGCCGGAAGGATGGGGCCAGTCCGCCAGTTCGTCGAGCGCTTCGGTGCGCATATTCTCCGCGGCGTCTTCCCGCGCGGCAAAGGCGGCCAGCGCCCTGGCGCTATCCGTGGTACCGACGTGGAAATTCGCGTTGAGGACGCGGCGCAACAGCGGCTCGGAAGTGGTCGGTTTGGCAATCAACGCCGCAAGGTCAGGCATGGCGCCGTTGATCGGCTCGTCGTTGATGGCCCGCGCGGCCTCCAGCACGATCGCGGGGTCGTTGTCGTTCAAAAACATCGCAATCTCGCTGCGTTGCAGCCGGCGCACCGCCAGCAGTGCTCCCAGGCGCACCGCGGACGAACTGTCCTTCGCCGCGGCCAGCAGCGAGTCGATGTCGTCAATCCACGTCAACGCCATCACGCCCGCGTGGCGCAGGTACGGGTCCTGGTCTGCGTTTTCGCGGAGCATCGCGAAAATTGCCGGCAACGCTTCGCGCCTGCCGAGTTTGCCCAGACTCAACGCGGCAAAAAAACGGACGCGCGAACTCGCGTCACCCAGGAGCTTGATGAGCCGGTCGTGAGCGTTGAGGTAACGGCGTTCACCGAGCACCTTCGCTGCCTGGGCGCGAACTTCCGCGTCGTCATCGGCCAACAACTGCGCCAGCACATCCAGCGCGGCCGCGACTTCAGGCGTTGAACCGGGGACCCGGAACCGGGCGCTGATCTGCCCGATTCCCCAGATCGCGTGGAGACGCGCGAGTTGATTCATTCCCTGGCGAGCCGCGCCCGCCAGCGTTTTGATGGCCTGGGGACCCCGGTCCGCCAGCGCGAACTGCGCTTCCTGCCGCACGCGCATGTCGCGATGGGCCAGCAGAAGGACGAGTTCTTTGAGCGAGCGCTTTTCCATCCCGTCGGAAAGCAGTTGCTTCGTTTCAAGCACGAGCGGGTCCTTGTCGATCGCCGGGTCGTGCACGCGGTAGATGCGGCCTTTGCCGGTCATTTCCCAGCCTTGCACCCAGTCGCTCACATAAACGCCGCCGGCGACGCCGAATTTGATATCGGTCGCCAGGATGCCCCAGATGAAGTGCTGCGGGTCCACCAGTTCGAAGGAGGCGCCCTTGGGTTTGATCGTGAAGGTATGAACGCCGCTGTTGGCGCCGCCGCCGCGGAAATCAACGAGAAAAAAATGGTCCCTGAAACGCTCGGGCAGGCCGGTGCCCGGAAAGTAAGCCACACCGGAGGGACCGCTGGCGATATTCGCGATGGGCGGCACCAGATAGGCCGCCTGGCCGTCAAAATGCGGATACCAGAGTTTTTCCGCGTTGAACGGTCCGCGCGAGTAGGGGCGCTCCATGAACTGGTAGCCGACCCGCCAGCCGTTGTCGCCGCCTTCCACGAGGTAAACCCAGCGCGCCTGATCGCCGCTGTCCGAGTTGTTGTCGCCCGTGAACAGGTTTCCAAATTGATCGAAAACCAGGTCCTGCGGATTGCGCAGGCCGAAAGAAAACACTTCCAGTTCGGATCCGTCCGGATTGCAGCGGAAGACGCAACCAGTGTCCGGCTCGCCGACGCGTTTGCCCTCGGCGACGTTCACGTTTGAACCGCGGTCGCCGATGCTGAAATAAATTTTCCCGTCCGGCCCGAAGTGCACGCCGTGCGCGTCATGCCCGAGGAATCCAACACGGACGCCAAAACCGTAGTGAAGCGACTGGCGAAAATCGGCCACGCCATCTCCGTTCGTGTCGCGCAGCAGCCAGAAATTCGGGATATTCGCGTACCAAACCGCGCCCTGGCGCGCGAGAACGCCGGCGCCGATGCCGTCCAGCGGCGAGTTGAAACCGTCGGCAAAAACCGTGGCGTGGTCCGCCTTGCCGTCCCCATCGCGGTCTTCGATCAGGCTGATGCGCTCGCTGTGTTCGGAATACCTGGCGAAGCGCTCACCCAGGTGCCGTTTCATCTCGGCCAGCCGATCGTCCACGGTGCGTGAGGCCAGTTCTTCATCCAGCCAGTCCAGGATGCCGCGGATATCGTCCACGCCGGCGTGGAGGCGGAACGTTTCGCAGACATACGCCCGGCCTTTTTCGTCGAAGTTGAACGCGACGGGATTGGCGAACATCGGTTCGGCGGCCCAAAGATCGATCCGCAAGCCCGGCGCGACCTGGAATTTTTTGACGGCCAGTTCGCCTTCGTCCGAGGCGGGCGCCACGAAGGGCGCTTTGACGATGTTGGATTGGCCCGGTTGATGTTGCGCCCAGGCCGTGACGCAGATCGACGCCAGAAAAAAGCCCTTGCGCAGGGCCGAATCATGCCTGGATTTCAACATGGTTGGCGAATAATAGCGACACAGTTGATTCAATCAAGCAAGAGGGCATGTTTTTGACCCACCGCCGAGGGAGACAGCCGGAGGGAAATCCGAATGACGAATGCCGAATGACGAATACCGAATGTCGAATGACGAAGGAAACTCGAATCCCCGAAATCCGAACCACGTCCGCGGACGGTTGCGGCCCATTGGTCGTTCGGACTTTGTCATTCTTTCGTCATTCGACATTCGGGCTTCGTCATTTTCCGGCGATCGGGGGGCGGATCAAATCCTGAAGCTGCCCATTGCTCTTGCCGAAAGACCGGCTCTTTGATTGAGCCAAAATCCGGTATGAACAGTGCTGACAATTCTATGGTTGGCGGACTACAATGGCATACCGACTGGAACCGTGGTAGCAGTCAAGAAGCGCCGGCTGGCACGGAATTCGCGGCCGGAGTCAAATCATGGAACACGTTCAGCCAGGCACGACGTTGAGCCGGATTCTCGATTGGTGTCGAGAGCAGGACGCGACAGACCTCCATGCGCAGGCGGACAAGCCTTACTCCATCCGGGTCCACGGCAGGTTGTCGTGGGTGCCCGTGGAAATCTTCACTCCGCCGACGAACGGGGAGATTTGCGGGCTTGTGCGCGAGAATTTTTCACCGGCCGCCTGCGCCCGGATCGAAGGCCAACGCGAGGTGGACCTGAGCTTCTATTTTGGCAACCGACGTTATCGCGCGAACTTCAGCAAACAGAAGGGCCAACAGTCCTTTTCCTTCCGCACCGTCCCGCAGCAACGGTTAAAACTGAAAGACCTCCAGTTGCCGGCTTCCTTGGCCGACATTATCAAGGAACCGCGCGGACTGGTGCTGGTCACCGGTCCGACCGGCCAGGGCAAGAGCACGACACTGAGGGCCTTGATCCAGGAGATCAACGAGACGCGCGCAACGCGGATCATCACTATCGAAGACCCGATCGAGTATGTGTTCGAGGATTGCCTGTCGCAGTTCGAGCAGCGCGAAGTCGGCATCGACACCGCCACGTTCGCCGACGGCATCCGCAACGCGATGCGGCAGGACCCGAATGTGATTTTCATCGGCGAAATTCGCGACCGGGAAAGCATCTTCGCGGCGATGCAGGCGGCAGAGACGGGGCATCTGGTCCTGACCACGTTGCACGCCGATTCCGTGGCACAGGCCATCGGTCGAATTCGTGAGTATTATCCCAGCCCGGAGCAGGCCAACATCAGCAGTCTGCTGGCGCGGAACATCCACACGATCGTCTGCCAGCGGCTCCTCCCCAACCTGGAGGGCAGGCGCACGCCGTGTCTGGAGATCATGAAACGGGACGCGGGTGTGCAAGAGGCGATCCAATCCAACAATCTCCATCTGTTGACCGGCATTATTGAGACTTCGTTGAACCAGGGGATGCACACGTTCGATCAGTATTTGATCGAGCTGTTGGCGGCCGACATCATCTCGCGCGAAACGGCCCAGCATTACGCGGTGAACAAACACAAGCTCGATATGGCCCTGCGCGGCATCCTGACCCAGACGCCGATCCTCAAACCGGACGAAGACCGATAAACGAATATGATCCTCCTCGCACTGCGAATTCTTTTTGGCGGCGGCCTGGCCTACGGGTTCATCAAGATCTGGCAGAATGCTCAGGCCGCTCCCCAGAGCGGCGATCTTACCTACGCGTTTTATCTGGCCCTGTGCGTCATCCTGGGCATCGCCAACGCGGTGGTCTGGGCCCCGTACTTTGCCGACACGTTGAGCGGGCCGCTGACGGGCGTGATCACGAAGAGCACGTATGTCGATCGTAAGAACTACCTATTGCTCTTCGTTCACTGGCTCGAGAACCACCGCCTGCGGCGATGGACGCTTTTGTTTTGTTTCCTCGAAGGCGTCCATCATCCGAGCCGGCCCACGGCGTTCGTCATCGGTTTGAAGAATGCAAAACCCGGATCGTGGCTGGAGAAAGTTTACGCCCGGGAAGTGTTTAAGTTCGACAATGCCCGGCACTGCCTGCTGGCTTACGAGGCGTTGAAACGGCATGGCATCGATCCGCGTCCGCATCGCAATCCCGAAATCAATGGGGTCCTCGTTTCGATCGAGCGGCAGGCCCGGCCTGAGGCTGAACCGGTCGTTGTGCCGCCGGCTTCTCCTGCTCCGCCGCTGAAACGCGACGGGCGCATCAAACTTTTTGACCGGGACGAACCCCGGACCACCACTGAAGTTACCGGCGCAACGCACAAGGCCGCGGATGAGGGGACTCCGATGGGTGGTTCGCCAGGCGCCGCGTCAACCGCAGGTCAGCCCGATCGGCGACCGCCGGCAAAGCCGGAGGGTTCCCGGGATGCCGATACGATGGGCGCTTAGAGAAACAGCCGGAAGCCGAGGCAATACCAGGCCGACAAGAGGAAACTTTCGCATGTTTCGATTGCTTCACAAAATTTACGTCTTGTTTTGTTGGCTGGTCGTGCTCGCCGTGGTGGGAGCATTGTACCAAAATCGCTCCCTCTTTTATCCGTTGGTCGATCTGGTGGACGCCCTGCGGATCAGAGAAGGTTTCGAGCAAAAAAAGACCGGAGAGTTATCGGGCAAAGTCACAAGAGTTCTGAGCGGCGACATCTTGGCGGTGAAGGTTGAACGCGGCCAGACTTACACCATCCGGTTGACCGGGGTCGAGGCGCCTCATTATGCGGGGGCCAATCGGGCGGAGCAGTTGCGCGCCGGAGAGAGCAAAACCAACCTGAGTCACCTCGTCCTGTCCAAAGAGGTCCGAGTCGAGCTGACTTACACCAACCAATCCCGCGGCGCGTGGGGCATCGTCTATCAGGGCAATACCAACATCAATCTCCTGGCGGTCGAGACGGGAATCGTCCGCGCCAATCGCGACTCCATGAACGGACTGCCGCTCAGGTTCCGGTATGAGCTGATCCAGGCGGACCGACGAGCGCGGGAACGCGCGAAACCCGAATGACGAATGTCGAATGACCAATGAAACCCGAATCGTCGTAATCCGAACCGGCGAGCCGCGCCCGGTTCCGTCCCATTTGGCATTTGAACTTCGTCATTCCTTCCTCATTCGACATTCTGGCTTCGTCATTATCCCGGAGAGGCACCCTGCAAAAAATGACTGACGTCCGGGTGCATAGCGGCTAATCACTCCCCGTGCATCTGGCCCATCTACGACTTCGCGAATTCCGAAACTACGCGCGGCTGGATGTCGATTTCACCGCCGGATTCCACCTGTTGCTCGGCCCCAACGCCCAGGGCAAGACGAATATTCTCGAAGCCATTTACCTGCTGGCCACGTTGCGATCGTTTCGCGGCGTCGGCGGCGCCCAGATGATCCGGCACGGACAAAAGGGCTATTTCGTCGGCGCCACGCTCCTCAGCCAGCGCCGGCACGAAATCAAAATGTATTGGTCCGCTACCGAGCGCAGACTGAGCCTGGACGGGCAGCCCGTTCGCAAACTGACCGACTACCTCGGCGTCTTGCGCGTGGTCGTCTTTTGCACCGAGGACTTGCAACTGATCAAGGGCACGGCGCGGATGCGGCGGCGGTTCCTCGATTTGTTGCTGTCGCAGACCCACCCCGCTTATTTGCCGCTGCTGCAGCGCTACACGCAGGCGCTGCGCTCGCGCAATGCGCTCCTCAAACAACCAACGCCCGATGAGGCCGCGCTCGAGAGTTTCTCCCATGAGGTGATCCAGCTCGGGAATCAGATCGTCGATCGCCGCCGCGAGCTGGCGCCGAAACTTTCGCCACTGGTCCGCCTGGCCTATCGCCGCGTCGCCCACGACGCCGAAGAATTGCGGCTGGAATATCAAGCCAGCGTGAAGCGGGATTTCGCGGTGGAACTGGCTCAATCGCGTTCCCGCGAGCGAACCTGCCGCACGACGGTCGTCGGTCCCCATCGCGACGAGGTTCAATTGCTCTTAAACGACCGGTCCGCGGCGCAATTCGGCAGCGAAGGCCAGAAACGCACGCTCGCCATCGCGTTGAAAATGGCCCAGGCCGAATACCTGAGCGGGATTCACGGCTCGCCGCCGATTCTGCTGATCGACGATGTGATGGGGGAACTGGACGCGAAACGTCGCGCGGGTTTCCTCCCGCTGCTGGAAAGCACCCACAAAGGTCGCGGGCAGGTCTTGCTGACGTGCACCGAAGAAAACTGGCCGCGTGAATTGGGCGGTCACCTGCAACGATGGGACGTGAAAGCGGGCACGTTGAAGAGGATGGAGTGATCGAGAAATGGAGTGTTGGAGTGTTGGAGTGATGAAAAAAAGCTCCTGTCGCGGAGGAGCGCGGATTGAGGGTGACAAGGCGACGGCGGGATTGTTTAACTGAAGCATGGCCATGGACTTTATTGCGCCACTCATCAAGGCGACGGTCGATTTGCTCACGCACACCTTGACCCATGCCCGGCGGACACTCGGGAAAAAGAAATACAATCAATTGCTTTCCACGGCCATCGCCGAACTGCTGAAGGAACATCCGAACATTGACGAAGCCAAAGCGCGCCTGGCCGCGCTCGAAGCGACCGGCGCCGCGCCCAGCCCCGATTTGTTGCGGGCAAAATCTCTCCTCAAGGCGGTCGTCACGCACTCGAAGCGCGAGAAGAAAATCAGGAAACCCGACAAGAGGAAGAAGAAAAGTGCGCCGCGGAAGGCCCCCGGGTAAACCGAATCCGGTTGCTTCACTCCCACGACAAAAAATTAAGCCGAAAGCCTGTGCGGAAAAATTTCGCATATGCGAAATTTTTCCGCACACCGCCCTGGCATGGGGTCAGGTCTTTTCCGCCGTGTCAGGGGGTTGGGAGCCTCTCCGGCCGGTTTGTGCGGGTGCCACCTGCACCTTGCAACGGGCCGCGTTCCCACTATTCTTTGTCCATGCGAATTTTGTCGGGCATCCAGCCTTCCGGCGCGTTGCATCTGGGAAATTATTTCGGGATGATGAAGCCGGCCATTGAGCTGCAGGAAAAGGGCGAGACGTTTTATTTCATCGCGAATTACCACTCGATGACGTCCCTGTTCGACGCCGGGCAACGCCGCCGGAACACCCTCGAAGTGGCGCTCGATTTCCTGGCCTGCGGTCTCGATCCGAAGACGTCGGTTTTTTTCAAACAATCCGACGTGCCGGAAGTGACCGAACTGGCGTGGCTGCTCACGACGGTGACGCCGATGGGTCTGCTCGAACGGGGCACGAGTTACAAGGACAAGATAGGCAAAGGCATTTCGCCCAATCACGGCCTGTTCGCGTATCCGGTGTTGATGGCGGCGGACATATTGATTTACGACTCGAACATCGTGCCGGTGGGCCGCGACCAGAAGCAGCACGTCGAAATGACGCGCGACATCGCCGCCAGGTTCAACGAAATCTACGGAACGACGTTCGTCATCCCGGAACCGCAGATTCGCGAGGAGGTGGCTGTGGTGCCCGGGATCGATGGCCAGAAAATGAGCAAGAGCTACGGCAACACGATCGAGATTTTCGGCGATGAAAAGACCACCCGCAAGAAAATCATGGGCATCGTGATGGACAGTCGCACGCCCCAGGAACCGAAGCCGGACGCGGACAAAAACCTTGCCATTCAACTGCTCAAACTGGTCGCGCCGCCGGCGGTCGCGAAGGATCACGAGGACCGTCTGCGGGCGGGCGGATTAGGCTACGGCGACCTGAAGAAAGCGCTGTTCGAGCAGTATTGGAACTGTTTCGGCGCGGCGCGCGCCCGACGCGCCGAACTGGCGGCGAACCTGGATTATGTCCGGCAGGTTTTGCGCGACGGCGCGACCAAGGCGCGCTCCGTGGCGGGCACGGTTTTGCAGCGGGCCCGTCTTGCCGGCGGATTGGATTGACCTCGAGACCTCGTAGCGGCGCTCTATCCGGCACCGCTGGCCGTCACCGGACGGCAGTTTCAGCGCTCCTGACCCCCGGAAAGAAACCCGGTCCCGCTTGCGCCTAGCGCGACATTATTTGATCCGATCGGATCAAATAATGTCGCGGGTTTTGGCCCGGGCAAATTCCACAGAAACGAAGTTCACTTCCGGTCGCTCAGGGACCCGGGCTTGCCTCTGTCGAACGGCGCCGGACGCCAGTCGGCCGTGCGGGTCTGACTACTTCCGCTGATGCGCGAGGAACCACTCGTAGAGCTTTGGATTGTTGTAGGTCTCGGTCCAGGAATCGTGATGCGCTTCGGGATAGACCGTCAGTTCCACTTCTTTGCAACCGAATTTCTTCAACGCTTCGACCATTCGCTGTGATTCCTCTGGTTTTACAACCGGGTCTCTGGCGCCGTGAAACGCCCAGACTGCCAGCGTCTTCAATGCGCTGGCTTTCTTTTTCTCCGCCAGCAGAACATCGACCAGATCACCGCCGCCGCAAATCGGCGCGATGGCGGCAAACAGATCGGGGTGGGTCATCCCCAGACTCCACGTTCCGTAACCACCCATGCTCAGGCCGGTCAGGTAAATGCGGTTCGAATCGACTTTGTATTTCTCTCTGACTTCGTCCAACAGCGCGAGCAGCACGTCATTGTCCCAGCGCTGGTCGTTCGGACACTGCGGCGAGACAATGATAAACGGAAAAACTCTGCCCTGCTTGACCAGTTTGGGCGGCCCATGCGCCGCGACCTTCGACATGTCGTTGCCCCGTTCGCCCGCGCCGTGCAGGAAGAGGATGAGGGGCCAGCGCTTGCGCGATTTCGCGCTGTAATCCTCGGGCAGGTAGAGCCAAAACTCCGCGCGAACGCTTTTGCTGACCTTGCCTTTGAATGATTTTACATGCTGCGCCTGTCTCGATTCCTGGGCCATCATAATAGGATTCAATCCCAACACACACGCGACACAAACGAGCGAGACGAATGTTCGCATAGGTGATGTTCCTTTCTTTGGGTCTTTACAGCGGCGGTCACGGACCGTCGCAATCTCATTCATTCACATCAATTTCCACTTCGGCAGGTCCTGCGAGTCCAGCAACCCAACCGGCTCCTTGCGGGCGTTCACGACGATCAAATCGTCAATGTTCCGCTCGTTGAAAATCTTCAACGCTTCGACGGCCAAAGCGTCTTCGCGAACGGAAACCGGGCTGCCGGTCATGACCCTGGCCAGCGGCTGTGCCAGCAGGTTGTCCTGGGAGGCGATGCGCCGGCGCAGGTCGCCATCGGTGAAAACGCCGGTCAGTTTGCCGCGGGAGTTGACCACACTGACGCTGCCCGACTTGGCCCGGGTCATCACCAGCAACGCCTCCTTGACGGTCACCGTTTCCCGCGCCACCGCATTGCGCGGGCCCGAACGCATGATGTCGCCGACGCGCAAGAGCAGCGCGCGGCCGATCGCTCCGGAAGGATGATACTTGGCAAAGTCGGTTTTTTTGAAGCCGCGCGCCTGCAACACCGCCATCGCCAGCGCGTCGCCCAGCGCGAGCATGGCCGTGGTGCTGGCGGTGGGCGCAAGGTTAAACGGACACGCTTCCCGCGGGACTTTCACGTTGAGGACCACGTCGCTATGCCGGGCGAGCGACGACCGGGGCGCGCCGGTGAGGGAGATCACACGGACCGAAAAGCGCTTGAGCGCCGGCAACAGATTTAACAACTCCTCGGTCTCGCCCGAGTAGCTGAGCGCCAGTATCGCGTCGCCGTCGGCCACGATACCGAGGTCGCCGTGCAGGGCGTCCGCGCCGTGCAAGACCACGCTGGTCGAACCTGTGCTGGTCAGGGTGGCGGCGATTTTGTGGCCGATATTGCCGGACTTGCCGATGCCGACGACGACAATTTTGCCGCGTTGCCGGAGCGCGTGGACGATCATTTCCACCGCGCGGTCGAAGGACGCGTCGAGCTGGGCGCGCACCGCTTTCAGTCCGGCCAGTTCGATGTCGAAGACTTCGCGTCCTCGTTTCAGGTGGCTCATGTGCGACGGAGGTTGCCAGCGGGAACGGCCCCTTTCAACATGGAAACAGCAAAGAGCGGGACCGTATTGTGGCTCGCAGCCGGTTGTTTTTCGTCGCCCGCAAGGCGGGAGCCGGCGACGACCGGCCACCGAGAACGGAGCACGGACCATTCAATCAATTGCCAAACTGTTTTTGCGCGATTACCCTTTGGCCATGCGCGCGGCTTTTAAAGAATGGGCCATCGTGGTGGACGCGTTGGGGCGCGGCGAGCAAATCATCGTTCTGCGCCAAGGCGGCCTGGCCGAGAGCCGCGGCGGGTTCCGGCTCGAGCATTCCCGGTTTCTGGTGTTCCCGACACTCTTCCATCAGCAGGCCGGCATTACGAACAAGAGAACGGAGTGTTGAAGCATGGGAGCGACGGAGCCATGAAAAGCAATGCCGCCTGCGCGCATCCCGATGCCCTGCCGCTTCCACCATCCGGACCCGTGAGGGCGCCCTAGCCGCATACCCAATGAATCTGCCGCGACTTATCCTGGCGTCAGCCTCGCCGCGCCGCGCGGAACTGCTGCGTGAAATGGGACTGAGGTTTCGCGTCGTGCCGAGCGCTGCGACGGAAGTTCAGCACGAACAATTGACCGCGCGGGAACTCTGTCAACTCAACGCCTATCGCAAGGCCCGGGCGGTCGCCAAAAAAATCCCCGACGCGCTGGTGCTGGGCGCCGACACACTGGTGTATCTGGACAGCCGACGGTTCGGCAAACCGGCCAGTCTGGAGGAGGCCGAGAGCATGATCGAACAATTGCAGGGCCGCACCCACCAGGTGGTCACCGGCGTCTGCCTGGTCCATTTGCGGCGGTTTCGCCAGAGAATTTTTGCCGAAACCACTCAGGTGACATTTCGCCGACTGGAACCGAAGCAAATCCGCTATTACCTGGGTGCGGTACATCCGCTGGACAAAGCGGGCGCCTACGCGATCCAGGAAAAGGGCGACCTCATCGTTGAAAAAATCTCCGGGTCTTTCTCAAACGTCGTCGGCCTGCCGGTGGAACGGTTGCAAACCGAGTTGGAGGGCTGGTGATTTGGCGTATCCCCGCCGACGGTCGGGGACGGCCCGCTCCAGGCAAATTCAGCTTTTGACCGTCCGCGCCAAAGAAACTACTGTCGCGCCGTGGATAGCGGCGGCGTCACCACAACCATTCGGAACGCGGAAGGCGATCCCGTGTCCCCGTGGTGGTTGCGACAGCTCGAGGCGACCGGGCGGAACATCATCGGTTTTGTGCAGACGGTCGAAGGGCTGGTCGCTTTCGCGTTGATTACCCTCGGGGTTGCCTTCACGCGGTTCAACGCTTCGGCGCGGGTCGTTCATCCGCTGGTTCGCGCCCAGGTTCATCGAGCCGGTGTGCGATTGCTGCCGATGATCGGCTTTCTGGCGTGCGCGCTCGGGCTGATGATTATCGGCCAGATGGTGGCGCTGTTGACGCGCGTGGGGGCGCAGAATCTGGCCGGGACGGTCATGGTCACGGTGGTGGTTCGCGAACTGGGACCGCTGGCGGCCGCGTTGCTGGTCCTGGCGCGCGCGGGCGCCGCGTATGTCGTCGAACTGGGCACGGCGCGGGCGCTGGGTGAAGTCGAAGCGCTGGAGGCGCTGTGCATTGATCCGATCCATTATCTGGTGGTCCCGCGCGTTATCGGACTGGCGCTGGCGATATTTTCGCTCACGGTTTATTTCATCATTGTGACGCTGGTGAGCGGCTACCTGTTCGCGTTTCTGCAGGATGTGCCGCTGTTGCCGGGCGACTATTTCAAGCAACTGGCCGTGGCGCTGACCTGGGAGGACTTCGCGCTGTTGGCCCTCAAGACTTGCAGCTTCGGCGTCATCATCGCCGTCGTGACCTGTTACCAGGGATTGGCTCAACCGCTGCGGCTCGAGGAAGTGTCCCGGGCCACCACCCGCGCGGTGGTGCAGAGCGTCGTGGCGTGCGTGCTTTTGGACGTGCTGTTCATCGTGGTTTACCTCGTGATGTGAGCGAAACGTTGTCAAGGGATGAAACCCGCGCTGTCGCCGATGCCGGGCCGCTCATTGAGCTGACAAATGTCAGCGTCGGCGCGGGCGGCCGGCGAGACTCGACTTCTGTCGAGGGAATCCACTGGCAGATTGCATCCGGTGATTATTGGGTGATCGGCGGCTCGCCCGGATCGGGCAAAAGCGATTTGCTGGCGACGCTGGCCGGGCTGTATCGCCCGCTGGGCGGCGCCTTGAGATTTTTCGGAAAGGAGGTCGCGGCGATGAGCGAAGACAACTTTCTGGCGGCACGGTTGCGGATCGGCCTGGTCTTTGAAAACGGCGGCCGTCTGTTCAATCATCTCTCGATTGCGGAAAATGTGGCGTTGCCGCTGCGGTATCATCACCCTGAGGCGGACACCGAGGCCGGCGAACGCACAAAGGAAATCTTGAACGCAACCGGGTTGACGTCGGTGGCGGACAACGGACCGGCTGGAATCAATCTGGCGCAGCGCCAGCGCGTCGCCCTCGCGCGCGCCCTGGCGCTGAATCCCGAAGTGTTGCTGCTGGACAACCCCCTGGCCGGTCTTGGCCCGCAGGAGGCGCGCTGGTGGCCCGATTTTCTTTCGCAACTGAGCCACGGGCACAAGTTGCTCCGCGACCACCCGCGAACGCTGGTGGTGACCTGCCACGACTTGCGGCCCTGGGCCGACCAGGGGAAACAATTCGCGTTGTTGAAACAGAAACGATGGCTGGCCGTGGGCGGCCGGGCGGAATTGTCTTGCGGCGAAGAGCCGCTGTTGCATGAGTTGCTGGCGGCGGACTTCAGCGCCGGCCGGCCCAGCGGTTAGCGACGCGGGAAACGGGTTTGCCAATGCCAAACGGGAAAACACGGAGCAACGGAGTGTAAACATGTTTCCGTGACAACACACTAGCAAGCACATGCCACTGCAGGACCTGACCCCTCAACTGCGCACCCGGCTCAGCCGCATGGAGCGGGCGGTGGGTATTTTCGTCGGGTTTGCCGGCCTGTTGTTGGTATCGGGATTCTTTTACTACCTTTATCACACGGCGGTGCGGAAGGGCTGGTTCCTCAAAAAAGTTCCTTATTACGTTTATGTCCGGAATACCAGCGGCATGAAGCCCGGTGACCCCGTTAAAATGATGGGTCTCAACGTGGGCGAAATCACAGAGGTAACGCCGATGCCGCCGGAGCAGTGGTTTGTAATCAACCAGTACAACATCTTCGTGCGGTTTCTGATCAAGGAACCTTATTACGGCTACATCTGGACTGATTCCAGCGTGAAGGTGTCGGTGGGCGATTTTCTTGGCAATCGGGTCCTGGAAGTCATCAAAGGGCAGACCGGGGCGGTGACGGTCGTGGAAAAAGAAGGCGTGATCACCGGCATTCTCGACGAGAACATTTCCGACACTTACAATGCGCTGACCAAGAAAAGCAAAGGAGTCTGGTTGAACAAGGTGGAAGAGTCTCCGGGGGCGACGGAAAAACTGGACGAGATCGTCAAGGCCGTCGAATCGGCGTTGCCGCCGTTGACCAACCAACTGGCGACGCTTCTGAGCAACGCCGCGCGCGCCGCTTCCAACCTGGACCTGCTGACGATTTCGGCCCAGCCGGTCGCCGGCAACCTCGCCGAGATTACAGCGCAGTTGCGCCAGCCCGACGGTTCGCTCGGCCGCTGGCTTTTTTCCACGAACTTCAATCAGCAGCTTGAACTGGCGGCAACCAACGCCAACGCCACCCTTGCCAGCGTTGATACCAACCTGGTCGTCGTCGCGGAAAAACTTTCGCTGTCGCTCGACCATCTGGCTGACATCACGAGCAACCTGAATGCGCAGGTGCAGACCAACACCAACATTCTCAGCGCCATCTCCCAGGCCGTCATTCACACCGACGAATTGGTGCAAGGCCTCAAGCGGCACTGGCTGCTGCGTTCGGCGTTCAAGACCAAAGCCACGAATCAGCCGCCGCGGCGTCCGACCCTGCCTCCCGGGCGCCCGCGGCCGTGAAAGCGTGATCGGCCAGCCGGGTCGCGCGTTGCGCGCCGGTGAGCGGTGGAGCAGGGCGGAGTTGAAGGAGTGGCACGAGCGTCCCGCCCGTGTGAGCCGGGGCCACTACCACACGGGCGGGACGCCCGTGCCACAACGCCCGGCGCTCCCGCCCGCGTAATTCCGCTGGCGGCGGTGTCATGCGCCGGGAGCTGGCCGACAATCGTTCTCCTTGACTTGAAGCCTTCCGGCGCGGAGGCTTGGCCCGTATTATCGCGGAACAAGGCAGTGCGGGAATGGGAAGGGAGTTTGGATGGGGAAGCCAATACGCGCACTAATTGTCGAAGATTCAGAGCACGACGCCTTGCTGGTTGTCCGAAGGCTGGAGCGCAGTGGATTTCAGCCGGTCTGGAAGCGGGTGTCGGCGGCGGAGTCTCTGCGTGCGGCGCTTTCCGTGCAGGCCTGGGACATTGTAATCTCCGACCACTCGATGCCCGGTTTTGGGTCGCTTCAGGCGTTAAGCGTGTTGCAGGAATCCGGGTCGGATATTCCGTTTATCATCCTTTCCGGGGTGATCAGCGAGGAGGAAGCGGTTGCCGCCATACGAGCCGGAGCGGAGGATTATATTTCGAAGGACAATCTCTCGCGCCTGATTCCGGTCGTCGAGCGCGCGCTGCGTGCGGCCCAGGTGCGGCGCGAGCACGAAGAGATTGAGAAAGTGCAGCGCGAAAATCAGGCCCGAAAAAACGCGATCGTGGATTCCGCGCTCGATTCCATCATCACGATTGATCACGAAGGGCGGATTTTCGAGTGGAACCAGGCGGCGGAGAAGACATTCGGTTACCGCCGCGCGGAGGTGTTGGGAAAGGAGATGGCCCAACTCATTGTTCCCCCGGCGTTGCGCGACTCCTGGCGCCGCGGTCTGTCGCGCTACCCGACCGCCGAGCAAAACGCGGTGCTGGGCAAGCGGATGGAGACGACCGCGCTCCGCGCGGACGGCAGGGAATTTCCCGTGGAATTGACCATCACGCGCGTGCCGGTCGAAGGCCCGCCGATTTTTACCGGTTTCGTCCGCGACATAACCGAACGCAAGCGCGCTGAGGAAGCGCTGCGCCAGACCGAGGAACTGTACCGCCGGGCGATCACGGCGGCGGATGCCGTGCCCTATATGCGTGAGTACAAAACGGAATCGTTCGCCTTTATTGGCGAAGGCATCCAGAAATTGACCGGTTACCCGGCCCGGCAAATGACGCCGCAACTTTGGCAGAGCCTGGTGCAGGAAACTATCATGCGCGGTGAAGCGAAGGGATTGACGTTCCCGGACGCCGTTCGTCTCACGCGGTCCGGCAAGATCAAAAACTGGCACAGCGACTGCCTGATCACCACGCGCGAGGGCAGGAAGCGATGGGTGGCCGACAGTTCGATTGAAATCGCCGACGATCAGGGCCAGATCACCGGGTCAATCGGGATTCTCATGGACATCACGGAGCGCCGGCAACTGGAGGAGCAACTTCGCCAGTTGCAGAAGATGGAATCGATCGGCCAATTGGCCGCCGGCGTGGCCCACGATTTCAATAACATCCTGGCGGTCATCCAGGGACATGCTTACCTGCTGCTGGGCGGCGTGGTGGAAGGCAAGGACGCGGAAGAATCGCTCAAACAAATCGGCGCCGCAACGAAACGCGCGGCCGGCCTGACCCGCCAACTGCTGACCTTCAGCCGGAAACAGGAACTGCAGCCGCAAAACCTGAACCTGAACGAGGTGATCAATGGAATGGCCGGGATGGTCGGACGCTTGCTGGGCGCCCATATCGCGTTGGAGTTCGTCCCCACGCCAGACCTGCCGGTCATCTACGGCGACGTCAGCATGATGGAACAGATCCTTTTGAACCTCGCCGTCAACGCCCGTGACGCCATGCCGCGCGGCGGACAATTGACCGTCCGGACCGCCGCCCGGACATTCAGCGAAACGGAGGCCCAGCGAAATCCGGAGGCGCGCGGGGGTTTATTTGCCTGTCTGAGCGTCCGCGACACCGGCTGCGGCATTCCTCCGGAGATACTGCTACGGATTTTCGAACCGTTTTTCAGGGCTGGATTGAAGTCGAGAGCGCGGTCGGCCAGGGAACGACGTTCAACGTTTTTTTGCCGGCCAGTTCCACGGCCCGGATCTCGGCGATCGGCGGAGGCTCTTCCGCAGCGGCGCGTGGCCGGGGAGAGACGATCCTGATCGCCGAAGATGAACCGGCGCTGCGCCGGCTCGCCGCGCGGGTCTTGCGCAACCTGGGCTACGAAGTTCTGGAAGCCGGTTCGGGCGTCGAAGCGATCCAGGTTTGGGAGCAGCAGGGAAAAAAAGTGGACCTGTTATTGACGGACCTGGTGATGCCCGATGGTCTGACCGGGAGGGATTTGGCGAAGAAAATGCAGACCGAGGCGTCCGGTCTCAAGGTCATTTACACCAGCGGCTACAGCCCCGACTCGGGGGAAACAACCTTCGTCTTTCGCGAGGGTTCCAATTTTCTGCAAAAACCTTGTCCGCCCGCCAAATTGGCCGAGGCAGTCCGTCGTTGTCTGGACCAGTAATCGGGCGGAGCGGTCGAATCTGATTTTCAGCCGGTTTGGGGCGTTGGTGACGCGCGCCGCAACGGCGGGCGATCCATCCGAAAGGGGCGCCGAACCATTGCCCGCGGAGCCCGGGCGCGGGCCGGGAGGCGAAACCGGACCTCGCGCGGGTTTTGAGGATTTGACCTGCCCCCTGCCTTCCCCTACAGTGCGGCCCCTGTTTATGAACGTGTTGATTTGCGATCCCGTTTCGCCAAAAGGGGTCGCCCTGTTGCAGCAAAGGCCCGAGTTCAAAGTGACGGTCCTCGAGAAGCGATTGCCCGAAGCTGAACTGCTGCCGCTGGTGGTGGACGTCGCCGCGATGGTGGTTCGCTCGGAAACCAAAGTGACCCAAAAGGTCATCGAAGCCGCGCCAAAACTTCGTGTGGTGGGCCGCGCCGGAGTCGGGGTGGACAACGTCGATGTCGAGGCCGCCACGCAACGCGGCATCGTGGTGATGAACGCCCCCGGCGGCAATACGATCTCCACGGCCGAATTGACCTTTTCGATGCTCATGGCGCTGGCGCGAAAAATTCCGCAGGCGCACGGTTCGATGAAAGCCGGTCAGTGGAACCGCAAGGAATTTCAAGGCGTTGAACTCTACAACAAGACGCTGGGCATTCTTGGCATGGGCCGCATCGGCAGCGAAGTGGCCCGGCGCGCCATCGCCTTCGGCATGTGCGTGCTGGCTTATGATCCTTACCTGGCCCTTTCACGCGCCAAGGCGTTGCAGGTCGAGTTGGTCGAACTCGATGAGTTGTACGCGCGCTCGGATTTCATCACCGTCCACATGCCGCTGAGCGACGAGACCCGCGGCATGGTCAACGCCGCCGCATTTGCCAGGATGAAGAAAGGCGTGCGGGTGTTGAATTGCGCCCGCGGCGGCATCATCAGCGAGAGAGACCTTTTCGAAGCGATCCAGAGCGGCCAGGTGGCCGGCGCCGCGCTCGACGTTTACGAAGTCGAACCGCCGCCGAAGGAATATTCGCTGCGGGACCTGCCGCAGGTCATCATGACGCCGCACCTCGGGGCCAGCACCGAGGAGGCGCAGGAGAACGTCGGCATCGAATTGGCCGAGGCCATCACCGAATATTTATTGCACGGCGCCGTGCGCAACGCGGTGAATCTCCCCAACCTCGACGCCAAGACCTACGCGCTGGTCAAACCGTATTTGAACCTGGGCGAAAGGCTCGGCCGTCTGTTGGCGCAACTGGCGCCAAAACGCAACGAGCGGCTGGTCATCGCCTACGGCGGCAAGGCAACCGAGATGCCCGGCGATCCCATCAGCCGTTCGATCCTCAAGGGCTTTTTGGAATCGGCGGGCGGCAAGGACGTCAACCAGGTGAACGTTCGGGCGCTGGCCGCTTCGCTGGGCCTGCTGGTCGAAGAAATCAAATCGAACGAAGAGACGGATTTCAACGAATCGCTGGACGTGACTGTCTATTCCCAGGGACACAAAGTGTCCGCCGGGGGCACGTTCTTTGGCAAACAGAGCCATCCGCGCATCGTGCGGATCAACGGTCTGCCGGTGGAAATCGTGCCCGCCGGCGTGCTGTTCCTGATGACGAACAAAGACCGGCCCGGTATCGTTGGTTACATCGGCACCTTGATGGGCAAATACAAGGTCAACATCGCCAACATGAGTCTGAGCCGGGACAACAAAGGCGGCCACGCGTTGACGGTCCTGAACCTGGACAGCGTGCCGCCGGCCGAATTGCTCGAAGAAATCCAGAAAGACCCGGACATCAGCAACGTGCGGGTTGTGAAGTTGTAATCCTTTTGGCAACGTGCCAGACTGCCGGACGTTTGGCGGCCGAAAAGCGCCAGAACAGAAAGATCAAATGAAAACCAGAATTATGATGGCCCTGATGGGCGGATTGGCAATCACCGCCATCGGTGTGGACGCGGCCGAGGCCACCACCAAAGAAAACACGCCCAAACCCGCGGCGGATGCCAGGCAGCTTTTTCCCGACGACGTGCTTTGCAAAGGCAAGGAGATTGAAGTCAAACGCAGCCACCTGGACGAGGCGTTTTTGCAATTCAAGGCCAACCTGAACGCGCGCGGGCAAATGCTGCCGGAGGACCGGCGCGAACAGGTCGAATCGCAGTTGCTCGACCGGCTGGTCATCACCCGGTTGCTGACGGGCCGGGCGACCGAGGAGGATAAAAAGAAGGCCCGGACCGCCGCCGACAAATTCATTGCCAGCACCAAGGAGCAGGCCGGCTCCGAGGACTCGTTCAACCGCCAGCTCGGCGCGATGAATTTCACGCCCGCGCAGTTTGACGCGCAGGTGCTGGAACGCGCGGTTTGCGAGGAGGTCGTGGACCGCGAGCTGAAAAGCAAAGTCAACGTCACCGACGAACAGATCAAAAAATATTACGAGGAAAACGGCCAGCAGTTCGAGCGCCCGGAAACAATCCGCGCCGCGCACATCCTGTTTTCGACCCGCGATCCCGGCACCAACCAGGAATTGAGCGAGGAGAAAAAGAAGGAGAAAAAACAGCAGATGGAAAAACTCCTCGAACGCGCGCGCAAAGACGAGGATTTTGCCGCGCTGGCCAAAGAGTTTTCGGAAGATCCCGGGTCGAAAAGCAAAGGCGGCGAGTACACTTTCGCCCGCGGCCAAATGGTGCCGGCCTTTGAAACGGCGGCGTTCTCGCTCAAAACAAACCAGGTCAGTGACATCGTCACCACGCCCTACGGCTACCACATCATCAAATTGTATGAGAAAACGGCGGCGCAGAAGCTCGAGCTGGCCAAGGTGAAGGATGACCTCAAAGATCAACTCGCGCGGTCCGAGGTCCAGGAAAAGAAACTGCCCGACTATCTAAAAAAACTGAAGATAGACGCCAACCTGGAATACCTCCACGGCGCGAAACCGCCGCCGGACGCCGCCGCGGAACCACCGGCAGAAAAACCTGCGGCCAAACCTGCCGCGCCCGACAAGAAATAGATTCGGTTCTAACGGAGTACTCCGTCACTCCTCGACTCAATACTTCTTGGAGAATTTTTTCCGCGACTCATCTTCGGGCGACGCCGCGGCCGGCTGTCCCGGCACCTCAGAAGGCTGGGCGGGACCCGGGGATTTTGCGGGATCGTTCGCGGCCGGCGAGGGGGCTGCTGAAGGCTGGCCGGCGGGACTCTCAACGGCCTCCACGAAGGCCATTCGCAGCGCCATTAAACTTTGCTTCAGAAGTTTTTCCTCCTGTTGATCCAGGTTGCCCCTGGTCTTGACTTCGAGCATTTCCAATTGGTCGATGAACATCCGGGCGCTTTCCAGGTCCCGCAGGGTCTGGCCGGTTTCCGGGTGGGGCGTTCTGCCGAGCAGCATCAGGGCCATGTTCGTTTGCTGAACCACCATGCCGGCGAACAGCGAGGAGATGATTTCTTCGCGGCCGGCAGGGGCCGGCGCGTCCTGGGAAGACGGCGTGCGGTTCATGGGTTCTTATTCTTTCCCTGGCGCCGTATCTCGGCCATCAAAAAATGGATGAGATGTTTGAGCCGCACTTCCAGATCAACCGTCTCCAACAGGAGTTGTCGCTCGAGCGGCGAGGAGAGCAGCGTGCCGGACACCAGGTCGGCAATTTGTTCCGGATTGTTGAGCTCGTCCGGGTCGAGTTCGTCCAGTTGGCCGAGTTTCTTCAAGAGATGAGAGGGGAGTTCGAAGCCTTGTTCCAGCCGTTCGGAAACCAGTTCCAGCACCTTCACGGTGAGCGCGTCCACCGCCACGCTGTCGGTCGTGGTGGATTGCAGCGTCCGGATCCGATGCACGCGATACGGCTTGTAGCGCACCGTTTCGGTCAATTCCACGCGCGCGATGCCTTGCAGGACGAGGTTGGATGTGCCGTCCTTGCGCGCCACCGAGGCGCGGATCAGGCCGAGGCCCGCGATGTTGCACGGCGATTCGCGCGTGCGGCCCGGCTTTTGCAGCGCCACCGAAAACATCCGGTGCGACCCCAGCGCGTCGGACAGCATCCGTTGGTAGCGCGGCTCGAAAATGTAGAGCGGCAGCATCGCCTGCGGAAAAAGGATGGCGTTGGGAAGCGTCATGACCGGCACCTCACGCGGCAATTCCATGCCTGGAATCTAGTCGAGGGCGTCCGTAATTCAAGCCAGAGATGCGGACTTGCCAAATTTTCCCGCTGACCGCATGGTTGAAGATTATGAAAGGCAAAACTGGAATTGTCGTGTTGGTGGTGCTCTGCGTCGCTCTCGGAGTCGGTCTGTTGGTCCGCCATGCCAGGGCGGTTGATGAGCAGCGCAAGGCCGAGGCGCGGATCAAACAACTCTCCGATGACGTCGTGCACACGCAGGACCAACTCAATGAGCAGAAAAAGGTCAATGACACGATGGAAAAGACTTTGGAGGCCAAGACCGCGGAAGCACAGGGCCTCTCGAACCGACTGGAAACCGTGACGGTCACCCTGGAGAAGACCGAACAACAGGCCAAAGCCGCCGCCGAACAGGCCAAGGACGAAATCGCTCAACGCGACGCGAAAATTGCCGATCTCGAAGGCCGCAACGACGATCTGACCCGGAAAATGACCGACCTGAACACGTCGATCACCGGCCTGGAGTCGCAGATTGATGACACCAAAAAGAGACTCGCCGCGTCTGAGGGCGACCGCGAATTTTTGCTCAAGGAGTTGAAGCGTCTGCAAACGGAGAAGGCGGAGCTGGAGCGGAAGTTTAACGATCTGGCTGTGTTGCGCGACCAGGTCCGCAAGCTGCGCGACGAACTTTCCATCGCCCGCAGGCTCGAATGGATTCGCCGCGGGCTCTACGGTTCGGAAAAAGGCGCGGAAAAATTGCAGAAGGGATTGGCCTCGGCCGGACCGCAGACCAACTACGACCTCAACGTGGAGATCAAACAATCCGGCGCCACAAAAATCCTTTCGCCCTCCACCAACGCGCCGTCCACCAACGCGCCTCCGGCGAATGCGCCTCCGGCCACGGCGCCCCCGCCGCCCAAATGATTCGCTCGAACCTGCTGGCGGACTCGCATGGCCGCCTCATGCGCGACCTGCGGGTCAGTGTGACCGACCGCTGCAACTTCCGCTGCCTTTACTGCCTGCCGGAAACCGAGGAGGCCGCCGATTTTTACCGCGTCAAATTCGACGCGCTGAAAAATCCCGCGCCGCCCACGCCGATCACGCGCGAGTGGAAGCCGCGTTCGCAAATCCTCACCTTCGAGGAAATCGAACGCGTGGTCCGGCTGACCGTGCAGCTCGGCATCCGGAAGGTCCGCGTGACCGGGGGAGAACCGTTGCTGCGGCAAGGCGTGGAAACACTGGTCGCCAGGCTCGCCTGCATTGCCGGGGTGAGCGACCTGGCCATGACCACCAACGGGTTCCTCTTTCCGCAAAAAGCGCATGCGCTGCGCCAGGCCGGACTGCGACGCGTCAGCTTCAGCCTCGATTCCCTCGATCCCGCCAATTTCAAAAAAATCACCGGGCGCGACGGCCTGCGTTCCGTGCTGGCCAGCATCGACCTGGCGGGCGAACTCGGATTCCAGCCGATCAAAGTCAATGCGGTCGTCATTCGCGGACTCAACGACCATGAAATCGAACCGCTCGCGCATTTCGCGCGCGGGAAAAACCTGAGCTTCCGTTTCATCGAGTTCATGCCGCTCGATTCGGGCCGCGCCTGGCAGAAGGAACTCGTGGTTCCGGGCCGCGAAATTCTGCAACGGCTGCAGGCGCGCTTCGAGTTGCGGCCGGTCAGATCGTTGAATGTCTCTGAAACCGCGAAGCGCTGGTCGTTCGCAGACGGCCGCGGCGAAATCGGCATCATCGCGCCGGTAAGCGAACCGTTCTGCGGCTATTGCAATCGCATTCGCCTGACCGCCGACGGCCGGATCCGCACCTGCCTCTTCAGCCTGACGGAGCCTGACCTCAAACCGCTGCTGCGCGGCGGCGCATCCGACGAGGCCGTCCAGCGACGCCTCCAGGAGATCGTCTGGCTCAAGGAGGAACGCCATCACATCGGCGAGCCTGATTTTGTCCAGCCGGAACGGACGATGAGTTGTATTGGAGGATGAAGCGCGACGTCGCCGCGCCGCCTTTCCGTCGTGAACCGAACTTCCCTCGAAAACGCGCAGGCGGCGCCGACGCGAAGCGGGGCGGGAGCCGGTTTTTCGGCAAGGCTTCTGCCCATCGCGCTGGGCATCTGGGTATTCGCGCTGGCCTTTTTTCAATTTTCCGAAAACACCGTTGATCCGGATCTGTGGGGTCACGTGGTCTTCGGTCGGCACATGCTGCAGAGCGGGGTCGTGGAAAAATCGGAGATTTACTCCTGGACCGCGCGCGGCCGGCCGTTCGTCAACCACGAATTCGGGGCCGACCTCATCTTTGGCGCAACGCATCGGCTGCTGGGCGGCCCCGGGATCCTGCTGCTGAAAATGCTGGTCGGCCTCTCGACGTTGGCTCTCTGCCTCAAGGTCGGCGGCGAAGCAATGGCGTGGCCGCGCCGCGCGGTGGCCTGGGCCTTTGGCGCGCTGGCAGTGGTGGAGATTTCCTACGGCTTTGCCGCGCGGCCGCAAATTTTCACCGCCCTGTTTCTTGTTCTAGAGTTGTGGCTGCTGCGCCGGATTCACGGCGGTTCCTGGCGGCGGGCGCTGGCATTGCCGTTTTTGTTTTTGTTCTGGATCAACACCCACGGCGGCGCCCTGGCGGGATTCGGTTTGCTGCTGCTGTCCGCCGGCGCGACGTCGCTTGAACTTTTGGGAAAAAACCCGCCGGACCGTCGTCTCGCGGCCTGGCTCTGGATCGCAACGCTGGGCGCCGGCGGCGCATTGTTCGCCAATCCCTGGGGCGCAACAATGCTGCGTTGGCTCGTCGGCAGCGTGCTCTGGCTGCGGCCCGAAATCGAAGAATGGAACCCGACACCCTTTGGCTGGGACCATGCAGCCCTGTTCGCTTTGATCGCCTTCACCCTTATCGCGTGGGTATTTTCGCGCCGGCCGAAAGCGCTATGGGAAGCGGCTGCGTGCGCCGCGTTTGCCGTGCTGGCATTGCGTTCGGTCCGGAACACGCCGCTGTTCTGCATCGTCGCGCTGGCGCTGGCGCCGCGCCATCTGGCTGATGCGGCCGGGAGATGGGAAGGTTTTTTTGCCCCGTGGACAGAACGGTTTCGCCGCCGGCCGGTGCAGAAGTTATTGCTGGCGCTGCTGGGCGCCAGTTCGATGGCCGTTTTGTTCGCGGCCTTCACGCTGCACAAGGAGCATCCGTTGACGATGGAAGCGCCGCGCGCGCAGTATCCGGCGGCCGCCGTCAACTTCATGCGCGAACACGAACTGCGCGGCAATGCGCTGGTTTTTTTTGACTGGGGCGATTTGACGATCTTCGCATTACCCGGCTGCGCGCCGTCGCTTGACGGGCGTCTGGATGCCTGTTACCCGCGTCCGCTGATTGCCGCACACTGGCACCTCTACAATGGCGAGCCCGTCGATGAAAAGATTCTCGACCTGCAAAGCGCCGACCTTGCGCTGTTGCCGTCGAAGCTGGCCGGGGCGCTGGCCCTGGCGCGGAGGCCGGACTGGAGGGCGGTTTACTTCGACGACCTGGCCGTCGTTCTCGTGCGCGGTGACGTCGAACGTTTTGTGCGACTGCGCGGTAGGGCGCTTCCAGCGCAAGGGCCAAAGGAAGCCACGCTGGGCCGAATCGCTTTCCCGGACACCGTCGGCAGGCTGTTGGATCGTTGAAACAATCGTTGCGCAGTGGACGAATCTTGACCCGAGTTCGGCAGATTAGGTATTTAATCGAAACCATGCCGACATACGAATACGTTTGTTCCAAGTGCAAGCATCAGTTTGAAATCTTTCAGTCGATTGCCCAGCAGCCGCTGACAGTCTGCCCGCAGGATAAGTGCGGGCAGAAACGCTGGGGGAAAGGGAAAGTCAAGCGCGCCATCGTCTCCGGCGCGGGCATCCTTTTCAAGGGCAGCGGATTTTACACCACCGATTACCGCAGCGAGAGTTACAAAGAAGCCGCAAAAAAGGAATCCTCGTCGTCTGCGCCGTCAACCGGCGGCGAGGGCAAAGCGGCCGCCAAAACCGATACCCCGACAAAACCCGAATCCAAAGCGGCCAAATCGAAATCAACCGGCAAGTAATGTGCTGTATCAGCGCACCGTGACCCGCTTCGTCAGCTTGAAGCCAATCGCCCGGCGGCCGCCGATCGACGCTCCCCATCTGTGAGCACCGGCGCGATCATTGCCGGTTGGTTGGTGGCCTGCGCCGCCTTTGCAGCGACCCCGCCCGCGACCGTGCGCACCGTGCGCAGCAGCACCGGCCAATTCATCGTTCGCGGTCCGACGCTCTCCGCGGTGGCGGTGGCGACCAATTCTTCGCAGAACGGCTCAACTCTGATTCAGTTGGACCCGAATATTCTCGCCATCACCTGCGAGCGCCTCAAACAGGCGCTCTTGAGCGAATTGGCGATGCTCGATCTTTGGCGCGGGCGCATCTACCTGGAGATCAGCTCGGGCCTGTCCACCAACCAGGCGCCGGTCATCGTGGCCAAGCCTTATCTCGACGGCTGGCAGTATCAGGTGGAACTGCCGTGCTGGATTGAGAAACCAAAGCTGGTGCGGGGATTGATTCAGGTTCTGCTGATGGAAATCGCCAATCGCAACGCCGGTTTGCGCTCGGCGGAAATCCCGCTCTGGCTCTCGGAGGGACTGGCGCAACATTTGATCAATTCCGCCGCCGCAGACCTGGTCCTGCCGCAACCCCAATGGGACTTCAATCACGTGAACATAAGCTGGGGGACGTGGCAGGGCGTCCGGCGCGATCCGCTCAAGGACGCGCGCGAGCGTTTGCAGACGCACGCGGCGCTCACGTTCGCCAAACTTGGCGACACGTTTCCCGACCCGCTTCCGGAGGAAACCTGGAAGACCTTCCGGGCTTCCGCGCAGTTGTTTGTCAGTCAACTCTTGCGGTTGCCGGCCGGCCGGCCGACGCTGGTCAGGATGCTGTACGAACTGCCTTCCTACCTGAACTGGCAGTCGGCGTTCCTGAGCGCGTATCGCGCGCAGTTCCCGCGCCTGCTCGACGTAGAAAAATGGTGGGCGGTCATCCTGATCCAATTCACCGGGCAGGACCCCACACAAGCCTGGTCCATCCCGGTCCTGCTGCAGAAACTGGAGGACACGCTGCATCCGCCGGCGCTGGTCAGCACCGATCGCAAAGACTTGCCGCGCCGCGCCCGGCTTAGCGTTCAACAGATCATCACCGATTGGGATTACCTGCGGCAAAGGATCGTGCTGAAGGAAGTAACCTCCCAGTTGCTCGGCGTGCGCCTCAAAACGCCCCCGGAACTGCTTTCTTTGGTGGACGACTATCGCGCGGCGATGGAGAATTATCTCGCCCGGCGCGATCAGGTCGGCCTCGCGCGGTCGTTGTCCGGCCTGCCACCCATGCGCGCCGATCAGGTGGTGCGCGAGGCCGTCAAGAGGTTGAACGAACTGGACGGGAAACGAGCCTCGCTGCAAGCCACCAACGCGCCGCCCGCCAACACGTTAGCCAGACCGGCGAAATAGATCGATCCGGCCCGGGGGTAAGATCCTTTTTTGGCCCGCCGCTTGACAGGTTGACGACCCAAAATATAGTTCCCGCACCATGAACGAAACTTCATCGGCAAGCGGCGACGAGCCGCCATCGTGTAGCAAGCCCGGTTCTCTGAAAGAATTCAAATCGGCCGGACGCGGCTTCTGGTCGGACGTGACGGACGCCGACTGGAACAACTGGCGCTGGCAGCTCAAACACCGGATCACTTCGCTGGATCAACTCCAGCGACTGATGCCCTCGCTCACGCCGGAGGAATACGCCGGCACTCAACTGGCCAACACAAAACTGGCCCTGGCCATCACGCCCTACTTCTTCAACCTGATCGATCCGGCGGATGAGAACTGTCCGATTCGCCGGCAGGTCATCCCGCGTCTCGAAGAGACGCACACGGCGCCGTGGGAAATGAGCGATCCGTGCGGCGAAGATTCCCATTCGCCCGTGCCCGGGCTCGTGCATCGCTACCCCGACCGCGTGCTCTTTCTGGTCACCGACCGTTGCGCCGCTTACTGTCGTTATTGCACCCGCTCGCGGCTGGTGAGCAATGCGGCCGGCTACGACTTCCATCCGGAGTTCGACCGGCAGATCCAATACATCCGCGAACATCCGGAAGTGCGCGACGTGCTGCTCAGCGGAGGCGATCCGCTGCTGTTCAGTGACGAGAAACTCGAACATCTGCTGAGCCGGTTGCGGGCGATCAAGCACATCGAGTTCCTTCGCATCGGCACGCGCATTCCGATTTTCCTCCCGCAACGCGTCACGCCCGAACTGTGCGCGATGCTGAGACAGTTTCATCCGCTGTTCGTCAGCGTTCACTCCAACCATCCGCGCGAGCTGACCACCGAAGTGCGCGACGCTCTCGGCCGTCTCGCCGATGCCGGCATCCCGCTGGGCAACCAGTCGGTGCTGCTCCGTCACGTCAACGACGACGTGACCGTGATGAAAGCCCACGTGCAGAAGTTGCTGATGTGCCGGGTGAAACCGTACTACCTCTACCAGTGCGACCTGATTTCCGGTTCGGCCCACCTGCGCGCGAGCGTCCGCAAGGGACTCGAAATCATGGAAGGGCTGCGCGGTCACACCACTGGCTACGCCGTGCCGCAATACGTCATTGATGCGCCCGGGGGCGGCGGCAAGGTGCCGGTTAATCCCGAATAC
>WNGF01001914.1_pt1 | contig 29876 bp, 32 predicted proteins | sample 5400641 | NCBI WGS metagenome assembly WNGF01 (sample SAMN13153371, study PRJNA577476) | soil metagenome | isolation source: 80 cm soil or saprolite under grassland replicate 2 | place: USA:California | collected 2016-06-15 | reverse complement strand
GTTCGGCACCGGCGGATGGACCTGGGTGTTTTGCAGCGTTGCCGGCAGACCGTTTGCGCCGATGAAATGTCTTTCGGGGACGAAAAGGCCGGAGCGCGTGCTGGCTTTCCATTGCGCCGGGTGCTCGAGCTCCTTTGCAACGCGATCAAGTTCAACCGCAACAGCAGGCGGCGAGGCAGCTTTTTGCGGAGGCGCGCGTAGCGCGACCAAACGGTGCCCGAATTGGATGGTGCTCCACCAAATCCAGATCGCGGAAATGAAAAGAAAGATCGCCGCCGCGATGAGCGCGGCGCGGTCGTAATGCGCCTTAATCCACTCAACTACCTTGGTCATGATTAACCATTAACCACGAATGAACACGAATGGACACGAAGAAAAATATTAAGAACCACGGATTACACGGATAGCACGGATAAGACTCAGAAGAGTACTCATTAACCCGCCTTTCGCCGCGATAGGACACCGGGAACGACCTTTGAACTGAAACGCTGTGTCCGCGATGCTTCAGTTCGATAATCATTGCGCGTTCGTAGAGTTTTTCGTCCAGTCCCGGTTTTAACTCGTTAAGCACTTCCATCGCCGCCCCGATTATCTTGCCGCTTAACTCTTGGTGAATCATCAGCTTATCCGTGTTATCCGTGCGATCAGTGGTTAAATCTTAAAAGGCAAATCTCAGCATCTCGATCCTTGCGGAGAACTCCATGTGCTCGTTATCAACGACGACTGGACAGGAATTGACGCGAAATAAAGCAAGAGTAGCCACGGATTACACGGATAGCACGGATTCAGAAAACTCAGACATGTGACTCTGCCTGGACGCCTGTCTTACTCTTGCTTTTTGCTCATTGGTAGGTGTTACGAAAAGTCCGCGACGGCAAGACACCGTCGCGAGCACCCGAGACGGGTGCGCTGCCCGGAAAACGCGCGCCATCTTCCATCTGCATCCGTGTTATCCGTGAAATTCGTGGTTAGAACGTAAATCTCACCATCTCGACCCGGGCGGAGACTTCGATGTGCTCGTTGCCAACGATGAAATTCAATCCGGTTTCGGGCGCAGATGGATTCGCTTCGGCAGTTCTTTCGCGCGGGGGGCCTTTGTCCTTTTCGTTGCGCACGTTCAACGTGCGAATAATGAAAAATTGTCCAGTCGAGCTCGCGATTTCGTTCAAGACTTTTCGCGCTGCGGATGGCGCTGCCTTGAACGTGAGATCAACAAAGTTGCGCTCCACTAAGGCCGCGTTGCTCGGAGTCGCGCCCGGCTCGGCTGGCTTTGCGGACTTCTGCCCGCGGGCTGGACTCGCTTTTCGCGCGGGAGCGGGAGTCGCCTTGGGAGCCGGGGTAGGCGTAACTGCGCGTTCTTCCGGCAGCGGTGCGCGGTGAAAAGAGGTAACGCCGTCCACCTTCGCGTCTAGCAGAATATTTATGAGCATCTGTATTTCGGAAAGCTCCTGTCCGAGGAATGGCGCTACGCCTGTTTTTGGCATGGCGGTGGTAAATTCGTCAAAACCGAGCTGAAATTTGTCCGGGAGCTTCACGTTGTTCGTGCGCGCCCTGTTCCGAGTGGCGATTACCGCCTGGCGCAAACGCGATTGAAATTCGTTCGGCGCCAGCGGCGGGGCGGGAGCGACCTCCTTTTTTAGTTCGCCTTTGAATTTATCCAGCGCGGCGCTGTAATTCTCGAGGTGCACTTTTAGTTTGCGATAATTGGCATCATTTGGAAATGGATCCAGCCGCTGCAGCCGGCTGCGTTCCGCCGCTGCCTTGTCGAATACTTGTCTGGCATCACTCCATCTTGCCCTGGTCCAGTACAAGAGAATCCCCGCACACAAGACGCAAAGTCCGAAGGCAATCAGAAACATGCCGAGCCAACGATTTTGCTGAAACCATTTCATGGAACTAACCACGGATTACTAACCATGAATGGACACGAATTCACAAAATGACATTGGGATTTTGCTGCTCCGGGGAGCACAGGCTGCCAGCCTGTCGTCGTCGGCAGCTTGCCGACGACTCCGGCGACGACCACCGACGCGCTAAGCCAACGATTTTGCTGAAACGATTTCATGACATTCACCGCGGATCATACGGACAGCACGGATTCAAAAACTCAGGCATGAGATGTAACCACGAATGGACACGAACAAAGCATGAGGAACCACGGATTACACGGATAGCGCGGATAAGGAAGCGCACGCGCCTCGCGTGCAGGTGGAGCCTGTCCTGAGCGTAGCCGAAGGGGTGCCCTCGCCGAAACATCCTGCGCGTAACTACCCGAACAAAACTCCAGAACTCTAACAAGTTCGCGATGGCGATGGCGCCCTCGCCAGCACGCGAGGGCGCGTGCGCTCCCCGGAAAGTGCGCTGCCACAACTAGCGAGACGTGTGTGCCACTCATAAGATTCCTTTTCGTCATTCCCTCGTCATTCGGCATTCAGATTTCGTCATTGTCCCTGCTCATCCGTGTTATCCGCGCCATCCGTGGTTAAACTTTCATGGCATTTTCACCGGCTTGCGCAGTGTCAGCTCAAGCTCGTAGGGAAACGCCCACTCCGTGTCGTTTGGCACCGAGTTGGATTTGATCACGCGCTCGGGAGTTTTCGGGTCAATGTTGAAAAATGGCGACGCCGCCAGATTATGAAAGTAATCGACGACGAGTTCCTGTTGTTTCGGATTATATAAATAGAGGCCGCGTACCAGGATTCCGTCAATCGCAGGTCCAGTCGTGGCTGGGCTTTTTGTCTTTGTTTTTGAGCCGCCCGTCGGAGATGCCTGGCTTGCCGGAACGGAAGCCGGCGCCTTTTCCGAGGTGTGCTTTTCAGGCGTCCCGAGCACTTTTCCGCCGGATGTAGCGGCGAGCTCGGTGATCCAGATGTCTGCTTCCGGCAGACGCGAATTTAAGTCTTCAAGAAGTTCCGGCCAGAAGTTGCGATCGTTAACCGCCGCGATCAGCGGCGTAGCGATATTGTCGAGTGACGCCACTTCCTTTTTAAGTTTATCGAGCCGCGTTTCGGCAGCCCGCGGGGTGTTGTTCTTTTGTTGCAGCGCCTCGGTGCTTTGCCGTGTCACCTGCGCCGCTCGCGTGTAGTAAGCCGACCAGCCGAGCAATGCGAGCAGGAAGCAAGCGCTCGCCGCCATGAAAAATGGTCGCCGTTTTTCCAATTCCTTTCTACGCACCACGCTTGCCGGGAGCAGAGTCAACTCCATCGGACAGATGGTGACGCTGCGGAGGGCCAAGCCAACGAGTTCCCCAAGCAAATGAGCTGAACGCGTCACTTGTGGCACATTCGCCGACTCCGATACGGTCACGTTTTGGAGTGGATTAAAAAACTCGATCGGCAACTGTAGTTTCTCGTGAAAAAACTCGCGCATGTACGGCATGTCGGCGCTACTGCCGCAAAGGAAAACGCGGTCTGGCCGGCTTCCCTGTTGTTGCGCGCGGTAATGGCTGATGGAGCGCATCAGCTCGGCGTGCAGCCGGGTCATGGTGGCGCGCGCGATCTTTGAGACACGGGCAACATCCGCGTCTGCCGGCTCGGCATACGTACCGCCCAGACTGACGAAGCCGTCCCGTCTCTTGCGAGATTCAGCCTCCCCGAAAGACTCGCCAAATTCCTTGGCGATCGCGGCCGTGATCGAGTTGCCGCCAATGGGAACGCTGCGCGAAAAGAACCTTCCGGGTTCGATAAAGAGCACGTTGGTCGTCCGCGCGCCGATATCCACGAGCAAAGAACAACCGGGGATGTTGCTGTAGTTATATCTAAAAGCATTGTACAGGCCCATCGTGGCAAGGCCGATCTTGTTCGCGCGCAATCCGGATTCTTCGACTGCGGCATTAACCCCTTCGAGATACTCGGCCTTGACCGCGACAATTACGACTTCGACCTGCTCGTCGGGTCCACCACCAATGAGCTGGTAATCCCAAACGACTTCATCAATCGGGAATGGGACATTTTGCTGCGCCTCGAATCCGATGACCCGCTCGATTTTCTCCTGATCCACCAAAGGCAATTTGACAAAACGTGCGAAGGCCGATTGCGCAGCAATCGCGTAGTTGACGCGCCCGTGTTTGATGCGCAGCTCATCCATCATTTCGCGCAAGGCAGCGGTGATCTGCGAGTGACGCGCTTCCTCATTGGTCAAGTCCGCGGGAATTTGGCGCAGCCGATAGTCCACCAGCACCAGGCCGCCATGGGGTTGCATTCGAAATTCCGCCAGACCGATGGTCTGCGAACCAAGATTAAGACTGATCAGGCGCGTCGGGATAGGCATCTTGTAAAAGCTCCAGGCTCCAAATCCCAAACAAATCCCAAGGAAATCTCAATGTCCAATTCTCAAAGCACCTCGATAACACGCATTCCATTTTGGTCATTTGGAATTTGGAATTTGCTTGGAGCTTGCAGGGTCTAGGCTTCTACGACGAGATCGATGCGGATTTAACCATGAATACGAACAAGCATCAGAAACCACGGATTACACGGATAGCACCGATGAGAAAAAATGACGAAATCCGAATGACGAATGACGAAGGAAAAACGAAGCTCGAATTCTTTCGCGTCTATTCGTGCCTGCCGGCCGTGGCGGGTGATTCGCGGGCAGATCTGCTTTTTCTCTCGCATCCGTGCTATCCGCAACGCTATAAGCGAAAATCGTCGCAGCTCGCGAAGATTTTTTAAGATGGTTGACCGAAGCCACAGATTTCCAACCACTAATGCACACGAATAAACACGAACCTACAGCCTCTCTATTAGTGTCCATTGGTGTCCATTCGTGGTTAAAACTTCGGTTGCGGCAAGCCGCTCCGTGCAATCCGTGGTTTAAAATTTTGGAAAATCCGCGCTAACGCGCGGTTTTGATTTGTTCGTAACGATCCCAGTAAAGCGGGGCAAAAGGTGTTTGATCCTTGTTTAGAACCAGCCCGGAAACCTGCGGCAGCGCCGCATACCATTGCGGCTGTGCACGGTTGAGACTGGCTTCCGCTTTCACGTCGCCCCCTTGCACAATCTGCACCGCAATGTTCTGGATTGAGTTCTCGGTAATCGGCCTGTTATTCGCAAAACGCGCTAGTGCGCGAGGCGGTACGTACATGACCGAGCGGTTCTCGCGGCCTGCCGGGACATTTACATGATTCACCTCACCGGTCAGCAATGTTCCATTAAAGAGAATGTAATACTTGAACGTCAGCTCATTGGTTAATTCCGGCGTCGCGCCAAACTCAACCTCCACTTCCAACCAGCGATCGCGCTGGCTCGTTTGGTATTGTGGCGCGCCGGTGTAAGCGAATTGCGGCGCCGGAATTAGCTTCCTGGTTATTTTCTTAATCTGAAAATCGGCCGCCGGGCGCGTCTGTGCAGAGACAATGAGCGGAAGGAAAATGAGAAATGCCACGATCGAGATTGCTCTCATGCTAAAAATTCCAAATCCCAAGAAACCAAATCCCAGGCAAACCCCAAGCCCAAAATCTCAATCGCGCGCATATTGTTTTACTGATTGAGGTTTGGATCTTTCCTTGGAGCCTGGAACTTGAGATTTGGAGGTTCCCCGCATGGTCGGACGATGCGCGTCTTAGAAATTCCAATTCCGGCGCGTCCTACCAGGCCACCTAATTACCTTGGACCAGTGAACGAGCCGAACCGCGGGAGGCGTCCGTTCGACTCTTCGTATGCCGCGCCGACCATGATATGGAATTTTTCGTTGCCGACTTCGCCCAGAAAATAAGTCTGCATGATCTCGCGACCGAATTTGCCACTCGAGCGTCCGTAGAAAACACCGAGTTCTCCACTGTAATAAATCGGACTCAACGGCGAGCTCACGATCTCGGAGGGCGAATCCTTCCCATCTAACGGAGCAGCGATTGCCTGCTCTACGTCAGCGGCACTTGGCAGGTCATCCTGAAAATAATCGAGCGGCGCCATCCCTATCGAGCCCAATTCGCCCAAAAGGGGCAAGCGTTGTTCGTCCAAGAAGGACAACATCAGAAGATCATCACTGAGAGCCGAATCACGTATCCCGCTGAGAACTTGCGGCCGAGAGAGAGTCAGCCTGGCAGGAGTGTCCAGTGCGCTGGGGCGCAATTGTCGGAGCGCGGTAGTTTGAGCTTTGCTCCGCTCGGTACGGCTTGTTTGCTGCGCCGCCAGGGGAAGGCAAAAACCGAAAAAGCCAAGCCCGAGAATGAGGGCGCTCTTGATCATTAGAGAATTCACAGCCGAACAGCATCGAACGCCAGCGAAATTTTATGCGGCGTCTTGGCTGTTAGTGTGCGCTGTCCTCAGCGCACTGGTGCTTAGGAGAGCAAAACAGATCCCCTGAAGACAACGGACGCTACAGGGCGATTTGCGTATTACGGCCACAGGGGGCGAAGGCGCGGATCAACGCTTTAACGATTCAACGTGGCGAAGCCAAAGCTTCCCTAAAATACTCAATCGTCTTTTTGATTCCTTCTTCGAAATCGACACGTGGTTGCCAGTCGAGGACCTCCTTCGCGCGCGTGATGTCCGGCTGACGCACCTTTGGATCGTCCACGGGCAAGGGCTTGTAGTCGATTTTTGATCTTGTGCCGGTGATACGGATAATCTCATCGGCGAATTGTTTGATTGTCATCTCGCGCGGATTACCAAGGTTAACCGGCTCGTGATAATCGCTCATGGCCAGATTGAAGATTCCGTCAATCAGATCGGATGCGTAACAGAACGAGCGCGTTTGGGAGCCGTCGCCAAAAACGGTGAGTGGCTGACCATTCAGAGCCTGCCCAATGAATGCCGGAACCACGCGGCCATCGCGCAGCCGCATTCGCGGGCCGTAGGTGTTAAATATGCGCACGATTTTGGTGTCCACTCGGTGATAACGGTGATACGCCATGGTCATTGCCTCGGCGAAACGCTTGGCCTCATCGTAAACACCGCGTGGCCCGATCGGATTGACGTTGCCCCAGTAATCTTCCCTTTGCGGATGCTCGAGAGGATCACCGTACACCTCCGATGTGGATGCGAGAATGAACGTGGCCTTTTTGTCCTTGGCGAGACCGAGCGTATTGTGGGTGCCGAGCGCGCCTACTTTGAGCGTGGGAATCGGGAGTTCGAGATAATCAATGGGACTGGCCGGCGAGGCGAAATGAAAAACGTAGTCGATCTTTTCTTCCGGGAGGAAGATGAAGTTGGAAACGTTGTGCTTGATGAAACGGTAATTTTCGCTTCCCGCCAGATGTCCAATGTTCGCCGTATTGCCGGTGATTAGATTATCTATCGCGATCACGCGATGACCCTCCGCCAGCAACCGATCCGTCAAATGCGACCCCAGAAAACCGGCGCCGCCGGTGACGACGGAAACGGGTTGCGATCGTGCGGGCATGGGTGGTGTTATCTAACGATGAGCAAAAAAATGCGAGCACGATTTCCGCGCTAGGATTCCGGGGAGCCCAGGCTGCCAGCCTGTCGTTGCCAGCAGTTTGCCGGCAACCCTCGGAGACACGGACGGGATCGGGCAATGCATCTCCGCAGGCTGCCGAGATGAACAGGCTGACAGCCTGTGCTCCCCGGCATTCCGAAGAGAAAATAAATAGTGCGACGGTCACAGACCGCCGCTACAGAATTAGCACATGCGCATCTTATCCGGAATACAACCCAGCGGCATGCTGCACATCGGCAATTATTTCGGCATGATGCGGCCGGCGATTGCGCTGCAAGCCGAGGGCGAAGCGTTTTATTTCATTGCCGAATACCACGCGCTCACCAGCGTCCGCGATCCACAGGCGCTGCGTGAAAATTCGCGTCGTGTCGCGCTCGATTTTCTGGCGTGCGGCCTCGATCCGGAGCGGGCCGCGCTTTTCCGTCAATCCGATGTGCCGCAAGTCACCGAGCTGGCCTGGATTTTATCCACCGTTGCGCCAATGGGTCTGCTCGAGCGGGCGCATTCTTATAAAGACAAACTCGCCCGGGGAATGGCCGCGACAGTTGGCCTCTTTGATTATCCGGTGCTGATGGCGGCCGATATTCTGATTTACGACAGCGACATTGTTCCAGTCGGCAAAGATCAAAAACAGCACATCGAAATCACACGCGATCTGGCGGTGAAGATGAACGAGACATTCGGCCAGATTTTCAAATTACCCGAGCCGCGCATCCAGGCGGCGACGGAAGTCGTCCCAGGCATTGACGGCCAGAAGATGAGTAAAAGCTACGGCAATAACATCGACATCTTCGGCGACGAAAAGGAAACCCGGAAACGTGTCATGAGCATCGTGACCGATTCCACGCCGGTGGAAGCGCCGAAAGACTCCTCAAGATCCACAATCTTCAAGCTCTACTCGCTGGTTGCTTCACAAAACGAAGTTGCAGAGATGCGCGAACGGTTTCAAAAAGGCGGCGCCGGTTACGGCGATTTCAAAAAACAACTCTTCGAAAAACTCTGGGATTATTTCGCGCCAATGCGCAAACGCCGGGAAGAAATCCTGGCCGACAAAACGTACATCGACGATGTCCTCAGGCGCGGCGCAAAGCGCGCGAACGAAGTTGCCGATCAGGTCATGGAGCGCGTGCGAGCTGCTGTCGGGCTGTAACCTGCTTGGCTGGGAGCCTGCAGTATGCGAACTTCAGACAGAGATGAAACCGGTCGTTAACGTAGAAGAAACAATTGGAAAGACGGTTGGCCGGCGCGGGCCACCAAATCCGTTTTCTTTGCGAGGGGAAACAAAGGAAGATATGCGGGCCTGGCGTCGGGCGTTTCCTACCCCATTCGTTCCGAAGGGCGTCTACCGATTTCGCTCCCATGAAGAAGCCGACAAATGGATGCTAAAGATGATCGCACGTCCCGCGACACCGACTCCGGCGAGCTAGAACCGCGTGCGCCCGCGCTCGAGGACTTGATCGAGCTTTGTCGGGAGCTGAACAAAAAAGGCGCGCGATACGTTGTTGTCGGTGGTTTTGCCATTCGTGCAGCTGGTTACGTGCGACGGACGATGGATATCGATCTCGTGATCGACACGGCACTAAATAACGAGGCACTTGTCTATGAAGCGTTGGAGGTTTTACCCGACAAAGCCGTTCGCGAACTCAAACCCGGCGAGGTTTCACACTACAGCGTCGTCCGTGTTTGCGATGAAGTGATTGTCGACCTGATGAAATCGGCGGGCGGGATCGAATACGGCGAGGCTGCCAAAGATGTGATCGTCCATGAAGTTCAAGGGGTCCCGATTCCATTTGCGTCGCCTCGGCTGTTATGGCGAATGAAGAAGCCAACGCATCGCGCGAAAGACGCGGGCGACTTGGTTTTTCTACAACAATATTTCGACGAACGAGGCGAAGAACCGCCTAAGTGTAAATCGCTCAAATAAAATCGCCATTAGTAATGAAGCGCAGCGCGTCCGCGCAGGCTTGCCATAGTCCGGCAATCGCATTTAACTAGCGCTCCTGTGTTGGCGTGGCGCTCGGCTGAGTCCGCGATTGGCGTTGGCAATGTTCGCGCACCAGCTCGTTTTAATCAACAAAACCTGGATCGACAAGGTAAGTGCGGCGGCCACAGACCGCCGCTACAGTTGTTTGATGGCGACGGTGCGTTTTCACATTGTTCCGAACGCGAGAGCAAACAAGGTCGTGGGAGGGCATGGCGATGCGATTAAAATCAAGGTGCGCGCTCCGGCAGTCGAAGGAAAGGCGAATGCCGCGCTGCGTGGTTTTCTGGCCGAAGAATTAAGGATCCCAGAAAGGAACATTGTGTTGGAGCGGGGCCAGAAATCGCGTGACAAACTGATTAGCATCGAAGAATTAAGCGAGGAAGAGGTGCGACGCCGTTTGCTTCCGACAGCGAATCAAAAATAGTTGTTTACATTCTTTTTTCGCCCAATTGTGGGGCGTCTCACACAGATGCACTTGCAATTGGGCGATAGGAAATTTTTGAAACCGCTTCTCGTGAAACTGCGAGATATAGGCCCGCAGGGTACTCAGATTAGGATGTCTTTGTTCCGCCTTATCGCGACAAGAATTTTTCCGACCGCGGAGCTTGGCTAGGTAGTGTTGGTCAATTGTCAGTTTGAGGAGCGTGAGACAATCGAATATCGGGCTGCCAGCCTGACTTGGCAAGCAGGCTGCTAGCCTGTCCCATACGCCCATTCGCCAAGCTAGACGCTTGTCGGCCGAGTCAGCCAAACTGGCCGACATCCAGTTCCGCATTCTGTTCAGTCAAACTGACAATTAGCGAACACTACCGATTGGCTCTCAGCGACCTTGAGTTTGACGACGTGGCGGTTTGGTTTGCTCGGGCGCCTTCTTTTCAGTCTTTGCGGCGCTGTCCCGGTAAAATAAGATGCCGTGTGCTCGTAAATTAGTGACGAGCGCGTGCAGATCGTTCGCTAACTGCTGATCATTTAAAAGCGCGGCTACCAAACCTTTTCCCTGGGTTGCGCTGTTCAGCACTTTGCGCACGTCAGCTATTGCATTTTGCAAACTGTCGGCTGCTTTTTTTGCCGAAGTCATGGTTGAATCTGCCTGCTCGATCACGGCATCCAATTTTTTTGAGGATTCTGCCAGAGCGCCAGTGGCTTGATTCAAATGCTCCATGCTGGCTTTCAGATTTTCCATGTTCGCTGAGGAGAGTGTTTCTTGATTCAAGCGATTCACAGTCGTGTCGATCTTTTGCACGGTCCCGCGGAGATCGTTCACCAGCGCGCCGCCTTCGCGCGTGAGATCGTCAATGCCAGTTTCTCGCGCGCCGCTGATGTGGGTGTTTGGCGCGAGAAACGCCTTCGGCTGCCCGGGGGGCAGCACCACGTTTACGAAGCGATCGCCGAGCAGACCGGAACTTCCGACGGTGAATTTGCTTCCTTCAGGAACCTTAATGTAATCGTAAATCTTCAGCGGCACATCCACACCCTGGCTTCCCGGAACCATTCGCGGACCACCAGAGACTTTTCCGATTTTGGCCCCTGCGAGCAAAACATCGGAACCTTTTAATAGGCCGCTCGCGTCAGTGAAGCGAACAGTAAGTGGATAATACGTTTTAAGGCCTTCTCCCAGCCGGCCGAATTGCACGACCAACGCGCCTAACATCGCCAACCCGACGAAAACAAACGCGCCAACTTTAAATTCCAAACCTCGTTCGTGCCGATCCATTTTGAAACATTATTGTCGATCCTGGCTACCTTTTCGCAAGGAGCGGCGCTTTCCAAATCGCCGTGCTTTTGCCCCGGCGGCTAGGAAGCTCTTGCTCCTTGTTCAGAGCGCCCGAGCAGGAAATCCTGAATGAGCGGATCGGTCGATTGCTGAAGCTCGGCGGGGGTTCCCTGAAAATAAATCCTTCCTTCATGAAGGTAGGCAATCCGATCGGCTACATCGAACGCGCTTTTCATGTCGTGTGTGACCACTATGCTGGTCACTCCCAGCCGCCGCTGCAATCTGCGAATCAGCCGATTGATACTGTCGGCAACTACCGGGTCGAGGCCGGATGTCGGTTCGTCGTACAATACACATGACGGGCCGCGAATGATGGAGCGCGCGAGACCAACGCGTTTCTTCATTCCACCACTCAAACTCTCCGGCATCTTTTCTTCTTCGCCCTCCATTTCCATTACCTCGAGCATTTCTCTGACTTTTGCCTTCAGAACCTCTGGATCGCGCTCGCCGGCCTCGCGCAAAGGAAAAGCGATGTTTTCCTCCACGGTCATCGAATCAAAAAGCGCGCCGCCTTGGAAAAGAATGCCTACCTTCACGCGAATCGTCCCGAGCTGACGCTCGTTCATTCCGATGATGTTTTGACCATCGATCCAAATTTCTCCCGCGTCCGGCGCCATCAACCCCACAAGATGTTTAAGCAAAACGCTTTTACCTCCGCCGCTTCGTCCAATGATCGCGAGTGTCTCACCAGTTGCGACTTCAAGATCGACACCGCGCAAGATTTCCTGCTGCCCAATCTTTTTGGCCAACGATCGAACTGCGATCCTTGGGGAACCGTTGATCGGTAATAGTTGGGGCTTAGCAGCCCAGGTCGGGGATGGAGGTGCTTCGATCATCGCAAGGCTCAAACTCTTAACTCTCAACCCTAAACTCTCAACTGCCGCATAGCGTTACTGGTATCCCGCCGGATAAATGATGTTGAGCAGCATCGTGAGGAAGAAATTGCAAATCAGAACCGCGAGCGAGGAGTTCACTACCGCTTCAGTCGTCGCGCGGCCGACACCGACTGCGCCTTCGCGCGCGGCCAATCCTTTTTGGCAACTGATGAATACAATCAGAATCCCGAAACAAAATGCTTTCGACAGGCCCATGATAATGTCGCGATTACGCGTCCAACGCACCATGTTCGCCATGTAATACGTTCCATTGATCTCGAGCAGAAAAATCGCGATGAAATAGCCGGCAGCGATGCCGACAGCGATACATTCGGCTACGAGCAGCGGCATAGATACCATCATGGCGAGCGCACGCGGCACGACCAGATAATCGGTTGGATAAACGGCGAGGGCCCGGAGCGCATCGATCTGTTCGGTCACCTTCATCGTGCCGATCTCGGCCGACATGGCTGCGCCAACGCGACCCGCTACCATCAATGCCGTGAGCACCGGGCCAAGCTCGCGACAGATCGAGACCGATACCACTGCACCGGTAGCCGATCCCATTCCGATTTTGTTAAATTGAAAGAACGTTTGGGCCGCGAAGACTGCGCCGGTAAACGCACCCGTCGTCACGACAACAAGTTGTGAAAGCAACCCAATCTCGACGATTTGGTTGAGAAATAATTTCCAGCGAAGCTTATGCGTAAAGATGCAACGAAACGTGTCGGCTGCGAGTAAAACGACCTCGCCCAAATATTGAAAAAACGCGAGCAGCGGCGCGCCCAGCGCGTTAAAGAAGCGAACAATCATTGACGCCAGAGATCAGAGACTAGTGATCGGTAAACGGTTATGCTGCGGGAGCCTTTTATGATTCGCTGATTAGTCATAGATACTGCCAGATTGCGAAAGTAATCGAGGACTTCCTGATGGCCATTGATTCTCCGATAATTTGCGTACGGGGTAAAGCTGCGATAAAAGATGTCGACCTGAGAAATGAGGCGCCCTGTTCATCTTCTGCTCGCGAGCAATCTGTTGATTGGCGCGCTGTTTCTCAACAGTTGCCAAACCGTGCCGCAAGGGATCCAGCAGGCAAGGATCGAGATGGCCCAGCGCATCGCGATCGAACCGGCGGGCGACTATTACATCGGCCGGCGTTATTACAAACCTGATTTCAAATTCTGGGGATACGTCCGGCGCCCGGGACAGCCCTGGAGCACGGCGCAATTGGTGATGTTGAACGAAAAGCAAAAGCTCGCACCGGACCGCGAACAGCTCGAATTCGGGAACGACAATAATTACGAATACAAACTCTACGGCGATTTTAGCGGCGACAAAGTTTACGAGCCGGCGAGTAACAGCGTTTATCCAGAGTTCGTATTGAAGGGTTACGAATTAATCTCAACAAACCCCGCGCCCATTTTCAAAAGTCAAATCCGTGGCACCCCGACGCCGGCGGAACTGCGTTACGCGGTTGAAAAACCTGAATAAATCGCTGGCTTTGCAATGTTAAAGCATTGAATCGCGCGCAGGGCCCGGAAATGACGAATGACGAATCAATGATAAGGCACGAAGCACTAATTCCAATCGCGCGATCGGGTCCTCGGGGTTGTTTCGTCATTCGGATTTCGGGCTTCTTTCGTCATTCGTCATTTATGCTTTCTCATTTTCGATGACACAGACTGCTCGCGCGTCGGTGAATCGTGATCCTCTTGCCGAGGAATTTCTGCGTTATCTCGCCGTGGAGCGCAATGCTTCGTCGCGCACCCTCAAAGCATATCGCCAGGCGCTGGCTACGTTTCGAGCAGAAACTAAAATATCATGGAAAAAATGCACGGCGAACGATTTCCGCGATTATCTCTTTGCACTTATGAAGCGTGGGCAAGCACGGTCCTACGTGCGATTGCAATTCTCCGCGTTCCGCACGTTCTATCAGTTTCTCGCGGCCCGAAAAGGTCTGCGAAGTAATCCCGTGCGTGAAGTGCAATTGCCAAAGCTCGACAAGAAGCTTCCGCTCGTGCTCACGCGCCAGCAGGTCGAGGAACTCTTGGCCGCCCCGGCTTGTGTGGCGAAAAATCGGGCCGCCCCTGTCTGGATGCCGCTGCGCGATGTGGCGATCATGGAACTTTTTTACAGCAGCGGCTTGCGGCTAAGCGAACTGACCGCTCTGGATGTGGCGGATGTCGATCTTTATACGGAATCTGTGCGCGTGTTGGGCAAAGGCAGAAAGGAACGCGTTTGTCCGGTTGGTTTGCCGGCGCTGGAGGCGATCTCGCGTTATCGTGCAGCGGCGAATGTACATTCAGGGCCCCTTTTCATTAGCAAATCGCGCAGGCGAATATCCACACGCTCGATCTGGCTTGTCCTGAAACGTTATTTGCGGCACACATCGATTCCAATCTCGATTAGTCCACACAAGCTGCGGCACAGTTTCGCGACGCATATGCTCGATCGCGGCGCCGATCTGCGCAGCGTTCAGGCGCTGCTGGGCCATGCCAGTCTTTCCACCACCCAAATCTACACGCACGTGACCGTGGAACGGCTGAAGAAGGCCTACGCTGACGCGCATCCGCGGGCGTGACTGGGTAGGATCGATCACAGCCTGCTCGCCGTGGCGAGGGCAAGCCGAAAGCGCTAGCCAGCGGCGGGCGCAGCTGTGCTACTCTGCGGCTGCGATTCGGCGACGTGGAATGTTAGTTTTCCGTCGACGGCCACAACCTCGACGCGATCCCCTGCCTTGACGTGGCCTCTGAGCAGCTCTTCCGCGAGCGGGTCCTCAAGATAACGCTCGACTGCGCGTCGCATCGGCCGTGCGCCATATTGCGGATCGTAGCCTTTCTCGATGAGGAATTCCTTTGCGCTCTGGCCCATCTCGATATGAACCTCTTTAGCTTTGATGCGCGTGAGCACCTTGTTGACTTCAAGATCGACGATGCGCAGCAACTCCGGTTTGCCCAGCGAATGGAAAACGATGATCTCGTCGAGACGATTGAGAAACTCGGGCTTAAAGACGCGCTTCGTTTCGTCGAGAATCTTGTCGCGCATCGAAACGTAATCATGTCCCTCGGCTGGCGCGCCGAAACCCATTACCGTTTGCTTCTTGAGCAAATCGGCCCCGACATTCGAGGTCATGATGATAATTGTGTTCCGGAAATCAATCTTGCGACCTAACGAGTCGGTGATTTTTCCGTCCTCCAGAATCTGGAGAAGCAGATGCATCACATCTGGATGCGCTTTTTCGATTTCGTCAAAAAGGACAACCGAATAGGGCCGCCGCCGCACCGCTTCGGAGAGCTGGCCGCCTTCCTCATACCCGACGTAACCCGGCGGTGAACCAATCAATCGGGAGGCTGTGAATTTTTCCATGTACTCCGACATGTCTATCTGGATCAGGGCGTCGGAGTCGCCGAACATGAATTCGGCCAGAGTGCGGGCGAGATAGGTTTTGCCGACACCGGTAGGGCCAAGAAAGACAAAGGAACCAATCGGCCGCTTTGGATCTTTCAAATCGGCGCGTGAGCGACGCAACGCCTTGCTGATGGCGATGACGGCTTCATCCTGGCCAATCACCCGCTGCTTCATCTCGGTTTCCATCATGAGCAGCTTTTGGGTCTCTTCCTGCTCCATGCGTTGAAGGGGAACGCCGGTCACCTTGGAAATGATGTGCATCATGTCGTCTGCAGTCACCACCACTTCTCTTTCTTCGCGTTCCTCGCGCCACTTGGTCAGAATTGCATCCAGCTTTTCTTTCGCTTGCTTCTCTCGGTCACGCAGCCCGGCGGCTTTTTCGAAATCCTGCGCTTTGATCGCGGCTTCCTTTTCAAGCCGGATCTCTTCGATTTCCTTCTCGATTTCCTTAACGTCCGGAGGCCGTGTCATGGCGTTGATGCGGGCGCGCGCGCCGGCTTCATCCATGACATCGATCGCTTTATCTGGAAGAAAACGTCCGGTGATATAACGGTCGGAAAATCTGACGGCGGTCTCGAGCGCTTCGTCGGTCAGTTTGGCCTTGTGATGCGCTTCGTATTTTGGGCGCAAACCCTTCAGGATCTGGATTGCCTCATCGACGGTGGGTGCATCCACTTTTATCGTCTGGAAACGGCGCTCGAGCGCCGCGTCTTTTTCGATGTATTTACGATACTCGTTCATCGTCGTCGCGCCCACGCACTGCAATTCGCCCCGGCTGAGCGCGGGTTTGATAATGTTTGATGCATCCATCGCGCCTTCGGCCGAACCCGCGCCGACGATCGTGTGCAGCTCGTCGATGAAAAGGATCACGTTCTTGGAACGGCGGATCTCGTCCATTACGGCTTTGATGCGCTCTTCGAACTGGCCGCGGTATTTCGTTCCCGCCACCATTAACGCCAGATCCAGCGTGATCACGCGCTTATCGTGCAGCAATTCGGGCACGTTGCCGCTTGCGATTTCCTGTGCCAGCCCCTCGGCGATCGCCGTCTTGCCGACTCCCGCTTCACCGATCAGGACCGGATTGTTTTTCGTCCGCCGGCAAAGCACTTGAATGACGCGTTCGATTTCATTATGCCGGCCAATCACCGGATCGAGTTCGCCTTTCTTGGCCAGATCAGTGAGATCACGGCCAAAGGCGCGGAGCGCGGGCGTCTTGACGTCCTTTCTTGTTGGTTCGCCGCTCTCCTGGTCCGATTCGGGCGGTGTGAAGTTTGGATCGAGCTCCTTTAAAATCTCGTTACGGGTGCGTTCAATATCGACTTCGAGACTCTTGAGCACTCGCGCAGCGACACCTTCCCCTTCTCGTAAGAGGCCAAGCAAAATGTGTTCCGTCCCGACATAGGAATGGTTGAGCGCCTTGGCTTCCTTGCCGGCAAGCGCGAGTACTTTCTTCACTCGCGGCGTGTACGGGACATTGCCGACCATCTTGGTTTCCGGGCCGGAACCGACTTGCTTCTCGACTTCCATGCGCACGGTCTCAAGATCGAGACCCATTTTTTGCAAAACGTTTACCGCCACCCCCTGCCCCAGTTTGATGAGCCCCAGGAGCAGATGCTCGGTCCCGACGTAGTTGTGATTAAAACGGTCGGCTTCTTTGCGAGCAAGCGCCAGAACCTGTTGAGCGCGCGGCGTGAAATTATTCATTATTCGATGGCCTCGGCAGTCGAGCCATTTCCCGACTTCCTTGCCATCTTACTAATATCAGGTTTAGGGAAGAGTTTCAAACGCTCGCGAATAATTTGGGCGCGCAGATGGTCGCGCTCTTCCGCATTTAACTTCTGCTGAGAGCTTTTTTGCAAGTGTGCCGGCTGAGTCTCGATGAACAATTCGTCAATAGGCAAACGTCGATCCTCCGGAAACGCGCCCAGATCGACGCCGAGTTTGATGATGGACAATAAATTGAGCGCTTCCTTGGAAGCCATTGCATGCGCGTAGGTCAAAACGCCGTAGGCGCGGCCGATCTGATCCATAAGCGTATTCGGTTTTTTCTGGCGCAACACCTGCCGGGCGTCGTGTTCCTTCTCGATAATTGTTTCGATCACTTTGCTCAGACGGTTAATGATTTCCTCTTCCTTTTCACCAAGAGTCGTCTGATTGGAAATCTGGAAAAGGTTGCCCATCGCTTCGGTCCCTTCGCCGTATAGGCCGCGGACGGCGAGACCGATTTTGCTTACCGCCTGGATGACTTGATTAATCAGTTCGCTCAAGACCAGCCCAGGCAAGTGCAACATCGCAGAAGCGCGCATGCCGGTGCCGACATTAGTGGGGCAGGCGGTCAAATATCCGAGACGCGGATCGAAGGCGAACTCCAGTTTGCTTTCGAGCGCGGTGTCGATCTTATCGACCAGCTTGAATGCCTGTTTTAGCTGCAAACCAGAGCGGATCGATTGCATGCGCAGATGATCTTCTTCATTGATCATGATGCTAAGGGTTTGCCGGCGATTAACCACCACCGCGCTGCCGGCGCCCTTGGCCGCATGCTCGCGACTGATCAGGTGGCGCTCGACAAGAACCTGCCGGTCCAGCGCCGAAAGATCCTGCAGGCTTTCGGAAAATGAATCCTGCATTTCGGACAAATCTTCCACGCGCGGCCTGATCAACTCGAGGATCGAACCGCGCTCCGCTTTCTTTGCCCAGCCCGGAAACGGACGGTTGCGCAAATTGCGCGCGAGTCGAACGCGGCTGCTGATCACAATTTGGTGATGGGGTCCTTCACCGCGCAGCCATTCGCCGGCCGTGGCCGTCATACTAGACAATTTCATGGTGAATTCGGGAGATCGCTTTCGAGTTGCTTGATTTGATCGCGCAATGAAGCCGCCGTTTCATAGTTCTCGTCCGCGACTGCTTTCTGCAGGTTCTCAGTCAAGGCACGCACTTGGTGGCTCAGCTCGATGGCACGATGCGCGCGTTCCGGCAGTTTGCCCACATGCTCCGTCCCTTTGTGCATCGCTTTCAAAAGTGTGTTCAAGCCTTCGGCAAACGTGACGTAGCACACACTGCATCCCAGACGGCCAGTTTTCTTGAAATCGGCCTGGCTAAAACCGCACACCGGACATTTCTGGCTCGGCGCTCCTTTTTCGATTTCCTCCGCTGCCCCGATGCCGAGGAGCAAATCGGCGAGTGCGAAACCGGTGGGATCCTGGACCCCTTTTTCTTTCGAGCAAGCGTCGCAGAGATTCACCTTCTGCATCTTGCCTTCCAGAATTTGCGTCAGGAAAACCGTCGCGTCATTGCATTTGCAAACGTCGCACAACATCTCTGGTAATTAGACCTCGAAAGTTTGGATACATTCAAACCTGAATATTTCCGAGCACTTTCCGCTTCGGAACCGGCGCTGCTCAACTTTCCGCAAAAATCGGTGTGCCTGTTTCACGCGTCATCTCCCGAAATCGTGCGATTGTGCGCGTGGTGATTGGTCCCGGTTTTCCGTTGCCGATCAAGCGCCCGTCAGCTTTGACAACTGGAACGATCTCTGCGGCAGTCCCTGTGAGGAAACATTCGTCGGCCACGAAGACGTCATGGCGTGTGATATCTGTCTCCGAAATCTTGATGCCGTGTTCCCCGGCGATCTCAAATATAATCCCGCGCGTAATGCCGCGGAGCGCGCCGGCTGTGATAGGTGGTGTAAAGATTTGACCGCGCTTGATGATGAAAACATTATCAGCGGTGCATTCGGCGACGTTCCCCGCATCGTTCAACATGAGTGCCTCGTCCGCGCCAGCCAGGTTCGCTTCAATCCGCGCCATTACATTGTTCAGGTAATTAAGGGATTTGACCGCCGGATTAAGCGCGGCCGGATTACTGCGGCGTGTTGCGCAAGTGACGATTGTCAATCCCTTTCGATAAAAGCTCTCGTGATAAAGAGCGATCGTCGCCGCAATGATAATCACGCTCGGAAATTTACATTGCGCCGGATTTAATCCCAGATTGCCAACCCCGCGGGTGACCAACAGTCGGATGTAGCCGTCACGCAGGCGATTTTGCCGGATCGTTTCGAGGACCGCCTCCGTCATGTCGCGCATCGACATTGGAATTTCCAGACAGATCGAACGCGCTGAATCCCAGAGCCGGGCTAGATGCTCTTCAAGCCGAAAGACCCGCCCATTGTAAAAGCGAATGCCCTCGAAAATTCCATCGCCATAAAGCAGGCCGTGGTCGAGGACTGATATTTTGGCGCTCGCTTCCGAATAAAATTTTCCGTCGATGTAAATCTTGGCGTCCTTGATGCCCGCCGCGCCGTGCCGTGGCCGACTTTCAATCGCAGGTTCGGTTACTGCATCAGCGGCAGGCAAGTGAGTTTTCGGTTCGTCCAACACCATCGCATCAGTGGTTTTCATAATTGCAGTAAATATCTCCGGCGTTTCATTGCCTAATTCAAGCTGCAAAAATTGAAAGCCGTTACATCGTTAAAAACGTTACATCGTTAAATCGTGTAATGTTTCGGCATTGTAACGTTGTAACTCTTTTAACTATTTAACTGTCCCTGCTGCAAGACGCCGTCTTTGATGTGCAATTGACGGTCGCCGCGTGCCGCCAGGCGAGCATCGTGCGTCACTACAAGCAGCGTTTTGTTTCGCTCCCGTGTGAGATTCAACAGAAGATCGATAATTGCGTCTCCGGTCTTCGAATCGAGATTTCCCGTTGGTTCATCGGCAAAAATGATATCGGGATTGTTGGTCAGCGCGCGCGCGATGGCGACGCGTTGCTGCTCCCCTCCCGAAAGCTCCGCCGGCAGATGCTGCATGCGATCACCCAGCCCGACGGCGGCCAGCCTCTCTTCCGCGTCGCCTCTCCTCGCCCGCCCCCCCGCAATCATTGCGGGCAGCAGCACATTTTCCAAGGCTGTGAGTTCAGGGAGAAGAAAGTAACCTTGGAAAATAAAACCCATCTTCTCATTCCGCAGACGCGCCTGCGTAGTAGAGCTGCCGCTATAGAGCCGGCGTCCCTCGAATTCGACCGTTCCCGATTCCGGGCGTTCCAGCCCGGCCAACGTGTAAAGGAGAGTCGTCTTGCCCGCGCCGGAAGCACCCGAGAGGAAGACCGCTTCATTATGCGCGATCGCCATCGAGATACCGCGCAAGACTTCAATCCGCCGTGCGCCCATTCGGAATGATTGAAAAAGATCGCGCGCGACTAATTGCGGGGACTGCACCGGCAACTATCTGCCGCCAAGATCGACATTGTGCAAGATCGAGATGCCTGTAACTGGAAAGCCACTGCAAAAATCCACAGCAGGTTTCCAATGCGGCGTAAGCCTCCCGCTTGCATGCCTGATTCGCAAGCCAGAGGCTTGCGCTACTTTAAAGAAAGGCGCCCGTTGAAATCGTTCCGTTGCGGCTTTTGTGCGGGGAATTGTCGTTATGTCATTCCCAACGATTCGAGCGTTGGTTGATCGATCGCCGACGTGACGTAAAGCCCGTGGTCGCGTTGGTAAGTTGCGACTGCCGCACGCGTAAGAGGCCCGAGCAGGCCGTCAACAGCGCCCCGATAATATCCCTGCTGTTGCAGCGCGCTTTGGACGTTGGCGACAATCTGGTCCGGCGGCAAATCGTTATAGGCGTAGATCGGGCCATCATATGCATAAAACGCATTGGGAGCGTAGCCCCAAGCCGGATACCACCAGCCTGCATTCCAATAATACCATCCACCATATGCAAAAACGACGCGGTCGTAATGACTGTTCCACCAGTTCCGCTCGTGCCACACAGGTCTGTAATTCCGAAAAACATAATAATTTGGACCTGCCCACCATTCGCTGCCTGCAAGGCGTCTGTTTTGCTCAAACTTTACACTTTGGATGTGTCTCGGGCGCGCCTTGGTTTGAAGCTTGAACTTCTGAGCCTTGTATGGCTTGCCTTTCCCATGACCCTTGGCCACAACCAGATGCTTTTTCTTCGTGTCCGATTTATGTGATTTCTTGTTCTTTTTCGGTGCACCGACCGCGGTAAACGCGAGCGCAAGACTGCAAATTAAAATAAAGAATATTCTCATAAGCTTTTTCATTCTGGGCTATTAAGTATTTTGCTCTCCGGTTTATTTAACGCGCGTTTTGAACGCGTAGCCTCATTCATAACGCGTATGATGAGGCGCAAACTGAAATGCTTGGTTAGAAAAGGTCGCCCGATACAGGTTTCGGCGGAATCCCCGGCTCCGGCCAGGAGAATCGAGAACCTAACATCTTTCGGTCGTGCGAAAGCCGCCGCCGAAATCGTTTGGCAGCGGCTTTCGTGGTGGGAATTGTCGTTATGCCATTCCCAACGATTCCAGCGTTGGTCGATCAATCGCAGCCGTCTCATAGAGTCCGCGGTCACGTTGATAGCCCGCGATTGCCTCGCGCGTAAGCGGTCCAAGCAGACCATCCACTTCGCCGTGATAATAGCCTTGCTGTTGGAGCGCTGCTTGCACATTGGCGATCACCTGATCCGGCGGCAAATCATTGTAAGCGTAGACCGGGCCGTCATAAGCGTAATAGGCATTGGGCGCATAACCCCACGCCGGATACCACCAGCCCGCATTCCAATAGTACCATCCACCGAAGACAAAGACTACGCGATTGAAGTGGCTGTTCCACCAGCCCCGATCGTGCCACACAGGCGTGTAAGTCCGAAACACTGTATAATTCGCGCCCTTCCAGTTCTGGCTCCCCTCAATGCGCCTGTTTTGCTGAAACTTCACAGGAGGCGCGACTTCGGGTTTCGGTTGCTTACTTGCAAGATTGAACTTCTGAGGCTTGAACGGCTTTCCCTTCCCTGCTCCCTTGCCGGCGGTCGTCGCCGTAGCAGCCTCCGCTGGTTTGCCTGCTCCGGTTTTTTTGCCCTCTCCAAGTGGTTTGGTCCTCGCAGTAGCCTCTCCTGTCCCTGCTGCTTGACCTGCTTCCGCGTGTTTGCCTTTGCCCTTACCTTTACCGGTCGGCATGCCCGCTACGTTACCGGTTTCAGCCGGCTTGCCCGCTTCGGCCGTTTTCCCTGCTTTAGTTGGCTTGCCTGCTCCGGCGGCGTGTTTTCCTGTTCCGGTCGGTTTGCCGGCTTCCGTGGGCTTACCCCCTCCTTTTCCACCAGGTTTCGCGGGTTGCGATACCTGCCCAGCTTGCGCACCCTTTTTCTTTGGTTGTTCCTTCTTTTTTTCTTCTTGCGCGCCAAGCGCGAGGGACGCGAGCGCGAAACTGCAAATTAAAACAAGAACTATTCTCATAAGTTTTTTCCTTCTGGGTTGTTAGACATTTTGATGTCTTTATTTATTCAACGTGGGAGCGTCGCCTTCTGGATGCCTCGTGCGCTTTTCCGGACTTTCCGGAAGTTAAACGCCGCCACATTTTCCTGCGAAGCGCCGCACAATCAATTGATCGTGCGGCCTCTCAGGGGAAACAGGTTGGCGGATTCATGTTAAACCAAGCGTCGCGAGGGTGGGCTCGTCGACCGCCGAAGTAATCGCGAGTCCATTGTCAGCTTGAAAAGCTGCGAGCGCTCGACGCGTTTGTGGTCCCAAGATTCCATCGATTTGTCCATCATAATAACCGTCGCGTTGCAATTGGATCTGTACGTTTACGATGATCTGGTCGGGCATCAGGTCGCCATAACCGTAAATTGGCCCGTCGTACGGATAGTACGCGTAAGGGTCATAGCCCCAGGCCGGATACCAGTAGCCGGCATCCCAGTACCACCACCCGCCAAACACGAAGACGATGCGCGAGTAGTTATTTGTCCACCAGCTCCGGTCATGCCAGCGCCGGTTATAATTGTAGAACGCAGCATAGTCCGAACTTCGAAAACGGTCGCTCCGCCAATTATTGACGACGCGGGCGTTTCCTCCGCGATTAACCGCGACGCTTCTTCCCAGAGTCATGTTTCTCCCGCGGCTCGCCGCCAGGTTGCCGCGAGCGCCGGTTCCGATATCGGCATTCGCAATTCGAGCGTTGCGCATTCGTGTCGACTCTTGGCGGTTGCTTCGCAGATTGTTTGCGCGATTTACGCGATCTGTGTTTTTACTTCCCCGATTGACCGCCAGGCTGTCGTGAGCACTGCTTTTGGCGTTACGCGTCGCAGTCCGTGTGCTGCGCCCGCCTCGCAAAGTCTTTGCCCCGGCAATCGTTCTGCTCCCCCCCGCTTTCGATATAGTCGAGTGGTGATGAATCCCCGACCCCGAAACATGTCGGGATGTTTTCGCCGATCGGGCGACCTGGCCCTGCAAGTGGCTTCCGCCCCTCGATGACACGGTGTGCGCAATTGCCGCACCCTTCGTCCTCTTCGCTGACGTCTCTGGTTTATTATGACGTGAAGCGCCCGACGCCGTCAGCGCTAGCGCGAGACTCCCGATGCATGTTAAAAACAAAATGCGTCTCATGATATTCCCTCCATTTTATTCTTACATATTTCGACATCAGCGCGGGCGAAATTATTCAACATCGTTAATGAATGGGCGATAACACGCCCAGCGATGCCCTTTATTATTTATCGTCGGCGCGATCTCTTTCGGACGCCTCGTGCACTGCTCACCGCCGTTGTCGCACTGCTTCAAACAGCACAATTGCGACTGCGGTTGCGAGGTTTAAACTCCGCGTCCCGTGCATCGGAATGGTGATACAGTTATCAATGTTGGCCGCCAGCAAATTCTCCGGCAATCCCTTCGTCTCGCGTCCAAAAACGAGAAAATCGTCCTGCCTAAACGTCACATCGTAGTAAGCGCGCTTGCTTTTCGTCGTCAGAAAAAAATAACGTGTAAAACACGCCTGTTTTGATTGCAATTGGGCAAAGGAATCCCAAATGCGCAGGTCGATTTCGTTCCAATAATCGAGCCCAGCTCGTTTCAATTGCCGATCATCAAGCGAAAAGCCGAACGGTTTGACCAGATGCAGGGTTGATCGCGTTGCGAGACAAAGCCGGCCAATGTTACCCGTGTTCGGCGGAATCTCCGGTTCAACTAAGACGACATTGAAGCCACTTTGATTCACAGATTTCGCAGATTGAAGTCCGTGAAATTTAAATCTGCGTTAATCCGTGCAATCTGTGGAGCGCTATTTGAGCTTCGACGCGACGAATTTTTCGAGCTTGACCACGTCCGCCGCAAACTTGCGGATACCTTCAGCCGTTTTCTCGGTTGCCATCGCATCCTCGTTCAACAGCCACCGGAATTTCCTCTCGTCCAGCTCCAACTTGTCGATCTTTGCCTGCTTCGCTTTTTCCGGATCGAGCTTCCGTTCGACCGGATCCATGGATTTTGAGAGCTGCTCCATCAATTCCGGGCTGATCGTTAGGCAATCGCACCCCGCCAGCTCCAGAATCTGCCCGGCGTTGCGGAAGCTGGCACCCATTACCTCAGTCGCGATATCGAACTTCTTGTAATACGTATAAATTTCCTTAACTGACTGCACTCCTGGATCTTCCGAGCCGGTGTAATCGCGTTTGTTTTCTTTCTTGTACCAATCGTAAATCCGGCCGACGAAGGGCGAGATCAACTGCACTTTCGCTTCCGCCGCGCGCACCGCCTGCGGGAGCGAGAACATCAGGGTTAAATTGCAGCGGATCCCCTCCTTTTGTAATTGCTCGGCCGCGTTTAATCCTTCCCAAGTCGACGCGATTTTAATCAGCACGCGTTCGCGCGAAATTTTGCGTTCTTCGTAAAGCTGGATCAGCCGCCGCGCTTTGTTGATTGAACCTTCAACATCGAACGACAATCGGGCGTCCGTCTCGGTCGACACCCGTCCGGGCACAATTTCAAGAATGTCGCAGCCAAACTGAACCAGTAGATGATCACAAATATCTTCGATCTGCTCGTGTCCGCTCAGCTCAGATTTTTTTCGATCGGCTAACACCTCCTCGATCAGATGCGCGTACTGTTGCTTTTGAGTGGCGGCATAAACCAGGCTCGGATTCGTCGTCGCGTCCTGCGGCTTGAATTCCTTAATCGATTCAAAATCCGCCGTATCGGCGACCACCTTGGTGAACTTCTTAAGCTGATCGAGCTGATTCAATTTCGTTTGAGTTTCCTTCTCTTCAGCAACTGCCATGCGCATAATTTTTCCTCCCTTTTTAGTAGAACGTACGCCCCGAACAAAAGATCGACAATCCAAAATCTACAGCGTTCCTGACTCGCGTTAGCAGCTGCTGCGAATTGTTTGTGAATCGCTACCGCGCTGCAGCCTCTGGCTCGGGCATCGACATTCCACCGATGATGCGCCAATCTTTTCCTGTTTTCAGCCACGCATGCGTGATCGTAGCGTGTGCGGCGCGCCATTGCCTTGCTTGTTCAGCCATTTAAAGGTTATCCAGTAACAAGCAAAAGCGACGTCGCCGGTCACCTGTATTGCACCGGGTTTAAGTTCGACGGTCTTGAAGGTTGAACCTTGATTAGTTTCCAACGTGATCCAGTCCGTGATGTGGTCCTTGCGAACAGGCGTGGCACTCACCGACGGCCAACCGAGAAAATCTTGGTGCCATAATGAGCGATAAGCCGTGAGGTCATTGTTCTCAACGTAACGCCAGTATGCGCGCTCAAGATTCCAGATCGCTTGCTCGTCTGGCGATGCCTGCGAAGGAACAGCCCGCTCGGCAGAGACTGCGATACCAAACATGCCGATAGAACAAAAGAGTATCGTTAGGAGAGAGCGATGCATTGCACTAAGGTGATCAACTTCAGCTAGCGCAGACACAGTCGCAACCGTTACATCAAGAACAAATAACAAATAACCATTTGCGCGTCAGCGCGGCCGACGTTTTCAGTAGACGAGAGACTCACGCCGACACCGGTCGCGGCTCGGTCGTGCGTTTTGAGCCAAGCGCAGCGCGCACAAAATTGTTTCCGATCTCCCACATCGGCCCCGGGAATTTGCGGCATTCCGTCAGCACTTCGTCCAATGCATTCACGAACATGTCGATCTCGCGCTCGCCAATGATCAATGGGGGCAGGATTTTCATCACGTCCATGGCATGCCCGGCCACCTGAGTGAGAATACGGTGCTTGCTCAACATTTGCGTCACAATCATTTGGGCGAAGAGCACCTTGTCTATCTTGTGCAACAACTTCCACGCCATTTTTAGTTTGAATTCCTGTGGCTCGTGAAATTCGATCCCTACCATAAGCCCTTTGCCACGGACCTCTTTGATGAAAGAATGTTTCGAGCGCAATGCATCGATCTTTCCCATGAGTAATTCGCCCATTTTTGCTGCGTTCCCGATTAAATTTTCCTGGTCGATGATTTCCAGCGCGGCAAGCCCGCAGGCCATCGCCAGGTTATTGCGCCCGAACGTGGTCGAATGCACGACGCAGCGATCCATTCGGCTGAACGTCTTCTGGTAAATGGCGCGCCGCGTGACGATCGCGCCGCACGGCACGTAGCCGCCGCTCAAGGTCTTGGCCAGCGTGATGATGTCTGGCTCGAGATTCCAATGCTGAAAACCAAACATCTTCCCGGTGCGCCCGAGCCCGGTCTGGACTTCATCGGAAATCAGCAGCGTCCCGTATTTGCGACAAAGCTCCTGCGCGCGAACAAAGAAATCGGTCCTCGGCGATTTGCAGCCCTTTCCCTGAACGGTCTCGATCACAAACGCTGCCACGTCGCGCGACGATAATTGTCGATCCAACGCTTCGATGTCATCGAGCGGGACCCGTGCATCGAATCCTTCCATCAGCGGCCCAAACCCTTCCGTGAAACTTTCGCAGCCCATCAGCGACAGCGAGCCGAGACTAAGCCCGTGAAATGCGCTGCCGAGCGAGACCGCGCGCTTTCGTCCGGTTGCGGCGCGAGCGAATTTCAGAGCGCCTTCCATTGCCTCGGTGCCGGAGTTGCAAAAGAAAACTGCATCCAGGTGTGGCGGCGTTCGTTTCGTGAGCGCCTCGGCCAGTAACCCGCTTAGAAGCGAGCAATCCATCTGCACCATGTTTGGCAAATCGAGATCGAGCACATCACGAATCGCCTGCTTCACGACTGGATGATTCCGTCCGATGTTGAAGACGCTATAGCCGCTTAGAAAATCCAGATACGGCTGGTTGTCCATATCGTAGAGGTACGCCCCCTCGGCCCGGGCATAGACTTTGTCGAAGCCGATCACCCGCTGCGCGGCCACGAGCGTGGGGTTCACATGCCGTTCGTGCAGCTGATAATTTTCACCCAGCCGCGCCGCTACGATTTCCTTCAGATCAAAAGCCATTGTGCAATGTTCTGCGATTTGCGTCTGAAACGCAAACACGCCCATGGGGCTGACAATGAAAAGCCGCAGGGCTCCGATGGAACCCTGCGGCTTTGAGTTTGCGAATTATTTTCCGCTTAATCTTCGACAATTACTCGCTCTACCACGCGCTTCTCAGTTGGGCCCGTGTAGTAAACACGTACCTTCTGACCAGCTCGCAGCGGGGCTGTCACTACTTTGCCCGCAGTGTCAACGATTCGCGCGGCCGTGCCGAGCGCGAAGCTGACCGGGCCTTCACTACTTCTGACCACGATCGTTTTCCCCGGCTCGTAAGTGGTTACGGTGCCGGCTGAATACGTCGTTGTTGTGGTCGTGCTCGTCTCGGGCGCGGTCGTGGTTGTCTGCTCAGTAGTTGTCGTGCTTGTCTGCGCAAAGGCCAGTGGGGCGATCAGCGCACAAGCGATTCCAAGGATTGTCTTCTTCATAATTAGTTTTCCTTCTGTTGATGCTTTCTCTTCCCTTGGACTTGGCGCACCGCGTCCATATTCACTTTTTCTTGCAAAATTGAGCCGTTGAGACACGCGCCACATCGGTTAGTGTGATCGCGTCGATGACCAGCCAGAAGCCGACTATCGATCCGGTCGTTACACCCGAACACGTCAAGCAGCACGGTCTCAGTCCGGAAGAATTCGAGCGCATCCAAAAAATCCTCGGACGTGAGCCGAATTTCACCGAGCTGGGCATCTTCTCAGTGATGTGGAGCGAGCACTGCTCATACAAGAATTCAAAGAAGGAACTGAAGAAATTTCCGACCACGGGTCCAAACATTCTCGTGAAAGCTGGCGAGGAGAACGCCGGCGTGGTCGATATCGGCGACGGCTGGGCGATTGCGTTCAAAATCGAGAGCCACAACCACCCGAGCGCCATCGAGCCGTTCCAGGGCGCGGCCACAGGCGTTGGGGGAATCATCCGCGATATCTTCACGATGGGCGCGCGTCCGGAATTCTGCCTCAACTCGCTCCGGTTCGGGCGAATTACAGAGCAATCAAAAAGCAAACATCAAATCCGCCAAGGGACGGATTCGCTGCGCCGAACATCAAACATCGCCGCTAACAGACGGCTCTTCACGGGCGTCGTTTCCGGAATCGCGCATTACGGCAACTGTGTCGGCATCCCGACCATCGGCGGCGAGATTTATTTCGATGAAAGCTTTGAGGGTAATCCTCTAGTGAACGTTTTTTGTCTTGGTGTTTTACGTCATGATCAACTCGCGCGCGGCACGGCGGAAGGCGCAGGTAATCCCGTTTTTTATGTTGGCGCCGAAACCGGTCGTGACGGTCTTGCGGGCGCAGCGTTCGCATCGCGTGAATTAACCGAACAATCGCGTGAGGATCGCCCCGCGGTGCAAGTGGGCGATCCATTCAAGGAAAAGTTATTGCTCGAGGCCTGCCTGGAACTCCTCCAGCGCGATGCGGTTACTGGTATTCAAGATATGGGTGCGGCCGGTTTAACCTGTTCCACCTGCGAAACGGCAAGCCGCGGCGGAAGCGGTATCGAGATCGATCTAGCCAAAGTGCCGAAGCGCGAATCTGGCATGACGCCGTACGAGATTTTACTAAGCGAATCGCAAGAGCGAATGCTGATCATTGCCAAGCAGGGAAAAGAAAATGTTGTTCGCGAAATTTTTGAAAAATGGGACGTGCCTTGCGCAGAAATCGGCCGTGTCACGGACGATGGACTGATGCGTGTGCGCAACAACGGTTCGATTGCCGCCGAAATCCCAGCCAGAGCGCTCGCTGACGAAGCGCCGCTTTATTCGCGTGAAGCCGAGCCTCCTTCTTCTGGAGCCGCGGTCTATGACCGTCGTACTAATAATCTTCCGAAGATAGACAATCACGAAGCGCTCCGCCGATTGCTGCGCGATCCGACGATCGCGTCCAAAAACTGGGTCTATCGTCAATATGATCACACCGTGCGGACCGGTACAATCGTAAAACCGGGGTCGGATGCCGCCGTATTTTTCGTTCGTTACGCAAACAAAATCCTGGCCGCTACCACCGATTGCAACTCGGTCTATTGCGCGCTTGCCCCGCGCGAGGGCGGTAAAATCGCCGTTGTCGAAGCCGCGCGAAATCTCACCTGCTCCGGGGCAAGACCGTTGGCTGTTACTGATAACCTGAATTTCGGCAATCCGTATAAGCCTGAGAATTTTTGGCAATTGCGCGAAGCGGTGGAAGGGATCGCCGAGGCCT